>LKGT01005783.1_pt1 | contig 19190 bp, 18 predicted proteins | sample 503861 | NCBI WGS metagenome assembly LKGT01 (sample SAMN04113194, study PRJNA297058) | marine sediment metagenome | biome: marine benthic biome; feature: marine benthic feature; material: marine sediment; isolation source: sediment sample collected at the water-sediment interface from the South......
TAGTAGAAAATACCTGTTTTACATAGGTGGGATTGTAATTGTAATTGCTGCAATACTTATATGGAATTATCTACCAATTTACACAACATCAGTTGCAGTTGATAAAGAGAAATCCATTGCTGTTATGCCATTTGATAACGAAAGCGATGATACACAAAATGAGTACTTCGTGAATGGTATGATGGAGGATATTCGTAATCATCTATCCAAGATTGCTGACCTACGTGTTATTTCAAAAACTTCTACAGAAAAATACAGGGTAACAACTCTTCTTACAAGTGAAATCGCTGATGAACTGGATGTAAATTATTTGCTGGAAGGATCGGTTCAAAAACAGGGTATGTCAAAATACTTAGAGGCTCTGCCATGCTGACGAATACCCAATGCAGGAACGCCAAACCCAAGGAAAAGCCATTCAAACTGACGGACGGGAAAGGGCTGTATCTCGAARYSRAGCCCAACGGGGTGCTGTGGGCCAACCAGTGGGACAACGTCGCCAACCGGGACGGACACAGGCGCACCACGGGCCCCGAGATCTGGGAGCAGACCGAGGGCAAGGTGGACGGCTTCATCTGCGCCGTCGGCACCGGAGGCACCCTCGGCGGCGTCAGCATGGCGCTGAAAGAGCGCAACTCCGACGTGGTCATCGGCATCGCCGACCCCATGGGCGCCGCGCTCTATCACTATTACACCCACGGCGAGCTGAAAAGCGAGGGGTCCTCGATCACCGAAGGCATCGGCCAGGGACGCATCACCAAGAACCTGGAGGGCGCCGTCGTCGACAAGGCCTACCAGATACCCGACGAAGAGGCCGTTCCCATCGTTTTCGACCTGCTCGAGCACGAAGGGCTGTGCCTCGGCGGGTCCAGCGGCATCAACGTGGCCGGCGCCATCCGCCTGGCCAGGGACATGGGCCCGGGCCATACCATCGTCACCATCCTCGCCGACTTCGGCTCGCGCTATCAGAGCAAGCTGTTCAACCCCGCATTCCTGCGCTCCAAGAACCTGCCCGTGCCCGGTTGGCTGGAGTAGGCGCCGGCCGGGGAATCAGAAAGGCGCGGCGAGACTTCCGCGCGGAAATCGCGCCCTCTCCGTCCTGTCATCGGCCATGCTTGCGGGCGGCGCCGGGTCGTGGCACGATTCCCCGGCGGCGCCAGGCAGCCGTCCCGCGGCCCCACTGGCGCGCCGGCGGAAAAATTGACATTATCGTCGGTCTTCACGCCGCGATGTTACGCGGCGGCCCCCGGGGGGACACGGGGGGTGTCCCCCCGGTTACGGTATGCGGGGGACGCCCCCGCGGCCCCCGGCGTCGTCGCGCGCCGCTTGTGATGCTTCAGCATCATGGCGCGCCGCGCTCCTAGCCGGAAACCTCGCAAGACCATCGGTTCGTCTACCGGGCGCCCGACGGGCTGTACTTCCCGGACCGCTGGTTCGACGTGGTCGAGTGCCGCGAATGCGGCCGCGGCTTGGTCAATCCCCGGCTGGCGATCGATGAGATATCGGCATACTATCAGAGCGATTATTATGATTCCCTGGCCGATGATCTCCATATCCCGCGCTTCGAGGCGGAAAGCCGCTATCTTCCCGAGGCCGGGCACGGATCCCCGCCGCCGGGGGCGTTCGCCGATGCCACGACGTTCGTGACCTTTCGTCTAACGGCGCGTGTGTCGCGCCGTGGCGGGCGCGCCGCCCGAAGGACGTCCCTGCCTCAGAATCTCACCCGGGTCCTGAACAGGATACTTTCGCCACGCACGGGATAGCCGCCGTATTGTTTTGTCGCGGGGGCACTGCCGAGCCCGACGTCGAGCCGGTCGCCGCCGGACGGCTTCGGTCCGTACGCCGTCTCACACCCCGCGAGACCAATCAATGTCAGGGCCAGGGCCACTGCAAACATCGTCGTCCTTCTCATGGTGAATTGCTCCTCCCCTCGTCGGTGCGGGACCCCGGGACTGCCGCCCGGTTACCCCCGGCACCGTGTATTCTTCTTGTTGGTTACCCTATGGTAGAGAAAATCCGTCTAATTTGCCAATCTCAAAAGGTTTTTTGCCCGCGACAGGGTCCGCAAGCAAGCGGCGAAACGGTCCCGTTCGCGGCCGGCGGGACATGGACCGGCCATGACCGGGGCCCGTTGCACTCGCGTTGGCTGATGACCGGTTCGTCGATGGACCCGGGGAAGGGGCCTGCGGCCGGCCGGTAATACAAGGCCGGGTGGCAAACGCCCGGCACGATCACGACATAATGCTGGATACGCCTGGTTCGTTTTCAACCCGCATCACCCGGAGACCGCGGGCACGGTGTTTTCAGGGTGTCGGCGGTGTGACCCGCACCACCAACCGCAGGATGGGGCGGCTCAAGAACTTAGCAAAAGGCAAACCACTTGGTCATACGGCCTTGACGTTGACCAGGAACTTGTCGATCTCTTCACGCAAGGTGGCGGCCTGTCGGTTCACCTCGCGTGCGGCGTCCAGCACCTGGATGGAGGCCTGGCCGGTTTCGCCGGCCGCCGCGGTGACGCCGCCGATGTTCGCGGAAACCTCCTGGGTGCCCTGCGCTGCCTTTTGCACGTTGCGGGCGATCTCGTCGGTGGCCGCGCTCTGCTCCTCGACCGCCGCCGCGATGCCCATGGCGATCTCGTTGACCTCGCCGATGGTCTTGCCGATGCCCTCGATGGCTTGGACGACCTCGCCGGTGACCTGTCGCATGCCGGAGATCTGGTTGGCGATCTCGTCGGTCGCCTTGGCGGTCTGGTTGGCCAGGTTTTTGACCTCGGAGGCGACCACGGCGAAGCCCTTGCCGGCCTCGCCGGCGCGGGCCGCCTCGATCGTGGCGTTCAGCGCCAGCAGGTTGGTCTGCGCGGCGATGTCGTTGATCAGGTTGACCACCTCGCCGATCCGCTGCGCCACCTCGGCCAGGCCCTGCACGGTGCCGTCGGTGCGCTCGGCCTCGCTCACCGCCCGGTTGCTGATGTCGGAGGACTGCGCCACCTGCCGGCCGATCTCGGCGACCGACGAGCTGAGCTCCTCGGCCGCCGTGGCCACCGTCTGCACGTTGCTGGTGACCTCGCCCGACGCGGAAGCCGCCGCGGTCGCCTGCGTGCTGGTCTGCTCGGCCGTGGCCGACATCGACTGGGCCGAGCTCTCCATGTCCTGGGCGGCGCTGTTCACGGTCTTCAGGGCGACCGAGACCGCCCGGTCGAACTCGGCGCAGACCTCCGCGATGTGTTCGGCCCGGGCCTTCGCCTCGGCCGCGACCCGTTCCTGCTCGGCCTCGAGCCGCCCGCGCTCGATGGCGTTGTCCTTGAAGACCTGAACGGCCTTGGCCATGTTGCCGATTTCGTCCTTGCGGCCGATCGCTGGAATCTCGATGGTGTTATCGTTCTCGGCGAGTGCCTTCATGGCACCGACCATTTGGTTGAAGGGCCCCAGGACCGAGCGCAGGATCGACCAGGTCAGGAACAGGCCGGCCAGGGCGGCGGCGACCAGGATGATCAAGGAATAGCGGGCGGTGTCGTCCGCCGCGGCAATGGCGGCCTCACCCGTCGCCGAGGCCTGCTGCTTCAGATCGTCAACGATCTTGACCAGGATTTCATCGACCGCCTGGACGCTGGCCCGGGCCTCCGCTACCAGGCTGTTTCCCTGCACCCGATTTTCATCGACATAGGCGTCCACCGCCCGCAGTAAAATCTCGAATAGCTTGTCGACATGGGCCGGAACTTCTGCCACCTGGTCCGGGGCAAAGGCGCTGATCGCCTGCAATTGTTCGTCAAGCGCGGCCCTGGCCTCTTCGGCTTTTTCCTCCGATTCGGTCAGCCAACTGACCTCGAGGTCGGCGAGCCAGTATTTCAGCTCGCCGAATGACCTCAAAGCCGCGTTGGCGGCGGCGACTCTTTGCTGTAGCTCCGCCTGACCACCAAGCGCGGCACTGCTCTCGATGACCTGCACCCGCATGAATGAGTTCGAACCGACCATGATGGCGATCAGAAAACCGGCCAGGAGCCACAACTTCGAACGCATGGTCAGGGAACGGGGAACAATATCCTTCGCTTTCGCAAGCGTTATCATTTTGAGCATGCGCATCTCATCAGGCTTCTCGCGTGCCGCGCTTGGTGCCGTGGTCGTGACTACTGAAAGATCGTGACACTAATTGCGCCGCCCAGCTCACCCAACTGACCGCCTTCTTTCTTGCCGCCGGTGATGTCGCGCTCGCCCTTCGGTTCGCCGTGGCAGGCCAGGCAGGATTGCTTGTAATACTCGGGCAGGATCAGGCGGAACGCGGGCTTACCCTTCTTGTCGGCCATCGCCGCAACGTGCTGGCCTTTCTTGTGGTCGGGCGCCTTGAACTGCTCCTCGATGACCTTGTTCTCCCACTTGTCCGGCCGGTTGGCGCGGTTGCGGACATAGTTCTTCGGAGCGGTCAGCTTGATGTCGGCGACATCGCCTTTCTTGGCGCGAAAGCTCTGCGTGACCAGCCGGGCGAAGATCGCCGGCAGGAAACCCTTCAGGCCGACGCCCTTCTCGTTGATGCGCGGCTGGGCCTCGTCCATGACTTCGACGATGGCATCCATCTCCGCGTTCAGGAGCTCGCCCTGCAAGGACGTGGAATCGATGCTGTCGATATCGACCCCGGTGACCTTCTTGTAGTTCTCTTTGGCCTTCGCCAGGACGACCGCGCTGGTCAGGCCCTTGTCGCCCTTGGTTTCATCGTTGATCAGCTTCTGGTTTTTTGAAATGACCGCTCGAGCGGACCGCAGAAGCGTTGCTAGACTAAGGGCGACGTCCTCGTTGCTAACTGCCGCGTGCGCCGTACCACCCAGACCGGCAAAACTGGCGCACCCCAGGACGACGAGCAAGGCGGCCGCCGCAACTGCGCTTCGGCATCGCCCTGTGACGAAATGCTTCGGGTTTCTTGAGATATGTCTTGTGAACGTCATGGTTCGAACCTCACGTTTGTTTGATGCGGAGCAGACCCACATCCCATAACAGCCGTATCTTTAAATCGGTATCCGCAGAGTCGGCTAAACGGTCGGCCAACCCGGCACGAAACATCGCGTGGCCGACGTCATTCATGATCTGATTTTTGGGCGCGCCTTAACAATTATGCTCTCGTATTAAAAACACATACGGACGGATAATTTTTTACGGGATTCCCCAGATGGCTTCCCCCGGTTGCCGACGATGGCGGCACAAAGGGCGTACCAGCACGAATCCGGCCCTACATCGGTACGGTAGATCGCGCTCCGCCCTTTATCGGGCTGGTAGGTCTATGCGGGGAACGCCCGTGGCCGCGGCGGCATCCGGGCGCGCGTGAAGCGGCACCTTCGGCGGGGTAAGTCGCCGCACCCGTGCCCGGCTTCGGCAGCACCGATTGCCGCGTCTGTCCGGCCCACCTGTTGACGGTCAGGCGTAGCCGTCCTTGAAGTCTTCGCACGAGAGGTCGAATTGGGCCAGGCCTTCCTCCAGGTAGTCGGCGAGGAGCGACATGCCGAGCAGGTAGTCACCCGTGTGTTCGCTGTGGCGTTGCTGCGCGGTTACGATCGCCTCCGCCCAATCCTCTTTGGTGTAGTCGCCCCGTCCCAGCCAGGCGAGTGCCACCAGCTGGCATTGCTCGTCCAGGTTCAAGGACTCGATCCACGCCTTGAGTTCCTGGAGGGTGGGATCGTCCTCTTTGCCGGCCAACGCCTCGAGAGCATCCTCGTCCACCGGGTTGGCGCCGAAATTTTCCTCGACCGTGTCTTCGGGCGCGTAAACCTGGCGCGCCTTGAGGATGATGTAACAGACCGTTCCCGGATCGATCTCAAGCATCGCGCCCTGTCTCACTCTCTTATACCAAGGAGCGCTGATCATGACCCATAGAGACGGCTTACCAAGGTTTTCGGCCCTAAGCGTGCGCTGTGGCGATGCGGGGCATCGCAAAGCGTGCGCGACGCCGTCCGCAAGCCTTGGTAAGCCGCCGTTGCGGTCGCGTATGCGGCCCGTCGGGGGGGCGTCGAAAAGTTTTGACGATGCACCGCATCGCCGGCAACTTTCCTCCTGCCCGACGAGCCGCCTACGCGATCTCTATGAACCATGATCGGCGCCCCTTGGTATTATGCATCCGTCGGCTGCTCGCTCGCGTGGCGAGCTTGGCGGATGAATGCTGCCTTGGTGCCGGATGGCTTCGTTGCCAAGGCCGAGGCCCCGGCAAAACGCTTACCGGGCRSGMCTCCGCCGCATGAAGGCKACCAACTCATCCTCAAGGGCGCTACATCGCCGGCTTAAGATTTCGGTCTCGACCYTSACGTACAAGCTGGGCGCATTTTCGAGGCGGCATAGCTTTCTGCTCGCCTCGYTGTACCGGTGGCAGAGCKYSKTAAAACGTGGGTCGGAGTCGCTGAGATTGTGAATGACCTTCTCGTGCTCGGGAAACCGCTCGACCACGAGGCGTTCAAAATCCGTCATCGGAGTGMCCTCCCCGCCACGCCTGGGCTGGGTGACGGTAATTCTKCTTATACRYATGTATGTGTGGTTCSCCTTGATCGAAATCAATGCCCGCCGGGTGGTTTGATTCTACGTTCCCYCAATGGNAATGTTCGAGGACNNGGGTCGGCCCYTGGCCGCGACGTYCGAAAGGCGWGGGCGCGATGAYGTACCAGGAAGCCGCCGTGATTTCCCGYGCGACCGGGCCAACGTCGGTCCCGKTTCTGCGGGGTTTTCGCCCGAAGATACAGAAGCTTAGGGTGCGCCTATCCGTTCGTGTCGGAGGGCGGACATTGGTATTTGACACGCCATCTGCGCCCCTATATTAATTAACAGTAATATTCGGACTCGCGGAAGCCAGAGAACAGCCGCGCCTCGGGAGGCTAACAAAACCATCGGTTCTTCCCGCGCCGAGACCGGGGGCTTTTCCCCTTTCCGGGCCCGATATCTAGCGTCGACGCGCGGGGGACTCGATCACCATGCCGACCTACGTGAATCCGAACAAATGTGACGGCTGTAAGGCGCTGGAGCGTCCCGCCTGCATGTACATCTGCCCCATGGACTTGATGAAGCTGGATACGGCGACCGGCAAGGGCTTCAACCAGGAACCGGACCTCTGCTGGGAATGTTATTCCTGCGTAAAGATATGTCCCAATAACGCCATCGAGATGCGCGGCTATGCGGACGTGATGCCCATGGGCGCGACGCTYAMGCCCGTGCGGGGCACCCACTCGATCATGTGGACCGYCAAATACCGGGAYGGCCGGGTCAAACAGTTCAAGMTTCCCATCCGGGACACGGAGTGGGGCACCATCGAYCCCTTTCCCGAGGACGGCCGGCCCCACACGATGGACCTCAAAGCGCCCGTGTTGTTCGGCGAAGACAAGTATCTCGGCGTCGACCGGCTTCCGGTGCCCGGCGCCTGACCCGGCGCCAAAAACCCCACGTCCGACCGGCGCACGACGAACCAAACGAAACCCGTAGCCAGAGGAATGACCATGGAACGGCCTGACACGGAAGTCGTGGATTGCGACATCCTGATCGTCGGCGGCGGCATGGCCGGCTGCGGGGCGGCGTTCGAGGCGGCGTACTGGGCCAAGCAGCATGGCCTCAAGGCCGTCGTCGTGGAGAAGGCGGCCATGGAGCGCAGCGGCGCCGTGGCCATGGGCCTGTCGGCCATCAATTGCTACATGGGCATGCGGTGGGGCGAGAACACGCCGGAGGACTTCGTCCGCTACGTCCGCAACGACCTCATGGGCCTGTCGCGGGAGGATCTGGTCTTCGACATCGCCCGGCACGTGGATGCGAGCGTCCACATGTTCGAGGACTGGGGTCTGCCGTTCTTCAAGACCCCCGAGGGACGCTACGTGCGCGAGGGCAAGTGGCAGGTCATGATCCACGGCGAATCCTACAAGCCCATCGTCTCCGAGGCGGCGAAGAAGGCGATCGGCCAGGAGAACGTGTACCAGCGCATATTCATCTCCCACCTTCTCAAGGACAGCCGCGATGCGAACCGCATCGCCGGCGCCGTCGGCTTCAGCGTGCGGGACCCCAAGATTTACGTGTTCAAGGCGCGCGCCGTGGTCTGCGCCTGTGGCGGGGCGACGAACGTCTGGCGCCCGCACGCGGTGGGCGAAGGCCTGGGACGCATCTGGTATTCGGTTTTCAACACCGGCTCGGTGTACAAGCTCATGCTCGCCGCCGGGGCCGAGATAAGCCAGATGGAGCATCGCCTGGTGCAGACCCGGTTCAAGGACGGCTACGGGCCGGTGGGCATGTGGTTCCTGCTGTTCAAGTCGGTGGTCAAGAACGCGTACGGAGAGCGGTACGACCAGACCCGCGCCGACGTGCTCAAGGACTGGGCCCCGTACGGAACCTCGCTGCCGGTGCCGACGCCGCTGCGCAACCACCAGATGCTGGAGGACATCTTCGCCGGCAAGGGTCCCCATTACATGCGCACGGACGAGGCCCTGCAGAGACTGTATGAAGGGCAGACCCCGGAAAAGATTCGCGAGATCGAGTGCGAAGCCTGGGAAGACTTCCTCGACATGACCCAGTCGCAGGCCCTCTTGTGGGCGGCGCACGGCATCGACCCGGCGGAAGATCCATCCGAACTCGTGCTGACCGAACCCTACCTCATGGGCTCCCACGCGTCCGCGTGCGGCGCCTGGGTAAGCGGTCCCCCGGACGTCTCGCCGGCGGAGTACGAATGGGGCTACAACCGGATGACCACCGTCGATGGGTTGTTCTCGGCGGGCGACGGGGTGAGCGGGTCGGCGCACAAGTTCTCGTCGGGCTCCTATGCCGAGGGCCGCCTGGCGGCGAAGGCGGCGGTGGCCTATGCGGTCGACGTGGGGGACGCGCCCCAGGTCGACGACGGGCAGATCGACGGGATCAAGGAAGAAATCTGGAAGCCGGTCCTGGTCGCCGAGAAGGCGGGCGGCGCCGCGTCCCACGAGGACGTCAACGCCAGGTACCTGCTGCCCAAGCTGGGGCTGTTTCGCCTGCAGGCGCTGATGGACGAGTACGCCGCCGGTCCCGGCGCCTATTACAAGACCAACGAGCCGACGTTGAATCGCGGGCTCGAGCTCCTCGGCGAGCTCAAGGACGACATGGAGGACCTGGGGGCAAAGGACCTCCACGATCTGTTGCGCTGCTGGGAGCTTCGCGATCGCGTCCTGTGCGCCGAATGCCACATCCACCACGTGTTGTACCGCAAGGAAACGCGGTGGCCGGGGTATCTGTACCGGTCCGACTACCCGACCCTGGATGACGACAACTGGAAAGTGTTCGTCAACTCCCGCTACGACGCCGAAAAGGATGAGTGGCACATGTCGAAGAAGCCGTTCATCCCGTTGATCGACTGAGCGCTATCGGATGGCGTCCCACCGCATGCATGTCCGGGGAGACCGGGGAACCATGCGCACCGCAGGCGGGGACCATGGAGCGGCCTGAAACCGAAGTCGTCGACTGTGACGTGCTGATCATCGGCGGCGGCATGGCCGGCTGCGGGGCGGCCTACGAAGCGGCGCGCATCGCCAGGGAAAAGGGCTTGCGGGCCGTCGTCGTGGAGAAGGCGGCCATGGAGCGCAGCGGCGCCGTCGGCATGGGCCTGTCGGCGATCAGCTGCTTCATCGGCACGAAATGGGACGAGAACACGCCGGAGGACTTCGTCCGTTACGTCCGCAACGACCTCATGGGCCTGTCGCGGGAGGATCTGGTCTACGATATCGCGCGCCACGTGGACGAGTCCGTCCACATGTTCGARGAMTGGGGCCTGGCCTTYCCCAAGACGCCCGAGGGGCGTTACGTGCGGGACGGCCGCTGGCAGGTCAGGATCGAGGGYRATTCCTACAAGCCCATCGTCGCCRSGGCGGCGAAGSAGGCGATCGGCGRGGACAACGTYTTCCAGCGCATCTTCATCTCCCACCTGCTCARGGACAAGCGGSATSCGAACCGCATCGCCGGCGCCGTCGGCTTCGGKGTCCGCGAGCCCGGGATTTACGTGTTCAAGGCCCGCGCCGTGGTCTGCGCCGCCGGCGGGGCGACGAACGTCTGGCGGCCGCACMGGTTGAGCGAAGGCCTGGGCCGCTACTGGTACTCGGCGTTCAACTCGGGCTCGGTGTACAAGCTCATGCTCGCCGCCGGCGCCGAGATAWGCCAGATGGAGCACCGCCTGGTGCAGACCCGGTTCAAGGAAAAGTACGGACCGGTGGGGATGTGGTCCGCGCTSTCCGGGKCCGTGGTCGAAAACGCCTAYGGSGAGCGCTGCGACGAGACCTACAAGGACGAACTGAAGAACTGGCCSCCCTATGGCGATGCCGATCCGGTGCCSACGCCCTTGCGCAMCTACCAGTTGATGCAGGACATCTTCGCCGGCCGSGGCCCGTTCACCATGAAGGCGGACGAGGCCTTCCAGMGGCTGTACAAGGASCAGTCGCCGGAAACCATGAAACACGTCGAAGRCGAGGGGTGGGGAGACTTCCTGGACCATACGACCAAGGCCCAGGCGCTCGGTTGGGCGACGGMAGCGGTCGATCCCGSGGAGGCGCCGTCGGAGGTCTATCTCGGCGATCCCTATCTCCTGGGCTCGCACGCGGCGGGCTGCGGCGCCTGGGTGAGCGGGCCCGAGGACGTGGCGCCGAAGGAGTACCAGTGGGGCTACAACCGGATGACCACCGTCGACGGCCTGTTCGCCGCCGGCGACGGGGTCGGCGCATCCGCGCACAAGTTCTCSTCSGGSTCCTTCGCCGAGGGRCGCCTGGCCGGCAAGGCGGCCGTCGCCTATGCCGCCGACACGGCGGACGGCCCCCRRGTCGACGMGGCSGATGTGGCGCGCATCGCCGAGGAAATCTGGGCGCCGTTCGCGGTCTTCGAGAAAGGACGCGGCGCCTCGTCCCGCGAAGACGTCAATCCSTACTACCTGYTGCCCARGATGGGGCTTTTGCGCCTGCAGAAGATGATGGACGAATACGCCGCCGGACCCSRCGCSTAYTACCGKRYSAACGGGCCGACGTTGAAGCGCGGGCTCGAACTCCTCGCCATGCTGACGGTGGACCTGGACAGTCTGGCGGCGCGCGGCCTCGTCGAACTGCTGCGCTGCTGGGAGCTCCGCGACCGGGTCCTGTGCGCCGAATGCCACGTGCGCCACGTGTTGTTCCGCGAGGAAACCCGGTGGCCGGGATACTACTTGCGGCCCGACCACGCGAAGCTCGACGACAAGAACTGGAAGGTGTTCGTCAACTCCCGCTACGACGCCGAGACGGGCGGGTGGCGGATGTCCAGGAAACCCTACATCCAGGTGATCGGCTGATTAAGGGATCGGAGAGTTAAGGGGACAAAGAGTTAACTAAGGTGTCCCCGAAACTTACCCAAAACTTATCACCGGGCAATCCGATAGATCGTAAGTTGCTTAGCAAGCAAGCAAACCATTTAGGGCTGTGATAATTGACAATTGTCACTTATCATTCTATAATGGATTAATGATACGAAATTTTCGGCATCGCGGATTGAAGCGCCTTTTTGAACAGCAGGACCGAAGCCGGGTAAACGCCGTTGACGCGAAAAAGATAGAGCGCATCCTGACCCATCTGGACAACGCTCCTACCGTGCGACACATGGCGCTGCCACGCTTCCACCTTCACCCGATGAAAGCCGACTACAAAGGATTCTGGTCTGTGACCGTCCGGGCGAATTGGCGCGTAATCTTTCGCTTTAAAGATGGTGACGCCTTCGATGTCGATTTACTGGACTACCATTAGGAAGGAGAAAGCAATGCCTATGAAGAACCCTCCGCACCCGGGCCTGTCCGTTCGGTACGACTGTCTTGAGCCTTTGGGCCTGTCCGTCACCGAAGGGGCAAAAGCGCTCGGTGTGACGCGCCAAGCGCTCAACAATCTGGTCAATTGCAAAAGCGGGGTTTCCCCTGAAATGGCCATACGGTTCGGGAAAATGGGATGGGGAACCGCTGACGGCTGGATACGTGTACAGGCCGCCTACGATCTGGCGCAGGCCCAGAAGAAAGCCGCCAAGATCAAAGTTACGCCCTATAAAAAGCAAAGAGTAGTTGCATAAGGCTGATAATTACGGGGAGACCTTGCTTAATTCCCAAATTAAGTAAGGTGTCTCCAAAACTCGTGTCCCCAAAACTCGACCGGGTCTTGTGCGCCGAATGCCACGCGCGCCACGTATTGTTCCGCGAGGAAACCCGGTGGCCGGGATACTACTCCCGGCCCGACCACGCGAAGCTCGACGACGCGAACTGGAAGGTGTTCGTCAACTCCCGCTACGACGCCGAAACGGGCGAATGGCGGATGTCCAGGAAACCCTACATCCAGGTGATCGGCTAGGGGGTGTCCCCCGTAAGGGCATCAGCGCGGTTTCTTTCCCGTACAGGCCCTCGCACCTACTCCAGCAGCCCCGCCATGCGCAGGCCGTCGACGATCCGGTCGACGCCGGAATGCGGCCCAAGTTGGCCGGCCGTGCTCCTGACGGTATCGATCGAGAATCCGGGTTTCCTCGTTTCCGCTTCGGCAAGCATGGCGCGGGCTTCATCGATCCGGCCCAGGTGGCCCAGGGTGGAGGCCGCATAAGCGAATGCCATGAACGCGGCATTCGGTTGCTCAACGGCTTTCTCGAAGGATGCAGCCGCTTCCTCGTATTTTTCCAAATTGACGTACGCCAGGCCTAACATCATCCAATAAGCCCATAATATATGGCTTCGCGGGCTCAGTCGGATGCCCTTCTCGAATTGCGGGATGCTCTCCTGCGGTCTGCCGCCGTACATCAGCGCTATGCCGAGACCGTAATAGGCGCGATCGAAGTTGGCGTTCAGGCCAAGCGCGGCTTGCATCTCCGCTATCGCTCTTTCGTGGGCATGCCTGAAAGTAAGGACCCTGCCGAGGGCGCAGCGGGCGGCCGGGTCTCTGGGATCGAAGGCGACCGCCCTCTCCGCCGCGTCGGCGGCCTGGTCCAGGCTCGCCTTGGGGTCATCCGTCAAGCCTCGGATGATCTCGGCCACGTGGGTGTAGGCCAGTTCGGCATGGGCCGCGGCGAAGCCCGGGTCGAGCTCGCAGGAACGTTGGAACAGCCGTTTCGCTTCGGTCAGGGCATCGCGTTTCACGTCGTCGAATAAATGCCAAAGGCCACGCTGGTATGAACTCCAGGCGTCGAGGTTGTCGGGCGGTTTGCGCCGCGCGCGTTCACGCTCGACCGCGCCAAGCTCGGGCTCGATCGCGTTGATGATGGTCTTGGTGATCTCGTCCTGCAGGGCGAAGATGTCATCCAGCTCGCGGTCGTAGCGCTCGGCCCAGATATGGTTACCGGTGGAGGCATCGATGAGCTGCGCGGTCACCCGCACCCGGTCGCCGGCCTTGCGCAGGCTGCCCTCCAGCACGTAGCGCACGCCCAGCTCCTTGGCGATCTGCTTTACGTCCACCGAGCGGCCCTTGTAGGTGAAGGACGAATTGCGGGCGATGACGAAGAACCAGCGGAACCGCGACAGGCCCGTAATTACGTCCTCGGCGAGGCCGTCCGCCAGATATTCCTGATCCGGATCGGCACTCAGGTTTTCGAACGGGAGCACGGCGATCGAGGGCTTATCGGGGAGTGCCAGGTCTTGACCGGCGGCGCCGGGACCCTGGCGCCGGGCACCCCCGTCATCGGTCTTGACGCGAAAGACCCGGACCGGCTTCCTGATGTTCTTGACCTCCCGTTCGCCAAGATATTCGWATCCCACGTCCAGCTTGTTCTCGACCTGCTCGTAAACGCGCCCGGAGATGCAAATGCCACCCGGCTTGGCCAGCGCTTCCAACCGGGCCGCGATGTTCACGCCGTCGCCGTAGATGTCGTCGCGGTCGACGATCACTTCGCCGAGGTTGACGCCGATGCGGAACTGGAGGCGCTTGTCGTCCGGAACCTGGGCGTTGCTCTCGGCGAGCTGCCGCTGGATCGACACGGCGCAGTCCACCGCCGCGACGACGCTGCCGAAGTCGGCCAGCACCGCATCGCCCGCGTAGTGCACGATGTTGCCGCCCTTCGCCTTGATCGCTCCGGAGATCAGGTCGAGCCCGGCGGAGAGCTGTTTGTGCGTGCCGACCTCGTCCTCACCCGTCAGGCGGCTGTACTCAGCCACGTCGGCATACAGGATTGCGGTCAACTTGCGTGTGACGTTCTCTTCGGCCATGCGCCCCCCAGCACACCGAAACCGCTCCCGTCAGAGCTTAGCGGCCTATAGCAAGATGATCCATTGTGATGTTGGCGCTGGCAAGGTGGCTTGTACGGAGACCTCTGATTTTCGGCGCCTGCCTACTACTTCGCATAATCCAATGAATGTCCGCTAAGGGTCATTTGCGGACGTCGAGGGCGGCCTGCCTTAATGTCCGCTATGGGTCAAAAGCCGACATACAGCGACCACCTTCCCGATGTCCGCTTTCGGGGGTAAAGCGGACGTAAATCGCATCCACCCGATATGTCCGCTTTTAGCCATAACCGGACATCCAGCGGCGCGCCGGACGTCCAAAATCGGCTGTTCCCTAATCGTGGGTTTGTGGTCAAGCTCTCCATGGATACCTGCCGGGTCCTCGGTTCTCTCCGTGGTAGGGGCTGAGCCCTCCACATCATGGCATCAGGGGACGTGGGCGGGGCAGGGAACGGATGTTTCGGCCGCTGAGGCGTTGGCGCGGGTCAAATGATTTTCGCCCGCAGGAGCGCTCCCAGGTAGTCGGTGATCGGTTTCCCGGTAGTCGAACAGCCGTATGCTGGAAATCAGGTGAAAGCCGACGCCGCCCGCGCCCACGAGCCCGAGGACCGTTGCGGCGCGGATGCTGACCTCGAATCGATACATGTTATAGGTGACGAAATGGGGGATCACCTGCGGAATGATCGCAAAGGCGATGATCTGCAGCCAGCTGGCGCCGGTGGCCTCCAGGGCTTCCATGGGACCCGGATCGATGGATTCGATGGCCTCGGCATAGAACTTACCCAGCATACCGGCGTTGTGGAGGGCGAGGGCTAGGATGCCGGGAAACGGACCCAGGCCGACAGCGGAGACGAAAATCAGCGCGAACACCAGTTCCGACACGCCGCGCAGGGAATTCAGGATAAACCGCGCGCTTGCGTACACGATCACATGGGGGGAGATGTTGCGGGCCGCCATCAGCCCCAGCGGTATCCCCAGGAGGATGCCGAGAATCGTCCCCCAGATGGCGATCTCTACGGTTTCGAGCGTCGGCTCCAGGATCACCCGGGTATATTCCCAATCCGGGGGGTACATCCGGGAAACATAATCGGCGATGGCCGGGATGCCCCGGACGAGCTCGGCGATGCTGACGTTGGTGTGCAGCGCCGTAATATAGAGAACGGCGACAGTGACCGCGATAATGCCGATTTGTATCGCAAAACGACGGTACTTCTGCGCCGGCGTCATCGCCGAATCCAACAGGGTCTCGAGGCGGGCCCGGTAATCCAGGTCGCTGGCCCGGTGCGCGGCGGCGCTCTTTTCATTCATCGTAGGTGTCCTCGGGCCTACCGCCGTAGATGCTTGACAGAATGTCGTCCGTCAGACTGGAAACGTCACCGTCGAATGTGATCACGCCGCCGGCCAGTCCAATGATCCGGCGGCCGAATTCGCGGGCGTAATTCACTTGGTGGATGTTGAGGAGAACGGTTATCCCCATTTCTTCGTTGATTTTCTGCAAGTAGCTCAGAACCGTGCGCGCGATCGTCGGATCGAGGCTGGCCACGGGCTCATCGGCGAGAAGCAGTATGGGCCTCTGGTTGAGGGCGCGGGCGATGGCAACCCGCTGTTGCTCGCCGCCCGACAGGGTGTCGGTGCGCTGAAACGCCTTGTGCGCCATGTCCACGCGTTCGAGGCACTCCAGCGCCCGCAGCTTCTCCTCGCGGCTGAACATTTGACAGACCGCGGGCAGCGTCGCCTTGTATCCGAGAACCCCGGTGAGAACGTTTTTGAGAACCGGAAGCCGTTTCACCAGGTTGAACTGCTGAAAAATCATGCCGATGCTGCGGCGGTGGAGGCGCAGGGCCCTCTTGTTCTCGGTCACCAGGCTTCCGTTGAAGCGGACTTCGCCCGCCGTCGGCGTGACCAGCCGGTTGATGCACCGCATGAGCGTCGATTTGCCGGCGCCGCTGCGGCCCAGGATGACGGTGAACTCGCCCGGGTACGCGGTCAGATGCACGTCATGGAGGGCGACGGTCGAGCCGTACTCCTTCCTGAGCCCCTTGATCTCCAAAATGGGTGCCTGGCCGGACTGGGTCAAAGCGCGTTATTCCCTGTGGAGATGTGCCCGGCGCACATAACTCCCCCAGCCGACCGCTCGCTGGGGAGCGGACGGCTGCGGGGAGTCTCGGTCGATCTCAGCGAGAAGGCGGGAAGCCGATAATCCTCAGCCGCCCTTCTTCTTGGCCGTCTTGAGCCGTTCCTTGAGGGCGATCAATTTGCGGACGATGTCGTAATCGCTGTCCTTCGCAGGGTCCATGCCGGTCACCACCCCCAATTTGCCGAACCTGACGCCGCCCAACGAAAGCAGGGCCTTCTTCAGCTTGGCCTGCAGGTCCTTGGGCAGGTTGGTGCGGACCACGAACGGCGAACCGGGAATCGGGTCCGAGGTGAACACCACCTTGACATCGGACTTCTTCAACGTGCCGCTGTCGAGGGCAAGATCGTAAACCTCGTCGGCGATCGCCGCGGCATCGACCTTGCCCTCCTTGACCGCGATCAGCGACGCCTGGTGGGTGCCCGAGTAGTAAAGCGATTTGAAATCCTTCTCGGGATCAATGCCGTTCTTGTCGAACACGTAGCGCGGCACGAAGTTGCCCGACGTCGACGCGGGGTCGACGAAGGCGAACGTCTTGCCCTTGAGGTCCTGGAGATTGTTGATGGCGCTGTCCGGGTGCGCGATGATCAGTCCCCTGTAAGACGACTTCCCGGTCTTCTTCATGATGCCCCGGGCCACCGCCTCGATCTCGGCCCCAACCTTGTCCTTCGCCAGGACGTAAGAGGCCGGGCCGAGGAACGCGATTTCCAGCTTGTTCGATTTCAGGGCCTCGATCACGGCGCTGTAGTCCATGGCGACGTAGGGCTTCACCTTCATCCCCAGCGCTTTCTCCAACGCCGCGACGAACGGCGCGGAATTCTTGAGCAGCTTTTGCGCGTCCTCGGACGGGATCAGGCCGAAGCGGATCGGCTTTTCTTGCGCCCAGGCCGAACCCATGGGGCCGACGGCCAGCAGGCCCGTGGCAAGGGCCAAGGTTAGCCACAGAAATAAACGGCGTTTCATAGTATCCTCCCCTGTTGTTGAGGCGTGCACAAACGCATTCCTCCTCCGATCCCTTGTTCGCCAGGACCACAACGGGAACAACTCTATGCCGGTTCGGCCCGTGTGGAAAGCCTTGTTCCTCGGGCCGTCCGCGATTCCCGCCCGGGCGCGCTTCCCGTCACTTAAGCCGGGATTCCCCAGGTAACGACCTCTAGCCGGGCTGATAGTGATCCGGATCATACGCGACATGCGACCTCCAGGCTTCCGGAGCACGCGAAAAGAGCTGGGATGCCTCGCACCGGGCCGCGGTCTGAGCCGGTCGATGCGGCGCACGATGTCGGCGAACTAGGTTCTCGGGACCGCGACCTCGGCCATCTGGAAGGTAACGTACCGACCATGGCTGACAACCTTGGCACCGATCTTGACCAGCTTCTCGCGCAGCGTGGTTAAGGGTCTAGTTCGGGCAATGTCCGCTTTGGGTCATAAGCGGACATCCAGCGCCACACCCATTTAGGTCCGCTTTAGGGGGCAAAGCAGACACCAAAAGTCTGCTTTCAGGGACCGATCCAATTTTTCGCCGGTAATGTCTGCTTTCGGGGGTAAAGCGGACGTAAATCACTGTGTGGGTGAATGTCCGCTAATAGCCACAAGCGGACATTGGGACCACTCGCTAGGAACGCGCCTCCGGATTGTCAGTGCAAATCCGGTGAGCCGTTAGCGGTTTATCTGTCAGTCCACGCAGAAGCCATACGGCGAAAGCGGGCTACCTCCTCCCGGCTGATCTCGCATTCACGATACCTATAACCATGCAGGGAGGGCATAATCGCTGCCATCTTGGAGGTTTTGTCGGTAATGTCGGTTGAGTAGGATCAACCACGAAACGAGACGGAAAGACATCGCCTGTGCCACCCGATCAAACCAATCCCGCATGGATTTACGAACTCAATCTGGTGCCAGCACTATTCGGCCCCTGGGCCCGCGATTTCATCGCATTCGTTGAACCCAAACAGGGTGACCACGTTCTAGATGCAGGCTGCGGGACCGGTGCCGTTGCCCGGCTTGTGCCACCACTGGTCGGACCAAACGGGCGAACAGTAGGGCTTGATTTCGATGCGGAGATGCTCGCGGTTGCCGCAGAGTTGTTCACCGATGTCGAGTGGCAGGAAGGTGATCTCCAGAGCATACCCTTCAATCCGTTGAGCTTCGATCTGGTGATCTGTCAGCAAAGTTTACAATTCTTGCCCGACCGGGATGCGGGCTTGAGAGAAATTCGTCGTGTCCTGCGCCCGGCAGGCCACCTTGCACTAAACGTCTGGACGGAGCTCGAGAAATCTCCCGGACACGCCATCCTATTCAACACATTGGGCGAACTGCTCGGGAAGGACATGGGTACTCCGCCGCCTTGGTCCCTCGCCGACGAAAGCGAACTCGTCGCCCTCCTAGAACGGGCCGGGTTCGTCGTTACAGAATCAAGGGTCAATGCTAGGCATTCGAGGTTTCCTTCAGCGAAGCGGTTCGTCGAAGCGTTGATGGCAGGGGCTTCAAAGCTAACTCGGCAGGCTCTCGCCCAAGTCCCTGACCCGGCCAAGGCGCATTTCATCGAAGACGTTGCAAATCGACTGCGGGAATACCAAACCGACGAGGCCTTAGCGATCCCGATGGAAAGCCGCATGCTGCTTACCGAGAAAGGCTAAACGTCTGCTGACCTGCCCCTCAAACGGTATGCCAGCCTGGCCCAGAAAGTTCGGCGGTCGGGCCTGTCCTAAAATTTGATCTCGGACCAGATGTCCGCTTTGGGTCAGGAAGAGACATTCTGCGATGCTACTGGCGAGGTCTGCTCCTGAGGGCGAAGCGGACGAAATCGCCATGAATCCGGACATCGACACTCGAAGGTCCGCTGTTGGCGGCAAAGCGGACGTACCGGCGACATGGCCGGGGAGTCCGTTGTTAGCCATAAGCG
>LKGT01005323.1_pt1 | contig 19040 bp, 19 predicted proteins | sample 503861 | NCBI WGS metagenome assembly LKGT01 (sample SAMN04113194, study PRJNA297058) | marine sediment metagenome | biome: marine benthic biome; feature: marine benthic feature; material: marine sediment; isolation source: sediment sample collected at the water-sediment interface from the South......
CGCAGGCTGGGCGTACCTCGTCGATCGTCTCTATCCCATCTGAGAGGTGTTCGCAATTGTGAAAATCGAACAACACAACCGGTCCTTCGAGCAGCACAAAGGCGTAACGCACGGGATTGTACAGCACCTACACCTGCACATTCGAGGTGTCAGTAGCGTAACGGATATTGATGGGATCAAAAAAACGACAGCCGCATAATTGCGCTGTTGGAGTTGTTCCCGAATTCTTGAAAGTCGATAATGCCTCAACGCCTTTCGATCGACGCTGTCTTTATTCACCGCTGTTTCCCACTTACGCCAATCGGGCGCGGTTAAAGCTGTTGCAAAAGACACAAGTGAACGTCCGCGCTAGTTCGGCGCGGGGTCAAAGGGCCGAAAACCGCGGGCAATGGACCTCCCGGCGCGCTAATGCACGCCGGGGCCTACGCTGATAGTTACGCGTCTATCCAGACCTTATGGAACTGATGATATAAGGTCGGATGAGTCTGGTAGCCCTTGACCTTGTCGCTGTAGGCCGAGAACACCGCCCGGAACAGTGGCTACACCATGATGGCGTCGTCTTGCAACATCTTCTCGACCGCCTCCATCGCCTGCCGCCGATAAACCATCTATAGCGGGGCTGTAGCCACGCACCAATGACCTAAAAGCACTTCAATACGACATCCGAGTGAGCTGATACGACCATTATCCTCATAGTAAATAAAGAAATAGATCGTGCGCCGACGCCATGGATTCAAGACCAAGTTTCGGGTGGTTTACAAAGACCACCGCCAGCCATTTTGCGATCTCCGGCTTACGTGCTAATTTAGGGGAATACGCGGGCAGGAGACGATGTAATGAATTGTCGGGCAAAACTCCCACGCCTAATCATCGCGACCTTAGCGATAGTGTTAATGGCTTCTTGTTACCAGGCCATTGCCTCTCGCGACAGTTTGGAAACCAATCTGCCCGCGGTTGAGTCGATACAACTAGACACGCAACCCCAATTAATCGCGTCGGCCAGCGGTCTTGCGGCCACGGTTGATCTGCTGGCAACAAATAACGAAGACACCCAGACGTTATGTTCGTTTCGTGCTCGGCTTCACCCAGCAAGTCAGTTGTTTTTGGACTCATATATCGCCGGCAGGATAGCGATGCACGAGTTCCTGCGCATGTTTTCGCTGCCGAACTCCGACTATATTCCGCTAGCGCGATGTTTTGTTACCATCGTTGTCAAGGGCCTATCTATGCCTTAGTACACAAGGTTTTGGTTGCAACTCTAGACAGACAACAACCATTCAGAGGAATTTCAAAGATGTCAAGCAACGTCGTCAGAACCAAGCTTGAGAATCAACACAGCGAATCCGAGCAGCAGGTACGTACTGATCTTGCCGCCTGCTACCGGTTGGCTCACCGCTTTGGATTCAGCGAAATAATCTGGAATCACATCACCGCCCGCATTCCTGGTCCTGAGAACCATTTCCTGCTCCACCAATTTGGATTGCGCTATGACGAGGTAACGGCGTCGAATCTACTCAAGGTCGACCAGGAAGGGCGCGTCATTGACGGTGCCGATGACATCAATGTCACCGGCTTTGTTATCCATAGCGGCATCTATACCGCTCGCAAGGATATCGCCTGTGTGATGCACACCCATGGCCCAGCTGCGGTCGCGGTATCCGCGCTCGAACGCGGACTTGTTCCCATGGCCCAGGGTGCGATGATGTTTTACGACAATGTCGCCTATCACGACTATGAGGGCCTCTCAACCGATATGGCCGAGCGCGAACGGTTGATTGCCAATCTCGGCGACAAGTGCGCAATGATTCTCAGAAATCACGGGGTACTGACGGTTGGTCGCAATGTCGCCGAGGCGTTCATGCTTATGTACTATTTGGAAGACGCTTGCCGACTACAGATGCAAGTGCTGTCGAGCGGCGAAAAGCCGCGGCTTCCTCCGCCAGAGGTATGTCAACGCACGCGTGAACAATACAAGGAGTGTTGGCCCGGTAAATACGAATGGTCCGCCCTCATTCGCCTACTCGATAAAGAAGATCCCAGCTACAGGGACTAAAACCCAATCTGTGCGCCCGTCGTCGCCGCACATCGAGCAGTAGCTTGTAAAGTCCGAGGAGACTCACATCGTGCGGAGAAACACGCGTCGCAGCGACCGTAGTAGTCGTGGCCAACTTGTTCAGTTGCCTTGGCGCCAAGTTATCAACCGCTACACCCGATCGAAGTCCTAGAACCCAAGCAACGAAACACTTGGGTTAGGCGCTATAGCCGAAGTTGGACCGGGCGGACATTTTTTTGGCATTCCTCACACCTTGGCACGATATGAAAACGCATTCTATGCGCCAATGCTGTCGGATTGGCGTAATTTGGAAACTCGGGAAGAGGCCGGATCACAAAATGCGACGCAACGTGCCAACGAACTCTATAAGCGTATACTCGCTGAGTTCGACCGCCGCCCTTGGACCCGTCGATCCGCGATGAACTCGATGATTTTGTCGCGCGACGCAAACACGAAGGCGGGGTTGCCGCGGCCTAAACAAGGTGCCTTAGTATGGATAAGACGTTCCTAGCCCATTTACATAAAGAAACCGATGATCTGCGCGCGGCTGGACTCTATAAGACCGAGCGCATCATCACCTCACCGCAACAGGCCGCGATTAGCGTACAGGGCGACATCGAGGTGTTGAATTTCTGCGCCAACAACTACCTCGGTCTCGCCAATCATCCAGTCCTGGTCGACGCGGCCAAAAAGGCGCTTGATCGTTACGGCTTCGGAATGTCTTCGGTACGCTTTATCTGCGGCACCCAGGAAGAACACAAACAATTAGAAAGCCGACTAAGCAGTTTCCTGGGTACGGAGGATACCATTTTGTATTCATCCTGTTTCGATGCCAACACCGGTTTATTCGAAACCCTGCTGGATGAACGCGATGCGATTATCAGTGATGCGTTGAATCACGCAAGCATTATCGATGGCATTCGGCTGTGCAAGGCCCGCCGACTACGCTACGCCAACAACGATATGAAGGAACTGGAAGTACTGCTCAAGGAAAGTCAAGACTGCCGTTTTCGTTTGATCGCAACTGACGGTGTTTTCTCCATGGATGGCATCATTGCTAATCTGCCCGCCGTATGCGATCTCGCAAATGAATACAATGCTATGACCATGGTCGATGATTCCCATGCCGTCGGGGTTCTCGGTCCGCGCGGACGAGGAACACCGGAGCATTGGGGCATCCAGGATCGGATCGACATCGTCACCGGCACCTTGGGTAAGGCATTGGGTGGCGCTTCCGGTGGGTACACATCCGCCCGCAAAGAGATTATCGACTGGCTGCGTCAACGCTCACGACCGTATTTGTTCTCGAACACACTGGCGCCTGTGGTAGCCGCCACTTCACTGGCGGCACTTGACCTGCTGGAAGGTAGTGACACGCTACGAAAGCGGCTGATAGAGAACGGTCACTACTTCCGAACCGGTTTGCAACAACTTGGTTTCACTCTAATGGAGGGCGAACATCCCATCGTACCCGTGATGCTGGGTGAAGCAGCGCTTGCCCAACGGATGGCAGAACGGTTGTTAAAGGAAGGTATATATGTCATTGGATTCTCTTTTCCGGTTGTACCCAAGAATAAAGCGCGAATCCGGGTACAACTTTCCGCCGCTCATGAGCGAGGTCATCTAGACCGAGCCATCGCCGCGTTTGCGACAATTGGCCGTGATCTTGGTGTCATCGACTGAATACGCAATGAAAGCATTAGTGAAAAAACACAAGAAAGTCGGCATTTGGATGGATGACGTGCCGCAACCTGGGGTTGGCCACAACGATGTATTGATTAAGGTGATCAAGAACGCGATCTGTGGCACCGATATTCATATCTACAACTGGGATGAATGGTCACAACGCACGATCCCGGTGCCGATGACGGTCGGGCACGAATTCGTCGGCGAAATTGCGGAGATTGGTAGCGAGGTGGCAGGCTTCAAGGCCGGTGATCGTGTTTCCGGTGAAGGTCACATCACTTGCGGCCACTGTCGTAACTGTCGAGCCGGCAAACGTCATCTTTGTCGCAACACAGTGGGTGTTGGCGTAAGTCGACCGGGTAGTTTTGCTGAATACGTGGCCATCCCCGCCGCTAACGCATTTCGATTGGCAGACGCCATTGGCGATGACATCGCTGCGATCCTCGACCCGCTCGGCAATGCCATTCATACGGCGCTTTCATTCGATCTTGTGGGTGAAGACGTGCTCATTACCGGGGCTGGGCCCATCGGTATCATGGCAGTCGCGATCGCCAAGCATGTCGGTGCTCGGTTCGTGGTCATCACCGATGTGAACGATTATCGACTCAAGCTCGCCTCGACTATGGGCGCAACTCGTACGATCAACGTCAAACGCGATAGCATCGATGAAACCATGGGTGATCTCGGCATGAAGGAGGGCTTCGACGTGGGGCTCGAGATGTCGGGCAATCCCCAGGCGTTGCGCGACTTACTGCGGGTAATGAACCATGGCGGCAAAGTGGCGCTACTTGGCATTCCTCCTGGTGAGACGTCAGTAGATTGGGCCCAATTGATATTCAAAGGCCTCCACTTGAAAGGCATATATGGTCGCGAGATGTTTGAAACCTGGTACAAGATGTCATCACTGCTGCAAAGCGGGCTCGACATGGCGCCAATCATTACCCACCGTTTCCCCATCGACGATTTCGAGAAGGGGTTCGAGATCATGCGTTCGGGTCAATGCGGCAAGGTGTTGCTCGACTGGAGCTAAGGTAACGTCAGAGTTTCTTTAGAAAGTCAATCACATCCGGCGGCTGTACTACTGCTACTCGAATCAATTCATCGAAATGGCGTGTAAGCACACGAATATGCTCGGTGGAGTTAAAAACAAAATACATATTGCCGAGATAGATCGCCACCCGTTTTGGGCCGAAGATAGTAAGCGGCGCCGAGTAACGCTTCAACCCATCGTACAAGAACCAGCGGAAGGTCGGATAGAGTTCATCCAATAGTACGACCATCCAATCGATTTGCGCCCGCCGAGTCTTTGCTGACAGGTTGCGCCACACACCCTCGCCGCGGGCGAACTCTTCGAGTGACTGGAACGAGCTACAGACTTCCATATCGGTTTCGGGCCGGCGACTGTAGGCCAGTTGGACTTCCTTTTGTTCGATACGCCCCTTTGGCACTCGGGCCCCGTACTCACCGTACTCATAGCGAATCACCTCCTCCGTCCTAAGCAAATCGGGTAGTGTGGTTGGGACATAGCGGATCTTGTAACCCGCCGCCTCCGCCTGCCAACGCTGGAGTCTGGCGTCACCCGGCAACGCGCTCCCGGCCTCGACTTCTAAGGCTTGTGCGAGCACATCGGTGCCAAGCTGCCCCTCTTGGCTCAAACCCAAGAGCCAGTCGGCACTGACCTGTGCTTTGTTGGCAATGGCGGCGATGGTCTCGGCACGCGGCAATCTGTCATTGGTGCCGGAGAGCAACTGCGACAACGTCGAGCGGTCCATGCCGACCTCGGCCGCGAAGGCCGAACGGCTGCGGCCCGATTGTTGGATAACAATGTTCAGGCGCTCCCTAAAGACACCGACCATTTCGTACCTACGCATCTAGGACTCCAAGCCGTCGTATGGACATCGTTTTATAAAGTTAACATATGTTTTCTATTATCAACAAATTAGATCTAATGTTACATAATGCGACATAGTGTGCGCATTCCCACGTTGCACATAGGGGATTAGTTTGTTAATTAAAGTGTCTGGGGGTCGTGATGTGCACACCCTTCAATAGGTCGTGGGGGCCTAGCAGTGATGCCAATAGAACGACAGACCCCCCGCGAATCGGAGCAATATCAAGGACGTGGTTTCGAATGGCCGACGCTTGTCGTCGCCGCTTTGATCTATGCCGGCTTCGCGGGCCTGACCTGGCACTACCATGCCTTGCCGTGGTGGCTGGTGCTAGCGTTGGGCGGTTATCTGGTGGCATGGCATGGCTCACTGCAACACGAGGCCGTGCATGGTCATCCCACCCGCTGGCCCTGGGTCAATGAACTTCTGGCCTTCCCGAGTCTTTGGCTTTGGATGCCCTACCGGGTTTACCGTGTTACCCATCTTCAGCATCATGCAACTCCATCGCTCACCGACCCCATCGATGATCCCGAGTCTTACTATCTAACACCCGAAGCCTGGCAATGCAGTGGCGCGTTTATGCGCCTCGTTTGGCGTATCAACAACACCTCAGCCGGCCGGTTGTTGATAGGCCCACCTATCGTCGTCACTCTTTTAATCGTCGGTCAAGTGCGGCGTCTTGCCCGTGGAGATACGTCGATGTTATTGGGCTGGCTCCTGCATATTGTTTCATGCGGCATAGTCCTATTCTGGGTGTTATCGATCTGTCACGTGCCGCTTATCGATTACCTTATCTTTTTCGTCTACCCCGGTATATCGCTGACGCTGCTGCGTTCGTTCTTGGAGCACCAAGCGAATGCCGAACCGGAGCACCGCACCGTGATCGTAGAATCGAATCCGATCATGTCTTTGCTTTATCTCTATAACAATCTGCATGCCCTACACCATGCCGTTCCACATGTACCTTGGTATCAATTGCCGAGCCACTACCACAAACAGCGTGCGGCGTTGTTGACTAACAACGGTGACTATCGCTACCAGGGTTATGGGACGGTCATCTTGCGGTATCTACTGTGGCCGAAAGAGCCCGTCGTTCATCCTTAGACTTTTCGCCAAAAGATTGATGGCTGATAGGCAACCAACATGATGATCGCAAGCCTGCCAATGTACGATCTGCCGGAGCTAAGAACAGCGACGGACGCGTGGTGGTCGGGGATGGCGGCAGCATTGCGACGCGCTGGTATCGATGCCGTTCCTGACCAATTGACCCGTGTCGATAACATCGCCGCGGTGTGGCGCGACCCAAATCTGCTTTTGAGCCAGACCTGTGGCTATCCACTCGTGCGTGAGATGGCCGACATCTTGCAGCCCGTCGCTACACCCATTTACGACGCGCCGGGCTGTGACGGCCCGAACTATTCCAGCGCAATTGTGATCTCGGCCGAACGATCGGTAGACCATATCTCAGCGCTGCGCGGTGGTGTCTGCGCTACCAACGGTCGCGACTCTCAGTCTGGTTACAACTGCCTACGGGCTTTTCTTTCACCATTGACCGGGGGCAAACCCTTTTTTGCGCGCGTGATTGAAACCGGCTCGCATGCGCGTAGTTTGGAAATGGTCTCTCGCGGCGAAGCCGATGTGTGCGCCATCGATTGTGTCACCCATACCTTGCTTAGCCGCCATCGGCCACAGGCCCTCGCCAATACCCGTATATTGGGCTACACATCGCGCGCGCCCGGCCTTCCCTACGTGACCCAGGCATCGGCAACCCTGGATCTCGCCTACCGACTACGCGAAGGGGTAATGGCCGCCTTTGCTGACCCAAGTTTGACCAACGCGCGTGAGGCATTGCTGCTGGTTGGGGCCGAGGTATTGGATGTCGACAGCTATGAAAGCATCTTGGCCATGGAGGCGGCGGCACAAGCACAGGGTTATAATGAGCTCTGCTGAAACCGACACCGGTTGTACCACTTTAAGGTTGTCGAGTTAGTGGTCTTCATGGAAGCGGCCAACCGTGCAAACAACGACCCAGCGCTCGCAGAATGACCCGGACACCAACTCACTACGAAAAAAAAGGCTGGTGTTTCCACGGATCTACGTTGCGGTATTTTTCGTGGTTCTCACAGCTATCTGCGTCGCGGACCAGGCTCTGCTTCGTGCCAAAGGCCGGGTCGGTGACCAGGAGATAAACACCACCGTTGATTCTCCAATCGCCCGCTATTATCTTGAAGAATACCTCACAGGCCGTAGTGGGCAGACCGAAACCGACCTGCTTATCCGCGAAGCGCTTGAGCGATCCGATGCGCTTCCCCTTACGAATAAGGTCCTTGGTGATCTCACCCAAAGGTTCTCAACCGACTTTGCTACCCTCTACTTTGTTGATCGGGTGTACCGAGAGGATGTCAACCACCGTTTCCAGCAAGCCTTTCATGCGCGTCTGACGGCAGCGCGCGCGATGAAACAGCCGCAGGCGCTCCCAGGGGCATATAAGCGGTATCTGCTCTCGTTCGTTCCCGGTTACGGGTACAAGACAAACCCAGCGACGGGTGCCGATTTTGCTCGGCAGCGACAGTTGCTCGACCAAGCGGGTCTCGACACAGTACTTATCGAAACGGACGAGTTGGCAAACRTCGAGGAAAACGCCCGGGTCGTGGCACGGGAGATTATCCGRCTCGCGCAGCACCGCCGACCGATTGTGCTGGTAAGCACCAGCAAGGGAGGCCCCGAGACAGCGTTGGCTTTGGGGCGCGARCTGACGTCGGCACAGTCCCAAGCCGTCGTCGCCTGGATAAGTATTGGCGGGCTATTGCGCGGCAGCCCTTACGTCGACTCAGTATCAAAGTGGCCCAAGACCTGGGCAGCGGGGCTTGCGTTCTGGTGGAAGGGGCTAAAGCCCAAGGTCATTCGGAACCTCGGTACCGCCAAGAGGCGGCCCGTGTTTCAAAGCCTGACCTTTCCCGATCATATTCTTATGGTGCAGTGGATTGGCAGCCCCTTGTCGGGCCATATTAAGAAGGACGTTCGTAGGCGCTATAACATAATAAAGAAAATCGGCCCGAATGACGGGCTCACGTTACTGGCCGACGAGATCGTCCCTGGCGGAGTGGTCGTCACGGGCATCGGTCTCGACCACTATTACCGCGACCCAGAGATTGATCTCAAGACGTTCGCCCTTGTGAATGTCGTACTCGAGGAGCTTGAGCGCAAGCGTTTGTCCCAGTGAGACGGGTTGATTGGCGAAGGACCGCTGCCAACTTCGAAGGCGACGAACACCGCCGAAGTCATGCACAATAACGCTCCATGAACGGCCAATCGACACCGAAGCAGTGGGGTGCGCTATGGTTGGATGTAAATCTGGCCACCCTGGCACCCATTGTTCCGCAAAGCTATGGCGCCATCGAAGATGGGGCGCTGGCTGTCAAGGACAATCGAATCTGCTGGCTAGGACTGCGGCGCGATTTGCCCGGGGAAACACCGACCGATATACCTATATATAGGTGTGATGGCCGCTGGATTACGCCGGGGCTAATCGATTGTCACACACACTTGGTCTATGGCGGTGATCGCGCGCGTGAGTTCGAGTTACGTCTAACCGGCGTCAGCTACGAAGAAATCGCGCGTCAAGGTGGCGGCATCCTGTCAACGGTCAACGCTACACGCGAGGCCAGTGAACAGGCGCTTCTAGACGCAACGCAGCCACGCCTGAAGGCACTGATGGCAGAAGGGACCACGACGATAGAGATCAAGTCCGGCTATGGTCTAGACATCGATACCGAAGCAAAGATGTTGCGCGTGGCACGGTCACTGGGAAGTACGAATCCGATTACGGTCGCTACCACATATCTGGGTGCACATGCCGTGCCCGCCGAGTACGCAGGCCGGTCAGATGATTACATCGAGTTTGTTTGTAGTGAGGCATTACCGACTATCGCGAAACAAAGGCTTGCGGACGTCGTCGATGCCTTCTGTGAAAACATCGGCTTTTCTTGTTCGCAGACCGAACGTGTCTTTCAGGCGGCACAGGCGCTTGGGCTACCAATCAAACTACACGCCGAGCAGTTGTCCGATCTTGGCGGCACCCAGTTGGCAGCACGTTATGGCGCATTATCTGCCGATCATCTTGAGTACGTTTCTGAGGAAGGCGTAGCGGCAATGGCCACCGCTGGTGTTGTGGCGGTATTGCTGCCCGGTGCATTTTATTTTCTAAGAGAATCGAGGCGGCCGCCTATCAACCTATTCCGTAAACATCGGGTACCCATGGCGGTGGCAACCGACAGTAATCCGGGGAGTTCGCCGGTGTGCTCACTCTTGCTGATGCTCAACATGGCATGCACACTGTTCGCACTGACACCGGAGGAAGCGCTTATGGGCGTCACCCACAACGCGGCCCGCGCTCTGGGTATGTCCGATTCCATCGGGACGCTAGAGGTTGGCAAGAAGGCAGACTTTGTGATCTGGGACATCGACCACCCGGCCGAGCTCGCCTACCGCTTCGGTTTCAATCCTTGTCATCAAGTGATCAAGGATGGGTTAACGGTTTAAACAAATAGTACGGGAAATACGGATGAACAATATATTGAACTTAGATGACTACCTACCCTGCGAACAAGATTGGCTTTGATCTATAGATGGTACGGAGTCTGGGAGAACTGCAATGAAAGATGAATCGGTAGCGCTGGTCGTAGGCGGAGGAAGCGGTATGGGCGCAGATGCTGCACGCAAGTTAGCGAGCGAGGGCTGGTGCGTCGCGATATTGTCCTCCTCCGGCAAAGGCGAAACCTTGGCCAAAGAGCTTGGCGGCGTGGGTGTCACCGGTTCCAATCAGTCAGTTGACGACTTGGCCAAGTTGGTAGACGCCAGTGTGGAGAAATGGGGCCGCATCAACGCCGTCGTCAGCAGTGCCGGGCACGGTCCAAAGGAATCGATACTGGAGATCAGCGATGAAGACTGGCACACCGGTATGGACATCTATCTGATGAATGTGATCCGCATCGCGCGTTTGGTCACGCCCATCATGCAACGTCAGGGAGGCGGCGCCTACGTAAATATCTCCACCTATGCCACCTTCGAGCCGGAAGCGACCTTTCCGACCTCTGGCGTTTTTCGTGCCGGTCTTGCGGCCTTTACCAAACTATTCACGGATAAGTATGCCGCCGACAACATCAGAATGAACAACGTATTGCCGGGTTTCATAGACAGCCTGCCGGAATCAGAGGAAAGGCGCAGTCGTATTCCCCTCGGGCGCTATGGTCGGGTAGATGAAGTCTCAGAACTAATCGCTTTCCTCGCTTCGGATCGTTCGAGTTATATCACGGGCCAAAACATTCGCATCGACGGCGGCATCACGCGCTCGGTTTAGCCGCATCAGCCCACTTGAGCATAGTAGTAAGTACCGACTTAAGTGCCGGTTGTACTTGCTGCGCAAGCTGTTCACGATAAGTATAGGGATGGTCCTCGTCCATATATGTGCGCTGCGATAGCTCCAGTTGCACGACATGGATATCGTCTTCTGGCTTGCCATAGGCGCGTGTGATATAGCCGCCTTTGAAGCGCCCGTTGACGATGTAAGTATACCCCTCGATCTGTGCCAACTGGTCGGCAAAACGTTGTGTCAGCGCCGACGCACAACTCTTGCCATCGGCGGTGCCCAGGTTGAAGTCGGGCAGTACACCCTCGAAGAAACGCGGCACACGCGAACGTATGGTGTGGGCCTCGTATAGCAGCGCCACACCATGCGCATTACGAATGCGCGCAAGCTCTTGTTGCAAACGCTGATGATAAGGACGCCAATAGGTGTCAATTCGCTCGGCAACCTCGGTGGCATCTGGTACGGCGCCATCCCGATAAATAGGTGAGTCATCGAAACAGCTACTCGGGCATACTTCGGTATTACTACTGCCGGGATAAAGCGTGGTGTCGTCGGGGGCACGATTCAGGTCCACCACATAACGATGATACAAAGGCCGGATCAAACTGGCCTCCAGGTCTTGGGCGAACTGGTACAGTCGCGCGACATGCCAGTCTGTATCCGGTCGCTGCAAGGCGCGTTTTGTCATGCGCGCTTCTAGATCGCCAGGAATGCGAGTGCCGTCATGCGGCATGCTGATGAAAAGCGGCGTGCGGCCCTGCGAAAATTCATAGAGTTTCATTGTTGGTCACCGGGCTTTTGGTACCACCGTTTTATTACAACCCGAGGGGTATTGCCAGTCGAGCGATGGGGTTGTAAACAAAGACGGTCAAGTTGTGTCAAACTGAGCAGCCTAGTCGCTATCCCGAGAACTGAGAGAATACGATCATGAACACCGGCGATAACAAACGCGTCGATGGCTCACGCACTATTCGTGCGCCCCGTGGGGCGAAATTACAAGCCAAGAGCTGGCTTACAGAAGCGCCGTTGCGCATGCTCATGAACAACCTCGACCCCGAGGTAGCAGAGAAACCGGATGAACTCGTGGTCTACGGCGGTATTGGCCGCGCCGCCCGCAACTGGGAATGTTTTGACAAGATTATAGAAACCCTAAGGGCACTGAATGACGACGAATCGCTGCTAATTCAATCCGGCAAGCCGGTAGGTGTATTCAAGACCCATAGCGATGCCCCACGTGTCTTAATCGCAAACTCCAATTTGGTTCCTCACTGGGCAACCTGGGAACACTTCAACGAGCTCGACAAGAAAGGTCTGATGATGTTTGGTCAAATGACTGCCGGTTCCTGGATCTATATCGGCAGTCAAGGGATCGTACAAGGAACGTACGAGACATTTGTCGCTGCTGGCAAACAGCATTACGACGGCAATCTCAAAGGTCGATGGATACTCACCGGCGGCCTCGGTGGCATGGGCGGCGCTCAGCCGCTGGCGGCAACCATGGCCGGCGCATCAATGCTTGCGGTCGAGTGCGATCCAACGCGCATTCAGAAGCGTTTAGACGCCGGCTACCTGGACCAGATGTCCGGCGACCTGGGCCAAGCACTCGCTATAATCGAAGACGCTTGTAAGCAAGGAAAGGCGATCTCGGTCGGCCTTCTTGGTAACACGGCTGAGGTTTTCCCGGAATTGGTAAGGCGTGGCGTGCGCCCGGATATCGTCACCGACCAGACCAGCGCGCATGACCCGCTGAACGGTTACTTGCCTGCCGGCTGGACCCTGGAACAGGCAGCCACCCTGCGGCAAACGGATCCAGACACCGTGGTCGAAGCCGCTAAGCAATCAATGGCCGTTCAGGTGCGGGCCATGCTGGATTTCCACCGCATGGGCATACCAACCGTAGACTATGGCAACAACATCCGACAAATGGCCTATGAAAAAGGCGTCCGCGATGCCTTCGACTTTCCCGGCTTTGTACCCGCCTACATCCGCCCACTATTTTGTCGTGGTGTGGGTCCGTTTCGCTGGGTGGCATTGTCCGGTGAGGCCGACGACATCTACAAGACCGACGACAAAGTGAAGGCACTGATACCCGATGATGCGCACCTACATAATTGGCTGGACATGGCACGAAGCCGCATTCATTTTCAAGGTCTGCCGGCGCGCATTTGTTGGGTCGGGTTGGGTGACCGGGCGCGCTTAGGACTGGCCTTCAACGACATGGTGGCCAGCGGTGAACTCGAGGCACCGCTGGTCATTGGCCGCGACCATCTCGATTCGGGATCGGTGGCGAGCCCTAATCGCGAAACTGAGGCCATGCGTGATGGTTCGGATGCAGTATCGGATTGGCCTTTCCTAAACGCACTCCTGAATCCCGCCAGCGGTGCCACCTGGGTGAGTTTCCATCACGGCGGTGGCGTCGGCATGGGCTTTGCGCAACATGCCGGTCTCGTAATCGTGTGTGACGGTAGCGAAGCGGCAGCGCGGCGAATAGAGCGCGTTCTCACCAATGACCCGGCAACCGGTGTCATGCGCCACGCCGATGCCGGTTACGAGACTGCCAAGCAGTGTGCCCGCGAACACGGCCTCAATCTGCCGATGTTGGAGGACTAAAGATGCTGGAAAGCCCTTCCCTGACCTTTTTGCATCCTCCGCTCCGCAGGCGGTACTTCCTCGTACCGCTACTCAGCTCGCCTGGCACGAAATGAATTCGCGCAAGGCGCCGAATTGCTTCGCCTATACGTCTCCGCAATTCGGCCGTAAATCCGTTTACCGCGCTAGCAGGACATACTAGCATAACAAAAAGCAACGCCCGAACATTGGACACTGTGATCGCAATTGATGGTCAATCTCTAAGTCTTACGCAATTCCAGACCGTAGTGCGGGACAAGACCACCAGCGAACTTAGCCCCGCCGCCCGGCAACGCGTAGTCGCCGGTCGAGCGGTCGTGGAACGCGTCCTAACCGAAGATAAAGCCGTTTATGGCGTCAACACCGGGTTTGGTCATCTCTCTGATGTCCGCATTGCCGCAGACAAACTGGCCGTATTGCAGGAGCGGTTAATCATCAGTCACTGTGCCGGGGTTGGCGATGCCCTCCCCGATGCCGTCGTACGCGGCATGCTGTTGTTACGCGCAAACACGCTTGCCCGGGGTCATTCCGGCGTACGCCCGGATGTGATCGACTCGTTGCTTGCCTTGCTTAATGCCGATGTCTTACCGCTGGTGCCTAGCCGCGGCTCGGTTGGCGCCAGCGGTGATCTCGCGCCGCTCGCTCACCTCGCGCTGCCACTGCTCGGCAAAGGTCGTGTACGCATCGCTGGCAAGGAACGAACCGCAACCAAAGGACTTCGCAAGGCGGGCATAAAACCGCTGGTGCTACAGCCGAAGGAAGGATTAGCTTTGATAAACGGCACACAGGGTATGACGTCGATTCTGGCTTTGGCGGTAATCGACGGTCACCGACTAACTCGCATCGCGGATCTTGTCTCAGCGATGTCAACCGACGCCCTGCGTGGTACTGACACCGCGTTCGATCAACGCCTGCATGCATTGCGGCCTCACCCAGGCCAACAGGCGAGTGCCGCAAACCTGTGGCAGTTGCTTCAGGGTTCGGATATACGCGAATCGCACCGCCAGAATGACGTCCGGGTGCAGGATCCTTATAGCGTGCGCTGCATTCCGCAGGTCCACGGCGCCGTGCGTGATCTATTGGTTGACGCGGAAACTAAAGTCGCGATCGAGATGAACGCGGTAACCGATAATCCGCTCGTGTTTCCGGAAGACGGCGAGATTCTTTCTGGCGGCAATTTTCACGGTGAACCCATGGCACTGGCCGCCGATATACTCGCTATTGGCTTGTCAGAGTTAGGTGCGATTAGTGAACGACGCATTGAAAAGCTTACCAATGCTGCCTTCTCCGGTCTGCCGCCGTTCTTGATCAAGGATGCCGGCCTAAACTCTGGGTTTATGATGGCGCAGGTGACCGGCGCCGCACTGGCAAGTGAAAACAAAACGCTGTGTCATCCAGCAACCGTTGATTCCATTCCCACGTCGGCCGACAAGGAAGACCATGTTTCCATGGGCATGTGGGCGGCACTGAAGTTGCAGCAAGTTTTGAACAACGCCACCCAGATTCTCGCCATCGAGTTGTTGGCGGCCGCTCAAGGCATCGATCTGTTGCGGCCGCTCAAGTCGAGTCCACCACTCGAGCATCTGCACGCGGCAATACGAAAGCATCTGCCGGTGTGGACGCAAGACCGCGAGACGGCCGCCGACATTGCTGTAGCTCTGCAATTCCTAGCTGAGATAGACCCGATTATCGCCGACCTGCGCTGACGCAAGTCGCTAGCCCGCATTTCTCATCGGGTGTCGTCGCGAGGGCGCGGAGATGGCTGTGGGTGAGCCGGAAAAAGACAACAGTCCGGTGGGCTGTTATCCCGGCGAACGCCCAAGCCAGGAAGGCTTGGGCCGGCCCGCCAAGCGACGCAGGGACAGCGAAGCGCAGGGGCGAAGCGCTGGCGGCAAGGCGCGCGATGGAAAATGCGTGGAGGCGTACTTTACAGTACGTTGAGCACATTTTTCGAGCGCAATGCCGTAGACGTGGGCAGATACGTGGCCGCACGACCACATGGACGTGGGAGGTAGAATCGCGTCGGGAACAGCGATCGAGTAGATAGCTGGTGAGAAATGCGGGCTAACCTAGCAAAGCCAGAATGTTGTCGGCGCTACTGATTTTAAATTCTCCCAGTGACTCCACGTTGACAAATTTAACAACCCCGTCGTCGACCACCATTGCGTACCGCTGCGACCGTATGCCCATACCGATCTCGGTGCGATCGTGTTCAAGACCGATGGCGCGGGTAAAAGTGGCACTGCCATCGGCGAGCATCAAAATTCTGTCGCCGACACCTTGGTCGTTGGCCCATGCGTTCATGACAAAGGCATCGTTAACTGACAAACAGGCGACGGTGTCCACGTTCTTGCTACGAATCGCGTCTGCATTAGCGACGAAACCGGGAAGGTGTTTCGCCGAACATGTCGGCGTATAGGCGCCCGGAACCGCGAATAGTACGACACGTTTGCCGTTGAATATTTCATCGGTTGTAATGGGTTTAATGCCGTCGTTCGTCATATGCCGCAGCGTTATGTTTGGGATCTTGTCACCCACCTTTATCGTCATTCGAACACTCCCTCATGGAATCAGTACGGTTGAACCAGTCGTTTCGCGTGCTTCGAGGGCCCGATGGGCCTCGGCCGCGGCACTTAATGGATAAGTCTGATTGACCTCAATCTTGACGGCACCAGCACCCACCACATCGAAAAGGTCTTGCGCCATGGTGACAAGATCCTCACGTTTGGCAGCGTAAGTCATCAGCGTCGGTCGCGTCAAAAAGAGCGAGCCCTTTTTACTCAACACACCGATGTCAAACGGGGAAACCACACCGGAGGACTGTCCAAAGCTTACCATGCATCCGAATAGCCGCAGACAATCGAGTGAGCGCATGAACGTGTCTTTGCCGACGGAGTCATACACCACAGGCACCCCCTCACCTTGAGTGATATCACGAACACGTTCGACGAAATCTTCTCTCGTGTAGATAATTGGGTGGTCGCAACCATGATCGGCAGCGAGTTTGGCCTTGGCCTCGGAACTCACGGTACCGATGACGGTAGCGCCAAGGTGCTTGGCCCATTGACACGCAATAAGTCCAACACCACCGGCGGCAGCGTGAAACAAAATGGTGTCACCCGGCTTCACATGGTAGCAGCTTCGAAGTAGATAACGGGCGGTCATACCCTTCAGCATCATGGCCGCTGCAGTTTGATCATCGATACTATTAGGTATCGCTATTAACCGGTCCGCTGGTAGCAAACGTTGTTCGACGTAGGCACCCATGTCGCGACCATAGGCCACCCGGTCTCCGACTTTGATATCAGTAACACCCGGCCCGATTGCGTCGACAATACCGGCGGCTTCCATCCCCGGTACAAACGGCATTTGCGGGCTAGGATAGGTTCCCTGGCGAAAGTAAACATCGATAAAATTAAGACCAATCGCCGCGTGTCGAACGCGAATCTCACCTTTTTGCGGCTCCCCAATATCTACGTCTTCCCAACGCAAGACCTCGGGACCACCCAGCTCATGTACACGTATCGCTTTTATCACCGTTTCCTCCTATTTTCCTAGGCCTCCCAAGGCCGCAACCACCTGACCCGTGGCGGCACAATAATACTCTGTATAGCCATTGGAATCGCACATAACCTCCTGATTTCGCTGGCACGCATATTGCAATTTCCCTATTTGACGCACGGGTCACTCTCAAGCAGTACCGGTTCGGTGCCGATATGGGTAGTACGGCTCGACGCGTAAGGGGGTTGCGCGATGAAAGAGCTTACGATCGCTCTGTTAATGTGGATCAGTAGTCATACGCCAATGACGTATGATGGTTCCCATTTTCCTAACGTGGTCACGGTTCCCCACGAGCGCCTTGTTCATATTCTTTACAAGGGTGACCTTCCCCAAGGCCTTGACCCCGAAATTGTTAGTGTCGCTGGTCTGTATAATTTTCGCGATGGCAACATCTATCTACTGGAAGACGAGGACCTAACTACAATCGAGGGCCAGGCTGTGCTGATACACGAGCTTGTGCACTATCTCCAGTACTACCACGGTATCGACAAACAAGTTGAGTGTATGCGTGAGCTCGAACCCGCCGCCTACGCAGCCCAGGCCGGATTCTTGGCTCAACACGATCAAGAAGCACCGTTTAACGACATGCATGTGCTGCTAGTTAGCGCTTGTAAGCAGTGGTAGTCGTATGTTCGTTTCCGAATTGGCATAAGCGAGTGCTTGTGACGCAGGCCAAATCCGCCTAGGATAAATGCCAATAGATCCATTAGTTGGCGAACACGGTGCGCACACTCTTCACCAGTCGGTTATCGCAATCTTGCCACGACCATAATCAAACCCGCCCAGCCCCTCGGGCTCATACCGATGATGACGGCTCACAACCACTAATCGCGGCGGCGGCACTGGTTCCGGTAATAGATCGACCCGGCGGCAGTACTATCCTCTTGACGCAGCGGACCCAACACCTTCATGACCACGCTGGCCAAATCAGCTTTCCAGGTGGGCGCGTCGAACCGGAAGACGAGAGCCCGACTGCAACCGCCTTGCGCGAGACTGAAGAAGAAATCGGTCTTGAGCCGCGTTTCGTGGAGATCGTCGGCTATCTTGACCCTTACAAAACCGGTACCGGTTTTCTCGTCACACCCGTCGTCGGACTGGTATCGATAGGCTTTAGTTTGTCGCCCGACGAATTCGAAGTGGCTGACATATTCGAAGTGCCGCTTGACTATATCCTTGATGCATCTAATCATCGCCGGGAGTCCCGGTATTTCGATGGTATTGAGCGCACATTCGATGTCATTGAATATGAAAATCGATACATCTGGGGGGCAACGGCTGGAATGTTGATTAATTTGTACGAGAAACTTCGCGGTCGGGAGTAGCGAGTTTCGAGTAGCGAGGGATCCACTGCAGATCATCGTTTTTCTCCTAGCTACTAGGTACTCGCCACTCAGCTCCTATCGGGGGAGCGTGGTGCGCCATAGACGCCTGCTTCGCGCAGGCTTGTCGAGGCGGGACGGAACGATAGCAAATCGGTCCGATGGCAGCCTGAGTATTCGGAAACCACACAACGAATTTTCGTGCCCCGGATGCCGAAATAGCTCACACGCTGCGGGAGAATTCCGGAGCGGTTTCAGAAGAAAGGTTTCCGCTCGAAAACACTGGTATGGGTGCCCGCAGCGCGTCAAGCAATGGCTCGACCTCGCCGTCACGGAGACCTTCTACGGCCGCGACGATATTTGTCGCCTGATCCTCTGGAATTCTGCCTCGGGCCAAGGTATGGAACTTGGCGACAAGGTCGGCCCGATCAGGCGGGCAGTCGGGCTCACCCCATGGCAGCGTGACCAAGGTGTCGAAGCTTCCCCGGACCGTATTGACGAAAACCCTCGCCGGCAGCCGAGCCGGAAATTCCGAA
>LKGT01006104.1_pt1 | contig 18947 bp, 29 predicted proteins | sample 503861 | NCBI WGS metagenome assembly LKGT01 (sample SAMN04113194, study PRJNA297058) | marine sediment metagenome | biome: marine benthic biome; feature: marine benthic feature; material: marine sediment; isolation source: sediment sample collected at the water-sediment interface from the South......
GCTTCGAGCGTCTCCCGGTCTCGCATGCCCTGGGTCACCATGAAATGGATCTCGTAATCTTCGTAGAGCGTCTCCCCATTCAGACTCGCGTGGCCGTAGCCCCAACCCGCAACGTACAGCAGGCTCTTCGGCCAGTTCATGTCGCCGCAGCCTGCATTGCCGTGTTCGAAAAGGTAGGCGGCTATGCCGCCATCCTGACACCCGGAGAATTCGTGAAATCTGTCCAGCTCCACAACGTAACGACCTTCGGGAAGTTCGAGCTCCGCCCGGAAAGTCCCGGTGTTCGAAATTTCATCAACGTCGAACACGATCTCGCCCGCCACCGCGTGCAGGTTACTGGCATCATTACCCATATGATCCCAGGGCGCCTTCTCACCAAGTCGTCCGGCCTGGTAGACGCGGCGACCCGTGATTTTGAATTGCCCATCGTAGAGGGCATGTTGCTCCGGCGTGTAAAGACTCATATCTGCACCGGGCTGAGATCTTGGACCACGTTCTGCGTCGGCACCCCATAGCTGCGGCGCGCCGACAACCATACACAGCGCGCACAGTCCTGCCTGGACGCTCCCCCGGCCACGAGTTCGTGGAAAAATAGGAAAGAAGAACAAGAATTAAGGAAAAAACGACGAAAATATAAAAAATAATCTTATAATTCTAAACCGAAAGACTCTGCAATATCAGAGAATTGTTGATAGGATTCTAAATACTGTCTACCTTTTGGAGTAAGAACAAATGTATGCTTGCCATCAAACTCGATTTTGTTAATCAAACCGGCTCCTGTCAAATTATCAATGAATTTTGATAATCTAGAATGAGAAAGATTTGCTTTTGTTAATAGTGATGTAGTCTTAATTCCTTCTTGACCACTCTGCTCAGCAGCTGTGAGTAGATCCGCTACTATCTGCATACTAGTCCTATACGTTACCATAYGCATAACAGAAAATCACATGATATAAGGGTATTACCCATAATTTAGAACAACTAAATATCATACAACCTCGATTTGGAGCGTTGTCAGGTCAGTCCTCCATACCCTGGTTTAATGAATTYATGGGTGTAGCATATCGATATTATGATCTAAGAATGAAYGTTGTACCGTTATTTCAAGAYAGAAAAGAAGCGAGGGATCTTTGGCRKAATACAATTCATTGGTGGGGAGATCAYASCATCAAAATTCGATTTGTTGARTCTGGTGACAAATACTGGTTCATTATGGGYGSAGAYTCACAAAAACCTGATAGTAATATCTCCTTTTTCAAGGAATTAAAAAAATCAGAGAATTATGAACGATTTAAAAATGGAYATGGCRGTGAAGCATACTTRCGCTTAGGAGTCTACRCAAAAAAATTCAAAAACGAAGTTAAAGATGAWGCAGTTTGTAATTGCGGTCATCKAAAAGAKGATCAYGATGAWGCAGAAGACAATGATGATTGTTATTATGAARATTGTGATTGTACAAAATTTCAAAGTTTTCAGGTTAATCTTCTAAAAAAGAAAAAAAYTGTCACTRAYATAARATTCATTCAAGAAGATCAGGTCAAAGATGATCCCTTAACATGGAATTGTCTTTATGTTAAYAAATACAAAAAACAAGAGAAATGATYAGTCTTTATCAAGATTTACTCTTGTATGTTCACCAGGATAATGATCAGAAATTTTCTTAGAATAACATTTACCACATAGCGGTCCTTCAATTTCCCATTCTTTCATTGGCATGTACTTGTATTCAATAGGGTTATTGCAGAGTGAACATTTTTCCTTTGATTSCAATTTGAAAATGCTCTTCCTGTTCTATATAAAAATCATTTTAGAATTTTRTAGTTTGCCATRCATGAAAATCATGTTAAATAGCACTCTCTATTAGTGAAATTACGGYAGTTAGTCTGGCCAAAGTAAAYCTCCTGCAATYTTTACTTGGTTAGACTAMTGCCRTTTTCTAAAAAATTATAGAAGACTTYCTACAAGTTTTCTAATAGCTTCAATCTCTTCTTCTTCTWGTTTTATTTTCTTATCAAYAACACGTAGCATAGAATCATTCCAAACATGWTGTGAGAAAAAGTTGTGMTWTGWATTTGCAAKWTCYAYTTCRTCAYCTACAACRGTATCTTCCAGAAATTTTGTTACTAYTATATCTGCAAGTTTGAGAATTCTGGAATTTAGCTTGAAACTACGAAAAACAGGCTCTAACTTGAGAATATCTAGTTTGAAATCACCCTTTGTTTGAAGCATTTTTTTGTGTAAAATCCTGAAATATACTGCHACATAGAACAAAGTCGCGTATCGTTTTGTTTTGTGTTTTCCTTGTTTTCCATACTTSAAGACTTTCTTRGCGTATTCCTTTACAAGATAAGGATAAARCAATAGTTTGTAATCATCTTTCAAATTTTCATTGAATACTTGGTCGTATTTGCTGCCCCTTGGCAAAAATTGTGCTGGTGAACTGTATGCTTCAGTTGGTCTTTGCTCGATTCCTGCAACTAAAGCTTGAATTGCATCCTTTGCAACRAYTACTTTTTTGTGATTATCTGGAAGATAATTATTGTAAGTAGHATCTCCTTCATATTCCGCTTGCTCTGATTTTGTTTTACTATCAAAAGAACCAGCTTGAATTTCATAAAAATATCTATAATTTTTYAATTGGGATTTAAYCGATTTATGAAAATCCATTAAYGAAACAAGATCTTTTCCCCTCACGGAGTTCTGTGAATTTCTGTATTTTGTAATGTTGTTTTGGTCTTGCTCATTATCAGCTTTTATGATTGTCACAGTCATACTTCCATCCATATTTTTGGTACGCTTTGCATGATCAAGAATTGAATTTGATGTTTGAGCACCATTAACTATCTGTGGAGCATGCAACATGAGATCATTTTCACCAAACTCTTCAATGTCACTAACGACAATTGTAATTCCGTTATTGTAATAGAAGAATTTATCAGGATYATTTTGGAGTGTATCTCTCAGCCCTTTATTTACACTAGTCTTAAACTGCATCCATTGTCGAATATTTGATTCAAACACATAATCTCTATTTTTTATCACAAAGTCTGTAAGTTCTCGTAGCTTCAAAATTCCAAGAATTGTATTCTCGTATCGAAGCATTTTTTCTAATTTCAGTGATGATTTTTTTCCAGCAGCKGGTTTTTTTATTCTRTCCCATAATTTTTGTATAATTTCATTAATATCTACAATTTCAACGTCAYMGTCTTCATAATCCACTTTTTGATCAGTAACATAACAGCATTTGATTTTCAGATTTTTTTCACGAATATTGGTAACYAGATGTGCCAGCTCTGGTCGCATTTTTGTAACATCACGCTCAAGAAGTCTTTTTRCATCTTCTTTGAACTTTRCAATTGCATCAGTAGAATGAGATGTRCCRTATTTGGATTGAAATAATCTAATTTTGTCATCTGAAAAATCTACGGGTAGATAAGCATCAATACCGAGATCATTWGCACCATCAACTATGGCATCAGCAGCATCATCTTCTGTAGCTTCAWAAACTCTTGTTAAAACCCATTGAAGAAAGTTATTGCCTTTCTCAACATCGTTTTTTGCACTTTCGGTATACTCTCKAATACTTTCAGTAATGTTTKCTGAAAAACCTTCTAGCGGAARACTAGAATTTTTCTGCACAAGAATTGATCTTGATCCAGGGATATACTSTAAYAATCCAAATTYGTTTTGTGCCAATTACRCCCCTTAACATGTTATATATTTAGAAAAGCAGGTAATTACATAATAACTCTAGTTCTTTGAGGTTTTGAAAAATGAGGAAAAAAATTATGATTCCAGGCTTAATAATTGCAGCAATTGTAATTGTTTCAGTACTTTCAATACAAAATGAACTAGTAGAATCAAGTATCAAATTTCAAGATAATAATGTAGAAAATCTTGCGACAGTTATAATGCCTACAAAATCTTCTAGACCCAGTTGTGATGAAACTAATACTTGTTACATACCATCAAAAATTTCAATTAGACAAGGAGAATCTGTAACTTGGTTGAATGAAGATGCTGCCTTTCACAGTGTCACAAGTGGTACTTATGAAAACCCAAATGGATTGTTTGATAGTGAACATTTAGATCCAAACGAATCATTCACAGTCAAATTTGATGAGTCTGGAACTTTTGATTACTTTTGTACCTTGCATCCTTGGATGAAAGGCAAAGTCGTTGTAGAATAGAAAAATTTCAAAGGTGAGGGAGGGAGTCGAACCCCCTTGTATAGGCTTTGCAGGCCCACGCATAACCGCTCTGCCACCTCACCGTAGTGAAAAAAACACGTAATCAACAATTAAAGTCTTAGTTTAGAATTTTTTGAATGGCTTTGATGCCAATTTTACATCTTCAGCTTTTACAGTTTTTCTACCAGCATGACTTGACATTTCAACAGCGCTTTGAGCAATTGCCATTGCTAACTCTTCGATAATTCTTCTGAGTTCRTCTGCTGACTCATCACTTACCCTTTCAGCACCTGATTTTTTTAAAATTCTATACATTGCTGATAGTCCCAACTCTGAGGATTTCATCAAATGKAATTTTMCTGTAAMTGATAAAAAACTTTGAMTGAAAAAATATCACAAAGGAATCGATTTATGCAGACTATTTTAGGKAGTTTAATTTRAAAAAATTATGACATGGATATTTGATTCTCATATTCATCTTTCAGATCCAGAGTTTGAAAAAGACATTCCTYTGATAATAAAAAGTATGGAAAAATTACACATCAARGCATGTTGTGTRTCGATGGATAACTCCAATTCTATYCAAACTCTAAATCTTGCTAACAAAAGTGAATTGATTCTTCCATTCATAGGAATTCATCCTGAAAAATTCAAAGATAGTCTGGAAGATATGACTAGATTGATAGAGCAGAATAAAGACAAGATTTCAGGAATTGGCGAAATTGGTCTTGATAAAACATATGTAGAATCAGATGWAGACTAYTCAACCCAAAAACAAGTTTTTGAAACTTTACTATCTTTGGCTGAAAAACWTAAAAAACCAGTTTCCATTCACTCTAGAAAAACCCTTGATGAYATTTTTGAAATAATATCTTCTTACTCTTTGTCTGGAGTWTTATTACATTGGTTTGAWGGAAACAAAAAACAATTACAACARGCHATGGATATGAAATTTTTTGTTTCGTWTGGACCTGTAATKTTGTACGCAACTGATAAACAAATCCTGCTTTCAAAAACTGRTCAAGACAAAATTCTTGTAGAAACAGAYGGACCGGTAAGATTCTCAAAATGTTTTGGTTTTAAACCWGCTCAAGTTACCTTTATTCCAAGTGTTGTTTTTTGTGGTTGYAAAGTTCTRAGAAAATCATATGATGAATTTAGCACTATATTAGAAAAAAATTCAATGAACTACCTAGGGATATAGGTATAAAAAACCCCCTTAAATAATCGGATGAGTGGACAGAATAAAAAAACTATCTTTGGAGGTACTAAAAAACCACAAAGATSAGTTTGGAACTGATTTTGTTGATAACAAAAAAAATTTAGAWCRATTCGCTATTATTCGTTCTAAAGKTCTTAAAAACGAAATAGCAGGTTATATTACAAAATTTCTAAAACATGAATTGCTTGACAAAAAGAAGMAAGAAGAAAGAATAGCAAAACAATCAAAAWTAGATGAAGRATCTGAGGAAGAAAAYCTGGACATGGTTGAGCAAAAAACAGARACTGAAACACGAACTGAGAGTCCTMCARCTRAGGAAAAACCTCAAGAGAYTACTGAACAGAGTTCARAAAATTAAAATTATTTTTAATTCTKMTAAAGTGATACAWTGATTCAAGTAAAATTAYTGGGTGGAGCAAAAAAATCACTTTCAACTGACAAGATGACAATAGACAAAGATAATCTAACWATTCARGAACTACTTGATATTTTACAAAAATCCAAACCMAAGGATACGCCTGAATTAGATGAAAATAATCTYCTCATTGCAGTAAATGGCRTTGATTCTTCKGCATTAGATGGAAAACTTACCAAATTAAAGGATAAAGATATTGTTAGTGTTATTCCTGTAATTCATGGAGGTTCACAAAACACAATTTTTCWAATCTCAAAATCTTTTGCTGAATTATTAGAAATTAAACCAAACATAATTCAAAATATAGATTTTCTAATAGATTTAAGRAAAAAATTTCCTGATTTGGCTATACAAGGAGTTTTTGCTAAATATRTCCTAAGCAAGGCTCATGCAAAAAAAATCCTYAAAATTTCTCTTGAAGCAAAAAATAATCAAAWCATGCTTTCAAAAAAACTTGAAACTGATATTTTAATGAGATTTGCTTGYACAACACAAATTTCACAAGCAATTRYAATAGCRGGCTTAAAACCAAAACAAAGTTCTATTATTATTGCCTTAGGAAAGAGATCATCTTTAAAAAAATTACATTCAGAWYTAAAACCATATTTGAACTCAAAAACAWTCTCAAAAAATAATTCACAATTTCTAAAAAAGCAATTCAAAATTTCAAAAAAACAAATTGACTCTRTTTACTCAAAAAATCCTTTAGAAGACCTACTYGTAGAGAAAGCAGCRGTRTTACTCTARCAACTCKCGCTTAGAAATTTCCAAACTGAAAATATCATCACTTTTTAAAAYWGAAACACCTGTTTTATTGCCCAAGATTTCAATTAACGCAATCCAATCAGGTTTCTCTAAYGAAACTTTATTTGTAATATTATCAGCAATYTTTGAAATAATCTCAGYGCTTGAAATATCWGAATTCCGTTTTTCAATAGTTATTCTATAGCTTTCTTTTTCATTGACTTTTTTCATCAATGAAAAAACTTGAGTAGATATTTCTTCTAAATTGGTATCTACAACTTGTTCAATTGGAATTATTCTCAGACAATAACGAATTGACCATGGCTCATCTACAATTTTTTCTCGAATATTTTTGATGACCTCAAAAGGAACTAACTTCGTTTTAGCTGTTAGAACTCCTGACATACTAGTTCTAGAAATTTCAGGATTTTCATCACCAAATTGAGCCAAAACTGCGCTTAACTCATCAGTAGTTTCAGGTTCTAAATGTCTTGCACATGTAATAATCAAATTCAAAATAAATTCAAAATCTCCTCTTTTGAGATACCACCTTTTCTATGAACCACAACTTCATCCTCACTAATTTCAATTACAGTAGATTCTCCTTCGCTTGAAATTTTTCCACTATCTACAAATACATCATAATCTGAAATATTCTTTTCACATTCATCAGGATCTACAAATGATTCCATTCCAGAAACGTTTGCACTTGTGCCTATAATCAAATTACATTGTTCTAAAATTGCTAATGCACAACTATTGTTTGGAATCCTAACAGCAACTTTGTTTTCAAGATTCATTGAAGTTTTTAATTTTTCATCTTTTAGGGGCAAAATCAGGGTTAGTTGTCCTGGCCAAAATTTTTCTGCGATTTTATTTGCTTTTTCATTAAAGTTTGCAATTTTTTCAAGCTCATTTTTTGAAAAACCTAAAACAGGAAACATTTTTCCTTTCTTACGATTTTTAATTTTATAGACTTTTTCAACTGCTTGTTTGTTGTATGGATCACAACCAATCCCATAGACTGTATCGGTAGGAAAAACCACAATTTTTCCTTCCTTGATTGATTTTACTACAGTGTTTATTCCATTAGAATCACAATTTACTCTCAAAGTTTTCAAATCTAATTTATAACATGTTTAATAATAATCTGATTCATCGCTAGTCGACAAATGAAATTAATTGCCTCAAGTGTTGATGATAACGAGTTTGAAGATGACTTTGATGATAATTTAGATGATTCTGAGAGTGATAGTGACTAAATAACTAAACCAAAGTTCTCTGCAAATTTACTAAACGAGTGATAAGCTTGAAGAAACTCTCTTCCAGAATCACTTATTCTATATCTGTAAGCTCTATCTGTGGTGTTTTGTTCTAAAAGACCTTGAGAAACAAGATTATCCAAAATTCTTGAAATTCTAACATGAGAGATGTTTGCTTTTCTAATCAGGAAAGTTACTGATGCTCCATCATCATCGGCTAAATCATCTCTAGTAGTAGTTAAGATATCACCAATAATTTTCATGTGAGTTCTGTATTCAGCCATCTCCTACGCAGAATCTAGTTCCTAATCAATATGATAGCAGTAAGATATTTTGCAATATACAATTGAGATAAAAGATTTTGACAATGATTTTTCTGCAATTTTGGCCTGAAAATTGAGGCTAATTACAACTCTTCATCAAATTTTATTTTCTTTAGTGGAATCTTACTTATTGGAACAAACAACGAAATCAATCCGCCTATTTTGATAGATATTGAAAGATAATACAAAATTGATTCTGGAAAAACAAAAGAGTACCATCCCAGAAATTCTCCAAAAGCAAGTAATGCTAAACCCAGGGACACAAAAATTGCTCCTTTTTTCTTAGTTTCCAAATATGACATGAACGTTTCAATTGCTCCATATGCCAGCAAAATAAATGAAATTGATCTGAAAATATTTTCAATGTGTATTGATGAAACTAAAAACAAGGGAAAAATTCCTACTGATCTAAAGTAACGTGACTTTGGAAAAAAAGATTTGATGCTGTGAGAAAATGCAATAAAGAAATAACCTATTGTTTGAATTCCAATTCCTAATGTTTGAACCCATTTTTCAATTTGCCCAGATTGTATTACAAAATCTTCTATCATAAATCCCATCCAAATTACAAAAAAGCCAATGCATATTGCGAAAAACGCAATTGATAATCGAAATAGAGTAGGGCTTCCTGTATTTCTAAAACCTATGTATGACATTGTTCCTATTCCAAAGCCTACRACAAAGCCAATCATATTTAGAATATTTTCAAATAGAAATTCCAACTATGGTAAACAATCCTTGAAACTAATTATTTTAACATAATGAATCATTTAACCAGATTGTGAATCCCAATCATCTAAACTACCTGCAGTTTGYCCTTCGGTGCTACCTGTATAATCTCCRAGAATATCCGAATAAGTGGCATCACTATGGGCAACAAATTTGACATATTCTCCGTAGCTCATTTCTAGATTACAATTTTTACATCTAACCATTGAAAAATCAGGAGAAAGTTCAGCKWCTTTTTTACACTTTGGGCATTTAATTTTCACATTTTTTATACTTCTGATTATTAATTATKGGTTTAGGCTGAAAAAGWTAAAAGTAGTTTCAAATGGYTGATATCTATGGCCAGAAACTGCACWAAGTGCAAAAATCCMATTTCTGATGATGAACAATTAGATCTAGTAGGYGAAAAATATCCKTGTTGCAACAAATGYTGGGCAGAGTGGAAAGAATATAGGATTATGGTGATGAATGAAATGAGACTGGATATGTCGATGCCTGATCATAGAAAGGCTTTGAAAAAACATGAGAAAATCTTCGTGGGTGTGCTAACTCCTGAAGGAGATATAGTTGATTACTCTAATGAGGACAATAGAAATCCAGAGACTAAACCCCAATCTGAACTTTAGCATTATCTGGAATCAAAGTCAATACTATCCGTTTTTTATCAGGTTCTAATCCAGATATTATATTAATAATTGATTTTGAAATAACAGATTTTTCCTTTTCACTCAAAGACATGAAAATTTCTAATATTCCATCCAAGTTAAAATCGATTAATTTCTCAGGCCATCGAACTGTCGCTAAAAAATATCTTAAAAACATTTCATTTCTTTGAAATTCATTAAAAGTAGCCAGAATTTCAAGCCAGGTTTTAAAGAGTTTAGAAAAATTTGGAAATGGTATACCTGGACCTGCTTCTAAAGCGTTAACGATTATTTCGTTTTTCTCATGTTCGGACATGGAGAAAAATTCTGTTAATCTTTTTTTCAAAATTGGCTTTCTTAAAAAGTCAGGCAGACTAGCAAGATTGATTATAATATTCCCTGCAAAATTTTCCTCTTTCAACATATACCCTCTAAAAATCTCAATATTAAATCGTATCAAAACACTTTAGATTAAATACGTGATTCTCAAGCTTTCGAATGTGCCGGCAACAGTTGTAGTGGGAGGATTTTTTGGAGATGAAGGCAAAGGAAAAATCATTTCTTATCTTGCATTAAATGATAATCCAACGATTGTTGTTAGAGGTGGTGCTGGACCAAATGCAGGTCATACAGTTCTAGATGGTGAAAAGGTTTACAAAATTCGAATGCTACCAAGTGGTTTTTTGAATAAGAATGCTAAAATTCTGATTGGTCCTGGCGTTGTAGTAAATCCTGAAATTTTCTTAAAAGAAATAAAAGATTTTGAAGCTTCTGGACGAGCATTTATTGATAGACATTGTGGTATTATTGAAGAATCTCATTTGAATCAAGATTCAAAAGGTGAACTCAAAGAAAAAATTGGAAGCACGGGTTCTGGAACCGGTCCTGCAAATGCTGAACGAGCTATGAGAACTCTAAAGCTAGGAAAAGATATTCCTTCACTTTCTGAATATATTGTCGATGTTCCAGATTTGATAAATTCTGCTTTAAAAAATAATGAGAATGTTCTAGTTGAAGGCACGCAAGGAACCTTTCTTTCACTATGGCATGGAACATATCCATTTGTAACATCAAAAGAAGTTACAGCCTCTGGAATATGTGCCGATGTAGGCTTAGGACCAACAAATGTGAATGAAGTTATTGTTGTTTTCAAATCATATGTTACTAGAGTAGGCAAAGGACCTTTGGAGAATGAACTTGAGCCTGATGAACTTTCAAAGAGAGGCTGGTCTGAGTTTGGAACTGTTACAGGCAGACCTAGGCGTGCATCTGAATTTAATTTTGAATTAGCAAAAAGAGCAATCATGCTCAATAGTGCGACACAAATTGCAATAACAAAATTGGATGTACGCTTTCCTGACAGTGAAGGAAAAACTTCATACGATGATCTGAGTGCTGAGGCTAAATCATTCATAAAAAAAATAGAAGATGAACTTGGTGTCCCTGTGACAATAATTGGAACTGGACCTGCAATTAACCAAATTATTGATCGAAGAAAATAATTTTTGGTTAAGTTTAAGTTGGTTAACATTACAAACAATCTGTGGACAAATTACCTAGGTACATTGAATTAGAATCAACATTAGAATTTTCACGGCTAGTTTGTGCATTAGAGCGTGCACCACGTGTGTCATTCCTTCATGAACATGAGGGAAAAAAAGTTCTTTCCGTTCAAATGGATCTTCTTAAAGAGAAACCAATTATCTATTTCACGCCTATTGAAAACTTTGGACATTATCTTTGCTATGCTATCAAGGCTGGAAAAGAAGAATCAACCGTGGTTAATTCCACGACAGACACTGCAAAGCTTTACTCTCCAATTGTTAAAATTAAATCGCTCCCTGCATCACTAAAAAGTGGAAATGGTACAGCAGACAAATACCATCCAATAGAACTTGAAGATGCGGCTAGCCTCGCTAAACTTAGTTTCGGCTTTGAAGAGTCTCCTTTTCCTCTGTTTTCCTTCCCGTATAATGGAAAATGGCTTATGGGAGTATTCATGAACTTTAACGAAGAGGGTTTATCCTATTTCTGTCACGTAGTTCTGCCTGAAGAACCAAAAAAACCATTCTTAAAATACACAACTACTAATGGTGCCCAACCTGTTTTGGTAGATAATCCAGGGGAACATGGGTATTCCTATATCAAAATAATAAAATTGAAAGACACTCATCCTTTGGTCGATTATGACCAAGTTCAAAACTAGAATCAAGTTAATTTCTGAAAAAAAGGGYAGACTGATCYTAGCTAATGACTATCCACCWACCCAARAAAATCTAGAATCAAAAACYATCTCAAACATCAAAAAATTAAGTAAATATCTTTGTGGTYTAAAAATTAATTTTCATCTRTTACTTCCACTTGGAAGCAAAGAAATTGCCAAAATYAACAAAATWGCACACAAGTATGGTCTTGTAACAATTGCTGATATCAAACTAAATGATATTGGAAATACAAATCAAAATGCAACAGAAATTCTTTGGAAATTAGGTTTTGATGCAGTTATTGTTAATCCAATTATGGGAAAAAATAGTTTGAAAAAAATTATTWATTCTGCTCRCAAGAAAAACAAAGGYGTGATTACTCTTTGCCATATGAGTKCACCAGAAGCAAAAYTATCATATGAAATGAATGTAAAACATTCTAGAAACCAAAAAAAACTATATGAGTTATTTTTAGAMTGGGCAATTTCTGAAAATGCTGATGGAATAATTGCCGGTGCAACAKTTCCTAAMATTATTAGMTATTGCAAGAAAAAARCTAAAAAYAACTTGTCAATTTATTCTCCAGGAATTGGTACTCAGGGTGGAAAAATTAAAAGTGCATTAAACGCTGGTACTGACTTTTTTATTGTYGGTAGAACAATTCTAAATGCTAAAAATCCAATTTCTGTTGCAAAAAAATTACATTTAGAATCACTTGAAAAGTAAYTGATTAGCTTTTGATAACACTGATTTTGCATTTTGATAAGTTGTCTTCTCAAATGCACTTTTGTAATCTAACCAAACAAAGTCTAAATGTTCATGCGAAATTGTAATTTTTTCAGTATTTGTTTTTGCTAAATAAAAAACCACTTTTTTATGAATTAGTTCTCCTTCAAATTGAAAATCATATTCAATATTTTCTTCAAATCCCTCTACAAAATTCAAGTCYGAAATTCCTGTTTCTTCTTTTGCCTCTCTAACCACTGTGTCAAGAGGATTTTCACCTTTTTCCATTTTTCCCTTCACGAAATCCCAATGTCCAGAAGGATAATGAAGTAAAAGAAAYACAATTCCTTCAGGAGTATCTCTAAAAATTACTGCACCAGATGATTTTTCATTCAATTTTATTTAATTTTGATTAAACACTATAATTACTTACCAAGACGTCTTTTTCTTTTTTGAAAAGTCCTAATTGCTCTCATGAGATCAATTTTTCGGAATCCYGGCCAAAAAATATCCATAAAAATAAGTTCACTATATGCACTTTGCCATAACAAGAATCCACTTAATCTCCTTTCACCRGATGTTCTTAGAATCATGTCAGGGGATGATTGTGGTAAATGCGAAGTGTAAAGATTYGATTCAATTTCTTTTTTATCAATGTCATCAACTTTCAATGAGCCTTCACTAATTTTTACACCAATTTTTTTCACTGCATCAATTAACTCATCTTGTCCCCCATAGGCTAAGGCAATATTAAGAAAATGTTCATCATAATTCTTTGTCGCATCATCCAATCTTTTTAGTACATCTTTAATGGAATCCGGTAATAGCTCWATTTTTCCAATTCCTTTAACTCTCATTTTATTTCTATGAATTCTTGGATCATTGTACAGTTTTTCTAGCCTAGTTTTAATCAAGTCAAAAAGATATTCTAATTCTTTATCTTTTCTAYTCAGATTTTCAGCTGATAATGCATACAAAGTAATGATTTTGATATCAAATTCCTCACACCAATCAAGAAGATTCTCTACBGCATCTGCCCCTCTGAAATGTCCRGTTTTTGTAAAGCTAAGATTTCTTTTCGCCCATCTTCTATTTCCATCAAGWATTAWGGCTATRTGATTAGGCATAGAACCATTGAGAATWTCTTTTTCTAATTTTTTAGAATATAYTYTGTAAAGGCCTGAAATAYTCAATGCGGTATCTTTGAATTTTATTATTTTTCACCNTTTTNNNANKAATRNANAGNTDAATAGATATGATTGTTTTTACCCNTATTCTCACACAAAGGGTAAAGAATTCTAGTYTGAACYTGAATCTTCTTGCATTTCTTGAACTGAACGCTTTCTATATTTTTTGAACAAAATTGTTGCTGHAACTATAGTTGCAGCCAAACCTGCCAGTAGTGGAAGAATAAGAGTAAAAGAGCTTTCATCATTGATTAAGACATTTGTAAATTGADAAASTGTAGGATACAAAGATAACAATACAACTAATCTCAATGTATCTGTAATTTGTCTTGAAACTCCACCTAACCAATTACTGAGAAATGTTCCTGCAAATATTGCACCGATTCCAATCCAAAGAATTGGTAGTGCACCTGCAAAGAACTGYCCCATTACAACTTTGTTAGAAATAATATTGATGARYTCAGTTTCAGGTTCTATTAAACTAACATCAACAGCTACAACTCCAGCTGAAACTGAAGATAACATTAGAATTATTCCTGCAATTAATGTAARCAAYCTGATAAATCCMGAAGGYGTGGGCTTTGTCCAATTAKACCAAGCTCTATCAAKATCAAATGCTCTGATCAAAAATGCRCMACCMAGAATACTTACAAGAACMGCAAATATTTCTGCAGTATARCCAACMACTGTTGCAATTCCACCAATCAAAAGCAAAATTCCAGGAACWCCTAAAAAGAATTTTGAATATTTTGAATCATAAGCAATCATTTTCAAGTATTTACCAAAAACTGCATAAGAATACTCTACASTTCTACTTACTTTCATCACAACTCTTTGTACAGAGATTACTGGAAGTAYATTTTGAATAACTGGAATAACACTTTCATCATCTTCRCCATCTGAAACAATTACTGCACCRTTGGCAGAAAATTTTTGTAARACRGATCTTATTTCRGATGCAATTTTTTCATCYGCTTKYACTCCTCTATTTTTTWCTCCAGTAACTGTYACAACTTSTGCTTYGTATCCTTTRCTAATCAAATCTTCAWATGTCTTTATTGCAGCAAAAATCGARTTARWATCTGCATCCTCAGGATCTTCTAAYGCTAATCTYTGASCAGCTTCAATACAKGCATYTCTTCCAAYYACCGGAGTCTGAATTCCRGTTTTTTCACCTACATCATYATCTCTATCAACACAAATTACKAGCAGTYTMYTYRCTGTGGAYGCTTTGACATCCTTCTCAATCTTACCRGTCTYTTGAGACATYCTTAKTATTATTACAAAATTGCTTTTTAACGATTTCCMACCTTTGAAAATATTATACTTMGGTCTTTGAARTCARATCAGGGTCTRGWATTATCTGACTTGAATATGTRYGACTYTGAATTTTCTTTAAATTGATTAATTTTRGTTATGAATTCTTCAATTTCAGCAGATTCTAYACCTTCTTCAATCATGGTTGCAGCAACAATGGTTTCTCTGAYGTAGGTGTTGTAWTGTTTTAGAGCTTCAATATAGCTGATGTAGCTTTCATRCCATTYTTCTGTTGCTTTACTTTYAACTAATTGTATGATTTGAGAATTGATTTGTACAGWTGATATTTCAGCTTGTYCAATATACYCTTTAGGAGAAATATTTCCATCTAACAAATTTTGAAATTCYGTATCAATAGCTTYGCTTATTACYCCATGAACATTTTTGACYCCATCTAGATGAGATTCGAAATCTGAAACAACAAAAGTTATCTCAGAATTCTGAGGTAAAAACCAAATTACAAAACTGGCCATAGTTATGGCTACCAAAACCCCAATAGTTAGAAAAATTCCCTTTTTTGATGCCATTTATCTCAAACCTTTTCATGCTGTTTATAACTGGTTAAACGTTTCAAAATTTTTGTTCATTTTTAGAAAAAATAAGAAATTATCATTTCTAAATTAAAACTATGTCAAAATAATGAAAAAATTAGAATTTTCTGCAAATAAATTTCAACTATTCCATCATAATGGTTTGAAAACTTACACTACTCTAGTCTATAGTTAAATAATTTTTACAGCATCTTCCTAAATAKAACAAAAGCCGAGATTTTTTAGAATGGTTACAGCATATTGTGTAAAATGCAGAGCAAAGAGAGATATCAAAGATCCTGAASAAACWACMCTAAAGAACGGRCGTCCAGCTGTAAAAGGTACATGTCCAAAATGTGGAACAAAAGTTTTCCGAATAGGAAAAATGTAGGAAGACTRCCACAAAGTCCCTTTTTTAGAAAACCCATATAGGGTGTYTAGTTTTTTAAAAAATATGACAAARGCAGATTATGAAAAACTCCTYAARCGTATTGAAGGMAATCTCTCAGATGAAAAAAAACAAACCAYCACTAGGTTTGAGTTGCCTMCAGTCGATGTAATGTGGGAAGGACAAAAGACTTTTTTGCGGAATTTTGCTGAATTTCCAAAAATCCTACGTAGAAATCCTGATAAAGTTCTTCAATATCTTTCAAAAGAATTYGCTGTTCCTGCAGAACGAATTGGAGATAAAGCCATGTTTATTGGAARAAGAGATCCGGATGATTTTACACGCTTATTCCAAATTTATGTAAAAGACTATCTTGAATGCCCTACCTGTAAAAGTCCAGACACAAAAATTGTCAAAGAAAATAGAATCACATTTTTAATTTGTGAAGCATGTGGTGCAAAATCAACAATGAAAGGAAAGTATGCATGAAATGTCATTCTCARTCAAACTAACAGATTATCAAAARAACGCAATGCTGAATATTTGCGATGCTGATTTGTTAGGAAAAAAAATAACYGAAAAAGAACTTGAAGTTCATATCAGTCAAAGCTATTATGGAGAAAAAATAGTCGAAAAAGAAGAAGCAAAAACCCTTCTAAAAAATTCTTCAATTATTAACATGGTTGGAAAAGAAATTGTTTCTTTRTCAACAAGTCTTGGAATTGGTTCTRAGRGTGGCATAAAAGAAATTGATGGYGTCCCTTTYTTGATTGTGTATAAARTGTAAAACATCACAATTATATATAAAAAAATTTCTAAAACATTGTGGGAAAGAGAAAAGTCCTAAACGAAAGTGCATTAAAAGAAATTCGATTACCTGAAGAAGGTGAATTGTTAGGACGTGTACTAAAATTATTRGGCRGTGATCAAGTTATGGTAAAATGTACTGACGGTATTACTAGACGCGGAAGAATTAGAGGNAAACTAAAACGAAGAATTTGGATTCGTGATAATGATATTGTAATAATTGCTCCATGGGATTTTAAAYAKAMAGAACGGGGAGACATTATTTGGAGATTTACGTTACCTCAAGTAGATTGGTTAAAAAACAATGATCATCTACCTAGAGATTTCTAAATTATTAGAAATCGATTTTACTTGCTAAGCTATGACAAATATGATGGCTGATGACATTGATAAAAAACTGGAATCAAAGATAAACAGTAAATTAATTTCTAAAGCCAAACGTGGCAAAATTTCAGATGGTTTTAAGAAAAACAAAGTGRTCAACGAGGTTCTTGACAAAACAACCATGATGACCATGTATGATTTGATAAAATCTCATATCATATCTTATGTCAATGGGGTTGTAAAGGCTGGAAAAGAATCTGTTATTTTTTGGGCAGTTGACGAAAATCAAAAYGACGTTGCCTTAAAGGTGTATCTTGTTTCAACTACAAATTTCAAAAAAAGAGCTCAATACATTTTAGGTGATCCAAGATTCTCTAAAATAAAAAAAGGTACTAGAAATCTTGTTTATTTRTGGGCACGAAAAGAATTTACAAACCTGAATAGATGTTATAAAAATAAAATTCCAGTTGTAAAGCCAATTCATGTCTCWAAAAATGTTTTAGCATTAGAGTTTRTGGGGAAAAATGGAATTCCAGAAAAAACATTGTTAGAATCTRAAGTMGATCAAAAAGACTATGAAATGGCAATATCAATACTTTCAAAACTTTACAAAGATGCTAAATTAGTACATGGTGACTTTTCAGAATACAATATTTTCAAGACTGAAAAAGGCCTAGTTGTTTTTGATCTAGGCTCTGGCGTWGATATCAGACATCCAAATTCTGAAGAATTTCTTAAAAGAGATATTAAYAACATTACAAAATTCTTTACTAAAAGRGGATTAACAGTTCCAAACCCTATAGATGTATTTAATGAGGTGACAAAATGAGTTTTGAGAAATTAATTAGAATTCCAACAGAAAGAATTGGGGTTTTAATTGGAAAATCAGGARAAATTAAATCAGAAATAGAACGCGCCTGCTCAGTAAAATTGGAAATTGATAGTGAAACTGGAGAAACTMTAATCRCTAGTGTTGGAAAAGTAGAAGACATACAACCCTTCAAGGCTGTTGAAATAATTACTGCAATAGGTCGTGGTTTTTCTCCARRGAACGCAATGAAGTTACNRGAAGGTGAAAATACATTACATGTAATAGACTTAAGGGAGTTTGTAGGAAAATCTCCAAATCARGTTGAAAGAATTAAAGGGAGAATTATYGGTGAAGATGGTAAGGCGAGGAGAAATATGGAACGATTAAGTGATACTAACATCTCTGTATATGGTAGAACTGTTTCAATAATTGGTGCTACAACAAAACTAAAACTTGCAGTTGATGCAATATCTTCAATTTCTAATGGAAGTATGCATGGTTCTSWTGGACTGTCATCGACGGGGGAACGATGGCTCTGCATTTCGCCATATTGCCGCGTTGCCGGTACGTGTGGCTCTTGGTCTGGCTTTGCTTGGGCGCGCAACGCGTCGAGGCGCAAAGCATTGATGCCGAGCGCGGCCGCGCCGAGTCCGCGGCAGCCGAGCCCATCGTGATCGTGTTGTCATGGGACGGGTTGCGCCACGATTATCCGGATCGAGGTGTATTTCCGGGGCTTGACCGATTACAAGCAGACGGTGTGCGAGCCAGTCGTATCACGCCGTGTATCCGTCATCGACCTTTCCGGGACACGTGTCCATGGCCACGGGCACCTATCCGGACAAGCACGGCATCGTCGACAATCATTTTCTCGATCGCGAGCGTGGCGTGTTCCGCTACGCAGCGGATGCCAATTGGATCGAAGCGGAACCGATATGGATTGCAGCGGAGCGCCAGGGCGTGCCGAGCGCGACGTATTTCTGGGTGGGGTCGGAGTCCGATTGGCATGGACAAGGCACCCGCTATCGCATGGCACCGTTTGACGGGGAACGTCCGGAAGCGCTCAAGGTCGACCAGATACTGTCGTGGCTCTTGCTGAGTGAGGCGGAGCGGCCGCGGCTCATCAT
>LKGT01005767.1_pt1 | contig 18926 bp, 17 predicted proteins | sample 503861 | NCBI WGS metagenome assembly LKGT01 (sample SAMN04113194, study PRJNA297058) | marine sediment metagenome | biome: marine benthic biome; feature: marine benthic feature; material: marine sediment; isolation source: sediment sample collected at the water-sediment interface from the South......
TTGAGAAGAAAGGAAGAAATTGCAAAAATCACTAAGGGTCTAAACATGGAAGTTGAGAAAAGATACGACAGATACGTCGATTATGGTTAGAAATGTTACCTCAAATGAGGTATCAATGAGGTATCACGAAATTAGCTTTTTTTGTGAATAAACAGACATACAGTTTGAATCCAAATAGTTACGAGCTTGAAAATTAATCAAAAATTCTTTTCTCTAAATTTCGTGTTTAAGCTCAGAAAGAAAATTCTTCAATACTTTGGTACGTTTTTTAGCCTCAATTTTAGCTGATTTTGTGTTCATTAGTTTTTCAAGCTTTAACAATTTTCGATAAAAATGGTCAACTGTCCATTTTTGATCATTTGGTTTTCTGTTAGAACAAAACGGGTCTGATGTATTATAAAATGGCCTATCATCAGAACCAGATACTGCAAACGCCCTAGCTATTCCTATAGCACCAATTGCATCAAGTCTATCAGCATCCTGTAAAATTTTTCCCTCCAAAGTTGACGGAGTTTTATTTTTTGAAAAGCTATGATCGCGAATTGCATCTGTGATTACTTTGATTTCTGAATTTGAAAAACTATATTTTGATAGGATTTTTCTAGCCATAATAGCGCTTTTAGTGGAAGAGTTTTTTGATCTTTTATCAGATTTTTTATAGTTTACTATATCATGTAACAATACAGCACAAAGTACAAGTTTTGTATTTGCTTTCTCCTTTTTTGCAAGCTTTTCAGCATTTTTGTATACCCGTATTATATGATCAAAGTCATGTGCAGGATCATTTGAAATTTTATTCCTAACCTCCCTTTGCAGTTGCTCTAGAACTTTCATGCTAGAATCGCCAAAGCTTTGGTTTTACAAGTTTGAATTTTCGTTCTGTTAATAATAGAGTCCAATTAATTGACATGAACAATATTACAACTCCAATTCCAATGCCATCTGCAATTAATATTCCCGTGATTCTATTTTCAAACAAATCCAAAAATGGCGTAAGAACTATTTCACTAATTGAAATCATGATGTAATATGATATCAGACGGCCAAGCCAAAACCCGATGTAAAGTCCGATGCTTTTTGCCCTCATTAAGCCATATGCTACAAACAACATGCTACTTGGAAGAGGAGTTGCAGCGAAAAGAAAGGATGCTATTGGGTAGCCAAATCTTTTTCGATTTAGATAATTGCCAATAACATCAAGATTTGATTTTTGCTCCTTTCCAATAAATTTTCTAAAAATACCACTAATCTGTTTGAGGACAAATCTACCAATGGTTGCACCTGTAGCACCAACTATTGCAAGAACGATTGGGTCCAACTGAGGGTCTATCGCATAAAATGATGCCAGAATTATCCATGATGGAGGCATCAAAATGGGGGCAGCGTTTACTCCAATCAATAAAAGAAAAATCCCAATGTAAGAAAGCTCACTCAAAGTTTCAAAAATGTCAGTCATTTTCTAAAATCATTGGGTTGTAAGTCATCTAAATCCTTGTCAGGGTTTTAGTCTTGAAGAAATTGTTAATAAAAATTAAAAAATAAAAGAAACTCAAGTTTTCAGAAGAATTGAACAGGTATTGCAAGAAATAGAATGATTCATGCAATATCTTTATAACTAAAATTCATGTATTACTAATTGTGTCGGAAGAAGTGGCTTGGAAATGTTTTAGGTGTAATCTTACATTTAGAGAAGAAGATGTAGCAAAAATGCATCGTGAAATCTCCAATCACTCTGTTTCCAAAGTAAAGATACTAGTAGTTTAGCAAATTTTCTATTCTAATTTTAAAGGACTTGTAAATTTAGGTGCAGGAGGTGGGATTTGAACCCACGAACCCCTAAAGGAAAGGATTTCGCATAACCGATCTTGAGTCCTTCTCGGTTGACCGGGCTTCGATACCCCTGCAACTGCAATTCAAAAAAACCACTATTTGTCAATTGCTATTTTGATTTTTTTTGGGATGTTGTAGATGGTAAAAATTTATAATTACCCTAGAAAACGGTTTAACAGGATTAAATTGAGCGAAGAACAATACGTTCCAATCTCTGAAGTTTCGAACATGAGAGATAAAATTAACACAAAAGGCGTGTTAAAAAGTAAAGGCGAAGTCAGAACCGTTAATATGAAAAGAGGTGGAACCATTGATGTTTGCGATGCAATGCTTTCTGATGATTCTGGGGAGATCAAATTCACCTTATGGGGAGATGATATCGCCAAAGCAAATGAAGGCGACACAATCGTAATTAAAAATGGATACACAAATACCTTCAAAGGCGAAGTTTCATTAGGTAAGGGCAAATTCGGCGAAATGCAGATAAACCCATAAAAAATTACTTTTTTAATTAACTGATATATCCTAAATTTTTTTCATCAGAACCACTAGGTGGTGTAACTGGTTGATCCTGAATTCCTTGAGCAGTTGCTTGGGAACGAAGTGCCCCGATTATTTCTTCAGTATCCTTTGCTCTCTTTTCAAGTTCTGACATGTCAAATTTAATATTCAAAATTTTGCATAGTGATTCTAGAATTACTTTTGATGCTTTAGCGTCAATTACATAACCAGAAGTTTCTCCCAAAAGACAAATTCCTGAAATAGAAGAGCGTTTTGCAATTCCAATAATGACGCCATTCATTCCTGTAATGTTACCTTTATCCATCTTTGATATTCCAAATTTTGAAAATTCATTTACAATTTCAGATGTAGTTCCAGTTCCGTAAACTTTGGGAATTTTTGAAAATTTTCCTGTAATATATGCAGCTAGAGTATAGATTTCAGATACATTCATTTTTTTACATAATTCAATTATTTTTTCTCCTAGGGCATATTCTCCTTGTGCGGATACAGGTTGAGCGTCTCCAGTAAGAAGAATTAGATCCTGACCACTTGTCTGACAATAGTATAATGAGTTTTTTACTAAATCAACAGTTCCATCTGGCTGAACAGAAACTTGAGGTGGGAATGATGATGAATAGATATCTCCAAATTGTTTTGCTTGAAGCTTATCAATAACATAGTCAATTGCTAATTTTCCAACATAACCACTTCCAGGCAACCCGCAAATGAATTTGGGGTTTTTTAGGTCGGGTAAAGATGAAATTTCTACAGAAATTTCTTCGTTAATAGACATACAATTCTAATTTTTATCTAACAATATTAATCTACAAAGGGTTTCAAGTTGAACTTAACGTCTTTTAGCTTTTTTAGCTGATTTTCGTTTTGGTTTTGATTTTCTTTTAGCTTTTTTAGCTGATTTTCGTTTTGGTTTTGATTTTCTTTTAGCTTTTTTAGCTGATTTTCGTTTTGGTTTAGGTTTTCTTTTTTGTGCAGCCCGTTTAGCAGGAGCCTTTCTCCTTTTTACTTTTAATTCTTGTAATTTTTCTTGGATTTTTTTGAAATGCTCTTTAGTAGATGTTTCTTGTTTTGTTTCATTTGCTATTCTCTTCGCTAGACGAGAAGAAGCCTTTTTGCTTTTTTTGATTAATTTTTGTAATTCAGGTTTTTCATGAGTCTTTTTTTGAATTTTGGTAGAAATTTTAGATTTTGATTTTGAAAATTCTTCAATAGTAACATTCACTTTTTTTGCCATTTTGTTTCTTTGTTTGATTTCTGAGTAAATTTCATCAATTCCATCCATAATAGAGGCGAGTCTTGTTTTGGCGTTGTCTTTTTCTACCCCAGATTCTGCAAACTCTATTTCCTGTTTTGCTTGTTCTTTTGCGTCTTTTTCACGCTGTAATTTTTCTTCTGCAGCAACGACAAGTCTTTGTATGCTCTCCTGTTGAGCAAGTCTTTGCGTCAAGACATCTGAGACACCAGAAAGTTGTTCTTTAGCTGATTCAATTTTTCTTTCAACTGAGGCTAATCCGGATGATGATTTTCGAAGAAGTGATTGTTCTATCTGATATTCTCTTGCGCTCTTTCTTTTTAGTTTGCTAATTTCTTGTCTTTTTGCTTGTAATTTTTTTGCTTCTTTCATTAATGACACAGGTATTTTTTAATGAAAGGATAGGTTAAGTTGTAAATATAATCAGGATTTGACTTGTCAGTTAAGAAATTTAACATGAAAAATTCCCACATTTAAAAGCGATCATGAAGAAATATTAGTTATTTTTGAAAATACCAATAATACGATGGAATTTCATCCCTCAAAACTCCCTATTGCGAAGATCTTTGATTTAAAAGATGAAAAAGGTGCTTCAGATGCGGCAGCAGAAATGGTGAAGCTAGGATTTGAGAATAGAAAAGAGGGATACAAAGTCCTGATGCCTAAGGATTCAAAACTTGCAAAGAGAATTGGATACATAGTTACAACCAGTGTAAACTATGGATTAAGACATAATAATCAAAAACGCGACATCAAATATTGGACATATCATCATGACGATAAACACTATGCAATAGTGTTAATCAGCGGAAATGTTTTAGAAAAATTAGGTTTTTGATTTTTCTAAAATTTTGTATAGTTTTGTTTTCTGTGCCAATACACCTGCAAGGAAAATTCCAAGAATAGCCCCTCCAATCACATCCATTGGATAGTGTTGTAAGATGTAAACTCGACTAATAGACATTAAGAGTGGATAAATTAACAAAAGATAGCAACCTCTTGGGAATCTATCAGATAAGGCATATCCAAGAATTATTCCAAAAATTACTGCCCTAGTGGTATGACCAGAAGGAAATGAGGCATTAAAACTACCTTCACAGAATAACGAAAATGTGTCTGGCTGTATTGGGATTGGAAAAGGGTATCCAGAAAATTCAATGTCGGGCCTATCTCTATCCACACCACATTTGATGTAACCTGCAAGGATGGTAGATACCACTATCAAAATCATTATAGTGATTCCAATTCTCCTAGTTCTTTTGATAAGAATTAGTGCAATAGCAAAAATTAGTGTGTAAAAGATATCACCAATTTCGGTAATAGATTGCATGAATAAATCCAATACAGAATTTCCTGAAATTGAATCGAAGTATAGAATTGCTGATTGGTCAAATTCTACAGTTATTTCAAAATAAACCAAAAGTGAAACAATAACAAATGCTGTAACAAGTAAAACAAATGATCTTGATCTCAAGTCAAAAATCCAATTTTGCAACTAGCAATCACTCATTAGTATCATTTTTAATTTTTCTCAATGATTAGTGCACTAAATCTTGGAAATACATGATGCTTTAAGATTATTTATCACTCAATCTAAAATGATTTAGAAGCAATCTTCTGGATTTTGATCGGCTCAAAGATTTTAACCCTGTAAGAAAAAGGTAGGGCGTGAAGTTCTTAACTCTAGATGATTTTGAGTTAAAGGGTAAGACTGTTTTTTTGCGGGTTGATATGAATTGCCCTATTGATCCAGAAACAATGGAGATTTCAGGCACTAAGAGAATTGAAGAAGCTACAGAAACAGTTGAAGCGCTATCTGACGCCAAAGTTGTTGTTGCATCACATCAGGGCCGAGTTGGAAATAAAGATTATACTGGAATGGAAAAACATGCCAAAGTTCTTGAACGATTATTAAAAAAAGATATCAAATATGTTCAAGATGTAATTGGTTCTGCAGCTCAAAATGAAATTAAAAATTTGAAAAATGGGGAAGCTTTGTTACTTGATAATTTAAGATTGTGCGCAGAAGAAAATTATGAGTTTTCTCCTTCTGATGCAGCAAAAACTATCATGGTACAAAGATTGGCAAAACTATTTGATTTGTGTGTATTAGATTCATTTCCAAGTGCTCACAGATCACATCCATCAATTGTTGGATTCYCTAAGGTSTTACCTGCATGTGCRGGAARRATTGTAGAACACGAGGTAAGAAAACTAGATGAGATTATGACAGTTGCAAAGGCCCCTCATGTARTTGTCTTAGGCGGGGCAAAAGTACTAGATAGATTAGAAGCGATTAAACTTCTCATAAAAAATGGTAGGGCAGACCATGTTTTRCTGACTGGRTTAATTGSYAATGTTTTCATGAGAGCACAAGGCAGRATAAAATCTGCATTGGGCATTAAAAGAGAAGAAGAGATAGTAACAAAAGCACATTCTTTGATTGSTGARTATCCTGATGTTTTTTCAACTCCTGTTGATGTTGCAGTAGACAAAGATGGTTCCAGAGTCGAADTAGATGTTAGAGATGTAAACAAAGGTGATCTTGTMTATGATMTTGGTCCAAAGACGATTGAGCATTATAATAAAATAATTTCTGGTGCTGGAACAGTTTTCATTAGTGGTCCMCCAGGTTTCTTTGAAAAAGAGCAATTCAGTTAYGGCACAAAGGCTTTGTTAGARGGAGTTGCAAATTCRATGGCTACCACAATCGTAAGTGGTGGACATCTTAMCTCTGCTTTGAAAARGTATGGATTRATAGAAAAAATTAATCACAYCAGTACTGCTGGYGGAGCTCTTGTTCTCTATCTTACRGGAGAAAGATTACCAATGATACAATCCCTDGAAGACGCAGCGAAAAGAGAACGTGCTAAATAGTTGCCTTGCAATCTGGATTAGGACAAACTCTATCTTCTAATTTTCCTAAATAAACATCATTATTGCAAGAATCACAATGGAGTTTTTCAACATTATCGAATAGCTTTAGCCAAATTGTTGTCAAGTCTTGTGCAATGTTTCTTGTTAATCCACTATCRCATATTTCKTGAAAAAATGGTTCCATGTCATCRATTATCCAAGATTGATCAATGTCACYATTTTTTTTAATCAATTCAAATATTTCRTCATTTGWGAATYTAACTTCAGGATCATTGARTTTYTCAAAAATTATCTTTCTAATCTGAATCTGTATAGGGRTTTTAGGAGTGAAATCACCCATNATTAGTAGAGKTTTGCTGCCTCTTCTTTTAAGMTATCGGGRGATTTTGAATCAACCGATTGCTTTGCCAAATAAGAATACAGGCCAAGTTTTAGTACCTTCAATGATAGTAAAGCGCATTTTATTCTAAYTGGACTTGTCTTGATTAAATGTTCTAATCCAAGTTCTGATAAAATTTCTTCTTTCTTCAAATTTTTTRCATAATCAAGTTCTTTTCCTTTTGTTAGTTGTGTTAGAACTGAAGTACATGCTTTACAAATTGTGCATCCCTCGCCGTYCCATTTTATATCACTAATAGAKTTTCCATCTATTTTCGCTTCAAGTGTGATGCTATCTCCGCACATTGGGTTTGAATCGTGTTGAGAAAAGTCTGGATTTTCAATMGTTCCTTTATTTTGTGGATGTTCTCCTTCATCAATTAGTATTTCTGTGTAAATTGGATCACTCATAATTTAAACAACTCTGAAACTTTYGCYAATGACTGGATRAGTTTGTCCACATCATCTTTTGTGTTATAGATGTARAAACTAGCACGRTTTGTTGCAGCAACATYTAATCTCTCCATCAAAACTTGTGCRCAGTGATGGCCCGATCTAATTGCAATRCCTTCTCTATCAACAATTGTTGCAAYATCATGTGGATGAAYATCATGAAAGTTAAATGAGATTACTCCACCGCGTTTTGAAATGTCTTTTGTTCCATAAATCACAATTCCTTTAATCTGTGACATTTTTTCTAAAGCATATTTTGTTAATTCAATTTCATGATTTCTTACATTATCCATTCCAAGATTAGAAAGATAATCTAGTGCTGCRCCAAAACCAATTACATCTGCAATGTTGGGAGTTCCTGCTTCAAATTTGTATGGTAAATCATTCCATGTAGTTTCGTACTTGTGAACCTCACGTATCATATCRCCACCCCCATGGAAAGGATCCATTGTTTCTAGGACCTCTTTTYTTACCCACAAAACTCCAACCCCAGTAGGGCCTAGCATYTTGTGYCCTGAAAATGCAAAAAAGTCGCATCCTAATTTTTCAAGATCAACTYTCATATGTGGAACTGCTTGAGCAGCATCTACGAGTRTTTTTACTCCTGCTTGTTTGCATTTTGAGATTATTTTTTCATAATCACTAATTGTTCCTAAAACGTTTGACATTAGGCTAAAAGTTACTAGTTTAACTTTGCCRGTGGCTAGATATTTGTCAAGTTGATCTAAAATTAATTCTCCRTCATCATCAACACCAATGTATTCTAATTTTGCACCTTTCTCTTTCACCAAAAGTTGCCAAGGAACAATGTTGCTATGGTGTTCGTATTCAGTTGTAACTATGATGTCRCCTTCTTTGATGTTTTTGCGGCCCCAYGCATATGCTACTAGGTTAATTCCTTCAGTTGTTCCCCTAACGAAAATTATTTCCTCACGTTTTGGAGCATTAATGAATTTRGCAACTTTGTCTCTAGTCTTTTCATAAGCTTCAGTTGCTTCTTCAGCTATTGAATAGACTGATCTGTGAATATTTGCGTTATAGTTGTTATAATAATTCGTAATTGTGTCGATGACTTGTTTTGGCTTTTGAGTAGTAGATGCGTTATCGAGATAAACTAGAGGTTTGTTATCACGTACTCTTCTATTTAAAATTGGAAAGTCCTTTCTAATATTTTCAATTGATAAGCTTGCACTTTGCAATTTTATCACCTRTATTTGTAATGTTGYTCAATTTCAGCATTTTCATCATAGCGGGTTTCTTCAACCTCKACAAATTTTCTTAGCTCTTCATCAGTGTTGATTGTTAATTCACGTCCTTGCCACTTGGATTCTATCAAGTATGCTATCCACGCTCTAACTTGATATGACATTTTTCGTGAAAGAGGTTCTAAAAATCCCTCTAYTATTACTCTTTCAGCTTCAGAGTKGCTAAGACACCTTGTATTTAGATAGAAGATTTGTTCTTCATCGATTTGTGCTACCGATGCAGAGTGTGTAGCCTTTACATCATTTGTAAAAATCTCTAGTCCTGGAATTGCATCTGATTTTGCATTCTTATCAAGYAAAATTGAACGCCCCGAAAGGAAGGATTGAGMTTTACTTGCATTTTCGTTAATTCTAATCATTCCCTTAAACAATGATTTTGATTTGTCCTTTAGAATTGATTTCTCGTTAACCCKGGCTTCTGTTGCAGKAYTATYATGAAYCACGTTTGTTTGTAAATCAAATGATTGATCAATATTTCCAAATATCACCTCAGAGTCATTTGCAGATGCGCCAGTTCCATTTAGRTGGTAACYTATTCTATATCTAGATAGYAWGGCTCCAAAAAGACCAAGATACCAGTTTATTTTACCATCCTGTGCCACATCAGTTCTCCTAGTGGAAAAATTAACAGTRCTTTGATCCATCATCTGTAGAGTTGTGACGTCAAGTTGGGCATTTGCTGCCACGTTTGTGTTTAGCAATTCCAAGTAGGCYTGATGTTTTGAAGATTTTGGGGCATACAACTCTTGGACGATGTTTGCTTTACTTGATTCATCYGCAATAATTACATTACGAGTTATTGTTGAAATTCCATCYAGTGATAAACTCGAAAGAATATGAATTGGTTCATCTAAAATTAAATTTTTAGGAATGTAAACAAACATTCCTGAATTAAATGCTGCATTGTTTAACGCAGTATATTTATCTTCTTTAGGGTTTGATGCCTCAAATGCCTTCTTAACTTGATCATAATTATTATTTAAGGCATCATCAATTGAGGATATTACTAGTCCTTTTGATTTTAATTCATCTGAAATATTTACACGGATAATGTTTGCGCCAATTTGAATGATACAATTTGTGTTTTCAAGCTCAGTGAGTCTTTTTTTAAGAAAATCTGGTATCGCAGAATCAGAACTTGTGGATAGTAATACTTGTTCTGGATATAATTTTCGTGCATCAGTGTACTTGCTGTATAATGGTGAAATTTCAAGAGGTAATTCGTGGTAGATTGAAAGAGATTTTTGTCTGTATTCCTTTAGCCAATCTGGTTCTTTTTTAGATGAAGATAGTTTTTCAATATGGCTTAAATCTATAGATGATAATGCTAGTGACATGGTTAATCAGAACATTGTGGAGACGAGTTGATTAGCCTACAGATCCATCCATTTCTAATTTGATGAGCCTGTTGAGTTCGACAGCATATTCCATAGGAAGTTCTTTTGTAAATGGCTCCATGAATCCATTTACTATAAGGGATAGTGCTTCTTCTTCATTGAATCCTCTTGACATCAAGTAGAAGATTTGTTCATCGCCGATTTTTCCTACAGTTGCTTCATGAGTAACTGTRGCATCTTCCGCRTCAATTTCCATGTAAGGRTAGGTATCTGTTTTTGCAGTATCGTCTAGTAGTAATGCGTCACATCTCACAGTTGCTTTTACRTTTGTAGCAYYTTTTACCACTTTTAGCAGTCCTCTGTAAGTAGACCTACCATTAAGACGACTGACAGATTTTGATGTAACCTTTGATGTCGTATTAGGTGCCAAATGAATCATCTTTGCACCTGTATCTTGATGTTGGTTTTTTCCTGCAAAAGCAACTGAAAGTGTTTCACCATATGCTCTTTCTCCAAGTAAGTAGATTCCAGGGTATTTCATTGTGATTTTACTTCCAATATTTCCATCAATCCACTSAACTGTTGCRCCTTCGTATGCATRRGCACGTTTTGTTACAAGGTTGTATACATCRCTACTCCAGTTTTGGATTGTWGTGTATCKTARYTTTGCATCTTTKAGAGCAACTAATTCWACAACTGCACAGTGYAAAGATTCAGATGAATAAACRGGAGCTGTRCAWCCTTCAATRTAATGAACYTSAGCACCTTCATCAACAATAATCAAAGTTCTTTCAAATTGACCAATATTTTCTGCATTGATTCTAAAGTATGCTTGTAAAGGCATGTCRACCKTAATTCCWGGWGGAATRTAGATRAATGAGCCACCRCTCCATACTGCACTGTTTAGCGCAGCAAATTTGTTATCTTCAGGTGGAATTATTTTTGCAAAGTATTTTTTGAAAAGTTCTGGTTTTTCTTTTAATGCCGTATCAGTATCTAAGAAAAYTACTCCTTGTTTTTCTAAATCCTCTCTTAGATGGTGATATACTACTTCTGACTCATATTGAGCGCCAACMCCAGCAAGGAATTTCTTTTCTGCTTCTGGAATACCAAGTTTATCAAATGTRTTTCTGACATTTTCTGGAACRTCRTCCCAGTTTTTTTCAGTTTTTTCAGACGCCTTTGCATAATAATAGATATTTTGAAAATCAATCGTACTAAGGTCAGCACCCCAGKTTGGCATTGGTTTTTTCATAAATAYRTYAAAAGCTCGTAATCTAAAATCAAGCATCCATTGCGGTTCATTTTTCAGTTTACTGATGCTAATGACAGTTTCTTTTGATAGTCCTTTCTTGCTAAGATGGACATACATRTCTGTRGAATCTTTGAAATCATATTTCGAATAATCCATCTGAATATTCTCAGTTGCCATCGATGACATAACCCCGTTATATTATAAATACATGAGGAAAAATAGGTATAGCTAAATAGCTYTAGCTAACAAAAATATTTTTTATTGTATCAAATGCGCCAGGGACGGTATGCACTTGTGCAGTAATGTTTTCAACGTTAAACTTTTGCAATTCGTCAGCTGTGAAAGATCCAATAGCTACAACGTTAATCTTTTGTAAAATGTTTAGAAGGTTTTTTTCTTCATAATCTTTTAACATTATTTCAAAAAAAGCTTTTACAGAGGACACACTGGTAAAAACAATTCCATCTATCTTTGATTGAGAAAAAAGTTCTCTAAATTCATTCCATTGAGTTGTGTCACGAAATGCGCAAACATCATAGAGATGAATTTCATTTACTTCTAAACCAATTTTTTCAAGAAGATTTTTTAGAAAAGGTGTTGAAGCTCCGCTTCGTGGAACGATGACTTTTTTTCCAACTGCATTTAGTTTTGTAAAAACTTCACCTACTCCAACAGATGAAAATCTTTTTGGCATATGTGATACTTTGATTCYTTCATTTTCAAGTGCAGTTTTTGTTTTTGGTCCAACTGCAACTACAGTTGTATTTGCAACTGCAAGTTGTAGTTGTTGTAATTTTGAAACTTGCTTTGCCATATCAAAAAGTAGTTTRACTGCTTTTGAGCTCATAAACACAGAGTAATYAGGATCTTCTAGTTTCAGATGATTTAGAAACTCTTCAACAATTTTTTCACCYTTGCTTACAAGCTCAATKGTTGGAAGRGGTAAKGKCTTTGCACCATCTTTTGTCATTAATTCAATAAAYTCTTGAGAATCATCCTTTGARCGAGTGATTGCGATTGTTTTTCCTTGAAGCATATTATTTCCRACCTATTGTTTTTGAAAGATCAACAACTTTGCCTATTATAATTATAGAGGGCGGTTTTATTTTTTGTTGCTTTACTTTCTGAGCAATATTTGAGATTGTGCCTTTGATGGTTTTGTGTTTAGGAGTTGTGCCGTTTTGAATTACTGCTACAGGGATATTTTTTGCCATTCCACCTTTAGCCAATTCCCTGCAAATAATATCAATTCGTGAAAGGCCCATCATAATCACAATAGTATCAACAGATTTTGCTAGTCTTTTCCATTTCACTGATTCTTTTTTCTTTTCAGGATCTTCATGACCAGTAACAAAAACTACTGAGGAAGCATGTTTTCTATGAGTAAGAGGAATTCCAGAATAGGTAGCAGAACCAATTCCTGATGTAATGCCTGGAACGATTTCACATTTTATCTTGTGACTTTTTAGAAATTCTGCCTCTTCTCCCCCTCTACCAAACATTATTGGGTCTCCACCCTTTAGTCTAACAACATTTTTTTTCTTTTTTGCAAACTTTAGCATCAACTCATTTGTGCTATCTTGATGTTTGTAATCATCCCCTGCTGCTCGTCCAACGTATACCTTTWCAGCTTTCTTTGGAATTATTGATAGAATTTTTTTACTTACCAATCTATCGTATAGTACAACATCAGCTTTTTTCAAAAGCTCTACTGCTTTAACGGTGATTAATTTATCATCACCGGGTCCTGCCCCAACAAGGTAAACTTTACCGCTCATTTTTTGTTCCACTCCTCTACTTTTTCTCTCCAATTTAATGCAAGTTCATTTACTCCTTGCTTAACAAGTTCCTCACCAACCATTTTCCCCAAGCCTTTTGGGTCGCTTTTATCACCAGTTTTTTCAACAAGCATTGATTTTTTTCCATCGACTGAAAAGGCCATTACCTTGAGTGAGAGGTTTTCTCCATTGGATTTTGCATAAGCACCAATAGGAAACCTACAACCGGATTCTACAAAATTTGATAATGCTCTTTCAGATTCAATTTCCACCCTAGTATCTTTATCTTCAATTTTTTTTAGCATTGAAATAGTATCAGAATCATCTTCTCTTGCAACTATTGCTAAAGCACCTTGTCCAGGTGAAGGAAAAAATTCTCCAATTGGTAGATTTGAAAATTTTACATCAAGTCCAAGTCGAGATAATCCTGCTTTGGCTAGCACTATTGCATCGTAATTTTCTTCATCAATTTTTTTAATTCTAGTTTCAATATTTCCTCTGATTGGTTTTACTACCAAATCTGGTCGCTTTCTTTTGATTTGAACAGCTCTTCTAAGACTACTTGTTCCAATTACTGCGCCAGATTCAATATTTTCAAGAGTTTTTTCTTGAGTTGAAATAAAGACATCATTTGGTGACTCTCGTTTTGGAACGCATGCAAGAACTAGATTTTCTGCAAGTCTTGAAGGAACGTCTTTCATACTATGAACTGCAAAATCCACCTCTTTTTCTGCAACGGCTCTATCAATTTCTTTTTCAAAAATTCCTTTTTGATCAATTACAAATATTGGTCGTGTGTCAGTATCACCTTTTGTCTTGATTGTTTTGATTTCAAATTCGGTATCTGGATTAACTTTTTTTAATTCTGAAATAACCCAGTTTGTTTGTGCAAGGGAAAGATTGCTTCCTCGTGTGCCAATTTTATATTTCAATTCTTCACCGCTTTTAATGCATAATGATATGCATTTAGGGCATCATTGAAATCGGTCTTTGTGTGAGCGTCGGATAGAAAAACTACCTCAAACTGAGAGGGTGCCACAAAAACTCCTTTTTTCAATAATGAATGAAATAGTTTTTTGAATTTTTTTGCATCTGACTTTGTGGCAGATTTATAGTCCACAACAGGTGTTTTTGTAAAGAAAATCTGCAACATTGAGGCTGTAAAATTGATTTGATGGGGGATCTTAAAGTCAGCTGCAATATCATCTAATGCTCTAGCGAGTAAAGCACAGTATCGTTCAAGTCTTGGATATAGCTTGTTTTTGATTTTGTTCATTGTAGTAATAGAGCTGATTGCAGCACTCACTGAAATTGGATTTCCAGCAAAAGTGCTTGCTTGGTATACTTTACCTCCAGGTGTTAATTGTTCCATAATCTCTTTTTTCCCACCAACTGCAGCTATGGTAAAGCCATTACCGAGTGCTTTTCCCAAAGTTGTGATATCTGGTTTTATTCCAAAATGTTGTTGTGCTCCACCAGGAGAAACTCTAAACCCAGTAACTATTTCATCAAATATCAATGGAATGCTATTTTCTTTGGTAATTTTTCTAATGTCTTTAAGAAAATTTTTTTCAGGAAGAATTAATCCCATATTTGCAAGTATTGGTTCCACTATAACTCCGGCAATGTCTTTGTTTTTTCTTACGACTTTTTGTAACTCGTCGGAATTATTGTATTGAACAACAAGTGTATTTTTTGAAATCTCCTTTAAACCACCTTCAGAAATTGAAATTCCATAATGAGCTGAGCCAGACCCAGCTTTAACTAATACAGAATCATGGGCCCCATGATAACATCCCTCAAATTTTATAATTTTGTTCTTCTTGGTGAATCCTCTAGCTAATCGAATTGCAGTCATTGTTGCTTCGGCACCAGTGTTTACAAGACGAACTTTGTTTATTGATGGAAAGTTTCTAATAATTAATTTTGATAATTTTATTTCTTGTTCTGTAGGTGTTCCAAACAGAGTCCCATTTTTTAGTTGCTTTGAAACTGAAGAAATAATTTCTTTTCTTGTATGACCAAGTAATAATGCACCATAACCATTACAAAAATCAATGTAACGATTATTGTCTTCATCCCAAATATGGCCACCTTGTGATTTTTTTGCGAAGAATGGATATGGTTCGTAATATCTAACAGGACTATTAACTCCCGATGGAATAACTCGTTTCGCTTCTTCAAACAGCTTTTTAGACTTGGCCATCATTTGGATTGAATTTTGGTTCTTTTTATTCGTAATATTTTCTATACTGGCTATATAGAACTAAAAGAATTCAGCATGAGGTTTTTCCGAAATAAATTACTAAACTAAGATTCGCATTTTACTACTAGATCGCCATCTGAGTTATTGGTGTCTGTACACGAATCATTATCATCGCCACCATCAATTACATCCATTCCAGCACCACCTGTAATGATATCGGTACCCGATTTACCTTTGATGATATCGTTTCCTTCTCCTCCATTCAAACCATCATTTCCTTCATCCCCAAAAATAATGTCATCGCCTTCTCCACCAAAGATGCAATCGTTTCCTTTACCACCGCTAATGATATCATCTCCACCATGTGCAAAGATCAAATCAGGTAGATTTGTGCCAACTAAAATATCATCAGCAGGGGTTCCTTCAATCATGTTATAGTATGAAATTGGTTTTCCGCATGCTTGAACCTCTATTGTTTGAGTTGCGCTAACAGAATTGCCAAATGAATCTATTGCAGTCCAAGTTACCAAAGTTTGTCCAAGTGAAAATGTTTGTGGTGCATCATTAGAAATGCTTGGTAAAGGATCTGCAAGATCGGTACTTGTTGCCTCGCCAATTGAAACAATTGTTTCTAAACCAATAGCATCAACTATGGCATTATCTGGAATAGTAAGTTCTGGAGCAGATGTGTCAATAATTGTAATTTTTTGATTTGTGCTAGCAAAGTTTCCTGCCGCATCAGTCGCAGTCCATGTGACAATTGTTTCTCCTAATGAGAACAAAGATGGTGCATCATTTGTGATAGTTACTTGGCTAATACTATCTTCTGCAGATAGTGGAATTAGTGAAACTTGATTCTCATTAGCGGAAGTGGCTTCTAGTGTAATATCATCTATTGAAAGAATGGATGGAGAAGTAGTATCAACGAGAGAGATGATTTGAGTTGCATTAGCCGAATTGCCAGAAGTATCTGTGGCAGTCCAAGTAACAATTGTTTCACCTAGAGAAAATAGTGAAGGAGTGTTGTTTGTGATTTTATCTATGGCAACAGCATCAGTTGCTTGGGCCTCAGCTAGTATGACCGTATTATTGTACATTGATTGTGCCTCTATTACAATATCAGAAGGCGGAATGATTGATGGCGCTGTTGTATCAACTATGAAAATTTGCTGAATTCCACTTGCAGTGTTTCCCGCTGCATCTTTTGCAGTCCATGTAATTGAAGTTAGTCCAAAGGGAAAAGTTTCTGGTGCATCATTTGTTATTGAAGTGACTCCTACTGCATCAGAATATTTAGCTGTTCCATATTCTACCTCATTTCCTAGAGCACTAGTTGCCTCAACTGTTTGAGCAGGTGGTGGATTCAATTTTGGTGTTGTTGTGTCAACAACTGAAACTGTTTGCGTAATAATGGCAAAGTTTCCTGCTGCATCAGTGGCATTCCATGTTACTATTGTGTCACCGACTGGGAAAAAGGAAGGAGCATCATTGTTTAATGAAGATACCCCAACAGCATCTTCTACAATTGGGRCTTGTACCTCAACTATATTTTCATTTTCTGAAGTAGCTTCAACAATAATTGTTTCGTTAGGAATAATTGTTGGAGCAATTGTRTCAACTACAGACACTGTTTGTGCAGCACTTGCACTATTTCCTGCAGCATCTGTTGCAGTCCATGTAACAATTGTATCACCAACTKGGAATAAGGAAGGTGYATTATTTTCAACKGAGACTATTCCAACTDCATCTGCTGCCTCTGCAACACCAATTGCCACTGTATTTGTTAATGGATYAACTGCTTCATAGATTACATTGGATGGAGCAGTTATTGTTGGAGGGATTGTATCAACTACAGATACTGTTTGATTTGCACTACTTTCATTTCCGTGTAAATCAGTTACAGTCCATGTAACTATTGTTTCACCTATTGGGAAAATAGTTGGAGHATTGTTGGAAACTGTGGAAATTCCAATTGCGTCAGATAYGGTTGCATTTCCAATCGATACRTTACTTCCACTAGGTCCTKCAGCTTCAGATGTAACATCCATTGGTGCAATAATTTCTGGAGCAGTTGAATCAACTACAGAGATAATTTGRGKGGCACTAGCCAAATTTCCTGAGATGTCRGTTGCAGTCCAAGTTACAGTAGTCATTCCTATTGGAAATGAGGAAGGTGCATCGTTTGTGACCGAAGCAATRTCAACGATATCTTCAACTTGTGGTTGTCCTAAATCTGYWAAGTTTTCAGCAGTATCCACTGCTTCAATCAATACATCTGCGGGAGCAGTGATTTTAGGAGATGTRGTATCAATAATGGAAATTATCTGTTCTTTAATTACAACATTTCCATAGATATCAGTTACAGTCCATGTTACTGTAGTGTTTCCAAATGAAAATGTCTCTGGTGCATTATTAATAATGGATGATATTTCAGAAATATCCTCTACAAAAACTTCTYCCAAGTTGACTATATTTCCTTCAAGTCCTGTTGCTTCACTAATAATATTTTCAGTAATTRTAATAGATGGAGATGTTGTATCAACAACGCTTACAATTTGTTGAATTGTTGCRAAATTACCTGAGGCATCTGTTGCAGTCCATATTACTRTTGTATCACCAATYGGAAAAGCAGCAAGAGCRTCATTTGTGRTTGTGACYTGTTGAACATCAGTRACATTTAATGTTCCAATATTAACATGATTACTATTAGTTGAGATTGCTTCAAACAYAATATTTTCTGGAGGRATAATTGTTGGYGCAATTGTATCAAYAACTGTAACCAATTGTGTTGCAGYTACTATATTACCAGATGCRTCTGATGCTATCCATGTAACGGTAGTATTTCCCATKCCAAARAATTGAGGTGCATCATTTGAAATTGATAAAATATCTCCATTATCAATTACKGTTACCTCTCCAAGATAGATTTCATTTTGATCTAATGATGTTGCCTCAACAATCAGATCTGCTGGAACGTAAAGTGTAGGATTTGAAGTATCCAAAACTATAATCATTTGAGGTGTAGTTGAAGTATTTCCCATTACGTCTGTAGCTGTCCATGTAACTATGGTTTCACCAATTGGAAAAGCTATTGGTGCATCATTTGTAATTGAAATTACTCCCACATTATCAGTTGCTATTGGGTTAGTTAGCTCCACAGTATTTTGAGTGGGGTTATCAGCTTCTACTGTAATGTCTGAAAGTGATGAAATTGTAGGAGGAGTTGTATCTGAAACTATCACTATTTGAGTAGCAATTGCCATATTTCCAGCCCCATCTATGGCTGTCCATATGACTGTGGTTATGCCTATTGAAAACTCTGCAGGGGCATTAGATGTTAGTGATTTAATTCCACTTTCATCTGTAGCCATTGCTTGACCTATTGAAACCGGTGTAAGACCACCTGTTGCCTCAATTTGTAAGTCATTTGGTGGAAGAATTGTTGGTTTTGTGAAATCGTTTGGTACAGGGTTAACATAATTTGTAGTTTCAGTTGTGGTTTCTGTTGTGGTTGTTGTTTCAGCTGTTTGTGGTGTTTCACCAACAATCGGTGTATCAAATTTTTGAATTCTATGACTATTTGAATCTACAACAAACAAATTTCCAAATTTATCTAGTGCCACATCTTTTGCAATTTTAAATTTACTAGCTTCAATTCCCATACTACCAAATGTAGTAAGTGTCATTCCATTAGGATCTAATCTTAAAATTCTGTTATTATCCCCATCTGCAACATACAAATTTCCTTCAGGATCAATTGTAATTCCATGTGG
>LKGT01005797.1_pt1 | contig 18901 bp, 41 predicted proteins | sample 503861 | NCBI WGS metagenome assembly LKGT01 (sample SAMN04113194, study PRJNA297058) | marine sediment metagenome | biome: marine benthic biome; feature: marine benthic feature; material: marine sediment; isolation source: sediment sample collected at the water-sediment interface from the South......
AGGGGTTCATCTGAAATCATTTTGCTAAAAACAACTTCCAAAAAACAATTTATTATTAAAATCGATAATCCGGTGAGCAATATGGAAGTTAAGATTTTCATCTGTTAACGTATAGAATAGTTTTGTGTGAAAATCGTAAGCATAGCTCACATTATCAGCCGGATTAAAAAACGTTAAATGATAAATAACATGGCCGTATTCTTCAAAGATTGAGGCCACGCATTCCTCTGGATGTTCCAATACATCAAACTTAAATTCCAGACCATCGTTAAGTAATTCTTTAACCTTCCCACCCGTGGAATAAACTAATGTCGGAGCAGCTTGTTCATTGACACCGAGCCAGACGACCATCCCAAATCCTTGCGCCACTGATGCAGGACTAATAGTCCCATAGTCAATGCTGACAGTATTATCGCGTTTAAAGGGAAAAGGAGCCGCACCGATATCAGTCCAAATTTCTGTGCCTGCTTCACCCATAATATAGATTTGCCGATCAAGGCGCGCAATGACAATTACATTGTCGGCTTTTGTCTGAAAAGCACCGACAGTATTGGCGTCATTTGGCCAAGCCAATGCATTCCCTAAATCTGAGAGAAACCAAGCATTGCTCCCTTTAGCTGCGGAGATAATAAAATTATCAATGGCATTTATATAAATTGGCTCAAACCCAGGGTCAACAGACGCAAAAGTATTGTCTCCCCAATTATAAACATAAATTTTTCGGCCATCTTGAATCGCGATTTGTTTATTTAAATTCTCGGCAATATTAACAAAGCCTGCTGAAGTTTCTAGCTCGCCAACAATAGAAACTTGAAGGTTTTCACTAATTGCATAGACTTTATGTTCAACCACCGCTATCGCATGATCATAACGGGTACTACGAAAAAAGGCCCTACTGCTAGGGGCATTCGGGTCAAGCGTTAAAACTTTTTTATGCCCAGGGTATGGAACTAGAGTATCTTCAGACACCATAAAATTAAATGTTTCTTCGGTTGAAATTTGAGGATAGCGACCAAATGCTGTTCCTCCTACGATATCTAAACTTTCTTCTCTTATAGCACTCATGACGGTATCCATCCTCGACCTAAGTTCACATAAGCCCAACTCCAACCGCTTTGTTTAGTTAGAGTAGATTGTTTTTGCGCTGTTAAATCTAATGGCACCACCGGATTGAGTGAGTCTTCAAAATCTTTTAAAGTAGCCATTTTTTGTTCTGGAAATGGGAAGCTATACCAATCGCATAAACGTTTAGCTAAGAGATACTTTAAATAACTTTGATAGAAACGATCTAAGCCAGGATTAAGGACAGTGTCCAGCGTCACCTGACTTAAAGCCACTTTACCCGTAATTTTAAGCAGGTAGGTATCTAGGGGCTTGAAAAACAGATAAAGCTTGCATCCTCCTACTACCCGTTCAAACTCATATTCATAAGGTAAGGAATTGATGTTGTCCACCCGAGGAGAACCAAAATACATTCTTGTCGTTGAGCGCGATATCGAATAGCGCACCTCTTCAAGATTAAAGGTAATAGCAGAAATAGCCACTAAATCTGGAATATCGTAAATCTCTTGGCCGACGACCAGTGGAAACTCAAGATGCGTATTGTAAGGAATAGCTTTAGTTGTAATGGATTTTTCATTTAAAAGATCGTTTAAAATTTCTAATCCATCAGATGCCTGAGAACCCTCCACAACTTGCAGATCGCGGGAAACAATCCCCGATAAAAACCATGCATCAGTGATGAGTTCTCGTGCATTCATAGTATTCTCCTAACTTACACAGGAAAAACTAATCTCATAGCGTATTCTGGAATCAAAGTTTTACCCCAAAGAACACTATAAATATTACCAATGGTGTTTTGCCCAAAAATGGCACCATGAGTCAAGCGTAATGAAACTCCGGTATCCCCGTCGGTTTCAGAAACACTGGCGTATGGATGCTCTTCCGGCAAACGGGGCATCGCTAAGAACAATGCGTCCCCACCATAAATCAATCCGCAACGGTGATCTGGAATGGATTTAACCGTCAGACCAGCTGTGATTTCAATATTGGTGTTAGCATTTTTCCCACTCACACTTGGTGGAAATAACGCTGGCTCAATGCTAATGGTGACACTATCAGCTACCGAAGCAGCATCAGCAGTGGCACGCAATTGAATAGGCACCCCAGAAACCGTATGACCAATAAAGGTTAAGAAACGTGGTCTGGTAGTAGATGTTGGAACGCCATCTTGGAAAACTAATAAATCGTTTTCTTTAATTGCGTCTGCTGCTCCGCCTGCGCCACTAAACGTAATGGCCGTGATAGAACCATCTGGTGCAGTTGTCGTACCCGTCACAGTCAAGGTTAACGCGCCGTTCCCAACACTTCCTGATAAATGGAGGGGAAGTAAGTTTGACTGAAACCATTCGGTTTGATCAAAATGACCTAATCTCCAACTTTGAGCTTCATCATTATTTCGATCAAGAGCAAATTGGTTTAAGTTCGAACCAATAATTGCTGGTACATCCAAGTTAGGGAGAATCCCTTTAGTATCATGTTGAGCTGAACCAAACTCGCGATAAAAAGCCAAGGCTTGTGCAAGCTGAGTTGAGCTATCAATTGGGACGATCCCATCTCCGAAAAATCGAAAGGTATCCGTTTCTGCCACGGTAGCAACATCTATTTCTACCTTTGACCCCAACTCTTTTACCGCTGATTCACCAAATTTTTCCATGTACTCTTCAGCATTAAAGATAAATTGTTGGCTAGAAAACGCAAACGATGTCGTTGCTGGGTTATCCGCGGTTAACGTAGCTACTCGTTGTTCTGCACCTTGAAAGTCAGCGACAAGCGAATCGGTTGTAGTAAAACGTGGAGGAAGATCAAAGCTGACAGTCGAACCTAAGTTAGCTTCAAGATTGTCAAAATCTTTGAATTTGGTATTAGCTTCATGGACAAAAACATTTAAGTTTTCCAAGAAAGCTAAGCCGGACATTTGATACGTACGGACTTGTTCTAAAATATTTTGCGACATTATCAATTACCTCAATAGAATGAAATAAAACGATAAAGGCAAATCTTTTTAATTAACGTTGCTGAGAATACTTTGCTTTCAGTTCCCGCAACGATGGTTTACCAGTACCGTCACCAACATTTGAGGGTTTTATTTGACTGAGAGGGTCACGTGGTCGCGTCGATTGCGTAGCTTGTTCATTGGTTTTAAGCGATGCAGATAAATTGCGCAATTCTATTAAAGCTGCTTGAGGAGAGAGTTGCTTAAGAGCACCTATTTTTCCCGGGTTCTTGGCTAAGTTGTAAACAACATCACCAGCGTTTTCTAAACCATTCGCATAAACCAGGAGTTCGGGCGCTTCTTTGATCAAATCTATCTTCGTAGTAACTTCATCAAAATCGCTATATTTCTCTTTCGTCGCTTCCATTTTGCCAGCGAGTTCATGAAATTGAGAGCGCACATAGTTTTCTTGCTGTGAGCGCAGGTGAGCGTCATCTCGGGTTTTGTTCTCAGACGCAATGGTCTCTTGGATCAATGCTTTAATATCTGGCGCGCTTTGTACAGGCGTTTCAGATTTGGGAGAACTCTTTCCTTTTGACAACTGCTCAAATGATGCCTTTAGTTCAGCATCCATCTCAGTTTTCTTCTGGGCAAAATAGTCATCGAGTTCCTTTTTACTTTCTTCAGAACCCTTTGAATAAGCCTTTTGTCTAGCTGAACCTACGATCTCATTCACCATAGATTGAGGAATCATTTTCTCAGCTGGACTTTGTGCCACCGTCGTTGCGTCAACAGGAGCAGCCATTGCTGGTGCCACTGGTTCCGTACTCGTCTCAGTAGTCATAAAAACCTCTTATTGATTATTAACCCCATCACGGTAGTTCCGAGAGTCGCTCTCGTGCGGTCAGTTTGCTGGCTGACACCATTAATCCAAAGTGCCCGTGTGAGCCGTTCGTAGCTCAACATTTCTGTTCAGCTACTGACCACTCACACGAAGGCCATTCGTATTGAGCATTTTATCACCTGTGGATAAATTGTCAACAACCTGTGGATAACTTGTGGATAACTTTATGCGGAGAGACATCTCAAAAGAAATAGCTGAAGAAATAGAAAAAGACCAGACCCAGATAGGGCCTGGTTCACAGAGCGATCTTATTTCTTTTTCTTAAGATCAGGATACTTTTTGTACACCTTGGCTTTGATCGCCGCAGGATTAGCTGCGTTATGCGCTAATCTCAACGCCGACTTAGCGCGAGCCTTGGTGTTAATAGGATACGTCTTATTAGGTCCCGCAAAATCCTTGGATGGAACATTTTTATACGTACCCGCATTGGACATCCCTGGGCGCTTACGCAACTCAGTGATATTTTTAACGCCTTTAGGAAGTTTCACGCCATCGTCGTAACGACGTGAATCTTTCTTTTTGGTTGTCTTAGTGGGCGCTTTGGTGCTTACTCTTTTTTTTACTTTCATCTTTGTGTGTCCCTTTTTTACTATCTTTCTTGGATTTACGTTTCATCTCACGGTCTTCGAGATACCCTAGTTTTGAGCCGCCGCTCATTTTCAATTTTTTACTACTTTTATCGATTTTATTCGATAAGGTGACCATTTCCTTTGACTTTTTTTTGAACTCTGCGATGAGTTTTGCATGGTCTTTATGGTAAGTATCTTTCATTATTAACTCCTTAAGGGTTTGGGTTTAGAATGTCTTTTAACAGACTCTTATCAAATTTCATCTCTTCGGTGAGAAACTTGCTCGACTGCGTATCTCGTTTGGTCTCGGCCTCGGCCATTCGAACGAGATTGCGTAATATTTTGTCAAACGCATCCATGCGTTGTTTGGATTCTTTCATCGCTAATTCAAGTTTATCGTTCTCTAACTTTTGTTGGTCATAATTTCTTTTATCATCAACTTTCTGAGCTTCGATCTGCGCTTTTTTATCTTCGATCTCCAACGCTTTCTCCATAGGATTTTGCTGTTGGGCCGCTTGGGCCTGCTGTTGAGCCTCCTCTTGAGCTTTGGCCCGTTTTTCCATGAAGGTCACGGCCATTTGTTTTAATTCGTTTTGTCCTCGGATATCTAGGTTATCCATTAAGATTGGCAACCCTTCGGTTTCCATCATGGCTTTTACGACTTCCGACGTGTTCATTAATTGGGTTAAAGTTTGCAGCGCTCGGTTCTTTTGAATCTCAAAATTAGGCCCAGCTTTGACCACCACATTCAGAGAATTGGGTTCGAGTTCAAAATCCAGTTCGTCTTTTAACGCAGGGTCACCAGTTGGAACGTAAAATCTTTCGCCTTTGGCATTCACAATAGGGATGGTGCGCGGCGTTTTTAAATGCATGGGTAGCACGTCCAGAATGACTTGCCCAGCTTGCGTCAAGGCCAACAGATAATTCATCACATAGGGCATAGCTGTCGCATTAGATTGCGTGGCGCCTTCTACAATCGCGACTCCTGAGAGCTGACCTTGACTTAATCCCAATGCGGCATCATAGGAGCCTAATATATTTTGGATAGTTTTGTCGGCTGCATCAAAGGTGGCAAAAATCTCGGGGGGAAGTGGCGCCATTGCGATAGCTTCTGGCTTCGGTAATGGGCGTCCATTACCATCGATATCGTTATAAATCAATGTAGACATTTTTTGAGGATGTATCCACGCATCCATATTTTGAGGTGAAATGGTTTGCTCAGCTGCAATAAATTTACTTTGAACGAAGTTCTCTAATCCAGCGGCTAAGGTTTGTCCAGCAAAGTTCTTAAGTTTTTGCATATCCATCGCATGGTAAAGATAGGGACGCGTAAATTGTTTGGCTTGAGAGGACTTCGTTTGATCTGCATTCTCAGTTAAATAAGCTGAGTTTCCATCAGTAAAGATAAGTGGCAACCGATAAAAATCAGTTTTATCATGCTCGAGTAACAACCCATCCATGATGCGATAGCGTTCAATTTTAGTTTTGGTATGATGCCGTTCGTCTACAATGGCAGGAATTTCAGCGATAGTGGCTACGAATTGTTCTTTAAGTTTATTGTATTCAGCCATGGTTACTTTCTGACCATTAGAAAGCAGGTAGAGCATTCCAGATGTTTTCTTTTTCTCATAGTAGTCAGCTACCAGAATTACCTCTTGACCACCCACCATATAGGTCCAATTAAATTGATTCGCTGTATTGGCAAATTTTTTGCTCGTTAAATCTACATCGGGATAATCGCGTTCGAAATCCTCTTTGAACATTGGATAGAGTTCATATGCAAAGTTCGCATCCCATTTCGTCGGCTCACGAGCTAATGGGTCAAATCCTGCCAAGGTGGGGTCTAATATTTTTTCTAAATAAGGAACCTGATCAAAGCTTTCGTCGTGGGCATAATCCATCCGAACCTTCATGATGGAATAGCCACCGCTTAACGTGTCGTCATACAGCTTGTCTGAAAACCCATTCAAATTAGCATCGGTTAAGATCGCTTGAAGATAGCCTTCGAGCACCGCTAACGTGAGGTTTTGACGCGGATTGATTTCTTGAGAGGTGATTTGAAACGAAGGAGTTTGTTTTGACCATTCTCCTTTGAGCCGGGAGATGTAAGCTTCCAGCACATTAAATTCTAAATCTGGTTTACCGAGCGCTCTTAATGTTTCTCGGTCTTTCTCATCAAGAGAAGTTTTGTAAACAGCTTTTTTAAAACGATGGAAATTTTCCCGATTCTCAAGCCAATATTTGTGCGCGTCTTCAATGTTTTTTTGAATGCGCTTGACTTCTTTTCGATGCTTATAGGCTATTTCGTGTGCCATGAAGAAATCCTCGCCTTGGCCATTTTTTTGTAGTGGCTGGCAAAACCTTGAGCAACTGGATCAGTTTTGCGCAGATTATAAGTCGGGCGAATCGCATTGTCAATTAACGCCAAATGGATGGCATCCGCCAAGGTATCAGCTATATCATCGTTTCTGTGCGAATTGTTAGCCGTAATTTTTCCCATATGCTCAATACAGAGGGTAGTATGAGATTTGCCATAGGGTAGAGACACTCGCTTTGCGGCGACCAAAGGTTGCGCAGTTAAAAACCGTTGTGTTTTGGATTGTCCTTTTCCTGCACGATTTAGTTCGACTATTTTCAGACCTCGGATTCCCTGTAAGACGGAAATTAAAGTAACACCGGTAGACTTTTTTTCTATGGCAACCAAATCTGGCTGCACTGGATAGGACATGGACACAGCATAACATTGCATGAACAACCCTTCTAAATCTTTGGGTTCAACCCAAACTTCTTGACAGTCAATCCAATGCAAGCCAATCTGATCGGTTTCAATGCCCTTGTTTTTAATTTTGTAAATTCCAAAGAAGGAAATCACCGTTGCATCATTGTATGTTTTGTCGGTCTCGGCCGTATCAACTGTAAAGAAAGTGGCCAGCATCTCAGGATCTTCATCAAGAACGCAAAACCATTCCTCTTTGAAAATACCACCACCGGCTGGGGAAGGATTCTGTTGATACTGCGCAGCATAGACATAGGGCATCGTTTCTTCCATGATCTTTAATTGTTCTATGCTATGCATGGCAGGATTTAAGCTTTGCCCATTGGCGCCAAGCGCAGGAAGAATGACACTGTCCCATTTATGACCCTCATACCCATTAAGCAGATTGGCCGTCAAATCATCTTCATGCACTCGTTGGCCAATAACAATAACGGGGGTGGTAGGAGAATTAAACCGACTTTGCAAAGTATTTTTATACCAGTCTAAATCATTTTGACGAATGACATCTGACGTGACTTCGATGGGTTTATGGATGTCATCAATGATAACGGCACCCCCGAATCTAGTGCAGTTTTGAATACCTGCACCACGACTCGTGATTGTACCACCAGAACCTGCGGCATAGACGCTACCTCCGGCCGTTGTGTGGAAGTTATCCTTGGCCGTTGTATCGCCGGTGAGTTCTACGTGGAACAACTCCCGATATTCTGGGAGACAAATTATATCCCGAATTATTTGCGTTTGGGTTTTTGCCACAGTATGAGAAAAGCTAATGTACAGATAATTACTATCGGGATAATGAGCAAGAGTCCAAGTAACCCAATGAATTGCCATTTCTGTTTTATTATAACGAGGAGGAATAGCAATAATATCATGGGTAATTTCCCCTTTGAACACTTTGGTCAGATTTTTAGCAATAGTGATATGATGGGATTCGCGTGAGATAGGAGCGCTAAGAACAAACTCGCGGCCAGTTCTCAGCTTATAGAACACCTTGGTGAAAAGCAGGAAAGAGCCAAGGAGTTTGTTGCGTAGGTCTTCATCCATCGGCGAAGACTACTACATGTATTAAAAAAGATCAATCGGACTTTATAGTTCTCTTAACCCAAGGAAGGCCGACTTCCCGGTTATAGACCCTATTTTCTAAAGACTGGAGGCGATTTAACATACTTTCGAGAATTTCCATTTGTAGGGCGCGAGATCCGTTGCAAAAAACCTCACCCATTACGATGCAAATATCTTCCGTCCCAGAATATATCAATTCCTCATTCTCGTTGAGTAAATCAAAGCGGAAATTGTCGTAACGCTTAACTGAATAACTCATCTACCCTCCTACCCAGAGCAAGACGCCGGCAAACCCTAGCATAAAAACCCATGCAAAGATGAGCATGAATGTTCCTAATCTATCCCATTCCTCGTAACTCATCTCTAACCTCCTAAACATCGCACTCATGGTAATAGTCAATTTCGCCTTCCATCACATACTCACAGTCGGGACACTTCTTGGCTGGAAATTTCTCTTTATCTATCTTTTTATTCCTAGCTTCAACAAGTTTATGAGCTTCTTCATAGGTGCCCTGAAAAACTTCTATCGTAGTGTCCTTGATATTTTTAATTAAGAAATGTGGGTTAACTCTATCCGGAGTAGAGACAAAGTGATAGGGATTAAAATGAGTTCTGCCTAACAGCTTCGCGACTCTTTTCCATTCTATCTCTTCCTCACACGGTTGAGCTAGACCAATAGAATAAGTCATCTAACCTCCTAAAACACTGAGGACAAAACCGAACCCACACGCCACAGTAAAGAAAAGTCCTACAGCGGTATAAACCGCAGAAAATAAAACCTCATGAAAGGTAATATTACACGCGCCCCCATACCAACTGCTTGAGCGCAACGAAGGATCAGCCCGAAGCTCATCATAGCGATCCCAGGCGTCAAAGAACATCTTAGCTGCCACACATAAAATTAAAAAAGACACACACATCCCGGCTAAATAATAAAACATCTAACCTCCCAACCCTTGAACTTTCTTTTCCAGTTGCTGAACAGAATTGGCGACAATATGTAGAGTCGTCAGTTGTTCCTCTAAGACGTCTAGGCGCCGCAAAGTTTTACTGAGAAAGTCCATCTTTTCCGTTTGGTCGTCGGAAAGAAACATCACAGCAAAGACTCTACAATCACTGAGTGAGCCGGAATAGAGAAAGGTATGGGTAGTAGCGTCCAGAACATGATAACCATCCCCGTGGAAGTCAACGTGAATTGCGTAGTTCATTTATTTTATTCTCAAGCGCAGAAATACGGCCAAGAACTCCTATTATATTTTTCATTTTTTCGCTCGCACTTTGAGTGAGAAAAAATACTGCATAAATCTCGCATTCTTCTCTTGATCCAGAAAAAACACAGTCGTCTCGGTAATCCAAAACCTGATACACCGGCTTACTAACTTGGACCGCTTTAATCGTATAACTCATTTATTTCTCCAACCTACGAACTTTCTTTTCCAGTTTCTCAATTCGTGAAAACAGATTCTCGAAGGGTTCCATACTAGGTTCAAAATATTCACTATGCAATAACAACTCAAGGTAGATTTGGCACAAGTGGTAAGACTTGTTCATATAGTGACACCCGTCAAAGTGATTGGTATAAACCATAAACATCTGGCCTTCTTTCCTTATTTCGAAATCCACATCTTCGAGGTTCATCGTGAAAGGTCTCTCACTTTATTTTCCAGCTCAGAAATCCGATCTGCTTGCTTGCGCTTAGCTTTGTCCGAATCATAAGACATTCCGCCAATAGTCAAGATGAAGGCGATACCTAAAATAATTAATATTAAAGTTGTCATTGTCAGCTCCTAGCTGAATTAGTTCCCTTTCCTGAAAGCATTAAGCCCAGGAAAGGGCCTCCACCATCCCCGAAGGGCGCGAGTCACTCTTAAATCTGCCCTAAAGGAAATGGATTGCGACCAATATTTGGCGACACACAATGCCTTATGAGCATGTGATCACCCCAACTTAATCCAGAAATCAATTGGAGCCCCACCTGTTTTGCTTAAACTATCCATAGGTTCCGCCGAACCCGGGCACTATAAACATTACCCTACTCAGAGGAGGATGTCAAAGAGTTAAGATAACTTGTTAACGACGCCTCGATCACTTTGCCAGTTTGCGAAGTAATAGTTTGAACCTGTGTAGACTCAGTTATAACAGGAATTAAATAAATTGCAGCGACTTCTTTTTTGTTGGGTAGAAAGAAAGTGAGCAACGCAAAAAAGAGAAGGCCCACCGACGCCAAACCCAGATAGCGGGGAAACTTGACCTCACATGGCGGTATATTTTTACCCCCTACGTCGTCCGCCCAAACAGAAAGAAGAAAAGCGATCAAGAGCCCAAAAATCAACGCAATAAGTGCAGTGAGCGCCCATAATTTCCCAAAAACTATCAACCAAAAAACTGTCCAACTAGTCATTACTATTTCTCCTCATTTATAAGCCGATCAAAATACGCCTCAACGGAAGCGTTAGCCAATCGTAGAATTCCTATAAGCGTAGGAAGAACAAACGGGTCATCCTCATCGACATCAATTTCATAAATCGATTGCTCGATCTCGTAAAACATCTTTTTACACGCCATTTTTTTGTCCAAAATTTCTTTCATCAAACCTCCTTAACGACCTAGGAGGGAATTGAACCCCCGACATCCATCAGAATAAACCGACAGGTCCTCTAACCCGCTGAGGTACTAGGTCAAAAAATAATACTTCCGATAATAACCCTTATCGGAAGTAACTAAACTCTATTCTTCTTCCACAGGCGTTGAGATAGGGCGCATGTTTGCGATATCGTCCATGTCTTTCGCAAATTGTTTGCTCCGTTCATCGAGTTCTTCGCCGTGTCGAATGGTGTCCCATGCATACCAAACGACCCATGCCACCAGACCAATCCTAACGAGATCTGCCAAAAATTCTACTATCACGATCGTACCTTTAACCACACTAAAAGATAATGATGTTTCAGATTAATCCAACTGGCGACTGTACGACTCCAAGCCCAGATCAGTTGGATCAAAATCGATGCTAGAAATAAGATCACGATGAGAGCCGCAAGCTCCCCAATTACGTCAAATAAGGCTGAAAAATTATTCATTCAAAACTCCTTAGCTCGTTAGAGCCACAATCATAATAAGAATAAAACAACCCGACGCAAACCCGAGAGAAATAACAGCATGTTTGCATGCAGAGATAGAACAAGGGAGAGGGGTATTAGCTAGAAATTCCGGAGACAAGGGGGATTGTGCTACTTCGTACCGAGCGCGTCTGACCGACTGTACTCTTTTTTCTTCCTCAATCTCCACAACTCTATTCCAAAAATAAAACGAATAAAAAGTACAGATAAGACCTACAATGGCCGCGACACTAATCATTCAAAACTCCTTCACTGAAAAAAATATACGATGGGAAAAGCTAAACCGCAGGAGACAATTAACGCAAGCCAACACGAAAACAGAGCGTCCGGTAGGTTCTTGTCCAGAAATTCCTCAAAAGCATAGCAATAAATAGCTAGATTGAATACGAAACCACCACTCCACACAACTGCTGCCAAAGTGATCAGCCAGATAGTCATCAAAACTCCTTCTCATGTTCGTTAACAATCTGCAACATCAAATTCATATTGAGCATTGGCGTTCTTTTGCCATCCCTATCCTCAGCCATCTTAGCTGGACAAATTCTTTCCAGGATAAACATCAGCATGCGCTCATTGCCATCCAGAGCCATCGTAACGGCTTTTTCCATGAGGGCCTTCTCTTGGGGGGAGACTATCGCTTTAAACACGTTACGCTTCTTCTGCTGCGAGATTTGGCCGCCTTTGGGGTTATTTATCTCGCCTTTTTTGAATGTCATCTGTTAATACCTAACTATTTGATCGATTGATTAATAACAGTACAGATACTTCCGATAATAATTATTTACTTTCTACACAGACACCGATAGCAAATAAACTGAATCTTTTTCTCGGAGGTGGACTCCATAAACTTTTTGGTAAGAACCCCACAGTCATGACAGGATTCAAATCCAGCCCTCTGCGCTCCTTCTAGCCAAGTTTCTTTCGATCGATAAGCCTTTGAGTAATTATCGAGAGAAGGTCTATGATGACCGCACTCCTCCCAGAGAACCGTCGGCTGAATTACTTCCCGAAAACATTTAAACTGATGAGAAAGCTCATCTATCTTCTTTTCGAGTTCAACGCATTTCTTACAGTTAGAATTTTGCACATCAGCCAGGGCTATATCCAAATTGGTTAAGCGACGAGCTGTGTTTCCCTGGAACCTAAAGTACGCTTCTTTGACAGCCAAGAGTTCATTGTCACTATGAAAGCCGGAACGAATTAATAAGTTTACTTCCTCCCAGAGCTTGTTATTACACCATCCCATTATTTATCCTCCTTGAACTTTGGATAAGGAACATAAACTGTCTTCCGAGCTAGCTGTTGTAGGTGGGTCAAGGTTTTTTCTAAGTTTAGAATAAGAGGGGGAATATCCCCCTTCGCTGCTTTCTCTTCCGAGGCAAACGCGCTAATTTCAGTGACGAGTTCATCTAGCCGCTTACCCTCTCGGTCTTTTTCCGTGTTCAACACATTCTCAACATAATAATCAAATCCCATTATTTGCTCCTATCTTTACTCAGTTCTAACTCTTTGCTGCACCGAATACATAAGATATGGTCTGCGTGATGCACATAGTTGTCAAGAAGGACTAGGCCACAAGCCACACATGATTTAAAACTCTGAATATAATCAGACGTCGAATTAAACAAATTGACAGACCCGTCAAGCTTAATTTCCATCTCATGTAATTTTTTCTGCATCTGCTCCATGATCGATAAAATTGTTTTTACAGCTTCAACATCTTTCATAAAAAATCCTCACTCTTGTTTTCGACAATTGCGTCTAACTCTCTCTCTTTTAATGTGCTACAACGCTCGCAGCCAGAGGCGAGCAGATCATAATAACAAGCTCCGCATTGAGGACAAAAATCATGACTCATCTCTTATCTCCAACAAGATTTCTTTAAGTCGTGATAATTGTTCTACATGATCTATCCAAACTTCACAGCAACCAACCTCTGTACCGTCGAATGCATATAACAAATTTAATGCCTCCATGCATTTATCTATTATTTCTTGCTTAGTCATTTCCTCTGAGTTCCTCGTCTAACTCTCTCTCTTTCTTATTTAATGCGGTCCACCGTGCGCAGTCAGAGTCCAGCGGCTCGTAGAATAAACCAGAAGGATCCCAAGAACCACGAGCGCCGCAGTGTGGACAATAATCATTACTCATTTTCGCCGCCTTTAACTAAATCCGATTTCTTAGTATATTTTTTTTTCGGTTTGGATTCTGGAATAGGTTCCGGTTCATCCCTACTCAATTCTCCCACTCCAAAACAAAAACCACAAGTTCCGGTTCCAGACATAATTTGCATATTAGTTGGTTTCTTGCCGTGACAGGCAGGGCATTTAACTATTTTCATTTTCATTCTCCAAAAGTTATTTCTTCACCACGTTTTCCAGCTTCGTAAAAAACTTCAATCATTTTCTTACACCACGCGGGGCTAAATATATTTCTCAGATGCACAGCATCTGGTATTTCTAATGTGTCAATGGCTGTTACAAAAACAGCATCGTCAATTAAAATTTCATGTTTAATCGCATGTTCATAGAAATCATGATGAGTTTCAATTCTCACCTTCATTTAAAATCTCCTGTATTTTTTGCAGTTTGATTTTTTTTAGTAAAAGCGATCTTGCTTCAAAGTTCTCCAAGATTTCTTTGAATCCTTCCGCGTCGGCTGCCTTCTTTCTTTCCTCTTCTTTCCCAAGTTCCCCGCTCAGGCACTCCTTAAGAACAGCACAAAGAGCCAACGCGTTACTAGAGCGTTCATCCCACTGAGGGTTTCTTTCGATCTCCAAATAGTTCTCAAACGTCTCGCTTACATTATCCATACAATGGAGCGCATCACGAAGTGCAGTTATTTTGGGTAACATAATTTATTTCTCCTCAAAAATTTAGGCATACCAAAACCCAATGTTGGCCTCCACCGCCGCCCATTTTTCCCGAATCCTCGGATCTACACACAGCAATAAAACTTCCTCTGCTTGAACATGAGCCTGTTCAGGGTCGGCCTTCTCATCCTCTTCAATTTTAGTTAAGCGCGCGAGCGCGTCTTCAACAGATAGCATTTATTTCTCCTTAAAAAATTTCTCTACCCAAGTTAATCCCACCCCATTTTTAACATGCTTAGGCGTTAAATGTAAAATTGAATATCCCAGTAAAGTAGCTTCATTATATTTTTCACAATCGTTTTCATATCCAGCTGGCTGGACATGTCGGCCTCGTGACCAAATTCCTCCTTCAATTTCCACAAGCAATTTTTCTTTTGGCCAAGCAAAATCTGAACGCCATCTTCTTGTAGGATGAAATTTATATTCTCGTTCGGGAACAGGAATCGTGGAACATTTTAAAATATGAAAATTAAATAACTCTTCCAAGTCACTTTGGTGCTGCTTCGCTTTAAAGGGAAGAGACTTGGCTCGTAGACCATGTATTTCTTTTTTGAACAAGAGTTCGACGGAAGTTTTCATAAACCCATCCTACTGAGGGTAGTAAGAGATGTCAAGCAATAATTCAACTATTTGTCCAACCGCCTGCTCGACGTAACCAATTTCTAAATACTGCATGCCAATCTTCTCGTGCATCGCCTGTTCCTAAAAAATGATCTATAAATTTCTGTTTCTCTCTGGTCAAATCCACGTTCATCTTTTTGGCTAATTTTTGATCATCCTCATCAGGTACAAATTTTGAACAGACTTTCTTCTTATTTTTTTTTATTGAAAAAGTGGAGGGAGAGATATTCCCTTTCTCTCTCTCTCTCTGTTCTAGTTCTGTTTCTGTTCTACTCTTAGGCCGGAGTAGCTCCGGAGTAACTCCGGAGTTCAAATATTGACCACGGGCTTTTTTAGACGCCCATTCGTCTCTATATTTCAATAGGTTGGGGCAACTTATTGTGATGATTTCTACAGTGGTTAAAGTGTGGTTTTTTGAATGGTTTTTTTTACTTTTTTTCAACTTTCGGTCACTTTCTTCCAAAAGTTCACCATTTTTTGGTAAAAATTGAGTAAAAGTAATAGAAAAAAGAGAAATTTCTTCACAAAACACCAAAAACTTAAAAAGTTTTCCACAGGTTATCCACAGGCTGTGTGTCCATTTTTTGGGCGTATAGGAGACACTGGGAACCGAATCATCGGTCACTTGTTGAGCAATAATATCTAAGATTCGCCAAAAAATTCCATAACCTTCCATGCCAAATTCCTCGATTAACAAGGATAATTTTTCATCTTCTGCCGCAGTTGACAGATGTTTAAACCATCTCATAGGCGCCTTCCTCAGAAATTAATATATTTACTCCAGAATGTATTGACAACTACTTACAGTAATGTAAGATATAACTTACAACCTGTAGGGACATAGGCTTACATACTTCTGCATTCTTCTTTGAAAAGAGCCACCAAATCTAACTCAGGAAGAAGAGTGAATGCTAAGTGAATGACACGGACGAGAGTGGGATAAGAGGGATATCGACGACTGCAATATAAATGATTAACGGTCGCTTGAGAGACGTCGAGCATATCGGCGAGTTCATCTTGCGTTAAATTGCAATCATATAAAAGAGATTGAATGATTTTTTGCATAGAAGTTCCTTAAAATTTAATACTGACTGTAATGGAGTCTACCATAAATTACTACTTACAGTATATAGACAAGGAGAATGGAATGAGTGATAATACCAACAGATCGGGATGGCCGATTACTTTAAAAAATATTTTAAAAGAGAGGAACATAACCCAAGAAGAAATTGCCAAAAGCATCGGATGCTCTCAAAGCATTATCGGCCACTATCTCAAAGGAGTCAGAGTGCCGAGTTTTAAAAGAGTAGCCGATCTAGCGAAAGCATTTAATATAACCCCTCAAGAGCTCTTATTTGGAGGAAAGAGTCCCGAAACCCGGACAGAGTTAAAATTATTATTAGAAGTCCCCATTCCGGGTAGCCTAGGAGAAATACTTGAGTTTAAGGAAAAGGGGAAAAACTACACTTATAAAAGGAAAATTATTATGGAAAAAACAACAGGATTTATTCCAGCCCAAACCACCTATGGCATCGATATAACAGACGATATGGCATGCCCCTATTTATTTGAATGCAAAGCTGTGTTGCCCTATCCCTATAAGGTGATCGCCTTAATTGACCCTGCTTTAAAGCCTCATAAAGGCCATGCGATCATTATTGAAGAAGAGAACGATTTTAAAATACGCCAGCTACAGCTGGATGGGAGTCAACTAGTGACAGCCGCGTTTGATAATAGTTCAATAAAAAAGCTCTTCCATAAAGAGTCTTATTTGGGAACAATTGTCAGTTTTGCGCTAGATTATCCCCCTTTAAAATAAATTTCAAAAAAGTATTGACAAACAGCACTACTATGGGTAATATGTCCTGGAACTCAACACAGGAGGTTACCCATGAGTTATCTACAGACCACTGAATCAGAAGATTTACTTAATTATCTAATTGAAAAAAATAACCTATATGTCATTCCCGGACAGACCGTCTATCGCTCTTTGGATGATGGCAGTAAATTAAAATTATGTGAATCCTTATTAGAAGAAAATTTTGACTTTTATCGAAACCTAGAGGAATGGATAGAAGAAGAAAATGGATTTATGGAGAGAAATTGTGAAGATTCCAACGACCTGCACATTGACCAGATTGATTCTCTCTCGCTAGGGAGGACCACCTAATGACTGATTATATCACCCGAGATCAGAGAATTTATACCATAAGACACTGGAAAGCGCCGGCTTGCGAGCTAAGCGATAAAAGATTAGCGTTCGGCGGAGTGGTTATTATGGGATTTCTATTACTATTAACATTTTTAAATTAAGGAAAATATATGTTAGCTTTAACCCGACATAGTGGAGAATCAATAAAAATTGGCCCTGATATCGTGATTCATTTTGTTAAAATCAATGGTAACCAAGTAAAGGTCGCTATAGACGNCCCCGAAAGAGGTGTTSRTGCGCCTACGCGCGCTGCGCAACAACTGGTAGCGGGTCCATCGCCAGTGCCGGCCACAGACTCCATACACGGCTGAAAACGACGGTTCGGCTGGCGGGAAAATGGCGTTTTCAGGAGGGGGGGTGCCGCCTATTAGGGGGGCTGTGCTGGTGCTGGTGTTGAGCATGCCTAAGGCTCACGTCCAGCATGCCTCTCCTAATCCTCCAGGCACACCCCGCGCATGCGTCACGCATGCCACACGCACAACCAAGGCATGTTTTTCCCGACCAGGTGTTTTGGTTTCAGGTGAAGGTAAAGGTGTAGGTGACGGGCATGCGTCTGCCATGCCTGAGGCATCCGAGGGCCATGCGTCAGGGATGCCCGTCACCATCACCTACACCCTTACCTAAATATACACAGACACAAACTGGGTTCGGGGTAATGTGTGTCACACTATGATGGGAGATTGGCGAAACGTGGAATGGTATTAGCCTGAAATAACTGAAAGTGCATCCCAGATGCTTTGTACAATCGTAGTTGCCAACAACAAAATACCAAGAAAAACTGGAATAATTACGATGATACTAATCAAAATCCTGCCAACGATCATCCTGGTAGATAGTTCATCAGCCCTTATTCCAAACGCAGCCCGAACTCGTGCCTCACTGGACCTTGCCAAATTGTGAGACAGAGACAATAACGCTATGAGAAAAATCCCCTTACCCACATTGTATGTCCACCAAAGAACAGAAAGGCCGGTTTTTTCATAGAACACCTCTAGCGTACCGACGAGTAACGACCAGGACATCAATTTGAATGAATAATCAGCAATTACCCACCCGTATTTACCGATAAAAGGCCCAAGGCCAAACATCGCCAAATCTAGACCATCTTCTTTTCTATAACGTTGGTTCATCGTTAGTCTCAATGGTTAGAAAAACCCTTTAAACGCATTTGGGACAGAAGGATTAGATACACAAAGAAGTAGCCAAACTTATTTTTCTAATGTGTGTCACCGCGACCAACTGAGCACACCTTCGCCTCAGCCAATCAGTTACTCGTATTGGTGCCTCCACTATCACCATTTCGAGGTGGGCACGTATAACCGTATCAACCGAAACCCTCTGTTCGATGATCTGCGTCCCTGGAAAATCCCAAACCTCAACCAAGATTCCGGTACTTGCCCCCTAATCGGTCAAATCAGGGCAAATACTGGTCTAAAACAGCCAGACTTCAACGCCAGAGGGGTTGGTTTTCTGTGTGACATTCCGTCCTGGAGGGACACGCCGTTGTCATCTAACCTAACGGACATTCGAGACAAGCCTTTGAGGGGCATCGCCCCTAACAAGATTTCTGCTCTGTCGCGGATCGGGGCCGCCCCGAAGGCGCGGATCACCTTTGGAGGAGGGATTCCACTCGGGGAGTTGGTGATAGGTACGTCAGTTGTCGAGCCGCCCCAAACTGGTGACCGCCACCGGCATCACGGCAAGGCGCACCCGTACTTTACGGCCCCGTAGAGTTTCGGGCGCCGATACTCTGCACCCACTAACAATCACC
>LKGT01012105.1_pt1 | contig 18840 bp, 15 predicted proteins | sample 503861 | NCBI WGS metagenome assembly LKGT01 (sample SAMN04113194, study PRJNA297058) | marine sediment metagenome | biome: marine benthic biome; feature: marine benthic feature; material: marine sediment; isolation source: sediment sample collected at the water-sediment interface from the South......
CATGCGCGTACCTCACGATCCGGATATGGGGTCTACCCTACAGCCCATTCAGTCCGTTTCCTACAAGAAAGTATACCCTAGCAGTGCGGATATGGTCTAGTGCCGCACCAACTATTTCTTGCTAACATTCCACTGTGGTGCGGCACTTCCGCGAGGGGGGCAGGCCCCCCTTCGGCGCGCGGCGGTCGCCTCGCTGAGCACCCCCCAGGCGTAGGGGAGCCTCTCCCCTACCACCCCTCAGTGCCCCTGGCTGTATTTTGTGATTCTTAGAGAAGCTACTTGAAGGGGCACTAGTGCCGCATCACCAGCTAGCAAAAAAGCAGTCAGCGGTCTGCTGTCAGCTTTGCACAAGAAACTCCAAAGCGCGTAAGCCGACTGCTGGTAGCTGACGGCTGCCTGTAGGGGGGCGGGCCCCCGTTTCTAGGGGCCCGTACGGCTCACATAAAAGAGTGGGATAACTCGTCGTCGCGAAGATCGGTAAGAAACATGTGGCCCGGGGCATGGGTGATCATGAACTCCGGCTTCGCATGCATGGCAACCGCTTGGGGGGTGACACCGCAGGCCCAGAAGACCGGAATCTCACCCGAACGGATCGAGACCGCGTCTCCGAAGTGGGGTCGGCCAAGATCGGTAATGCCGAGTGCCTCGGGCTCGCCCACATGGATCGGGGCCCCGTGAGCCAGCGGGAAACAGGCAGTCACCTCTACCGATCGAGCGACCAGGGGGCCCGGGATCGGGCGCATCGAGACCACCAGGGGTCCGCTGAAAGCCCCAGCCGGCCGACAGGACCGATTGGTGATGTACATCGAGACGTTCTTCCCCTCGTCAAGATGCCTGACCGGGACCCCTGCCCTTTGAAGCGCAACATCGAAGGTGAAGCTACAGCCCAGGAGAAAGGCCACCAGATCTTCCCGCCAGACCTGAAGAAGATCTGTCACCTCCTGCTCCAACGCGCCCTCTCTGTAAACCCGGTATCTCGGGAGATCGGCCCGTAAGTCCGCGCCGGGTGCAGCCCTCCTGGGCTCCGGGTCACCGGGATCAGTGACCTCCAGTAACGGACAGGGCTTGGGATTGCGCTGACAGAAGAGGAGGAAATCGTAGGCCAGGACCCTTGGCAGGACCACGAGGTTGGCCTGCACATAGCCGTCCGAGCACCCGGCCGTGGGTCCTTGCCACTCGCCCGTTCGGATCTTTTCCCGCATCTCTTTCGGATGGACCTTGGAAGCTGTCAGCATTGTGGCCTCCCGGGGATCCTTCAAAGGCCGAGACTCGGGTCTTGTCAACGTCGTCTTCTCGTCCGCATCTTCTTGCTGATCAGGATGGTCGTCGTGTACCGCCGGGTCTCGCCTCGTTCATCGGGGATGATGAAGCCGCCGGGGAAGTGATTCACCCGCACCTCGAGCTCCGGTAGCACTGCCTCTCGTTTCCCTTTCAGCACAAAACGATACGTCTCCGTCCCGTCGGGACTTTCGATGCGCTCCGCTTTCTTGCCGGTCCTCGCTTCATAAAACCGCCTAACCGAAATGGTGAGATCATTCGAGCCGAACAGATAGCGGGCCACGGGCCCCTCGGTAAAGCTTTCGATGAACGTGGCGTTGGGATAAATAGGGGCACCGAGATTCCGTTTCGAAGGCGTTTTTTGGGCCTGGGCCGATACCCCCAGGAGCAGCAAAATAACGGCACTGACGACGAATCGCTGCGTGAAATTCATCCCCTCCCTCCTTGTTTCCCGCGATCGAGGTCCCCGAAGAAGTCTGAGGTAACCAGGCAGGGACCCCCTCACCTGACGCTATCAGGATAGGGTCAGGATGACTCCCGCGCAAATATTTTTTCGGGGAGGGAGGAGACCGTTCACACAATTTTCTCGCCGGCAACCTCCGGCCCCTCACCCCTGATACGTTCCTCGAATGGCCGAAAGACAAACACTCGACTCAGCGTGTAATTAAAGCCCGCGCCGAGAAAGATTCCAATAAAGAACGCGATCAACCGATGCTGTGTCATATACGGGATGTTGTCGGTGAGAAGCTTATAACTGCCCCAATTGGCGGTGAAGCCGACGGAGGCGCTAACCAGGAACGCCAGCCACTGCTTTCCCGGTTTCCTGTCGCGCCCACCTACAAAGGTGAACCATCGGTTCAAAAACCAGTTCCACGACGCTGCGATGATAAAACTTAGTGCTCGGCTGATCTGGTGGTGCACTCCAAATAGGTATGTCAAAGTTAGGAAGAATGTCAGGTCAACACCCGTCCCACTGATCCCGACGGCGCCGAATTGCACAATTTCGGCCGATCTTGAAAAACGAAAGCGATAAAGCCTCCGCAGATGACGTAAGTACAACAATCGCTCTCGTAAAGTTAATTTACTCTCTCCCCTTTGGCGGTCGAAAACAGCCATGGGTATCTCGACAACCTTGCGGCAGTTCGCCTTTGCGAGAATCTCCAGACCAATCTTGTAACCGACTGGCGATAATTGCGGCACATCGGTCAGGATTCTGCGAGGAAAGGCAAAATAGCCTGACAGGGGATCGTTGACGGTCGTGAGCCCTCTCGCCAACAGTCGCGCAACCTCCGAATTCAGTCGCTGGAATAAGCTCCATGTCGGATCGCGACTCCCCCCTTGAGCGCAACCCGACCCTATGACGAAGTCAGCACCCTGTCGGAGGTGATGCACGAAATTCGGAATCTCCTCGGGTGGGTGGGAGAGATCAGCATCCATGATGATGAGAAATCCAGTCGTTGATTCCCTGATGCCGCAGAGGACCGCGGTTGCAAGCCCACGTTCTTCCTTCCGGGTGATGAGCCGAACCGAATACTTCTTTCCCATGTCCGCGCAGATGTGTTCCGTCCCATCGCCTGAGTTGTCGTCTACCACCAACATTTCGGCTTTGATATCGGCACATGACGTCGCGGTAAATACTCGCTCTATCAGTTCCGGCAGATTCTCGGCCTCACGGTAGGTCGGGACGATGACGGTGAGTTCAGGCATATCTTACGACTCCCGTACGCAGCGGTCGAAGGACCTGCACAATGCGATTCAGTTCCGCGTAGGTGACGTAGGAATATGTCGAAGGAAAGGGGGATGAACTGGAAATGATGTCTGAAAATGGACGGGTGGGCAACGCTTCTCTGCGATCCTGGGTCACCCGTTCGGATACGTCATGCTTCCCGCTGAAAAGAAAGGCCTGAGACTTCTGATACGGGGCTTGCATCCGCCCTTCGGGGCACCTCCATCGCCGTCAACACTAACCCGGTGTGCTGAATCGACGGGCAGGGGGCTCGTCTGCCCCGCAGGTACGTCGCCGCCCACGCGGCCTACGTACGTGGCTCGCCTCAGCCAGGAGATCCCGGGAGGGAAATAGAGAACTACCGGGGTCGACCTGAGCGTGCAGTCGGTGACGGAGACCTTGCCGGCTGCACGGCCGCTGCCTCCCACCAGGCCGAGATACGCTTTGGGCGGGTCACCACCGTCTGCCTGGTGTACACATCAAAGAGGCTCTGGGCACACTCCGCGCAGTATGCCGTACCCTCGGGGGCATAGCCACAGGCGGGGCAGCAGAGCCCCCCACAGTGCAGACACCCCCACCCCTCCATCACCGAACGAATCTCCTCTCCACATCCGCAAATCCGATCCATCGATCCCTCCCTATGAAAATGCCCCCTCTTGTTTCAGGCCCAAAAAGCCATGGGTCACAGAGTGCCCTGCGGCCCAAATGAAAAAGCCACGGGGCAGCTTCTGTTGTCTGCCCCGTGGCGAAATCAGCGAGCCCGCAGTGAAGACGTTACGGGCTGCCCGCCATGGGGCAGACACCGGCTACGCCTACTACCACTGCAAAGCTTCGATCGAGTCCTGGCACCGGTACACTCCTTTCAGGACCTTGCTTTACTAGCACGGCCCCTGTCAGCGTGTCAAGCATTTTTTGGGCGGGTATGTCCGCCCTCGCCCTCGAGAAGCTTGGGCCGGCCAGATCCCGGATGAACACGCGTCGACCGACCTCACTCGAGGAAAGAGGCTTTGGGTTCAATAGCTGATCTTTGCCGGCCGGACGGGAACCGCGCGAAGGCCGCTGCAGTAGAAAATATAGAAGACATAGCCGGGTCGGCCCCGATGAAAGGTCCTGACGATCTCTACTTCCTCGATCCTTTCGCAGGCCCCTTGGATCTCGGGGGGGGCCTCGCCGACGGGCCTGTCTTTCTCGAAGACAACAAAGAGGAGATCCCCTCCCTCATGGGTTTCCAGGCCTCCCCAGTAGTAATACTGACTCGGCCTCTTCCACAGGTTGATGGTAAAAACCTGCGGCTGTCCAGGGACGTAGAAGGCCAACTCGCTGGCGACCTCATACCGATTGCTAACAACGGACGGGGGCTCTTTTCCTCCCCTTTCGTGGAGCACCCTCCCCACCGCCTGCCCCAGCTCGCTCCAGCCCTGAAGCCTATGGGTCGGATCGAGCTTCCGACGGAGGTCGATCCCGATGAGGTCTAGGATGGAGGGGAAGTGACCCACGGCGATAACGAGGAACCCGGGGAGGAGGACGAGGGAGAAGGCTGTCGCCAGAGTGTATTTCCGTTTGGGTTCACGGCTCTTCTGGATGAGCTCCTCTCCCCAACCGGCCAGGGCGATGGCGGCCGTGAAATAGGCGGGGGCTGCCCAGTTTGCCTCGACCGTCGCATGGAGGCTCCACAGTAGAAAGAAGGAGAAGACAGGAGCCGAGAAGCTGAAGAGGAGGAGGTGCTCGTCCCGCCCTGCTCGAAGGCCAAGACGGCCCGACCGGACCACCCCGAAGACCAGGGCCATAAAGAGGAAGGGAGAGACGACCAAAAACTGGGAGCCGACGAACTCCAAGAACGTCCTTGCTGACAAGTATTCCTCTCCCCCGGTAACCCCCGCCCGCCCCAGGACATACCAAACCGAGGCCCATCCGTGTTGGGCGTTCCAGATGACGACCGGGGTGGTCAAGAGTGCACCGAGGATCAGGGCGAGGAACAGCTCCTTCCGTCGAAGCCACTTACGAGCGAGAGGAGAGCAGAGGATATACACCGCGACGCAGGGGAGCAAAAGAAGCATCACGTACTTGCTGAGGAATCCCAGACCCAAGGCGATCCCGAAGAGGACCCACCAAGGCCCACCCGACGTTCGAGGCCCGGCCTCACCAAGTCCTAGAGGGGTCTTTGGGCTGAGACTTGAAGAGGGAGTCTTTTGTCCTAGGGATCCGGGCTGCAGACTTCCCACGGCTTTATGAAGAGCGAAGATAGCCAAGGCCCAGAAAAACACGAAGGGGGCATCGATGGTCATCAAGACAGACCCTACAGCGTAAAGGGGCATGAGGCCTGAGACGACGACAGCCAGGAAGGCTGCTCGCTCGCTCGAAAAGAGTCTTTTTGTCAACAGGTAGGCAAGGACGGCAGTGCCCAAGGCCAGGAGGACGGCCGGAAGCCGCACAAAGAACACTGTGTGCCCACCTAGCCTGGTGCTCAGAGCGATGAGGTAGGCGACGAAAGGGCCGTCGGGATCGTAATAGCTCCAATCCAGCCGGCGGGACCATTCCCAGTAGTAGGCCTCATCATAGGCCAGGTCCATCGTCCCCGAGCCGATGTACCAGAGGTGGAAGACCGTCACGCCGCCGAGGAGAACAGCAGTCAGGGTCGGATAAAACTTCAAGCGGACCGTCCTAAATGGACTCATGCATTCGTTCTCTCAGACGGCTGAGGGATCACCGAACGTGGCCTCAGCTATCTCGCTCACGCAAATACAAACGCATTTCATCATGTGACAATCGAACAATAGAAGATTAGACCGCAATGGAGCATTTTCCCCCAAGATCACTCTATTGTTCCACTTGACGTCTTCGTCAAGGGCTCCATTGTTCCAAAGTAATCGCACTTTGTGCGTTTACTTTAGTGCGGTGATGGACTGCGATTTTACGTTCACGGCCCGCGGCGACACTCCGCCCCATGACCCGCACGCCATGAAGCCCTTCTCGCGAACGGGGACGCCCTCGAGTCGCCAACCCCGTGCGCGGGTCTGATCATTTTACGGACGTGGCTTAAGATGTCAATGCGAGATGTGGGTAAACCTTGAACGCTCCAGGCGCGGCGGAAGGGCCGAGGTTGCGAATGGTCCTTTACCCCTTGGGATACCTCAGTGCTGCGTCGACCAACGCCTCGAACAACTTCATATGGCGTCGGTCACGGGCCGCCAGCCGCTCGGGATGCCAGTGCACCCCCACGGCGAATGAGCGGCCTGACACTTCAATCCCCTCAATCATGCCATCCGGAGTGACCGCATTCACCGTGCAGGTTTGGTCGAGCGCCTTGACCAACTGATGATGCTGGCAGTTGACAGGCAAAGACTCCTCTCCAATGATCTGGTGCAGGACGGTCCCCGGTGTTATGCTCACCGACGGCATCTCTCCCCCGGATTGCCACGCCCCGCCATGAATTTCACCGGCGGCTTGACAATAGGAGAGATCCTGATACAGGCTCCCCCCCAACGCAACCGCGATGAGCTGCATGCCGCGACAGACGCCTAAAACCGGCATCCCCCGCTCGAGGGCTCCCCGCAATAGCTCGATCTCGAAACGATCCCGTGTTTCATCAATAGGCCCGCACTTCTCGAGGACGACTTCTCTGTAAAAAGAGGGATGAATGTCCCCTCCTCCGGAAAAGAGCACGCCATCGGAAAGATCGAGGTATGTCGCAATGAGATCGGGATCGGATCTTGGTGTGGGTAAAATAAACGGAACCCCGCCACTTTCCGCCACGCACCACGAGTAGGCTCCTCGAGCCCTATCGTAATATTGCTCAATGCCTTCGTCCACAGGGTGCCTATCACTGGTAATACCAATGCGAGGTCGCATGGAAGGGCTCCTGTGAATAACCCTCTGTTTCCGCCCACTCACCCTTACTCCCGAACGCTCCTGTCCGTGGCCGCTTCAGACCGCCGAAGCACGCGACCCGCTCGGGCACCAGTGTGTTCTCCCTCCTCCACCGTAATCACGCCGTTGACGAGCACGTATCGGATTCCATCCGGGTACTGGATCGGCTCTTCGTAGCTCGCCCGATCCCTCACTCGGTCGGGATCAAAGAGGACCAGATCGGCATAGCAACCAGGCGCGAGCCGTCCCCGCCCGGTCAGCCCAAAGCGACGGCAGGGCTCAGAAGTCATCTTCCGGATGGCAGTCGGAAGATCGAGCAGTCGCTTTTCTCGGACATAGAGCCCCAACACCCTCGGGTAGGTGCCGAACGTGCGGGGGTGAGGCCGACCCCGGCTCAGCGGACCGACATGGGCCCGGGTTCCGCTATCGGAGCCGACCATTACATAGGGCCGGGTCAGGATCTGCTCAAGATTCTCCTCAGACATCGTAAAGAAGATAGCGTCCACCYGTGYCTCCTCTTCAGYGAGGAGATCGCAGACRAACTCCACCGGCTCCTTCTCGGCCAAGGCCGCCGCCTGATCGACGCGCAAYCCCTCGTACCTSGTGTTGCCCTCACGGGTCACCTCGGCAATCATGATCTGRTCCCACCGCCTGTCGCTCAGTTCCTTCCTCAGCCGTTCTCGAGCCGAAGGSTCCTGTAAGCGGGCCAACTGTTCTTCCCGTTTCCCCTCSAGCGCCCACGTRGGCAGGACCGCCTGCAGCCCGGTGTTCGAGGCGGTGTACGGATAACGATCAGCGGTCACATCCTGGCCGCGCGCCCGCGCCTCTTCGATGAGATCCAGGGCTGCCGGAAGTTTTCCCCAGTTGCGCTCGCCGGAGGTCTTGAGATGGGAAATCTGGAGAGGGATGTGGGCCTTCCGCGCCACATCGAGAATCTCTCGGATCGCCTCTAAAAGCCCGTCCCCCTCGCTCCGCATGTGGCAAGCGAGCACACCCCCCTCTTCCCGCGCGACCCGAGACAATGCCACCAATTCCTCCGCCTCGGCAAAGCAGGCTGGGGCATAGATGAGGCCAGTGGAGAGGCCCAAAGCCCCCTCCTGCATCCCCTGCCGGACCGCCCGGATCATCTCGGCCATCTCTGCCGCCTCAGGCGGTCTTGCGGCCCCCCCCAGGACCGAACCTCGAATGGTGTTGTGGCCGAGGAGCAGACCGAAGTTGATTGAGTGCCGCTCGGCGGCGAGCTGTCCGAAATAGTCCTGGACCCCCTGCCATCGAGGGTCGAGACCATACAGTTCCCGGTAGGTCCGGGCCCGCTCCTCTCCCCACTCTCCCCAGATCGGCGCTGCGGCATAACCACAGTTGCCCCCGATCTCTGCGGTGACCCCCTGCCGAACGGCGCTCTCCGCCCGGGGATTCAGCAGCAGGAAATAATCGGAGTGGGAGTGAACATCCACAAACCCGGGACAAGCGATCAGCCCTTGCGCCCGGATCACCCGCCGGCCTTGGGTTTCGGGGATCTGCCCCACGGCAGCAATCCGATCGCCCTGCAGCCCAATGTCTGCGGAAAAGGGTGCGGACCCGGTTCCGTCAACGATGTCTGCTCCCGATATGACGAGATCGAACATGATCCCCTCAGTTCTTTGCTTCTGGGTTTGTCAGGTTTATAGGGTTTCTTGAGTTATGATGGCCGTCCCCCGGAAGCCACGAGGCTAGAAAGGCAGAAAGCGAGCACGCGGGAAACCAACCCAAGAAACTCGATAAACCCAAGGAACCCTATGAACCCAGTCATCGGTCGTCGGACTGCGGCGAGGCCCTCGACTGAGCTCGGTCGAATGTCCTCAGTCGAGCCGTCATCGCTTATCGTCTTTTGGATGCGAGGACGGCCGTGTCTCCATCAATCACGCGCTGGATCTTTTCATACCCCGCCTGACCCGCCCCGAGCGCAGGATAGACACACAACAGGAGCATCGTGAAAACCGGAACCGGCCCCCACCTGTTAGAGGAGTGTGATCCTCCCACGGTATTGCTCCTCCAGGCGACGGTTATGCTCATCCCCCCCGGGAAGATTGGCGGACATATAGACTGGCGGCGTGAGCCCCTCGGCGAGATAACGCTTCACCACGCTGCAGATGAGGCGGTTCACGAGGAAGGTCCCGGCGACCATCGACGTAGGGCCGACCTTACTGCCCCACCCGGGATAGGCCACGGCGGCATCCCCCTCCTCACCGCAGTTATCCAGGCAAAGGTCGGCAACCTCGAGGAGACGCTTGCCACTCGGGTGCCGGGCCGGGACTGCGCTCGAGTGGGCCACGGAGGTTAGGGCAACCACAAAGAGTCCCCGCTTCTTGGCCTCGAGGGCCATCTCCACCGGGACTGCGTTGATCCCGGAGTTGGAGATCACAATCAGGACCTCTTCGGGTCGGAGGTCGTGTCGGTCCAGAAGGATCGACGCCACCCCGGGCAGCCGCTCCATTCTCCCGCTCACGGCCGGAGGAGTGAGGGGAGACAGAACGGCGTCCTGAATCAGGTTCACCGGGACCAGCCCGCCTGCCCGGTGGAAGGCCTCTTGAGCGACTGCGTTAGAATGGCCACTCCCGAAGACGTGCAGGATCCCGTCTCGTTTAAGCGAATGAAAGATTGTCTTAGCCGCCTGCTCCAGGGGCTCTCCCTGGGTCTCTTCGATCCGGTCGAGAACCTTGAGCACGGCAGCCGTGTACGGGTGTCGGTCCATCAACCTCTCACAAGATCATCCCCGAATAGCCCTTGCCTGGGATGATCTTCCCCAGAGGAACCGCCTGCCTCGCCCCGGTGGCGGAGGGCAGGTTCCCCGGCTGTCCCGCAAAGGTTAGGTAAGCCAGGACGGCAAACGCCGTAGCCTCGACCGCCCGAGCCGGAAACCCGACATCATCGGTCGTGAGGACGGCCCGCGGCTCCAGGCGCGTCGCAAGGGCCCCCTTGAGCCATCGGTTCCGCACCCCCCCGCCGCAAAGCAGAATCTCCCTGACAGGATGCCGCGGAAAGACGAAGGTCTCAAGGCTCCCGACCACCGCCTCCACGGAGAAGGCTGAGACCGTCGCAACCAGATCGGCCGGAGGGATTTTCTTCTGTTCCGCTTCGACTACGATCTCTTCCACCATCCGAGGCCCAAACTCCTCCTGACCGGCACTCCGGGGGGGAGGACGGCGGAAAAAGGGATGGCCGAGGAGTCGTTTGAGCAGCGCCTGATTCACCCTTCCCGACGCTGCCCAGGCCCCATCGACATCGTATTCCGCAGTCCCGCCACTCAGCCGTCGAACCACGCCATCGATCAGGACATTGCCAGGTCCCGCGTCGAAGGCCTCGATCGCGGCTACCGAGACATCGGAGGGGAGCACGGTGAGATTTGCGATTCCCCCAAGGTTTACGATCACGCGGCATCGCCCTGGATGTCCAAAGAGGAGGTAATGAGGATAGGGAGTGAGAGGCGCCCCCTCCCCCCCGACCGCCATATCCCTCGGACGGAAGTCGGCCACGGTCCAGAGCCCGGTTCGTTCAGCTATGACACAGGGCTCACCGATCTGAAGGGTGGACCGCAGGACGAGATCTCCCTCGGCGACCGGGGTGGGGAGATGGCAGATGGTCTGCCCGTGGGAGCCGATGAGAGCCACCTCGCTCGCAGAGGTGCTCGCCGCCTCGAGAAGATGGAGAGCCGCCTGGGCAAAGAGCTCCGCCAGCAACACGTTGAGGCGACAGACTTCGCGAAGAGCGTCAGGATGGTCAGGAAGACGGAGGATTCGATCCCGAATTCCCGGGGGATAGGGACGCTGCTCAAAATGGAGGAGCTTTACCGCAGGCTGGTGGTCTTCCCTGGTGATCTCCACCAGGGCCGCGTCGATCCCGTCCGCCGAGGTCCCGGACATGAGCCCTATGACCTTCAGGGACGTCTCCCTCCTGTAAACTCTTTCTTGACACGGTGTAAGGCATCCCGGTCCCTCAGGAGATCAAGGCCGGTCAAGGCCATGGCCCTGGCCGCCATGAACATCCCCTCCTCTCCGGCATCCGAGGCGGAGGCGACGGCGAACTCGGCCATGTGACAGCTGACCTTGGGACCGCAGATGGTGATCGTGGGTTGGAGGGTGGGAACCACCTGGCTTACGTTCCCCACATCGGTCGATCCCAGCTCCGCGGCCTCGGGACCCTGATCGACCACACCTCCCAACGCTTCCAGGTTCTGGCGAAAAATGTGGCCGAGGGTATAGTTGACCCTGTGCGGGTGATAGTCATTTCCCGCCCGCTTCACTTGATATCGAGCCCCTGTAGCCATGGCGGCCGCCTCGAAGCAGCCCAGGACCTTTTGGTAGAGGTCCTCCAGATACTCCATATCTAATGCCCGAACGTAGAAGAGGGCCACCGCATGATCCGGGATGATGTTCGGTGCCTTCCCCCCATTAGTGATGATTCCGTGGATCCGGGCATCGGGCCGAATCTGTTGCCGCAGGGCATTGATGTTGTTGAACGTGAGAATGACGGCATCAAGAGCGTTGATCCCGAGGTGCGGAGTCGCCGCCGCGTGCGCGGCCTTGCCAAAGAATTCTACCTGGACATCCCGCATCCCGAGCGCTTTCTTCACGATCTCGGTCCGGTTGCTCGGGTGGACCAGCATCGCGACATCCACCTTCCGAAACACTTTGGACTCTACGAGGGGAATCTTGCCTCCCCCCTTCTCCTCCGCCGGGCATCCCACCAGGAGTACGCGGCCAGGGACCTCTCCCAAGAAAGCCTTCAGGGCCAAGGCGGCCCCCACCGAGCCTGACGCAATAAGGTTGTGACCGCAGGCGTGGCCGATTCCCGGCAGGGCGTCGTACTCGGCGAGGAAGGCAATCGTAGGTCCCTCACCCGAGGCGTAAGACGCGGTAAAGGCAGTGGGGAGCCCTGCCACCCCGCGCTCGACGGAAAAGCCGTGCTCCTCCATCGTCCGGGTCAGAAGCTCGGCTGCCTGGTGCTCTTCAAAGGCGAGTTCAGGGTGGGCGTGGAGGAACCGGCTGATTTGCGAAAGTTCGGGGCTGAGGCGATCGACCTCCTGGATCAGTGCCTGCTTCTGGGGATCCAGCATCTCTGCCTCCCTCCGGATGGTTCTCCTGTCCCGGGAGTTCATTCGAAAACTAGCACGAAACAACCAGAAACACAAGGCGGACAGGCGACTGCAGGCGTTGAGACTCAGCTGCAAGCGGAATCAGGTGCCGACGCGGAGGGGGCTGGTGAGCTCCTTGAGCAGCGCGATAGCGGAAAAGGCAGCCAGCTTCTCCGTCCGGGGGTTCTCTGTGGTCATAGCTCAGGCTTGGCTTCCCGGCAGGGCTGCTCGTACTGCCCGGTAAGACTAAACCAGCGAATGCGGAACAGATCGAACACCATGCGCGCACCGTCGCGCAGGAAACGCACGCGCGTATCAGGATCGTTTCGCCAGCGCACCCCCACCTCCAAAATCCCCAAACCCTGCCGCAGGGCGAGAAAAAGAATCTCCGGATCAAAACCGAAACGCTCAATCCGTTGTTGGCGGAATACCGAAAGAACCGTCGCACGCCGAAACGCCTTGAATCCACATTGGGTATCCAAGAACGGAACCCCAAGAAGCACGTGAACCAGGTGGCGAAACACGACCCCGGTGAGGCGCCGCAACTTGCCCTGGGGGACCTCCAAAAGTCCGCGATCGACAGCCCGAGACCCGATGACAACATCCCATCCGCGCTCCAAGGCCGCCAGCAATTTGTCTGTTTCCTCGATCGGCGCCGACAAATCCGCGTCGGAAAACAGGACGTACCGACCGCGACTCTCCAGAATCCCGCGACGAACACTGAAACCTTTTCCGCGATTGTAACCATTGGACAGTACGCGAATTTCCGGCCGCTGCTCTGTCAAAGACTTCACAACCTTCATCGTTCCATCGGTTGAACCATCGTCTACAACAATAATTTCAGCAGTCCATTCCTTTGTTTGGATGTAGGCAAGGATGCAGTCTAGCGTACTCAGCACACGTCTCTCCTCGTTGTACGCCGGAACGACAACCGAGAGATAAAGAGAGTTTCCCGGAGCCATCGGTGTGGTCCCCGTAGGAGCAGAGCGGACACGGTCTGCCGTGCAGAGCGACATCATATTGTATTCAGTGACTACTAGTTGTTATGGAATGTAGGGGGGATTACGCTGGGTGTCAACTGTCACCCTGCAGGGCGCTGCGGTAGACGCCGAGGGCCCAGAGGGGAAAGTAGGCCGGGTAGAGGTGATACTTGAGGAAGAAGACGCGGGGAAAGCCGGTCGCATTCCAGAAGGGATCGTCCCAAGAGCCGTCCGGACGCTGGGTCTCGATCAGATGCCGGATCCCCCTGGCCACCGCGGGGCTCCTCGCCTCCCCCGCCGCAAGGAGCCCGAGGAGCGCCCAGGCGGTCTGGCTGGGCATGCTCTCCCCTTCCCCGGCGAGGCCGGGGTCCATATAGCTCAGACAGGTCTCCCCCCATCCACCATCCGCATTCTGGCAGCCTTCCAGCCATCGGACGGCCCGCCGGACGTACGGGGCCTTGAGATCCTCCCCGATCGCCTGAAGGCCCCGCAGGACCGACCAGGTCCCGTAAATGTAATTGGCGCCCCATCGACCGTACCAGGCCCCGTTCGCACACTGTGTCGTTTTGACGAAGTCCAACGCCTTGACCGCCTCGGGGTGCATACAGTTTTCGCCGTAAGTCCCAAGTGTCTCCAGCCCACGTCCCGCTAAATCTTCGGTGGGGGGATCGAGGAGGGCACCGTGGTCGGCAAAGGGGATGTTATTCAAGATGAAACGCGTGTTGTCCGCATCGAAGGAGCCCCATCCGCCATTTTCTGACTGCATTCCGAGAAACCAGGTAAGGCCCACCTCGATGGCGTGTCGAATATCGTCCCGATCCGGCAGCCGGACCTTCTTGAGGGCCATTAGCACCATGCCGCTGTCATCGGTATCAGGGTAGAAGTCGTTCCGGAACTGGAATGGCCATCCCCCCGGCGGGAGATTCGGGCGCTTCACCCGCCAGTCCCCACCCCGCAGGATCTGCTCCTGGAGCAGCCAGGTGGTGGCCTTCAGCAGTACGGGGTCGTCCTGGGGTAGCCCCGATTCCACCAGGGCATTCACGGCCAGGGCGGTATCCCAGACGGGAGCAAGACACGGTTGGAGGTGAAAGCTATCGGCCTCCTCAATCCCGAGGAGTTCGATCTCCTTCCACCCTTCGGTCAGTTTCGGGTGGTCATCGGAGTAGCCCAGGGTGTGAAGTGCCATGACCGCATTCGCCATGGCCGGATAGATCCCACCGAGGCCCCCGGGTCCCATCCGCTTGAGGGTCCATTTCAGGGCCTGCTGTCGGGCCCGCACTCGGAAGGGGCGCGGGGTCCAGCGCTCGAGCCCGGGGAGCAACGTATCCAGCCCGATAAAGAAGTTCTTCCAAGAGATGAGCTCCTCGGTGCGAGGCAATCGCAGATCGGCCTCGGCCCGGGAGGGAACGTAAAGCTCGTCAATGCTCGCCGCCGGAGGGATCGGACAGACCGGCTTCAGATCAATGAGGATGAGGAGGGGGACAAGAACTGTTCTGGACCAGTACGAGATTTCATACAGGCTAAAATAGGACCAGCGGGGCAGAAGCATAATCTCGACCGGCATGAACGGGACCCCTCGCCAGTCGTACTGGCCGAAGAGGGCCAGGGTGATCTTGGTGAAGACGTTGACCTTGGTCACCCCACCCTTCGCCAGGATGTTCTCCCGGGCCCGGAGCATCAAGGGTTCGTCGGGGGAGTAGCCCATGAGCTTGAAGGCGAAGTAGGCCTTCACCGTGGCGCTGATATCGCTCGGGCTCCCCGGGAAGAGATCCCATCCCCCATCGGGCAGCTGCTTGGCCCGGAGGTAATTGGCGGCCTTTCGTTCCCGATCCGGGTCCACCCGGCCCAGGAAGTGGCGGAGCATGATGTACTCCGAGGTCAGGGTGCTATCCGCCTCCAGTTCGCCAAGCCAGTATCCCTCAGGATACTGGAGGCTCAGGAGGTACTCCTGTGCCCGACGAACGGCCTCTCCCAGCATCTGGACGTCGGGACTATCTCCAGTCGGCAAAGGTGACAAACCTTCTTCCCTCCCCCTGATCCCTTGAACGGGACCCGGCCAGTCATTCCAAGAATATCGAGACCCCGATGGTAAACAGACTAGAGTTGATGCCGCGGTTCGGCTCCTTGATACCGCCATTCGAGATATGTTGCCACCGCCATTCTCCTGTAAAGGCCGTCCGTTCTGAAATGAAATAATGAAACCCAAGCCCGGCTTGGGGGTTGAAATTTAGGTCGTCTGACCGGTTCATGAAATCCATGTCCAAAAAAAGAATACCTCCCCCCGCCTCGACAAAGGGAATGAACTTTCCTTCGGGGAGGAAATTGTACCGGAACAGAGCAGTCAACCCAGCCCCAAAACCACCCTTCGGCTCAAAGTTGACGATGAATGTCCCCTCGGCGAGCAGCTCAAGGTTGCCCCGGTACCAGGCATCCCCTCCCATGGGGTCGCTGATGCCGATCCCCCACCGCGGTGCCGCATAGATGTACTGGACATCCCTCAGCTCATCATCCGTGGTCCTTCCAATGGGGATGGCGAGCCCATGTCCGACCACGATCCCGATCTCCTGCTTCCCCAATCCGAACAGACGTGCCGGGGATTGGGCGGCTCCCGTCACCTGCTCGGCGGGCGGTCCCGCCCCTGTGTCCGCTGCCCATCCCCCTCCTGGCAGGAGCATCACCAGCACCGTGGCGAACAGCAGCAGTCTGCACGGCTGTGTCAATCACCCCTCTCTATCTATTGGGCACATCCGAGATCGGATCAATCCTCATTCCGCTTGAGGCGCATTTTCTTGACCAGATCATCGAACGAAGAGGTCTCGATGATCTTGTTGAACTGTGATTGATAATTGGTGACGATGCTGACGCCGTCAATGACGACGTCGAACAGCTCCCAGCGACCGTTGGGGCGCTGCAGTCGATAATCGACCGGCAGGCGATCGCCCCGCTTGTCCACGAACACCGTCTTGACGACAGCCCGTGTTCCGTTCACCGATTCTCCCATATAGATAACCCGCTGATCTTGCAACGAATTCAAGACCAACCGGCTGTAGGAACGCTCGAAGAGCTCCCCGAAGAGGTCCACGAACGCTTGACGCTGCTTACCGGTCAGTTTACTCCAATGGGAATCCAGAGATCGCTCTGCCATCTCCGCATAGTTAAAGTGGGCGGCAATCAACTTCCGGACCTTTCGTCTCCGCGCCACCTGCTTATCTGGACCCTGCAAGGCGGGATCCTTGAGAATGCGCCGGGCACTCTCCAGGGTATCCCGGACCCGATCGACGGGCGCATCTACACCTGCCCCCACCGAGACAGGCATGACGAACCCTAGTAACAAGACCGCCAGCCAGAAGAGGCGATAAAGCGACCGGCCTCGTTGTCGTGCAGATCTCCTCATCTCAAGGGTCTCCGTTCGAGAGGACGCTCACCGTCACCCCTCCGTTGCGGTAGTTGCCAGGTCCCTTTGGAATATTGAGCCGCCTGAGGAACCTCCCCTACCGGTTCGGTCGCCCCTACGTCGCCGTAGAGGGCCCAAAGGAGTGCCGGGAGCACCGTCAGCGAAGCCAGGAGGATGCTGCCCACCCCCACGGACAAGAGAAAGCCAAGGCTGAAGATCCCCTGGTGGCTTGCCACCATCAGGCTGCCAAACCCCACCATGGTGGTGGTGGCAGAGAGGAAGACCGCCCGACCCGTGCTGTTTGCGATGATGGGCCCTTTCCTCCCCTCCTGCTCATACCGTTTAACGATGTGAAGACCATTCATTATTCCGTACCCCGCGATGAGGGGGAGAAGAATGAGGTTGGCCAGATTAAAGTTGATCCCGAACAGTTGCATCAGGCCAAGGGTCCAGGCCCCTCCCACGACGAGTGGGAGCAGGGCTAATAGCAAGTGCCCCACGCTGCCGAACGAGAAGAGGATGACCACCACCATCGCCGTCGCCGCGTACAGCCCGCCGAGCAGGTAACCCTTCTCCATGCTGTGGCCATATTCCCAGGCGGTGATCGGATTCCCGATGGTATCTGGGTCCACCGACCGGACTTCCCGCACGAATGTTTGGACGTTGTCCCGCCCCCAGATATTCCCTCGGGGAAACACCTTGAGGAGATAGGTCCCCTCTTTGCCGATGAACCGATCCTTGAGCTCACGCGGAAGGTCCGCCACCGTCATGGGGCCCGACTCGAAATTTTTCCTCAGCACATTGATCTTCCTCTCGAAGTCGGCAAAGAGCTCGGTCTGGTATGCAGCCAGCGACGGTCTCATCCTGGCAGGATTGCCGTTTCTCAGCCGAGCCCTGAGAGCCTCCAGAAGTTGCCGGGCTTCCTCCAGCTCTTCGTCAGATGCCGCGCTGAAACGCCCTCTGTCCCCCAGTTTGAATCGGATCCGTTCAAAGGTTGTTTGAAGCCTTTCGAGGTTCACCGGATCGAGTCGCCCAAACGCACGAGGGAGCTTGGCCAGGGGGGCCCCGAGCGCCTGAATCGCAGCCACCTTCCCCGCCGGCTCCTTCGGGAGGAATGAGTAGACGGTTTGGACCCGATCTACCGATGGAAGGGCTTCCAGTCTGGCCTTCTTGGTCAAGACCTCCTCCGGCGACCGGGCCAGGCCGATCCCGTACCAGGTGGACGTCCCCCCCTCGGCGAGAAGCCGGCGTTCCCAGTCCACCGATTCCGTCCCCTGCGCCTGAAGCTCCAACAGATTGAACTCGAGCTGAATCTTGCCGAGGGCAGGGAGAGCGGCCACGGCTAGCAGTCCGGCCCCGGCTATCATGACCCAGGGACGATGGCTCCACCGCTCCAAGACCCCTAAGAAAATTGCCGGCCGGGAGGCGACCCGGGCGTCCGTCCGCGCCTCATACAGGATCAGCAGAGCGGGGAGAACCGTGAAGGCCGCTACAAGACAGAGGAGGAGGCCACTCCCGGTAATGAAGCCCAGCTCCACCAGACCCTTGAAGTCGGTGAGGATGAGGCTATAGAAGGCGACCACCGTCGTAATCGCCCCCGTCACGGTGGCCGCGCCCGCCTTCCGGAAGGTGTACTCTAACGCGTCGCCAGGACTGTGACCTTCTGCCCGCTCTTCCCCGTAGCGCTCCAACAGATGGACGTGATAATCGATGCCCAATCCGATGAGCATCGGGATAAACATCGCGGTCAGGATATTGAGGGAGCCGACGGTGAGGGTGATGAACCCCAAGGTCCAGGAGACCCCCACGGCCAGACTGAGGAGAGCCCGCAAGGGCGCACCAAAGCTTCTCCAGAAGAGAAAAAACAGAAGGGCCACTCCGCCGAGGGCCAGGATGGTGGCCATCGTGGCATCCCGTTTGGCGGTCACGATCTCATCCGACCCCAGGGCATGGGACCCGGTGACGCCGGCCTCGATACCCGGGTAGGCTCGACTGAGCTCGGCGATGGCGGTCCGGATCCGCTGGATCGACTCCTGCTTGGGGACCAGGGTCCGCCCGTTTGTCCCTCGGGCCTTGGCCAGGAGGATGAGGTACCGCTGATCGTCGGTGAGAAGGTATCCTTCGGAGACCGGCTCCTTTCCGGCACCCAACCACTCCCCCCAGGGTGAAACAAAGGAGTGGAGGCCGTTTAACCGGCCGTCCACCTGCTGGAGGAGGGAATTTAATAAAGCCAGATCGACCCGCCCCGATTTCTCCTCCTCAAGGAATCCGGTAAAGAAATGCCCGACCAGGGCCTGACCCATCTCCCGGTTGATTCCATCGAACAAGGTGTTGAGCCCCGGCGCGGCGGTGAGGTCTCGGATCATCTCCCGGTGATCCTCGATTTTCCGGTGAAGCGTCTGTAGCTCGTCCCGGGACAGGTACTGAAGGGAATGGGCCTCGAAAGGTGCGGGGTCAACCCGGTAGAACAGTTCGGCGATGTGCT
>LKGT01012108.1_pt1 | contig 18786 bp, 18 predicted proteins | sample 503861 | NCBI WGS metagenome assembly LKGT01 (sample SAMN04113194, study PRJNA297058) | marine sediment metagenome | biome: marine benthic biome; feature: marine benthic feature; material: marine sediment; isolation source: sediment sample collected at the water-sediment interface from the South......
AGCCAGCGAAACAGCCAGATGACGACGACCGGAGGTGGTCTTCGCGGGAAGACGCTCGGGCGCCGCGCCGGGTCGGATGAGCCAGTCCTCACCGCAGGCTCCAGGGTGGCCACCGGCGAGCCCCCAGGGCGGTACCCGGCGCCGTTCGCCCATCAACGATACGGTGGCGGGAGCCAAAAACTCGATCTCGCGTTCGATGCCGTCTCCGCCCCTGTAGGCGCCCGCGCCTCCACTGCCGGGGCGGAGCCGGGAGCCGACATCGGGTTTTCCGTCAGCCGGTTGGCATTGGGCAAACGCCGCATCGTGCTGGAGAACCTAACCAACCTCGATCTATTGTCCGCCTCAGCCATCATCCCCTCGAGATCAGAGGTTGACGGATCTAATTCGATCTCGGTACCGAACATATGTTCGATAGTACCGACCCGGTCTGACAACTACTAGAGCCTTGTGCCAACCAGCCAGAGCTTCCCGTTCGGACGACATACCGCTAGGCCAGCCCGAACTCCCCACCGGCATCGAGGATGACGTCGTACATGTACAGGCCAAACGACCGTGAGGGCAGGATCAGATAGGACCGCACACCGTCCTGGTCGTCTCTAACCAGTTCGGTGGCGACGCCGGCGACAAGGGTGCGTGCCGCCGCCTCTTCGGGGAAGATGTCATCGCCGAGATCCAATGCGCAGATCTTGGCCAGAATCCTCGAAGCGTTCACACCAGTCAGCCGGAACATGGCTCGGACGTGGGTGAGGTCGACCACGTCATCCTCGCCCGGTCGGGAGCCGAGGACTGTCCACTCATCGGGGCTGACCGACCAGACCAGTTGATCGTTCAAGCGCATTGAGGCGCCCGGCCGGACATCTTCGAATCCGGAGAAGACACGCCACTTCGGAGTGAGGCTCACGTCAGAGAGCGTCAGGTCGCCATCGTTCGACGACACGACTTTGGCCACGATGCCCCTGGGAGCGGGATTCCAGTCAGACACGGAGCCTGGTCCCTTCCGGATCGAAATGGGCCTGATCGGCCATGACTTTTGCCGTGACCGTTGTCTCATCGGGCAGACGAATGTTGAGACGCTGCCCTCCTTGGGCAAGGTTCTCTTCAACCTGGGCCAGGCAGATCGACCGTCCAAGGGTGGGCGAATGCCGGCTGGAGGTGATCCGTCCCTTGATATTCTCGCTGGCGTCGATGATCTGGCTTGCCTCCGGTGGGACGACTGTCGGGTCATCGGTCTGGACGGCGACAAGCCGGGGGTAGCCACCCCTCTCTTTCTGCCACGCCAGTTCGGGTTTCCCGGCGAAGTCGGGCTTGTCCATCTTGATCGCCCAGTCGGTGCCGACGCCGAAGCCCTGCGTCAGACCGTCGGTGTCCTGGCCGACGATGAAGTGACCCTTCTCTAGTCGCATGATTCTCTGGGCTTCCACACCAAACGCTGTCACCTCCAGGTCCTTCCCAAATTCGATGAGGTTCTCCAACAGCCAAAGCCCATAGCCGGCCGGCACATGGATCTCGTAGGAGAGCTCTCCGGTGAATCCGATCCTCCACAGAAAACAGTCGGTGACTCCGGCAACCGTGCCGGTCCTCACCTCCATGTACCCGAATCGATCAGCGTCGAGGTCGATTTCGGTGAGACGGCCGACCAGCTCACGTGAGTTGGGGCCGGCGACGTTGATGCTGGCGTAGCCGTCAGTGACCGCGGTCATCTTCACGTCCCATTCCGGGAAACTGGTCTGCAGCCAGTCGTTGAGCCAGTTCCAGACAACTCCGGCGCCTCCCGACGTTGTCGACATCATGTATCGGTCGGGGCCGAGACGACCGGTGACCCCGTCATCCATGATGACCCCGTCCTCGGCGCACATGACCCCGTAACGGACCTTGCCGACTTGCAGTTTCGACCACTTGTTGACGTAGACGAACTCCAACAGCCTGGGTACGTCCGTTCCTCGCAGATCGATTTTTCCCAGGGGGCTGACGTCGATGATCCCGACACCGCTTCGCACCGCTCGGACCTCGGCTTCGGGGTCGCCGTAGTGATCCGGGCGGATCCACTGCCCGGCTACCAACGGTTTGGCGTTGTGGCTCTCATGCCAGGACTGGATCGGGGAGTGGCGGAACGGCTCGCGGTTTCTGCCGGCAAGTGTTCCCAAGCGTATGGGTGCGTAGGGTGGCCGCCAGGTGGTGGTTGAAGTTTCCAGAAGACTGGCTCCGATGGCTTCACCGTGAACGGCGAGGGCATTGACCGCTTCCACCTTGCCCTGAACCGGCCCCATGCCTGCGGTGGTGTACCGCTTGGCCAACTCCATCGAGTCGTAACCTTCTTCCGCCGCGGCCAGGAGATCCTTCGAGGTCACATCCTCGGAATAGTCGACGAACCCGTGGGTGGTCGATCGGAATAGCTCGGGGTGGTCGTCGACGTCGAGGGTTGGGATCTCCCCTCGTGCGGCGTGAGAGGTCGCCCCCTGCCATGTGGCTTTGACGGTTTTGGCGCGGCGTGCAGCCGCTCTCCCTACCGCCGATCCGTGCTCTATCAACTGGTCTGTGGTGCCGTCTCCGACCAATCCGCCCGTCGCCAGGACGTTGAGGGGCAGGGAGGAGGGAAGAAACCGCGCTGCCCTTGATTCATAGACGGGCCGGTCCCCGGCCATGTTGAGCAGCGCCGTGGAGGTGGTCCATCCGATTGCGGTCACCAACAGATCAGCGTCAGTTCGCTTTCCACTCGAGTCGACGACCGTCTGCACGCCTTTTCTGCCGGATGCCTCGACAACTGTCTCTCCGTTGCGCGCATCGAGGACAGCAGCGATTTCGACGCCCGCTCTCTCCAGATCGGCGACGGCCGCATCACCTGATTGATTGGCCGTGAGCACTACGGCCTTGTCACCGGGCTTGACCGCATAGAGATTGGTCAGCCGACGCGCGGCCGTGGAGAGCATTACACCTGGGAGATCGTTGCCCTTGAACACATAGGGTCGCTCCAGGGTTCCGGCGGCGACGACAAGGTGCTTGGCCCGAGCCAGCACCAACCGCTCCTCGACGTGAGCCATGTCACGTTGCACCACCGACACCCAGTTGTGGTCATAGCGACCGGCCACCACTGCATCAGTCATCACCTCGATGGCGGTCTGAGCCTCGATGGCTGCTCTCAGATTGGCCAGAGCCTGGAGATCGCCGTCATCACCGAAACGGAGATGGCCGCCAAGGGCGGGCTCCTCCTCGACGAGGATCACCGATGCTCCCGACTCTGCTGCWGCMRTGSCCGCAGTAACTCGAATTCGCGCGGGACCTGCTCCAGCCGGCGCCGGAGCTGGTACAGCTCTTCCTCCAGCCCCTTTACCTGCCCCTGCAAGGCCTCAATCTCGGTGGGGTGTTTTTCTCGTCCTTGAGAACGGGAAACGTCACTCTTGGGAAATTGGCTCGAGAGGCGTCTCATGGTTTTTTGGAGAGGATTAAGCTTAGAGGACTTATCTGAATCGCTCATGATCGGCAATCCTCCCCGGCATCATCTCCACGGGATGAAAGCCCACGAAGCCCCGTCCGAAGCGGCTTTACAGGATTCGCGATTCTCGTTGCGCGAATCATTGTCAATTGTGCTCCCTTATATTAATGAAGTCCCAAGGGGTGTCAAGTCTTTTTTGCCCACATTTGAAAGACTCCAAAGCCGCCACAGAAGCCTGCTGAGCGGTTTTTCGACTTTTCAACGAAAGATGAGTCGGCCGGTCGCCGGATGATGGAACGAAGGAAAAGTGGCCCGAAGCGCTGTGTTTTTTCCGGGTGAGCGATCCATGGTCCGCCGTTCGAAAAAAGGCTTTGCACCTCCCGAAGGTAGACTTATACTAGTGCCGTTCCACTTCGGACGCATGTACCACATTTGATCAACGCGCGCCGCGGTAACCGTCATGAGCGTGCGTAGCAACACGTCTGCTAGAAATAGGTGGAACGGCACTAGCTACCAGCCTAGAGGGGAGTACCGTGGAGTTGCGAATCGAAGATCTGCTCAAGCTCTACTATTATCTTCGCTTGACCCGGGGCCTGGAGGACCGGGTCATCAAAATGTATCGCCAGGGAAGGATCGTGGGTGGGTGCTATGTCGGTACCGGCGAAGAAGCGATCTCCGTGGGGAGCGCGTGTGCCCTGGCGCCTGATGATGTCGTTGCTCCATCCCACCGAGGCCTCGGTGTGCATCTCGTGAAGGGGGTCGAGCCGAAGGAATATATGGCCCAGTATCTGGGACGGCGAGCGGGGCCCACGCGGGGCAAGGATGGCAATATTCACTTCGGTGACATCCGTCGCCACATTATCGGATTCATTAGCCCTATGGCCGACGGGATCCCTGTCGCCGCGGGTGTGGCGCTGGCCTTTAAGATCCGACGGGAGCCGCGAATCGCCGTGGCCTATTTTGGGGATGGAGCTTCGAGCCGCGGAGACTTTCATGAAGGACTCAACCTCGCCGCGGTTCTCAAACTCCCTATCGTCTTTATCTGCGATAATAATCAGTACGCGTACTCCGTCCCGCTTTCCCGACAAATGGCGGTCTCACACGTCGCCGATCGGGCCAAGGCCTATGGCTTTCCCACAGTGATCATTGACGGCAACGATGTCCTCGCCGTCTACGACGCCATCAAGGGAGCAGCGACCCGGGCCCGTGGCGGCGGAGGCCCCACGTTCGTCGAGTGCAAGACCATGCGAATGCGGGGCCATGCGGAACATGATGATGCCTCCTACGTTCCCCGGGAACTCCTTGAAGAGTGGCGGCGGCAAGACCCCATCCAGCGTTTCGAGGGTTACCTCCGCGAACGCGAAGTGCCCGAAGAACGATTGCAGGCGGTCGAGACCCGGGTGCTTCAGGAGGTCGAGGAGGCGGTCGAGTTTGCTGAAAAGAGCCCCCTGCCCGATCCATCGGAGGCGCTCGAAGGGGTCTTTGCCACATGAGGTGGCATCAGCAGCCCGGTGTTCCGAATGCCTTCGGAATCGCTGACTGCTGACAGCTAAAGGTTACAACGAATGGCGGAGATGACATACCTGGAGGCGATCCGCCAGGCCCTCTGGGAGGAGATGGACCAGGATGACCGGGTCTTCCTTCTGGGGGAAGATATCGGCACTTACGGGGGGGCCTTCAAGATCACTCAAGGCTTCTTAGACAAGTTTGGTGAGGACCGCGTCATCGACACCCCACTTGCCGAGTCAGGTTTTGTGGGCGCGGCTATTGGGGCCGCCCTCGTGGGCATGCGTCCGGTGGTGGAGATGCAATTTGCGGATTTCATCTCCTGCGCCTTCGACCAAATTGTCAATATGGCCGCCAAGCATCACTATCGGCTGGGGGAACCTGTCCCGATGGTCATCCGGGCACCTTACGGGGGGCGGCTCCATGCGGGCCCCTTCCATTCCCAGTGTCCCGAGGCCTGGTTCATCCACTCCCCCGGTCTCAAGGTAGTTGCTCCCGCGACCCCGTACGACGCGAAGGGACTCCTGAAAGCCAGTATTCGAGATCTCAACCCGGTGATCTACTGTGAGCACAAGTATCTTTACCGCCACGCCAAAGGTGAGGTCCCCATTGATGACTACGTTCTCCCCTTAGGGGAGGCAGACATCAAGCGGGAGGGGACAGATATTGCGCTGATCACCTATGGGGCGATGGTCCAGCAAGCACTCGAGGCGGCCGACGAGATGAGTCAGCAGGGGATAGAAGTCGAGGTGGTAGACCTCCGGACCCTGTGCCCCTTGGATACAGACGCGATCCTCGCCTCGGTGAAAAAGACCGGAAAGGTCCTCATTGTTCATGAGGCCCCTCAGGTCTGTGGGATTGGGGCCGAGATCGCCGGCGTCATCGCCCAGGAAGCCTTTCACTACCTCGACGCACCCGTGACGCGACTCGCCGCCCCCCACACTCCAGTCCCATTCAGTCCCCCCCTCGAGGACTTCTACCTTCCCAACGCCACGAAAATTGCCGCCAAGCTCAAGGACCTTGCCTCGTATTAGTTCATGGTTCAGGGTTCAGGGTTTAGGGTTCAAGGCGACCGGTCGCACAATTGGAGCCAGGCGCCTCAGAGTTAGCAAAGCCTCTGTCTATGAACCATGAACCATCAACTATGAACGGAGAAAAACGATGGCCATTGAGGTGGTGATGCCCCAGATGGGGCAGAGCGTAGCAGAAGGGACCGTCATCCAGTGGCTCAAGCAGGAGGGAGAGCGCGTGGAAAAAGATGAAGCCCTCCTTACCATCAACACCGATAAGATCGACGTCGAGATCCCATCACCGGGAGCAGGGACCGTTTCTCGAATCTTCGTCCGAGATGGAGAGACGGTGCCGGTGGGAACGCCCCTGGCGACCATTGACGCTGTCGAACCAGAACGACCGCTCACCGGGACCCCAGCACCGGCGCCACCCGTGGAGGCAGCGCGTGTCTCCGAGGAGACGACCCATTGGTACTCCCCTGCCGTCCTCGCGCTCGCGGAGCAGCAGGGCCTCAAGCCTTCCGACCTCAAAAAGATCAGAAAGACAGGCCGGGGAGACCGCCTAACCAAGCAGGACATCCTGGCCTATCTCGAGCAGCGGGAAACCGGCGCCGCCCCAAGGGCGGGAGATGAGGTCATCCCCTTCACGCCGATGCGCCGCGCGATCGCCGAGCACATGGTGCGGAGCAAGCAGACAGCCCCCCATGCCACCGCGATCATCGAGGTGGACATGACCGCTATTGCGGAATTCCGGGAAAGGGAAAAGGTCGCCTTTGCCGAGCGCTGGAGTTCACCCTTGACCTTCCTCCCCTTCATCATTCAGGCCACGGCATCAGCCCTCAAGGGGAATCCCTGGCTGAATGCCTGGGCCCAAGGGGATCGGACTGTTCTCAAGCGGGAAATCAATATTGGGATTGCCGTCGCCTTGGCGGAGGGTCTTATCGTCCCAGTCCTCAAAAGGGCGGACGGGCTTCGTCTTGCCGAGATCGCCCAACAAAGCGACGATCTGGTCCGCCGAGTTCGGGAGAAGCGGATCACGCCGATGGAGGTACAGGAGGGAACTTTTACGGTGAACAACCTTGGGGCGTCCGGCATCCTGCTGGCCACACCGATCATCGTCCAACCCCAAACGGGCATCCTTGGGATCGGGGCCGTCACCAGACGACCGATCGTGGTTGGAGACGACGTCACCATCCGTTCAATGGCCTACTTTTGTCTCTCCTTTGACCACCGCGTCATCGACGGCACTGTCGCCGGCCAATTCTTGCAAGAGCTCAAGGCGGGACTGGAGGGGTTCAATCCTCCCCGAACATAATACGGGAGGGACCCTTCTACATTCACCCGGACACGCCGGGTCAACTGCAGGTGCCTCACCCGCTGGGTGCACAGCCGCAGCCCGATCCCATCGAACCAACAAAACCCCCGGTGGTCTGTGCGCTAAAGGTAGAGAACTGCTTGGCCACCTCTGGGCTCCCACAGGTGGGGCAGCTCACGGACGCCTCCCGGCCCATGATGAGCTGCTCGAAGCCGGCTCCACAGACTTGACACATGTATTCAAAGATCGGCATATTCCCCTCCCGATCATTATCGACGCAGTTCCCGAATCAAATGCTTAAGTTCAGGTAAGATCAGCCGCTCAAGAGCCAACTGCACAGCCTTGGTGGATCCGGGGAGACAGAAGATGAGCGTTTCCCGAAACGTGCCCCCGGTAGCCCGACTCATGAGGGCTGCGGTACCTACCTCGTGAAAGCTCAGATGACGAAAGATCTCGCCGAAACCCCCCAGTGATTTGTCGAGGAGGGGGGTTACCGCCTCGATGGTGACATCACGGCGCCCGAGTCCGGTCCCTCCAGTGGTGACGATACACCCCACCTTCGCCTCCACCAGGCGCATCACCTCTTGCTGAATTGCCCCGAGTTCATTTTTCAAGAGCCGATAGCTGAACAGACGATGCCCAGCCTCTCGCATGCGATCCTGGATAAATTTCCCCGACTCATCCCCGGCCTCATCCCGACTGTCGCTGACCGTAATCACGGCATAGGAGATCTGCCCGATCCCCTCTGCGGCCCGCTTGTGCTCTTCTACACCCATGAGTTTCCAGAAAAACTTGGAACGTCAGGCGTCAAAGCGGAGGAGGGGCGTCCCTCCCCCGGCCAGTCAAGAAAGGATTGTGCACCCGCTCCTCACCGATCGTGGTCGGGGGCCCATGGCCTGGATACACCGTGGTCTCGTCGGGAAGGGAGAGGAGTTGGCTTCGAATGGAAGCAATCAGGACGTCGTAGGATCCTCCTGGAAGGTCGGTTCTGCCGATCGAACCGGCGTAGAGGGTGTCGCCGACGAAAACGATCCCCTCCCGGGTGAGACAGATCCCACCAAGGGTGTGACCCGGCGTGTGAAGCACCCGCAATCGACTCCCCCCGATGACTACCTCATCCCCCTCGGTCAGGAGACGGTCCGGAGGGGGTGGTGTGGGGACCTGAAAGCCAAAGGTGAGAGCCTGCTCAGCCGCCCGCCGCATCATCGCCACATCCTCCCGGTGAAGCAGAACAGGCGCCCCGGTCTTCGCCTTATAGAAGGCATTCCCGCAGACATGATCAAAGTGGCCGTGGGTGTTGACGATGGCTGAGAGTTCGAGCCCCTCGTCACGGATGACACCGTAGATGCCCTCACTCTCGAGTCCCGGATCGATGATCAGGGCCTGTCGGCTCCCCTCGTCTACGACAAGATAGGCATTGGTTTCGAGAGGACCAATCGTAAAATGTTGAATCCGCACCTTTCCCTGCCTTGGGGACGCGTGTTCCCTTGAGTCCGTGGAGTTCCGGACGGAGAGGGCCGTGGGGGCGCCGAACTACTCTCCCCGCGAATCTTGTCCCTCTGTCCGTTGGAGGATAATTTCCTCGAGGGCCTTCGAGACGGTAAAGTAGTCCACCCCAGTCATGGCCGATATCCGCAGGAGCTCCCGCTCGTTCACCTTCCCCTCCCGCTGATAGATATCGAGCAACCGCTGGCGAACGTCATGCTCTGCACTAGTATCCATGCTTGATTCCACCTTTGTGAATGATGTGGCTCTGCAGACACAGAGATCTCTCATCTCGTGAGAGGCGCCTTTGCACGCAACCTCGTAACGAGGTGCGGAAGAATTTCGAGCACGCGATCGATGTCCCCCTCACGGGTGAGTCGTCCTAGGGAGAAGCGAATCGTTCCCTCCACCTGCTCCAGGTTCAGCCCCATCGCCCGCAACACATGGGAGGGCTGCAAGCTCCCAACGTGACAGGCCGAGCCGGCCGACACGGCAATCCCCTCCAGGTCGAGCGCCGCCGCGAGGGTCTGGGCCTCTATACCGTCAAAGGTCAGACTGCTCGTGTGCGGGAGGCGAGGACTCTGTTGCGCATTCACCGCCCCCCCCTCGATCCGGGCCAATACTCCTGCCTCCAGCCGGTCGCGGAGCTTACGGATTCTTTCCCCCTCGCCCGGCATTTCGAGGAACATAATTCGCGCCGCGTGAGCCAGCCCGACGATCGCCGGGACATTTTCGGTCCCACCGCGGCGACCCCGCTCCTGCTCCCCGCCCCGGAGGAGAGGTCGGAGTCGAACTCCCCTTCTCACGTACAGGGTCGCGACCCCCTTGGGGCCATAGATCTTGTGGGCGGAGAGGGAAAGCAGGTCAATGTTGAGGTGTCGAACATGGAGCGGGACCTTTCCGAAGGACTGCACCGCATCAGTGTGGAAAAGAATTCCCCGCTCTTTCGTGATCGCGCCGACCTCCCCGAGGGGGAAGAGGGTCCCTGTCTCGTTATTGGCGTGCATCAGGGAAACCAGGATTGTGTCCGGGCGGACGGCCCGGCGGAGCTCATCCAGATCGAGCATCCCTTGCCCGCTGACCGGGAGATACGTCACCGAGAAGCCCCCATCCTCGAGCGCGGCACAGGCTTCGAGGATGGCTGGATGCTCCACAGCCGAGGTAATGATGTGCCTCCCCCGCTCTTGATAAGCCAAGCCCGCCCCGGCAATGGCCAGATTGTCCGCCTCGGTCCCGGAGGAGACAAAGACTACTTCATCCTTATCCGCCGTCCCAAGCAGCCCGGCCACCGTCTCCCGGGCTCCCTCCAAGGCGGCCTTGGCCTCTCGCCCGAGGCCGTGCGCAGCACTCGGATTCCCGAAGGCCGTCTCAAGGTAAGGCTGCATGGCCTCCCGCACCCGCGGATCAACGGGGGTCGTCGCGTTATGATCCAAATAGATATGGGATCTCACCTTAGGATCTCTGTAAAAATGGCCGCCCCTTGGCGGCCCGCGAACCTCCCCCCCCTCGTACCTGCGCACATACCCAGCCTACAGGTAGTGTCCGATCCGGACGGTCTCGATCTCCTTGTCCGCCCTGGCCGGCGTCCGCGGGAGGGAGCGGACGGCGACGATGCGTTCAGACTTACGCCCCGCGATCTTGGCCCAGTCATCCGGATTGGTCGTGTTGGGCAGATCCTCGTTCTCCTGGAATTCTTCCTGGACCGCCTGCACCAGGTCCTGCCGCGTGATCCCCTGCTCCCCCGTCCGGATCTGCCGCTTCACCGCCGCCTTCTTCGCCCGCGTGCAGACGCTCTGGATCATCGCCCCCGACACGAAGTCCCGGAAGTACAACACCTCCCGCTCCCCATTCTGATAGGTCACCTCCAGAAATCGGTTCTCGTCTGTGGCCGCGTACATCACCTCCAGCGCCGCCTCAACGAGGGTCTGGATCGTCCGCCCCCGGTCTCCTTCCGCCTGCGCCACGTCCGAGGCCGCCAGCGGCAGGTCGGGAGTCAGGTACTTGCCGAAGATCTCTCTCGCCGCCTCCTGGCTTGGCCGGTCAATCTTGATCTTAACGTCAAAACGCCCCGGCCGCAGCACCGCCGGGTCGATCAGATCCTGCCGGTTCGAGGCCCCCACCACGATCACGTTCGTGAGGCCCTCCACCCCGTCTAGCTCCGCCAGGAATTGCGGCACAATGGTCGATTCGATGTCCGAGGAGATCCCCGAGCCCCGCGTCCGGAAGAGACTGTCCATCTCGTCAAAGAAGATGACCACCGGCATCCCTTCCTTGGCCTTCTCCCGCGCCCGCTGGAAAATCTCCCGGATCTTCCGCTCCGTCTCCCCCACGTACTTGTTCAACAGCTCCGGCCCCTTGATATTGATGAAGTAGCCGGTGATGGCTTTGCCCATCTTCGCACTCAGCTGCGCGGCCAGGGAGTGGGCCATCGCCTTGGCGATCAACGTCTTCCCGCACCCCGGGGGCCCATACAGCAACACCCCCTTTGGCGGCTGCAGCTTGTGTTGCCGGAAGTAGTCCGCGTACAGATGCGGCAGTTCGAGGGCATCCCGGATCATCTCAATTTGGCTGTCCAGCCCCCCGATGTCCACGTAACTGATGTCCGGGACCTCCTCGAGCAGTAGATCCCGGATCTCGCCCCGGGGCAGCCGCTCCAGCAGGTAGCCCGACCGCGTGTCGTACAGCAGCAGGTCTCCCGCCTTCAGGTCCAGCGCGGCCAGCGGTCCCGCCAGCTCCGCCACCCGTTCTTCGTCCATCCGCAGGCTGATGATCGCCCGCCCCCCCTCCAGCCGCTCCTTGATGTGCACCACCTCGCCCTGTACCTCAAAGGCCCTCACCTCGATGATGTTGAGGGCCTCGTTCAGGATCACCTCCTGCCCGGGTTGCAGGGTCTCCCCCTTCAGCCCCGGGTGGAGATTCACCTTGAGCTTCCGCCCGCTCGCCCAGACCGTCACGGTCCCGTCCGCATTCGCCCCCGCGAAGATCCCGTACGAGGCCGGCGGGGCCGTCAGCTTCTCCACCTCTTCCTTCAGTGTCGCGACCTGTTCCTTCGCGTGCGTCAGCCCCTGCACCAACCGCTCGTTCTGCCGGTGGACCTGCTCCAGTTGCTCCCGGCTCTGCTGCAGCCGTGCCCGCAGTAACTCGAATTCGCGCGGGACCTGCTCCAGCCGGCGCCGGAGCTGGTACAGCTCTTCCTCCAGCCCCTTTACCTGCCCCTGCAAGGCCTCAATCTCGGTGGGGTGTTTTTCCTTATCGCGCATGGATTGTCCTTGCCTCACGTCCCCAGGACCGGCTCACCCTCTCGTGTGCGGCTCGCCCGCCGATTTCCTTCGCCCATCGTTCTCCACACGCCCGTCGGGAAGACCTGGAACATGGAGGAATCTCCTCCACGATTCTCCGCGATTGCAACTCCCATACCATGCGTGCCGCCACTTCGAGAAAACCTTGTCATTCCAGGAGTTACCCATCTACCCGTCGAGGCTTCACGGGCCAAGTCACGGAAATCGTGCATCGTCCGTAAGCAGCACATCATCGCTTGCGCGAAAGTGACACAGAACCCCTTCCACACTTCAAGGCCTATTGCTGTTGATCAGCTGCACAAACTCGCTGCGAATCTCCGGGGCCGTTTGAAAGACACCCACCATGGCGCTCGTGACCGCCTTGGAATTCTGTTTCTCGACCCCCCGCATCATCATACAGAAATGATAGGCCTCGATCACAACCCCCACCCCCCGTGGCTGCACGGCCCGCTTGAGGGTATGCGCAATCTGCTGCGTTAATCGCTCCTGCACCTGGAGGCGCCTGCTATACATCTCGACCAACCGCACGATCTTGCTGAGACCAAGGATCTTCCTTTTCGGGATGTAGGCCACGTGACACTTCCCGAAAAATGGAAGGAGATGATGTTCGCACAGACTGAAGACGTCAATATCTTTCACCAGGACCATTTCATCGGAGACCTCGGTGAAGATAGCCCCGTTCAGGACCTCCGACAGATCCTTTCCGTAACCGCTGGTGAGATACCGGAGGGCCTTCGCCATGCGCTCCGGCGTGTGCCTCAGTCCCTCCCGGTACGGATCCTCACCCAGTTCCTTGAGCAGGTCGCGGACGAGGCTCTGCATGAACCCGTCCTCCCTTACCTCTGCCGAGCCCTTTCGCCGCCGTTGCTCCATGCCTCTCCTCCCGAGAGGTCAAAAGAAAAGGGGAGCTACTGCTCACCCGAACTCCTCGTCGGCGGAATTTCACCTGGAAACAAAGTTATTGTCCCCCAGAACCGATGGCGTGTCAACACCCGAGTCGCACCGACAAGGCGACGGAGGCGAGGCGGAGGGCGGCACATACGGCCTGAGGGGGGTAGGACTCGCCTGGAAGGGGAAATCAACGCAAGTAAGGACGGCGACGACCCGGGAGAGCTGGGCTCTTTCGGATGGAGCGGGAGACGGGATTCGAACCCGCGACGTCCAGCTTGGGAAGCTGGCATTCTACCCCTGAATTACTCCCGCCACCAGAATGATATATAGCGGAAAGTGGACCCACTGTCAACGTGGGGGCCGAGGAATAGGTCAGATATCGGATTCCTGGAAGTTCGTCACTCGCCACCCCTCTTTGACCCGACCGGTGGCGATGAATGCCCGCTTCTTCATCTCCCGACTATCTACTGAAATGGTGATGTCGTAGACAAAGAAGATCTTGCCCTCCCACATCTTCCGCGTCGAGTGTAAGCTGTAGGAGACTCCTCGATTCGCCGCCCCGCCCGGTCGTGTCACAGCCTCCAGGAGCCGCTCCTCCTCCTCGATCTTTCGCCGGGCCAGCCCATGCGCCAAGGCCTTCGCCCGGGGAAGATCAGGATGGACGTAATACCGCTCCACGAAGTTTTGGGCGATCGACTCGGGGTCTTCAGCGGCAGAGCAGGCGGCAAGGGCGAGCAACGCCGCCGCGCAAAATACAACTCCCCTGTGCACCTTTTTCACGCCGATCACCGTCCCGGCAAAGAACACCAGGAGACGAGGAAGAGGAGAAAAAGGAGAATCAGGAATCCCAAGACCATGTGCCGGGTTCCCACCCTCCGCGTTTTCTCCGCCAACCCCTCCTGCTCGTGCCCCTCACTCTCGCTGTCGATCCGCATGATTCCGGGTCACTGATATCACCCTTCCCCGGCGAGATCAAGGCAATTCCCCCTTCGTAAACGCCTCCCAGAGCGCGGGCAGATGACGCTCGAGATACTGCAAGGCTTCCTCCTTGGTCCTGAGAGAGCCGAGACTTGCCTCCTCCCGAAGACGTTCTAACAAGAATCCAACAAAAGGCCCGGGGCTCAGGCCCATCCGAGCCATCACCTCATGGCCATCCAATACGCTTGCTCGCTTGCCAGCCTGCTCGCTTGCCTGGATCCTTTCACGATGGAAAGCGAACATGTCTCGCACGAAACCGAGATACCCTTGAAGGGTACTGTCCTCTTTCGCCCAGGTTGCCCGGATATCGGCCAGGGAGAGGAGGAGGAGATCGGGGGTCAAGGTACCGAGGTCCCGCCAGAAGCGGTACCGCGCCCGGGGTGTGATGGTCTTGGCCTGCCACAGGGAGAGGGGACGGAGGTGTTCGCGGACCAGGGCCACCGTCATCGCAGAGGCTCGGGCCCCGAGGCGCAGCCGGCGCGTGATCTCGTCAGCGATGTCTGCTCCCCGCTCGGCATGGCCCAAGAAACGGACCTGCCCATCCTTCGTCGAACGGGTATCCGGTTTCCCCACGTCATGAATGAGGGCCGTGAAGCGAAGAAGGGCCTGTCTGCTGATCCCCCCTTCCACCTCTGCCTGCAAGGGCCCGACGAGGGAGGCAGCCTCGTCGGGCAACAGTTTCGGGAGCGCGAGGAGAATGCCGTCCAGGCACCGGACCATCTCCAGGGAATGGGTGAGGACATCAAAACGATGCGGGGCGCCCTGCAGGCATCCTCGCATCGTTCGGACCTCGGGGAGCAAGGCCTCCAAAAGGCCGAGCTTGTCCATGACCTCAAACCAATGACCAGCCCCAGAACCGTGTAGGATCTCAAATAATTCCTCCCGGAGCCGCTCCGGTGCGACGTCTCTCAACAGGGAAGCCTGGTGGCGGATCGCCTGGGCTGTGGTCTCGTCGATGTTGAAGCCCAGCTGAGCAGCTAGGCGGATACTCCGCAAGAGACGCAGGGGGTCCTCGGCCAACACCCGCGGATCACTCATCCGGATCCGCCGCTCTCTGAGGTCCCGTAGGCCGCCCGCGGGATCGATGAGGCGGGGTGGCTCGTCCGCTAAAGAAATGGCCATTGCGTTGATTGTGAAGTCTCGGCGTCGCAGGTCCTCAACGATACTCCCGCCGTGCAGCGGAGAGATATCCACCTGCACCCGCTCCCCCTCTCGAGAGAAGACCACGCGCCGGACCCGATCGGCGAGGCAGATCACTTTACCGGCAACCGCATGCTGGAGGGCCATACCCAGGGCGACGGGATCGGCGGACACCAGGTCGAAGTCGAGAGCCCCTGGATGCTCCAGGAGGGCATCGCGCAAGAAGCCTCCAACGAGGTAGACCGGCAGTAGCCCCCGCTCTGCTGCCACCTGGGCCATCTGCCGCAGCAGGGGATGGTGCAGAAGGGTCACGAGGGGGCTCAAGGTCCTTTGCTTCATCTCTTCACCCTAAAAGAGGGGAGAAAGGAATGTCAACAGGGCATTCACCCGCCAGAGAGCTGTCCTCGGGCTCACCGGGAAAGATCCTGGCGCCTCGAAAAATTCTTGACTGCAGGTGCCCCCCGGGTCTACCCTTAACATACGTTCAGGCCGTGGATAGTAAAAGGTCATCAGGAGGGGAGGGAGGATGCGGATCGACAAGAAGATGAAGATCGAAGAGGTCATCCAGACTTACCCGGAGACCGTCTCGGTCTTCACCCGGTACGGGGTGGCCTGTGTCGGCTGCTCCGCGGCCAGTTACGACAATATTGAGGTCGGCGCGAAAATCCACGGCATCGATACCGACCAGCTCGTAGCCGATCTGAACGCCAGCATCGCCTCACGGAACTGATCCGTCCGCCATCCACCCCGAGCCCCTCCGCGGACCGGGAGGCGTTTCCCCTGACGAGAGAGGAATCACAATGTTCGAGACGCTCCGACGGGACATCCAGGCTGCCCGAGACCGTGACCCTGCCGCCCGAAGCACCCTGGAGATCCTCTTTTGTTATCCCGGAGTTCACGCCCTGTGGTTTCACCGAATCGCCCACTGGCTCTGGAACCGAGAGCTTCTCTTCGTCGGTCGGTTCATCTCACATCTGAACCGCTTCCTAACCGGGATCGAGATCCACCCCGCAGCCCGCCTTGGGGCCGGCCTCTTTATCGACCACGGCATGGGGGTGGTCATCGGGGAGACGACCGAGGTTGGCGAGAATGTGACCGTCTATCAGGGGGTGACGCTGGGCGGCACCAGCCTGGAACGCAAGAAACGGCACCCCACGATCGGCAACAACGTGATCATCGGGACGGGCGCCAAGATCCTGGGACCGTTCACGGTCGGGGACAACAGCAAGATCGGGTCGGGCACGGTGGTGATCAAAGAGGTCCCACCCAACTCGGTGGTCGTGGGAGTCCCAGGACGGGTCATCTACCGAGACGGAAAGAAGGTGACCGAGATGGACTTCGACTGGACCAACCTCCCCGACCCGGTGGCTCAAGCGCTGCAGTGCATCCTCGATCGGGTGCACGACATGGAGAAGGAATTGGAAGAGCTAAAGGGCCGCGTTCCGCAGGACTCTCCGACCGAATTCTCCTCATCGCTCCGCCGCGACGGCTGACCCCTTCCCCCCCTGTCCCAACGCCAGGGAACGGTGAAGCTCCGAAACGGGCACCAGGTCGTACCCCTGCATCCGGAGACCATCGACAATGGCTTCCAGTTCCCTATGGACCCGGTCCTGTCTCCGCTGTGTCCCTAGATGGAGAAGGACAATGCCCCCATTCGCCTGAGCCACCTTTCCCTTCCCGAAGTTGAGAATGCGCTCCCGCACCTCTTCCGCCCGATAGTAGATTGGTGAGTGAGGATCTGCCACCCAGTCTCGCGTATCGAGATCCTCACGAGCCGACAGGTCCCGAGTCCATCCCACATGTAGGTAGCCGATTTCTGCAGCCCACTGGCGGATCTCCCGATTATGTTCTCCATATGGAGCCCGCCAGTAAGCGCCGATAGGTGTCCCGGCGACCTCCTCAAAGAGACGGCTCATCCGGCGGAGTTCGCGCTGGACAAACTCCTTTGTGACGCCCGGAAGGGTGTCCTGTCGGCGGTTGACAGCAAAGGTCGTGAGACGAGGGTGGCTGAAGGTGTGGTTGCCAATTTCGTGCCCTTCCCGGACCATCCGGCGGACCAGCTCAGGATACCGGTGGATAAACTGCCCCGTGAGAAACATCGTCGCCCGGACCCCCGTGGCCTTGAGGGTATCCAGAATCTCTCCGGTGGCATTGGCCACGGTCCCCCCATCAAAGGTCAAGGCAATCTTCCGTTCCCACGTCGGACCCCGCGACAGATCTGCATTGAGAGGAAATGGGGGGGGCTGCGGCACTTCCGGTGGAATCACCTCGGCTGGTTTCTCCGGCAATTCCGGGGGAGGGGTGAGGACCGGTTTGACCTCCGGTCTGGGAATCGCCGGCCGCTCGACCTGCCCCGGTGGTGAATACAGGGAGACGCCCAGATTGTCGTACCAAAAGAGTAACAGGGCCAGCGGTGCCAAAAGCAGAGCGGCCCTTCGAAGGAGTAGCCTTGGGTGATGAAAGGAACCATAGCGCGGTGTCGTCCGCCCCCGCAGGAGCACCTGCTGAGCATCCAGGGCCTGGCGGCGGCGCTCCAGCAGTCTTCGGAGGCGAGGCGGCACCGGTACTTCCCGGATGACACAATCATGAACCCACCACTCGGCCTCAGCGGCCCGTTGCATCAGGTGGATGACACTACACCCCGTGTCGCAGAAGTGGTGAAGCCCGATCCGAATGGTACACCCGGAGCAGATACAGGTGTTACAACGGAAGCACCGGCGGCGTGCCCGCCGGTCAGGATGGCTCGGACAGCATTTCCTCCGCATGGTTCCCTAGAGAAGCCCCTTCGATACGTCGAGGATCTCGCTCGGATCCACCTTCAAAAAGACCAGACCGGAGGCGAGCTTGGGAAAGAAATAGGTGGATTTGGGCGGGAGGCGCTCCCCAGATGTTACCACCTCAACGACCTGGTTCACTGGGGTCGGATTGAGGAAGAAGGCGGCGGTAGCGCGGCCACTCCGCACTTCTTGGAGGGCGACCTCCTCATCATGGGTAAACGTGATCCTCTCTGCATCCTCGAGATGAAGGAGTTGCCGGAAGACGAGGTGTTCAAGCATGACCACATCGAGGGCCTGAAGGGCGCGAGAATGGCTAGTCCCGGTTTTCCACTCCACGCCGCTGGGATCCTTGAACGTGAGGAGCGTAAACTTGTCACCTCCGGTGTAGAGACCGAAGACACGCCCGTGACGTCCTTTCTCCTCCATCTCATCGAGGCATTTCTGCACGCTCCCCTCCACTTGACCAATTCCCCTCTCCTCGCAGTGGAAGTGCGGCTCCAAGACGCTGAGGATCCCCATCGACTCCTGACCTCTAGCGACCCGGATGAGGCGATGGGTCGGAAGGACCGCCAGCCCCTCGTCCTCGATGCTCACCAGCGTCATCATCACAAAGTTATACGCCTTTTCAGGGCCCCCTGCGGAATCGCTCTGTCGCATCGCCTCTCGGAAAGTGAGGGCGGTCTCATACCGGTGATGTCCATCGGCGATAAAGAGGGGACGCTCGCGAAAGGCCATCACGAGACCGGCGATGGCCTCCGAATCCTGAAGGACCCACAGTCGGTGTCGAACACCGGCCCCATCCCAAAAATCGCACCGAGCGGGCGGCCGCGTGGCCGAGAGCATCAAGTCAGAGATCGGTCCCGAAGGCCCCGGGTAAAAGCAGAAGATCTGTTCCAGGTTCACCGGTAAGGCCTGCATCAAACGCAGGCGATCCGCTTTGGGACCCGGTAAGGTC
>LKGT01006722.1_pt3 | contig 18747 bp, 19 predicted proteins | sample 503861 | NCBI WGS metagenome assembly LKGT01 (sample SAMN04113194, study PRJNA297058) | marine sediment metagenome | biome: marine benthic biome; feature: marine benthic feature; material: marine sediment; isolation source: sediment sample collected at the water-sediment interface from the South......
AYMGKWKGCGCNCGGCGGCATCGGCCAGGTGCTGCAGGCATCGTTCAACCGTTACGACTACGACTTCAGCCTGGCGATCCTGATCTCCATCGTCGCCCTGGTGTTCATCGGCGAGATCTTCAGCGCCTGGATCAGGGGCCGGCTGCGATGACGGTCGAAGAGCACGCGCGGCGCCATCCAGAGGTCTGGYGCCGSTTCAGCCCGCGCCAGACGCTGGTTCGTTACGCCTGGTATGTCGGCATCGTGTTCGTCGCCCTGTGGTCGGTGCGTCAGCTCGAGATTCCCTGGYTMTACTTTCTCGACGCGCACGTGCAGGCGGSGGACCTGTTGGTGCGCATGTTCCCGCCGGACTGGGCGTTCATCGAGSAAGTGCTCGATCCCTTGATCGAGACCATCCACATCGCCACGCTTGGCACCGCCTTCACTTTCATCATCGCCTTCCCGATCGCCTTCCTCTCGGCGCGCAACACCACCTACAACGATCTGACATGGCTCATCGGGCGGTTCATCCTGGTGACCTCGCGCTCGGTCAACACGGTGGTCTGGGGGCTGGTGTTCGTCGGCGTGCTGCCCCAGGTGCTACCGATCATCTGGGGCACGGTGATCTACCGCTGGGACATCAACATACGCGAATCGACGGTGCTGGGTTTCGTCGGCGCCGGCGGCATCGGCATCATACTCTACTCTTCGATCAACCTGTTTGCCTGGCGCGAAGTCGGGATCATACTGATCTCGATTTTCGTCGTCGTGGTTTTCAGCGAGTTCGTCTCCGCGGCGGTGCGCCAGCGCATCACCTGATCCCGCCCCTCKMCCCTTCCGCCGCCCCGNGMGKYGGMAAACGGYGYTAGGMRCGCACCCGGCCGACSGCTTCGAGCCASCCGGCATAGAGCCGCTGGCGCCGATCCGGCCCGAGGGAGGGTTCGAAYCGGCGCTSCCGYTTCCAGTGRCCGGAGATCTCCTCGATCGAGGGGTACAACCCGGCCTCGAGCCCGGCGAGATAGGCGGCGCCCAAGGCGGTGGTCTCGGTGATCACCGGCCGCTCCACCGGCAGCTCGAGAATGTCGGCGAGAAACTGCATCAGCCAGTCGTTGGCCACCATGCCGCCATCGACGCGGAGCGCCGTCGGCGGCGCCGCGCCGTCGTCCTCCATGGCCCGCATCAGGTCCCGGGTCTGATAGCAAACGGCTTCCAACGCCGCGCGGACGATCTCGGCGACGCCGGTGGCGCGGGTGAGCCCGACGATGGCGCCGCGCGCCGCCGGATCCCAATACGGCGCGCCGAGGCCGGTGAAGGCGGGGACCAGATAGACCCCGCCGGTGTCGGCGATGCCCTCGGCGATGGCCTCGGTGGCGGCCGCCGTGTCGATGAGCTTGAGCCCGTCGCGCAGCCATTGGACCGCGGCGCCGGCGATGAACAGGCTGCCTTCGACGGCGTAGGTGGTCTCGCCGCGCAGGCGATAAGCGATCGTCGTCAACAGCTTGTGTTTCGATGCCACCGGCCGGGCCCCGGTGTTGAGCAGAATGAAGGCGCCGGTGCCGTAGGTGCCCTTGATCATGCCGGGCGCGAAGCAGGCCTGGCCGACGGTGGCCGCCTGTTGGTCGCCGGCCATGCCGGTTATGGCGATGGCGCCGGCGAACAAATCCTTCTCCGTCWYGCCGAACSCGGYGCTGTTGTCCAGCACRTCGGGCAGMATGGCGCGRGGGATCGACAAAAKCTCRAGCARYTCGTCGTCCCAKTCCTGGGTGTGGATGTTGAACACCATGGTGCGCGAGGCGTTGGTGGCGTCGGTGGCATGCACCTTSCCGCCSGTAAGGCGCCACAGCAAGAAACTGTCSACCGTGCCGAASAGGATMTCTCCGCCCGCCGCCGCTTSGCGCGCGCCYTCGACGTTATCGAGMAGCCAGGCGATCTTGGTGGCSGAGAAGTAGGGGTCGATCACCAGCCCGGTGCGCGMSRYCRSMARAKCSKCGTGKMSGKMAWSRGWSWAKMKCNCGGSAGAGATCGGCGGTGCGCCGGTCCTGCCAGACGATGGCGTTATATATGGGCCGGCCGGTGGCGCGCTCCCAGAGGATGGTGGTCTCGCGCTGGTTGGCGATGCCGATGGCCGCGATCTCGCCGGCCCCGTGCCCGGTCTCGGCGAGGACCTTGCGGCAAACGTCGACCGTCGCCCGCCAGATCTCCTCGGGGTCGTGCTCGACCCAACCGTCCCGGGGGAATATCTGGGGGAGTTCACGCCGGGCCGATCCCGCCGGCCGGCCCTGGGCGTCGAACAAGATCGCCCGGGTGCTGGTGGTGCCCTGGTCGATGGCAAGAATGTATCCGTCCCGTGGCRTCNNCMGYWTSCCGMYGWMGMNGAWKRTKKSACGNGAAWTCSRTYACNNCGKGAWTTNNTKCGNAYSTWAGAGCGGKTCTTGGTAGATAGGAACCATTTGACCGGGATTATTTTGCGYCCTNGCTAGGCGCGGAATGCGCAGTGATGCTGGCGCATCACAAGCKTTTCGCAACGACGCCAGGGCGCAAAAGAACCCGGCCTTCGGTGGGGCAAATCGGCCCCTCGGCRGCGTTGCGACGCTTGCCCGATGCGTTGCATCGCGCGGCGCGCCGCGCCTWGCCGAATGMGCCGATTTGCWCCCATCAAATTGTTTCCTATCTACCAAGAACCACTCTTAATACCCACGATCATAGAAGGATGATACATCTGAGGACCTTGCGGGTTCTCTCGGCGCGCCCGGGCCCGCCAAGGGACGGGAAAGGACGGTATGATCGACGCGTTAACCGACCGCATGGGGCGGATCATCGCCACTCCACGCGGATTTTATATCTTCGTCGGTCTCTATATCGGCGCCGTCTTTCTCGCCCGGGCCGTCCCGTTCCCCGGTTCGAGCGACGATACCGCCGAGTTGCTGCTCCATTCGCAGGTTTTCGCCTGGGGGTATGAGCTCAAGAACCCGCCGCTGATGTGCCCGGTGGCGCTCTATTCCGTCGCCTGGATCCTGGCCTGGAAATACAGCCATTCGGTGCTGGTCCTCACCATGTGCGTGGTGACATTTTATGCGCTCCTGCGCCTCGAGAAGCGCGGCGATCTTGCCTCCTACGTCATATTCGGGGTCATTACCGGGCTCGGCCTGATCGCGAAATACAACTATCTCCTGTTCGTCATCGCRTTGATCGTCGCCATGATGACCGAGCCCGGCYTGCGCGCCCGGCTCGGCGACCGGCGGATCCTCCTGAGCKTSGCCATCGCSSKCGCCATCGCGCTGCCTCCWTTGGCGTGGWTCATCRMYCATTCAGGGGAATTGCMGGGYCTCATCGACTACAAGTTCCAGATMTCGSCGGAAARRGACCGCCTGGGGGCGGCCGGTCTCGGCCTGATCAGCGTCGCCAAGGCCTATCTCGATTTCCTCATGCCGCTGATCTTTCTGTTGGSGCTCTTCTTCTGGCGGGCGTTCACGCCGCTTCGCGCCGGCGCCGTGCCGTCTGACCGGTGGCGCCCGGTGCTCGGCATTTCGCTTTTGYTGATGACGGCGGYGATCCTCRTYGSYGTGCYCGCCTTCGGRGYGTCGCGGTTCCAGTTCCGTTAYCTCTATGTGTTCATACTCTTTCCCATTTACTTCTTCGCCCGGGTCCAGGGGATWGGCGCCGGGGAACGGRCRCTCAACCGGTTCGGAGCGGTGCTGATGCTGCTTKGCGCCRTCGTGCCGCTCTTGYKGCTGGCGAAGTTCTGGTTCGAGCCCCTGTGGTGCCGCAAGTGTCCCCTCCACATTCCTTAYCCGGCGYTCGCCGAGGACATTCGCCGCGCCGGGTTCGAGCGCGGCACCATCGTCTCCCACTTCTCCAGATACAAGAACGGYGGYATTTTGAGGCCGTTTTTCCCCGACKCCCGGATCGTCGATCTCAAGCTCCTCGACCTCGCCGATCCGCCGCCCAATGTCGATGCSGGTCAGTGYCTGCTCATCTGGGACRATGTCGATGACGCSRGCGTCCGCGAAGGSGTGATCGCGCTGGCTGGGCGMCGGTTCGATGTCGAGGCGAAGGCGCTGACACCGATGCAAACCATCGCCAGGCCGATGGTCAAYGGGCCGAAGCGTATCATCCGGTTGGGGTTCATCGTGATACCGGGGGGAGCCGGGAAGTGCCGTTAGGRSCGAAATCGATGGCGCTCGATGCGGCGCTCGAMCGCATCGGCCGGGCGCTCGCGACRCCGCGTGGCTTCATCGCCTTCCTTACCGCCTACATCGTCCTGCAGTTCGCCCTTCGCGGCTACCTGCTGCCCTGCGCTAGCGGCGACGAYRTGGTGCAACTCGATCTCTCGACCTCCCTGGAGTGGGGCTACGGGACCCGCAACCCGCCACTCTATACCTGGCTGGTGATCGCCGCCCGGCAGGTGTTTGGCGCCACCATGCAGTCGGTGGCGGCGGTGAAGTTCGCGGCGATGTTCCTCATGTACCTGTTCCTTTACCTGGCCGCCCGCCGGGTGCTGGGCGAGGGGCCGCTGGCGATGCTGGCGGCGCTCTCCCCCCTGGCGGTGAAGCTCGTCGCCTGGGACTCGGTGACGAATTACAGCCACACGGTGCTGGCCACCGCCATGTATGCCGCCACTTTTTACGCCCTCCTTCGCATCGACGCCGATGGCCGCCCCGTCTCCTATGCCGTCTTCGGCCTATTCCTCGGCCTCGGGTTGCTGAGCAAATACACCTTCGCGCTGTTCGCCCTGGCGCTGCTGGCGGCGGCGCTGACCGATAGGGAACTGCGGGGACACCTGTTGAACGCCAAGGCATCGATAAGCGCCGTGATCGCGCTTGCGATCGTATCGCCCTATTTGCTCTCGATGCTCGACGGCTCCGATAGCGTGACGGCGCTCACGCGCGACGTCTTCGCCATTTCCGACGGGCAAGACCGCCTCGGGGCCGCCTTGCGCGGTCTCGATAAGTTCGCCAGCGGCTATCTCAACTTCCTCTTCCCGCTGGCACTCCTGTTGCCGCTCGGCTTCGCCACGGCGTTCCGTCCGTTGTCCGGGGCCACGCCGCCCGACCGCTGGATGCGCATCCTCGGCCTTTCCTTCATCATCATGACGGTGGTCTACTTGGCCATCATCTTAGGCTCCGGGGCGACACAATTCAGGAAGCACTACATTCTCGTCTTCATCCTGYTGCCGATCTATTTCTTCGCCCGCGCCAAGGCGGCCGGGTTCGCGGCAGGAGCGCCGGCGCGGTTCACCGGCGTTCTCCTTATCGTCGCCTTGCTNGGCTTAAGCGCCGTCACCGCCAAATATACCCTGGAGCCCGGAAGATGCATGAGGGTTTCGGTCTTCACGCCCGGCGCCGGTCATCCCCAGCGCATGAGCGCGATCATGTAGAGGGCGGATTCGCCAGCGCCCACCACGGGTTCAGNTCGTTCAGTCCGWTCCAGYCCAGGTGAATGTAGGCGCTTCCCTAGAGGCCGATGAACAGGCGGTCGCCGCGGGTCGTCAYCATCGGCRGCGGGCCGCGCCGCTCGACCGTCGGCGAGGYGACTCGCCACAGGGTCATGGCGGCCAGGATGATCGCGATGCCGATGAAAAAGAGCGCGGTCGGCAATGTCCAGGCCATCCATTCCGGTTCCATGGGGGCGTTGTCCTCCGCTTCACACGCGGCCGAGCGCGAAGCCCTTGGCCATGKWGTCGCGCACGAACCAGATCACCAAGGCACCGGGAACGATGGTAAGCACGCCGGCCGCGGCGAGCAGGCCCCAGTCGAGGCCGGTGGCGCCGACCGACTGCGTCATGGTGGCGGCGATGGGTTTCGCGACCGTATCCGTCAGGGCGCGCGCCAGCAGCAGCTCGACCCACGAGAACATGAAACAGAAGAAGGCCGTCACCCCGATGCCGGAACGGATCAGCGGCACGAAGATGGTCAGGAAGAAACGGGGGAACCCATAGCCGTCGAGATAGGCGGTCTCGTCTATCTCGCGCGGCACGCCGGACATGAAGCCTTCCAGGATCCACACCGCCAGCGGCACGGTGAACAGGCAGTGCGCCAGCGCCACCGCGATGTGCGTGTCGATCAGGCCGAAGGTGGAATAGAGCTGTAAGAAGGGCAACAGAAAGACCGCCGGCGGCGCCATGCGGTTGGCCAGCAGCCAGAAGAACATGTGTTTGTCGCCGAGGAACCGGTAGCGCGAGAAGGCGTAGGCGGCGGGTAGCGCGACGGACAGCGAGATCAGCACGTTCATCGCCACGTAGGCGATCGAGTTGATGTAGCCCGAATACCAGGCCGGATCGGTGAAAATCTTCATGTAGTTGGCGAAGGTCGGGTCCGCCGGGTACAGCGCGAACTCGTTCAGGATGTCGGCGTTGGTCCTGAGCGAGATGTTGAACATCCAGTAGATCGGCAGCAGCAGCAGCAGAAAATACAGGATCAGCCCGATGGTGCCCTTGCGCGGCCTCATCGCTTGTCTCCGGTGCCGACGTTCTGGAGCGCCCGGTAGAACACCAAGCAGATCCCCAGCACGATAAGGAAGTAGATGAGCGAGAAGGCCGCCGCGGGGCCAGGTGCGGACTGCCCGACCGCCAGCTTCACCAGGTAGGTCGACAGGAAGGTGGTCGAGTTGCCGGGACCGCCGCCGGTGAGCACGAAGGGCTCCGCGTAGATCAGGAAGCTGTCCATGAAGCGCAACAGGACGGCGATCATCAGCACCCCGCGCATCTTCGGCAACTGGATGTGGCGGAACACGGCCCAGGCCGACGCCCCGTCGATCCGCGCCGCCTGGTAATAGGCGTCCGGAATCGCCCTGAGTCCGGCATAGGCGAGCAGCGCGACCAGCGGCGTCCAATGCCAGACTTCCATCAACATCACCGAGACCCAGGCATCGAGAGCGGCGGCGGTATGGTCGAACTGGATGCCGARGCCGTTGASMAGGACTCCCAGCAAGCCGATGTCGGGGCGTGTGAAGAKGATCCAGATGGTCCCGATCACGTTCCAGGGGATGACCAGCGGCAGGGCGAGCACGACGAGTGACACCGACACCCCCCAGCCGCGCTTCGGCATCGCCAGCGCRATCGCGACGCCGAGCGGRATCTCGATGAGSAGCACCAGCCCGGAGAAGGTCAGCTGACGGCGCAGCGCGTCGTGCAGGCGCCGGTCGCTCAGGACCTCCTCGAACCACTCGGTGCCGACGAAGACCCGGTTTCCTGGCCCGAAGATGTCCTGGACCGAGGTGTTGACGACCATCATCAGCGGGATGATCGCCGAGAGCGCGACGATCAACAACAGCGGCATGACCAAGAACCAGGCCCTGTTGTCTTGCCACTTGTTCACTCGAGCCGCTCCCCCGTCCTATTCGACCAGCCGGCCGTCGGCGTAGACCTTGGTCCACTCCGGCGGGAAATYCAGATARGCCCACTCGCCCGGCACCTCCTGKTCCTCCGGCACCTTGACCTTGAKCGTGAGCTTGCCRAGRYTCACCGTCACGATCTTGAAATYACCGAGGTTCTCGGCCAAAMGGAYGCTTACCGGCACGTTCCCTTGCTCGGCGGAAGGSYTGAGGCGCAGGAACTCGGGCCGGATGCCGAGCACCAGTTCGCCGCCCGCCGCCCGTCCGCGCTCGGCGATWCCYTCACCGAGCGCGATCGGCGCGCCTTCGACGATGGCGGCATTGCCGTCGATYYGGCAGGGCATGAGGTTCATGCCCGGGCTGCCGATGAAATAMCCGACGAAGRTATGSCNTGGGNTTTTCGAAGAGCTCTYGCGGCGAACCGGTCTGGAGCACTTCGCCYTCGTYCATGATCACCACCTSWTCGGCGAARGTCAGCGCCTCGTTCTGGTCATGGGTGACGTAGATCAGGGTGGTGCTGAACTGTTSGTGGATCTGTTTGAGCTTGCGGCGCAAGAGCCACTTGAGGTGGGGGTCGATGACGGTCAGGGGCTCGTCGAACAGGATGGCGGCGACGTCCTTGCGCACCAGGCCCCGGCCAAGGGAAATCTTCTGCTTGACGTCCGCCGTCAAGCCGCTGGCGCGACGCTTGAGATCCGCCGTCAGTTCCAGCATCTCGGCGACCTCGTGGACGCGCGAGCGAATCTCGTTGCGGTCCACCTTACGGTTGCGCAAGGGAAAGGCGAGGTTGTCGAACACCGTCATGGTGTCGTAGATCACCGGGAACTGGAAAACCTGAGCGACGTTGCGGTCCCGGGGCGCAAGCGCGGTCACGTCGCGATGGTCGATCAGGACCCGGCCTTCGCTCGGCCGAATGAGCCCGGAAATGATGTTCAGCGTCGTCGTCTTGCCGCAGCCGGAAGGTCCGAGCAAGGCGTAAGCGGCGCCATCCTGCCACACCATGTCGAGGCGCTTGAGCGCGTAATCCTCGGGCCCGCCGGGTCTCGCCACATAGGCGTGGGCGACTTCCTTCAGTTCGATCAGCGCCATCGCCGTTCCCTTACCGTGGCGTCCCGCCGCCGGCCGGCGCGGGCGCGGCCACGAGCCGGCCGGAATCCGCGAACACGAAGAGGCGGGCGGCATCGAGGAAGACGTCGATCGGCTGGCCGAGGTCGAAGCTGTGCACCCCTTGCTCCTGCACGACCCACGCCGCACCTCCGTGACGGATATGGATGAAGGTCTCCGACCCGCTGACCTCGGCGAAATCGACGGTGGCGCCGAACCTGAACTCGTGGCCCGGCGAGGAAACGACCGAAAGGTGGCCGGCGCGCACCCCGAAGCGGTAGGGGCCCGGGGACAGTTGACCGAGGTGTCCGTCAAGGGGCAGGCGGATGTCCTCGCCGAGGCGCGCCTCGCCGTCCACGATTTCGCCGTCGATCATGTTCATCGGCGGATCGGAGAAGATGTTGGCGACGGCGACCGATGCCGGATTTTGAAAGASCTCGAGGGTTGGTCCCGATTGGAGTTTGCGGCCCTCGTCAAGGACCACCGCGGCGCCACCCARCATCAACGCTTCGCTCGGTTCGGTGGTGGCGTAGACGACGATGGTTTCACGGCGCTTGAACAGTTCCTGCARTTCKRCGCGCAGTTCCTCGCGCAGCTTGTAGTCGAGATTGGCCAGCGGCTCGTCGAGCAGCAAAAGACGGGCGTCCTTGACCAGCGCCCGGGCGATGGCGGTGCGTTGCTGCTGGCCGCCGCTCAACTCGGCCGGCMGGCGGTCGAGAAGCKSSTCGATGCGCATGGTGATCGCCRCCTCGCGCACCTTGAGGTCGATCTCATGMTTCGATAGCCGGSTCAGCCTGAGSGRCGAGGCGATGTTGTCRTAGACGGTGAAGGAGGGGTARTTGATGAACTGCTGATAGACCATGGCGACGGAGCGYWWGCGCACGGAGACGCCGGTGACGTCTTCGCCGTCGRCCAGYACCCKKCCRGYGCTCGGCYTGTCGAGACCCGCCATCAGGCGCATCAGCGACGTCTTGCCSGCCAAGGTCGGRCCGATCAGGACGTGAAGCGTGCCCGGGGACAACTCGAGCGWAATATTRTCGATGTGGGTTTCGCCGCCGACSGTCSTGGTGACGTTTTCGAGCTTCAGGCTCATCGGCCCNGCGMYCCCGTCACGCGGCGAATCGTCCCTGGCGGCGCCGGACAGGGTGTGATGTTCAGCCCGCGCGTTCGTTTCCAGCCGAGTCGGCAGGGTCGACCCAGTACCCATGGTTCYYCCCGTAATTTGTTTCTTTCGCCGGCGAAGGGTYGTGGTCCGCGGCGAATGCTAATTTTTTCCCSAATGGGGTGGAACGTCGAGCGAGCGCACCGCCCACGCCGTGCAGTCTACACCGTCGGGGCCATTATGGAAGGATGGGCGTCCTCATCGGGCTTGGCGGAGCAGCATTTCGAGGGCGGCTTCGACGCYCTGGAGGCGGACCTCGCCGCGATCGCCGCTGAAGACGTGGCGTTCCGACAGGGTCTCGGCGCCTTTTCTCGCCGCCGCCAATTGCACCAGGCCGACGGGCTTGTCGGGGGTCCCGCCGCCGGGACCGGCGATGCCGGTGATGGCGACGGAAAGCTCGGCCGGCGCGCGGGCGAGCGCCCCTTCGGCCATGGCTTGGGCGACCTCGGGGCTGACGGCGCCGTGGGCCTCGATGAGATCCGCCGGAACGCCGAGAAGCTCGGTCTTGGCGGCGTACGAATAGGCGACGAAGCCGCGTTCGAGGACGTTGGACGCGCCGGGGATTTCGGTCAGCGCGGCGGCGATCAGGCCGCCGGTGCAGGATTCGGCGGTACTGATGCGCAAGCCCGCCGCCTCGCAGGCCCTGACGACCCTTTCAGCCAGCTCGATTGATTTCTTAGGAAACATCGACAACTATCTGTCGCAAAAGAAAAACAAGAAACAGAGCTATGGCGGAATAGAGGCTGGCGAGGAAATCGTCGGCCATGACGCCGAGACCGCCCTTGAGCCGCTTCTCGGCCCAACTCGCCGGCCATGGCTTAAAGATGTCGGCGAGGCGGAACAGCACCAGGCCGGCGGCGTAAAGCAGGAATTCGGCCGGCACCACGGCGAGGGTGAGCAATTGGCCGCCGATCTCGTCGATAACGATTTCGGGGGGGTCCTCGGCGCCGGTGGCGCGGATATAAACATGGGCCGCCCACCAGCCGGCGGCGAAGACGGTGATCGCCGCGACGGCCACACCGGCGGACCCGAACCGGCTCCAGATCACCCAGGCGAGCGGCAGGGCGGCGAGCGAGCCCCAGGTTCCCGGCGCCCTTGGCAGGCGGCCGATGCCAAATCCCGTCGCCACCAGATTGGCCGGGTGCCAGGAGGAAAGCCTGGTGGCGGGGGCTCCACTGGTCATGGCGGGTTCGCTCCGGCGCTGTCGCCTTCGAGGCGTTGGCGGTCAATGCTTTTTCGGCGCAACGAGAGAGCCGGGCCGGCGCTGAACACTCGCCCGGTTGCCACCATCAACCGTCTTTTACCGGCGGCAGGGGCGGCAGGCGCACCGTCGCCACCGCCTGGGCGGCGATACCCTCGCCGCGGCCAAGGAACCCCAGACCGTCGGTGGTCGTCGCCTTGACGTTGACCCTGTCCGCCGCGACGCCGAGCAAGCCGGCGATGCGGGCGCGCATGTCCGCCCGGTGGGGTCCGATTTTCGGCCTCTCGCAGACCAGGGTGATGTCGACATGGCCGATCTCGCCGCCGCGATCAGCGATCAGGTCGACGGCGTGGCGGAGGAAGGCCGCCGAGTCGGCGCCCCGCCATTTCGGGTCGTCGGGCGGAAAGTGCTCGCCGATATCGCCGGCGCCAATGGCGCCAAGAAGCGCATCGGTTAGCGCGTGCAACCCGGCATCGGCGTCCGAGTGTCCGATGAGCGTGGCGTCGTGGGGCACCTTGACGCCACACAGCATGAGATGTTGCTGGCCGTCTGCGCCGGCGCCGAAGCGGTGGACATCGAAGCCAAGCCCGGTCCTGACATCGGGCCTCGCCGCGCCTAGCAGCATCTCGGCGCGTTTCAGATCCTCGGGCGTCGTCAGCTTGAAGTTTTCCTCGCTGCCGGCGACCAGGGAGACCGTGAGCCCGGCGCGCTCGGCGACGGCGGCATCGTCGGTCGGTTCGGCACCGGGATCGCCGGCGGCGAAGGCCCGGTGGGCGGCGAGAATATCGGCGAAGCGGAAGGCCTGGGGTGTTTGCGCCCGCCACAGGCCTTGGCGGGGGACGGTTTCCATGATGCGTCCCCCATCGCCGCGTTTGAGGGTGTCGCGCAGCGGCACCGCGGCGATGGCGCCAGTAGCGTGCTCCAGGGCGGCGATCACCCGGTCGATGGTGGCGGTATCGACGAAGGGCCTGGCCGCGTCATGGATCAGCACCCGATCGGGCGTAAGCTCGGCGAGGCTTTCGAGACCGAGGCGCACCGATTCGCGCCGGGTGGCGCCACCCGTCACCGGCGCCAACAGTTCGAGCCCCGCCACCGCCTCGGCGTATCGTTCCTGGTCGTCCTCATGGATCACCACGCGCACCGGACCGATGCGGGGGTTGGCGGTGAATGTGGCGGCGGAATGGCGCAGCACCGGCGCGCCCGCGAGCGGCAGGTATTGCTTCGGCACCTCGTGACCGAAGCGCTCGCCGCGTCCGGCGGCAACGATCAGGGCGGCGCAAAGGGGCATCGGTTCTCCATCGCNKRGMCWMCRCCCGACACCCTAATCGTCCCCTTTATGCTTGCCAAGGGCGCGCTGCTTATACTTGCCAAGGGCGCGTTGCCTGGCCATGGAGGTGAAAGCCCGGCGGCGGCGGGGGANNNGGGGGTGCTGGTCCAGATCCCGGTCCCCATGTGCYGGCCCCATAAGGCGCCTTCAAGCCCAACCGATCGGTGTTATAGTCTCCGGCCATGGCCAATGAGTGGATCTTCGGGTTCTCCGCGCTCGCCGCCCTTCTTCCCGCCTTGCTCCTCGTCCATCGCGGCGCCTCCGGCGCCGGTGGACGCTCGCGGCGCATCTACTGGGCGCTGATGGCGGTSGCCGTGGCCGGGCCGGTGAGCTGGACATTGGCGCAGCTCGGTGGYGGTTGGCGTACCGGYCTGTCGATGGCGCTGTGGCTCACCATCTCCGTCACCATCGTGAYYTTCTCATGCCTGGCGGTACTGACGCGGCACGGGGTCCGGCTCACGGTCCTGGTGCTGCCCTATCTGTTCGGGCTCGGCGTCATCGCCGTCATCTGGAGCCAGGCCCCCGAACGGCCGTTGCTCGGCACGGCGCCGGAAGCCTGGATCGGCCTGCACATCGCGGTTTCGGTCCTGACTTATGCCTTGCTTACCCTGGCGGCGGTGGCGGGGTTCGCGGTGTTCCTCCAAGAAAGGGCGCTCAAGCATAAGCGGCCACGCGCGCTTAACCGCCAGTTGCCCTCGGTCGCCGACGCCGAGAATCTGCAGGTGAGCCTGCTCATCGCCTCGGTAATCGTGCTTGGCGCCGGTCTTTTGACCGGCATGGCGACCCAATATTTCGAGACCGGCAGTCTACTGGTGTTGAGCCACAAGACCGTGTTCTCACTGCTGGCCTTCGCCGTTATCGCCGCGCTCTTGCTCATCCATTACCGCACCGGCATCGGTGGCCGGCGCGCGGCGCGTCTCGTGCTCCTCGCCTATCTCCTGCTGACACTTGGATATCCCGGTGTCAAGTTCGTTACCGACGTGCTGCTGGCCTGAGATTTCGCCCCTGAATTCCACGGCGCCGGTGCCCGGCATTCGCCATCGCCGGCTTTTTGCGTCGGAACCGCCCTTGCGGCGCCGCATTTCCATTGAATTCGGCGGGCGTTGCGGGTAGTTTGTGCCCAACAATTAATCACCTTTTTTGAGTGCCTAAAAAATGACCATTCACATCGGTCCGATCAGGCTCGAGAACCCGGTGATCCTCGCCCCCATGTCGGGGGTGACGGACCTGCCGTTCCGCCGCCTGGTCAAGCGGGACGGCGCCGCTCTGGTGGTCTCGGAGATGATCGCGAGCCAGGCGGCCATCCGCGAAACGCGGCAATCCTTGAAGATGTCCACCAACTGCGCCGAGGAATTCCCCATGGCGGTCCAGCTTGCGGGCTGTGATCCGTCGGTGATGTCGGAGGCGGCGAAGCTGAATGTTGACCGGGGGGCGGCCATCATCGACATCAACATGGGCTGTCCGGTGAAGAAGGTGGTCAACAAGGAGGCGGGTTCGGCCCTGATGCGCCAGGAGTCGCTGGCGGCGCGCATCCTCGAGGCGGTGGTGAAGGCGGTYCCTTTGCCGGTGACGCTGAAGATCCGCACCGGCTGGGACGASAGCAGCCGCAACGCACCCGAGATCGCCCGCATCGCCGAGGCCAGYGGCATCCAGGCGATCACGGTGCACGGCCGCACCCGTTGTCAGTTCTACACCGGCACGTCCGACTGGGACTTCATCCGTAASGTCAAGGAGGCGGTGAAAATTCCCGTCATCGGCAATGGCGACGTGACGASSCCYGMGGAGGCGAAGCGGATGCTGGAGCTCTCGGGCGCCGACGGGGTGATGATCGGMCGCGGCGCCTRCGGCARACCGTGGCTGCTCGGCCAGGTCATCGAGTTTCTGARAACGGGAGTSGYGCCGCCCGACCCGCCGCTYGACGTCATCRSYGCCACCGTGCTCRCCCATTTCGACGAGATGTTGCGGTATTATGGCCGCGAMACCGGGATGCGCATGGCGCGCAAGCACATCGGCTGGTACTCCAAGGGGCTTCCCGGATCGGCCGAGTTCCGCGCCACGGTGTTCCGGGTGGCGGACGCCGAGAGCGTGCGCGACATGATCCGCGCCTTTTTCGATTCGCTGATCGATCGGGCCGGTATCGCCGGCGCCGCCGCATGACCGCCGGTGCGATACCGCCATCGGTCCCATCGGTCCCATCGGTCAATGAGGGCGATGGGTTTCAGTATGGTCCTCGGGCCATCCTCAACTCCATCGCCGATCCGGTCCTGGTGATCGAGCCGGACGGCGCCATACGTTATGTGAACACCGCCGCCGAGCATTTCTTCGAGGCCAGCGCGTCACATCTCGGCGACCAGCACCTGACCGGTCTCGTGCCGGGCGACAGCCCGCTGTTCGCGTTGATCGATCAAGTGCGCCAAAGCGGCGCTTCGGTGTCGGAATACGGTGTCACCCTGGAGACGCCGAAGATCGGTCCTCACTTCGTGACGATCCAGGTCGCCGTCCTCGCCGAGAACGCCGGCGCCGTCGTCGTTTCCTTCCACGAACGCTCGATCGCGCGCCAGATCGACCGCCAGCTCACCCACCGCAACGCCGCCCGTTCGGTGACCGCCATGGCCGCGATGCTTGCCCATGAGGTCAAGAACCCGCTGTCGGGCATCCGTGGCGCGGCACAACTCCTGGAGCAGAACGCCGATGTCGCCGACCGTAGTTTGACCCGGCTGATCTGCGACGAGACCGACCGCATCTGCGCGCTCGTGGACCGCATGGAGATGTTCTCCGACGGGCCCCAGGTGGACCGCGAGGTCGTCAACATCCACGAGGTCCTCAAGCGTGTGCGCAAGATCGCCGAGAACGGTTTCGCCCGTCATATCCGTTTTACCGAAAATTACGATCCCTCTCTGCCGCCGGTCAGTGGCAGCCGCGACCAACTGATCCAGGTATTCCTCAACCTGGTCAAGAACGCGGCCGAGGCGGCGCCGGGCCGGGGCGGGGAGATCACGCTCTCGACCGCCTTCCGTCATGGAGTGCGCCTTGCCGTTTCCGGAACCGACAGCTCGACCCGGTTGCCCCTTCTGGTCAGCGTGCGGGACAACGGCGAGGGGATCGCCGAGGATTTGCGCCCCCACCTGTTCGATCCCTTCGTCACCAACAAGGTCAATGGCACGGGTCTTGGCTTGGCGCTGGTGGCCAAGATCATCGGCGACCACGGCGGCGTCATCGAATTCGATAGCCAGCCGCGGCGCACGGTGTTCAGCGTCCTGCTTCCCCTTCACCAGAGTTCGGAGAGTTCCTGATGGCAGGATCGACCATCCTCATCGCCGATGACGATCAGGCCATTCGCACGGTCCTGAGCCAGGCGCTGACGAGGCGCGGCTTTCGCGTCCGCACCACCGGTACGGCGGCGAATTTGTGGCGGTTGGTCGCCGACGGCGAGGGCGACCTGGTGATCACCGACGTCATCCTGCCCGATGAGAACGGCCTCGATCTCATCCCGCGCATCCGCAAGATCCGGCCGGACCTCAGGATCATCGCGATGAGCGCCCAGAACACCTTGCTCACGGCGTTGAAAGCGGCCGAGCGCGGGGCCTTCGAGTACCTGCCCAAGCCCTTCGACCTCAACGAACTGGTCAGCGTCGTCGAGCGGGCGCTGGCCCGGCCGGGGGCCGGGGACACCCAGGCGGCGGCGGACGGGGAGGGCGAAGAACAGCTGCCCCTGATCGGGCGTTCGCCGGCCATGCAGGGGATCTACCGGATTCTTGCCCGGCTCGTCGGCACCGACCTTACCGTGATGATCAGCGGCGAATCGGGCACCGGCAAGGAGTTGGTCGCCCGGGCGCTTCACGATTACGGCAAGCGCCGAAACGGCTCCTTCGTCGCCATCAACATGGCGGCGATACCGCGCGAGTTGATCGAAAGCGAGCTGTTCGGGCATGAGCGCGGCGCCTTCACCGGCGCCAATGCCCGTCATGTCGGGCGGTTCGAGCAGGCCGAGGGCGGCAGCCTGTTTCTCGACGAGATCGGCGACATGCCGCTGGAAGCGCAAACCCGGCTGTTGCGCGTTTTGCAGGAAGGCGAATACACCACCGTCGGCGGCCGCACCTTGATCCCCACCAATGTGCGCATCATCGCCGCGACCCACCATGATCTCAAGCAGTTGATCCGACAGGGACTGTTCCGCGAGGATCTGTTCTTCCGCCTCAACGTGGTGCCGATCAGGCTGCCGCCGTTGCGCGAGCATACCGAGGACATCCCGGCGCTGGTGCGGCATTTCCTGACGCAGGCCGGGAACGAGGGCCTGCCGATGAAGACCATCGACGAGTCCGCCATGGAGAGGCTCAAGAGCTATCGCTGGCCCGGCAATGTCAGGGAGTTGGAAAATCTGGTGCGCCGCCTCGCCGCCCTTTACTCCCAGGAAATCATCGGCATCGAAGTCATCGAGGCCGAGCTCGCCGAAGTGTTCCCGCCGCCCGAGGCCGGGGACGGCGGCAAGGAGAGTCTCGGCGGCGCGGTCGAACGTCACTTGCGCGACTATTACGCCGCCCACAAGGACGGCCTGCCACCGCCGGGTCTCTACGACCGGGTGCTGCGCGAGATCGAGCGGCCATTGATTTCCCTGAGCCTGGCGGCGACGCGAGGCAATCAGATCAAGGCGGCGCAGGTCTTGGGGCTCAACCGGAATACCTTGCGCAAGAAGCTCCGTGAATTGGACATTCAGGTGGTCCGCGGCATAAAATAAGGGCATAAAATAAACGCCGGAGTGGGGGGCCTTCGGATTTTGGCGAAGATAGGGGAGTAGCGGGTTTCCCGATGTCGGGTGAGACGGCAGGAACCATCGACAGTTGGCCGCGGCAATTCATGCTGTGGGCGGGGCGCATGGGCCTTGCCCGCAAGCTGGCCGTCGCCCTGACGGTGGTGGCGATCGCCTCGGGCATCGCCACCTATGTCGCCCTTACCGGGTCGACGCCGTTCGGTCCGGACCCCACGACCATCCTCATCCTTCTCAACATAAACCTCGTTCTGCTTTTGCTGCTGGGCGCCGTGGTGGCGCGGCGCATCGTCCAGGTGTGGGCCGAGCGCCGGCGCGGTTCGGCCGGGTCGCGGTTGCAGATTCGCCTGGTGGTGCTGTTCAGCCTGGTTGCCGTGACGCCCGCCATCATCGTCGCCGTTTTCTCGGTCCTGTTCTTCAATTCCGGCATCGAGTCCTGGTTCAGCGAGCGGGTCAGGACGGCGCTCAWGGAATCCCAGGCGGTCGCCGAATCCTACCTCAAGGAACATCAGCAGGTGATCAAGGCCGACGCCYTGGCCATGGCCAATGACATCAACCGGGCGTCGGCGTCGGTAGTGGAAAGCCAAAAGCGGTTCAGCAATCTSGTGTCGACGCAAGCGGATTTGCGGGCCCTCGCGGARGCCGTCGTCTTCGACGGCACCGGCCGGGTTCTTGCCCGTTCGCGGGTGAGTTTCTTGCTGGAATTCGAYCCCGTGCCCAGTGCCGCCCTGGAAAGGGCGCGGGAGGGGGAGGTCGTCCTGTTGATCAACGACGACGACGACCGGGTGCGCGCCTTGTTGAGACTCGACCGCTTCTTCGACACCTACCTTTACGTCGGCCGGTTCGTCGAAAGCAGGGTGCTCAACCATATGGAGCGGACCCAGCGCGCCGTGCGTCAGTACAACCTTCTCGAAAAGCGCCGCTCGGGCTTTCAGATCACCTTCGCCATGATTTTCGCGGTGGTGGCGCTGCTGTTGCTTCTGGCGGCGGTCTGGGTCGGTTTCATGCTGGCCAACCAGTTGGTCAAACCCATCAGCGGACTGGTGGCGGCGGCCGAGCGGGTGCGCGAAGGGGACCTTGGCGCCCGGGTGGCGGAAGGACCCGCCGACGATGAGCTGGGCACGCTGTCGCGCGCGTTCAACCGTATGACCAGCCAACTCGAGAGCCAACGCCGCGAGGTGGTGGAGGCCAACCAGCAACTCGATGCCCGGCGGCGGTTCATGGAGGCGGTACTTTCCGGGGTATCGGCGGGCGTGATCGGTCTCGATGTCGATGGCCGTCTCAACTTCCCGAACCGTTCCGCCTCGGCGCTGCTCTCCACCGACCTCGACAAGCGCGTCGGCACCCACATCGCCGAGATTGTTCCGGAGATGTCGGAACTGCTCGAAACGGCGCGCAAAAGGCCAAGCCGTCTGGTGGAGTCCCAGATCGAACTGGTCCGCCGCGGCGTGCCGCGCACCCTGCTGGTCCGCATCGCGGTGGAGCGTGACGGCAAAGAGATCAAGGGCTTCGTCGTCACCTTCGACGATATCACCGAACTGCTCGCGGCCCAGCGCACCGCCACCTGGACCGATGTTGCCCGGCGCCTCGCCCATGAGGTGAAGAACCCGTTGACCCCGATCCAGCTTTCCGCCGAACGCCTGAGACGCAAATACTTGTGTCAGATCACGCGCGATACCGAAACCTTCGACATGTGCATCGACACGATCATCCGCCAAGCCGACGACATCGGCGGCATGATCGACGAGTTCTCGGCCTTCGCGCGGATGCCGGCGGCCGTGCTCAGGCGCATGGATCTTCGTGAAATCTTGAACCGCGCCGTCTTCCTGCAGCAAGGCGCCAATGCCGAGATCGAATATGTTTGCGATATACCCGAA
>LKGT01006253.1_pt1 | contig 18607 bp, 17 predicted proteins | sample 503861 | NCBI WGS metagenome assembly LKGT01 (sample SAMN04113194, study PRJNA297058) | marine sediment metagenome | biome: marine benthic biome; feature: marine benthic feature; material: marine sediment; isolation source: sediment sample collected at the water-sediment interface from the South......
CCACTATGGAAAGCATCTGGAACATACACAATCACAGTTCTCTATGGAACATCGACAAGAACAGCTGAAGCAACTTTTGACTTTGGTGGTTCTACAGGTAATGGACCTTCAGGACCTTCGGGGCCATCAATAGATGTTGAAGGATATACAGTTGGATACAGCATTACCGGAGGTAGTATTCTCAGCATAACTGCTGATGTAGATGCAAACTCATTGATCATTGAAATTTCCACAACAAGTGATGGAGAACTAACTATCATATTGCCAAGAGCATTAATTGATGCAAAATTAAATGGTGATGATGATGAATTCTTTGTCCTGGTTGATGCAGAAGAATTTGACTTTGATGAAACAAAGACTGATACTCACAGGACTTTGACAATAGCATTCTTTGATGGATCTGAAGAAATCGAAATCATTGGTACCTTTGTGATTCCAGAATTTGGTGCTATTGCGGTTTTGATTCTTGCAGTTGCAATTATATCAATAATTGTAGTGTCTGCAAAAACAAGATTAAGCCTAATTCCAAGGTACTAGTTCTTCAAATTTTTTCCTTTTTTTAGGATTAAAATGCATGAAATGGTACACTTTTTTTTACATTTAAAATACATAAATAATGACAATTTCTACCTCTCAGATAAGATGAAGTTTAAAGGACTTATAACGATGTTTTCTTTGATCGCACTTAGTATCATCTTAGTTTCAGGATTTGCATTTCAAGAGGGAGCTTTTGCACAATTGGCAAAACAGGGAATGTCAGTAACAGTTACAGCAAATGAGGGTTCTTCTAAAATTATAGTAAGTGGAGAAACAAGCAAAGTAACAACTCTCGCAATTATTGTAACTGAGCCAATGTTTGGCAACATAATACATACTGACCAAGTCTCACCAGATGCAAATGGTAAATTTATGGTAGAAATTAATGTAGGTGGCAACCAATGGAAACATGATGGAAAATATACGATTACTGCTCAACATGGAGAAAATACACTGTATACTATTGCTTTACCAGTTGAAATAATTGGTGGAAAAACACTTGCAACTAATGTTTCTGAAGACTTTTTAGAAAATATTATTTTTAGTGGTAGTACTGTAGGTCAGGATGTAGGGTTAATAATTGAAGTTGATGCACCTTTAGGTGGCACTTGGATTGGAGTTAGTGGTCATACAGAACGCACTAACATGGATGTAACCATTATTGTAACTGAGCCAATGTTTGGCAACATTATACATACTGATCAAGTYTCACCTGATGCAAATGGCAACTTTGAAGCTGACATCAATGTAGGTGGTAACCAATGGAAACAGAATGGTTTCTATACTATTTCTGCTTCACAAGGRGGATCTTTATTTACAGATTCTATTGAAGTGGATATAGTTGATGGTGCAGTAATTCCAGAATTTGGTGCTATTGCGGTTTTGATTCTTGCAGTTGCAATTATATCAATAATTGYAGTGTCTGCAAAAACAAGATTAAGCCTAATTCCAAGGTACTAGTTCTTCAAATTTTTGCATTTTAAATATACATAAATAGAGACTTTGCTAAAGCGCAAACAAGATGAACATTCGAACGTCGTACGTTCTGATCGCCGTTTTGGCTGTGATGGGAACTTTATCAATCTCATCAGCTTATGCTGCTCTTCCACCAGCATGTGTTGGTTGTGAAGGAGATCCACAGATGTCAGCTAAAATGGCCTTGCTAGCAGAAGTACCGGTATCGGTTTGGACTGATAAAATAACATATGATCACGAATCAATAATACGTGTTGATGGTGCAGTTGCGAACATCAGAACTGGTGAAGCAATTACACTGAAAGTGATTAGTCCAACAAACAACATAGTTAGAATTGATCAATTAATGGTTGATAGTAATGGAAGGTTTAGTACAACATTAAGCACTCAAGGCGACTTGTGGAAATACGACGGTGCCTATACCATTCGAGTTCAATACGGAAATCAAGCAGTTAGCAACAAAGTTCTTATTGAATTAACAGGTGGCTTAGATCCTATATTTAAAACGCCAGTAACAACTGTAAAATGTAGTCCAAGTGAACTATCAATTGACGGTGTTGCTTGTGTACCATTTAGTATTTCAGGTGGAACAGTAACAGGTGCTCGTGCAAACACTATTGATAATTCAATAGTAGTATCAATTAGTTCTACTGAACCAGGAACTCTAACTGTAAATCCATCAAGTAATGTACTTAGAGGAGTATTCATGGTTCTTGTTGACGGTGAAGAATGGGATGACGTAGAAATTGATGGAAATCAAGTTACAGTTGAATTCCCAGCTGGAACTGAAGAAATCGAAATCATTGGTACCTTTGTGATTCCAGAATTTGGTGCTATTGCGGTTTTGATTCTTGCAGTTGCAATTATATCAATAATTGTAGTGTCTGCAAAAACAAGATTAAGCATTATGCCAAAATTCTAAAACTTCATTTTTTTTCCTTTTTTATACGTTATAATAGTAAAGCAAAAATAGACACTGACTTTAGTTTTTACATGATACCAAAAATTTTGTTAACAGTATTTGCAATGTCATTTTTTATTTTACCTGCTTTTTCTCAAGAACCGCTTGAAGTTAAKTTATCTGAAGAARTTTACTTTCAGGGKGACATAATAGTAATTTCTGGACAAGTAACTCCTRTTRTAGAAGGTGATGTAACTCYACAACTCATTCGTTTAGGAGAAAGTGGTGAGGAGAGTATYATAGAAATTGCTCAGATTCAAGTTGCTCAGGACGGAACTTTTTCAAAAACGGTTCATGCAACTGGAAAACAATGGCAAWTAGAAGGHGAGTATGTTGTTAGAGYCTTTTATGGAGTTAATAGTRTTGCAGATGTGTATTTTGATTTCTTCAAAAAAGATCAGGGARCATCATTGATATTTGAAGTTGAAAAACCTGATCAGTCAGGAACTTTTGATATTGAATATATTATCAGAGGTGGAAATGTTACAGATATCATAGTAGATCAAGAATTTTTTGAACTAATTGTTTTGATTGAGCCAAAAAGTGATGGAGYTWTAACTTTGGAGTTGCCACGAACTGCAATTGATGCAAAGAAAAGCGATGGGACWGATGATATTTTTATCATTTTAATTGAYGGYGTASAAGTTCCATWTACCGAAACTCAAAATGATGCAAATACAAGAACCATAATAATTGAATTTGAGRAAAYCGATTCKGATATTGAGATAATTGGCACCTTTGTGATCCCTGAATTTGGAACTATTGCATCCTTGGTGTTGGCAGTTTCAATAATATCAATTATCATAATTTCATCAAAGAGAAATTTGGTCAGAATATAACTCAAAACCTAATTTTCCTAATCYGAYATATTTTCAAAAAAATTCATTCTGYYATCATGTTGATTTTTCCAGGTTTGTATCCTTCTGGATCDACAATAACTGATGAAAATCCAAACAATTGTAATTTTGAGCTAATCTTTTTGAGAATTTTTTCGTTTAGCAAATTTAGTTCATTAGATGCAACTTCCAATTTTGCAATACCATCTAAATCCCTTACACGAACTTGTTTGGCATTAATRGTTTGTTTCACAAGTTTTTCACTCAGTTCTATTCTTACTAGACGTTCGGCTGTAACACGCTGACCCCAAGGGATTCTTGATGCAAGACAAGAGTTAGATGGTTTATCGAAAATTGTCAAACCAGCACGCTTTGCTTCRTHTCTAACATCTTTTTTGGTAAATTCAATCTCAGCCAAAGGRCTTYTAATTCCATAGTTTCTTAATGCARYAATTCCTGGYCGATAGTCAATCAAGTCATCTGAATTAGTGCCATCAACAATAATTTTTGCKTSAWATTGTTTTTGTAAGTTTGTTAGATGATGTCCTAATTCTGTCCTACAATGAAAACATCTCTTTTCATCATTTTTTACAAAATCTTCRTTTTCTAATTCATCATATTCAATTATCTTATGAGTGATTCCAATTTCTAAACAAACTTTTTTTGCTGTTTCGAGTTCTTCTTGAGATAATGTTTTGTAGTCTGCTGTGATCGCAATAGCAGATTTTCCTAATTTTTGATACGCAGCATATGCCACTAGAGCACTATCTACCCCCCCAGATAACGCAATAATGACCTTCCCCTTATTATCAAACCAATTAATTAATTCGTCTAATTTGCTCATTTAGAATTCAACTTTATTTTTACTTGATTCTTGATTAATTCTTCGGTTTCTCTGAAAGTTTTGTTTAATGAATTTGATATAGTCTTTACRTCATCAAATTCAAGTTTGAAATTATTGAAGCCACTATTGGAGRTTTTATAATGAACTGTGAAATTTTGSCCAYCAATTGTTACAGGAATTGATTTTTTSGTTCTAGGAACAGTAAAACGTTCGGAGGTACGAACTCTTACTCCTAAAGTTCCTGTTTCTTTTATCAATAATTCTAAAATTGAATTTACAGAACTTGAGTCACATATTACTGAGATCAGATGAGTTGGTCTTCCTTTTTTTGTTATTGCGGATGAAATAGTAACATCTTTTGCCCCATTAGACATCATCTTTTCAATCAAATTTCCTAAAACTTCTCCTGAAACATCATCAACATTTGTTTCTAATACTTTGACAGTATCTTGAACTAGACTGCTTACTTTTTCACCCTGAATAATTTTTAGAACATTAGAAAATCCTTCAAAATCYTTTTTTCCTGCTCCATAACCTATTGATTTAATTTTCAARCTAGGATAAAATTCGGAGCATTCCTTTGTCAAACAAACAAGCATACATGCACCAGTTGGAGTTGTCAATTCATCTTTTATTTGACTGCCAGAAATTGTAATGTTAGAATTTCTAAAAATTTCCAGAATAGCTCCAGTTGGATTTGATGTTGTGCCATGAGAAAAAGTAACTGTACCACTACCCACTGCTACTGGGGTTGAAATAATATTATCATCAAAAAATTTTAAATCATCTAATGCAATTGTKGTTCCAACAATATCCACCACGGTATCAATRCTTGAAGCTTCATGGAAATGGACAGAATCTACAGGTAAACCATGAATTTTTGATTCAGATTCTATAAGTTTGTCAATACTTGAAGTTGCAAAAACTTTGGCATTTTTGGAAAGATCTAATTTGTTTACAGAATCCTGAATRCATTTTTTAATTTCAATTCCCTTCCGTTCATGTATTTTTTCATCAACGTCTAGAATTAATGAGGTAGCTTCAGTTCCATGTTTTTTTACTTTTTCAAAATCAATTTTTTTTATGACAGAACCATCAAGATGTTTTTCTGCTATTTTTATTCCATCAATAATTTTTGTTTTATTTGCGCCAAGATTCACTAGAGCTGAAAGTAACATATCTCCAGAAATTCCAGCAATCTGAGAATCTATTACTAATACCATAAAGTAGAATTTACTAAAAATGAATATAAATTCTGTTGAAATTTTTGTGTWTGCACTAGATTTAATTATTGATAATTCAATCGCCACTTCATGATTACAATTATTGGTGCAGGAAAAGTTGGAGGAGAAGCTGCHTTATTTTCTGCATTAAAAAAATTAGATGACCAAATTCTTTTACTCGATATTATTGAGGGCCTTCCACAAGGTGAGGCTATGGACATTAATCACATGCTCTCAGAACAAGGAATTGACGTAGAAGTAAAAGGTTCAAACGATTATTCAGATATGAAAGGTTCTGATATTGTTGTAACAGTTGCAGGCTCTGGAAGAAAACCAGGTATGACAAGAATGGATCTTTTGAAGATTAATGCAGGAGTTGTAAAAAGTGTTGTAGAAAATATAAAAAAATATGCAAATGATGCAATGATAATTCCTGTTACTAATCCTCTTGATCCTATGGCATACATTTGCTACAAAGTTTCAGGTTTTGAAAAAAACAGAATTTTTGGAATGGGAGGTATGCTAGATATTTCACGGTTCATTCAGTTTATTCAYGAAGCAACTGGTCATTCYCGTGATTCTATTCGTGCACTWGTAATTGGTGAACATGGAGAAAACATGTTRCCCTTACCAAGATTTTCGTCAGTATCTGGAATCCCATTAACTTCATTGCTTTCTAAAGAAAAACTTGATGAATTAGTTCAAAATACAAAGCAGGTTGCTGCAAAAGTTATTGAATTAAAAGGTGCAACTRTTCATGCACCTGGAAATGGTATTTCATCAATAATTGATGCTGTTGTAAACAATAGAAAGCGGGTAATTCCTGTAGCCACCTATCTTGATGGAGAATATGGATACTCTGATGTTACAATTGGGGTTCCAGCGGTTGTAGGTAGAAATGGTGTTGAAAAGATTGTAGAGCTAGATTTGAATGATGAAGAAAAAAGTATGTTCCAAAAAGGAATTGAAAGTATCAAAAGTGCAATATCTAGTATTGAAATCTAGGTATTTATTCAAAATAATTRTTTGATTTAGCATTGGAACTTGATGAAATCTTAGAATCTTTGAAATCAGGTAAAATTAGTCTCCCAAAAGCYAGAAAACTGTTATCTCTTTACTCTCTTGAAAAAATTGAAAATATAGCCCAGATRGATGTGGGRAGAAAAAAACGTCGTGGAATTCCAGAGGTAATATTTGCTGAAAATAAAGAATATGATGATTTGAAAAAAATAATTCAAAKAGTGATGAAAAAATCTAATTCAVTTTTAATTTCAAGAATAAAGAAAAAAGACTTTCCCAAACTGAAATCCTATGTAAGAAAAATGAAATTAAACACTAAAAGTGGAAAACGGACTAGTACTGTTTTAATCTACAAAAAAGCCTTAAAAAAATCTAAAGGRRTAATAGGAATYATAACTGCTGGAACTTCAGATATTGGAATTGCTGAAGAGGCMAGATTGATGTGTGAATCAATGAATTGTAAATGCATTTGTAGTTACGATGTAGGARTTGCTGGAATTCATAGAGTTTTTCCTATTCTTAAAGAAATGAAATCAAAAGATGTTGATGCAATAATTGTTGTTGCKGGAATGGAAGGAGCATTACCTACACTTGTTTCATCATTAGTAGACGTTCCAGTTATTGGAGTTCCTAGCTCTATTGGTTATGGATATGGGGGAAAGGGAGTTGCCGCATTGGCATCAATGCTGCAAAGTTGTGCACTTGGATTATCTGTAGTTAACATAGATAATGGAATTGGGGCAGGTGCCATAGCTGGAAATATAGCAAATAGGGCATCAAAGAATTAGCTGTAAATTCTGTATCTTTTGTGAATCCACGATTACAAAATAATTAAAAATCAAGAAAAAATGAAAAAAATCATCTCGTAAATGATATATABCATACRAAAAGGAAATGTGTTAATTGGCTGGRAAAAGAATTGTYCTTACTGCGGATCGCAGTTTAATGACAAATTATAGAGGAAATTTTCTTTATGGTTTTATTGCTTGTGGACCATATGAAGCTCTACCAGAGTGGGTTTTTGACAAAGTCTTTTGTCCAGCTGTAGAAACGGATCCTAATACTGGTGAGGTTAAAGTGGCTCAAGTCGGATTGAGGCGAGTTGAAAGTGCTTTACTTCAAGGATATAAGAAAGACGAAGTATTTGTTGCAAATCCAGACTTTCTTGAAAAATCAATAGGACCTGACACTAAAGTTCTTGGAATTAATGTAATGGATCCATTGGGAATGGCTCCAGTAACAACTACGATGTCTCCTGAAAAACTTTCTTACGTTGCAATGAAATTCAAAAAAATGTGTGCTAAAGTTATCCAATTAAAGAAAAAATATGATTTCAAAGTTGTAGTTGGAGGAAATGGTGCGTGGGAACTTGCAAAAACAGATAGAATGAAAATTCATGGAATTGACACGGTTGTTGTTGGTGAAGCAGATGAATTAGCATTAGACTTGTTTAGTGATTTAGAAAAAGGAGATGCGCCTGAACTGATGCATTGTTTTGTAAAAAATATTCAAAATATTCCAATTATTCAAGGACCTACAGTGAATTCATTAATTGAAGCAATGAGAGGGTGTGGAAGAGGTTGTGATTTTTGTGATGTGAATAAACGTTCTAAGAAAGATTTACCTCTTGAGCGACTTCAATATGAAGCAAAAATAAATCTAGATTATGGATTTGATTCCATTTGGCTTCATTCAGATGAAATGATGCTCTATGGTTGTGATAACAGAGACTTTAGACCAAATCGTGACGCTATTACTGAGTTATGGCGAGGTCTGAAAGAACTTGGGCCAAATTTTATTGGAACTACACATATGACATTTTCATCAGTTGCHGCTGATCCTGAATTAATGCATGAAATTTCTWCAATCAACAATCAACATAARACTGGCAGATGGCTTGCAACAAATCTGGGTATTGAAACABTATCTCCTAGATTAGTCAAAAAACATCTTGGTGTTAAAACAAAACCATTTGCTAATGAAGAATGGGGAAGTGTTGTAAGAGAAGGAGCTCAGATTTTAAACAAAAACCATTGGTTCCCTGCAGCTACAATCATTATTGGTTGGCCTGATGAAACTCCTGATGATACACAATATACTATTGATATGATGACAGATTTCAGAAAAATGGATTTCAGAGGACTAGTTGCTCCATTACTTTACCAAGACTTTGGTGAAAAGAAYTCAATGCACTTTGGAAATCTAAACGAATCTCAGTTCACTYTGTTTTGGAGRTGTTGGGAGAATAACCTTCGKGTAATTAATGATATTATTCCAATTATTCTTAGAAACAAWTCCTATGSACCTCCAATGAAGATATTCATGTATGGAATCATCAAGGTGGGAACATGGGCAATTATGAGATATCTAAGAGGTTTGTGCAAAGATCTTTTCAATGGAAGAACTCCTGACGAGATTATTGAAAAATAYACAAGAAGTAGATCTGTAACTGCACCAAACTTAATAACTAAAAAATTATAAKTTTTCTAGTGCRGCATCTGCAATTGTGTTTCTCTTKGGTGTAAGACAAAYAAAGTAATTTTTATCTGCTCTTTCGATTGATTCAACTTTCTTGAATGAATTTTTATTGATATCAAATTCGTATATCCCATTATCAAGGGARCCTTTTGAGTAAATCATAAGATAGCTTTCGCCAGTTGCAGGACTTARAGGAATGAATGACATAACATATCCTTTGTACGAGTTAATAGGCATTGTATTTTTCATTGGAGGAGCGGCAGATGACATGTAAAGAAAAATATCTTCTATAGTATCAAATTCTTCATATTCAATTTTCATTACCATGGTACATGTTTTTGAATATAATAAGCTACGGAGGAAAGAATTGGTTTTACTTTCTTGATTTACAGTGTTTATGGATTTTGTATGCAAATGCAGTTGGAGCTACAATATACATTCCCAAATTTAGTGCAATTACTGAAATGCCAAATGCCAATACTTCAGTTTCTGAACCATTATCAGCCAATGTCATTATTGATAATGAAGAAATCATTGGAGTGATRAACAGTTTTGTTGCTTCTTTAAAGACTGGATTTTGTCTTTCCCAATCAGCAATTGTTGGTGAAAATGAATAATAGAATTGGTTGAATGAATTCATAAATGACGTTCCAGATGAAGTACTAAGAAYTGTATTATCTCTAATTTCTCTAAGGAATTGTACTTGTGGTGCTAATTCTGAACCATAAGTTGCTGTAGCAATTAGACAGCCGCCACCATTTCCTTGWCCTTCAACAACACAAACACCATTTTTCAGTACAGTTCCAGGTCCACAGGTTGGTTCTGGTTCTGGCTCTGGTTCAGGYTCTGGAGTTGGTCCTGGCTCTGGTTCAGGCTCTGGAGTTGGTCCTGGCTCTGGTTCTGGTTCAGGCTCTGGAGTAAATCCTGAARCTGTGAATGAAAATGTCGTTRTAGATTTTTGTGCTCCATATTTAGCTGCAATTTCATATTCTCCTGTAATTTTCATTGTTGAACCTTTTCCACCCGCAATAAAATTTTGAGAAAATTGACCACTTGCATCTACGGATACTTGTGCAATTGCTACAATGTTGCCATTAGGTCCAGTCAGTATTAGAGTTATAGGGGTTTCAGGAAAATTTTCACTTACTGTTCCAACATTTCCAGAAACTGTTATAGTATCTCTTTCATTGTATGATGCAAAATCCGTTTTTAATTCAAATACTTGTGGTCCTGAAACATCAATATCCTGACATTCATTATTTTGGAAAACTTGGTTAGGGCCACAATCTTCATGACCTGGGGCATATGCTAAACCAGAAAATCCATATGATAAAATTGAAATTGATAGTATAATTAATGCTAGGTTCCCGAAACGCCTCATGTTCTGAATTTTTCAATGTTCGAGAGTATTTAAGAATTCAGTGAAAGAAAATTTGACATTATTATAATCTGATTATACCCTCTTTGACTAAAAATTCCAAAGCAGAAACAAATTCATCTTCAGAAATCAAATCTTTGGACCACCAACTAGCTGTATTTTTAATCCATGATGGAATGTTTTTTTCAGATTTTATTGATGATTGCGATTCTGGTATAACAATTATTTCTTCTTTAATTAGATGCTCTATTCCTTTTATGAAATCATCGTCAGTGATCTGCCCACGAGACCACCAATCAGCATTATTTTTTATCCAACCTGGAACAGCGCCTTTTAAGACATTGAAAGAAATGTTCCCCAGGGGGGTTCCTAAATAATCTACAGCAATTTCATATTTTCCAATCAGGGAATCATTTTTCAAAGTCAAAAGTCCTTTGTAGTTCCCATCTTTCGTAGCAAGTAAGGAATGTTCATTTTTTGAATTATCAGGATGTGTTACTATGACTTTGATTGATGTGCCCCGATTGTAATTAACTACTTTTCCTGTAAGTGTAATTTCGGTAGTTTGGCCTTTGTTTGGAAGTTTGAACTCATTACCATTTAGTTGCGGTGGTACAAAATTAGAGGTTGAAGTTTGTGATTGTGTAAAACTGAATATATTTCGTTTACCAAGATTATCCCTTAAATCATGATATTTTACTTCAATACTACCACCTTTAATTGAAATTAATTCAGTTCCATCTTTATTACAAATTTTTAATGGTATTCTGAAAACACCTTCAAATGTTCCAGTATCTAAACCAGTTTCTGTTAATGTAAAACCTGTAGCAGCTAATCCACCATGTTCAACACCATCGATAGTACAACGTTGGAAACGTTCTCCTTTGATTAAAACTTCAAGTAAAATTAATCCTTCAGGGTTTCCAACGGTGTCTACATTTTCAGAATTTGGATCATCATTTACTAGATATGATTCAATAGTGTCGTGTTTAACATTAATGTCCGGATCATAAAGTGAGATTACAACTGGACGGCCAATTCCATATTCAGAAGAAAAGTTCACAGTTCCTGAAGCAGTAGGAACTTCTCTTTTTTCAGAAACATCAATCGTTGTACCTACCGCAGCAATATCGGAATAGCTTATAACAACTCCCTTTTGATCAAGTAATCTTTCATTAACTAAGAATTTAATTTCTTTATTGATTGTTTTTAATGTCTTGATCAAAGATGGTTCAAAGAAATTTAATTGGTTTGTTTGTGTAAATTCCATAGTTCCAGCAAACGTTCCAGAGTTTCGAGATGTTTCTTTTAATTCTAATCTATAAATTGCGTTGTTTACTTCATTGCTATTTCTTAAACCAAAAGAAAAGAAATCAACAACAATTGGTTGAGTGTCAGTTTCGTCTGAAATCGTTCCACCATTTGAAGAACCAAAATCAATTACTAAAAATGCATTTCCTGATTTTGATTTTATAGATGTAATGTCATCATTATCAAGCTGAAAAAGACCTTGTGGTTGAGAAATATCCCCACTATCAACAATTGTTATTGGAGAAGGATCTGAAAGACCAAAATGCAAAGATATCGTTGTATCAGAAAAGTCATTTACATCAAGTTGTTGAAAAGATCTTAAATCATAATTTATCCAATTAGTTCCCTCTGTTTGATCTTCATTTACATCTATGAATAATGACTCAAGCTCATTCGCAGTAATACCCAAATCTATTGAAATTTTTTCAAACGAGATATTAGAAACAGGTGGTCTTGTATCAAGAATTAATCTATCAGAGTTTGTATCTGGCACAGAAGAGGGAATAAAAATTCCTGGAGGAGATGTCAAGGCTGAAGTAGACAGAGGATAGAATTGTACATCTGATGATTTTTCYAATGTTGCWGGTTGACCAAGTTGTAATGAYGGAATTAATGCACTACTTCGAAAAACATCCAAGTTTTCTGTGCTTAAWGARTTAATGTTTTGATCTGGATCAGTTACAGTAACTGGTTGTTTTACTCCAGGYTKTATTGAAGTSGATGACTCAAYYGATAATGATGCCGTGGAAGGACCAGTWAGTATTGAATACGAATTTGAATTGTAWGAAATTGATGCAGTTGTTCCTCTTGGYGCATCATCCTTTATTCCTAAAGTCGAAATATTRYTGCTATCAAAACTCTCAAAAATTCCTGAATTTGGTTCTGACTCAATCAGAGTAATTATCTCTGAATATGTAGTAGTTCCATCAGTGACAGAAGAATCTGGTTGTTGATCATTTGTTTTCAATTCTGCTACATTGTCTAAAATCATTGAAATTTTTCCATTTTTATCAAATCCTAAAAGAGATAATTTTGGAACTAAATTTACTAGTCCTGAATTTCCATTTGCTGAATCAGCCCCATTTTCATTATAGGCCTGATAGAAAGTTGCGATTGGTGAATTGATGTTAAATGTCCAAGAATCACTGCTTGTTGGATCTTGGTTTAATTGCAAGTCAGAAATTACAACAAATACTTCTGCCCTTGTAGGATAGTTTTGTTGATCAAGACTTAGTGAAATGTGTTCCATATCATCATAATCTAGATTTACTTGTTGCAAAGGCCCACCAGGATTGTATTTTATTACTACATCATCAAATGCAAACAACTGAATGACAGGCCATGCATTCTCATCTAGACCAATTTGTCCTGTTGGAATGTTGGAATTAGTGTTAATTGCTTTTGATTCCCTTACAACATTATTCAGATTGATTGAACTGGTAGGAGAACCAGTACATGAATTAAATGAGCTCAAACCATTTGTAAAACCTGATAGTCCAGATGATCTAGGAACTGCAATGCCTCGAGTCTGAGAAAAACTAACTCCAAAAACTGATTGGTCTGTTTGACTTCCGCAAAAAACTCCAAAGTCTAAACCAACACCATCAACACCTCCATCGAAAGAAATTTGATCAGCAGTTTTTGCTTTGTCTAGATTTGCAAAATATGCATACCACTGACCGTCGGTGGCTTGAACCATTCTAAGATTTTTTCCATTTAATGTTACATCGGGCTCACCTTTTCCTTTATCAGTATCTCTAATGTTTTGGTCATTGATCACAACCTCTATCACCATGGAACCAGAAAATAGATTTTCAAATTTTGAATTTTCAGCAGATACATACAAGTTAGCATTGTGAGATGCCTCTGCTTCAAAATTAGAAATTAATGGAAATATTAGTAGAAACATTGAAAGAAGAATAGGAATTTTATTCAATTTGGTCTTAGAAAAAATTATAGTCAATCAAACAAATAATGTTGTCGCATAAGTCATTCTCATACACATACAATACAAGTAATAATCAGAAATTACATAGGTAAAAGATAATGTCAATCTTCTTACAACGAACAAAAATTCTTCAAATTTCCCTATTTGCCATATTATCTGCATTTGTAGTTGAATTTGTTTTTGGTATTTTTTCAAACAGTTTAGGTCTAATTACCGATAGCATTCACGCTCTTTTGGACAGTGTAGTTACCTTAGTTCTCTTATTAGCAGCTAAAATGGCCATCAAGCCACCGGATGCAGAACATACCTATGGGCATGGAAAGGTTGAATCTCTTGGAGGGTTAATTGGTGGAATTGCCATACTTTTGATTGCTGCATTTTTCATTTATGAATCGATTAATAGAATTCAAAGTCCTCCTCCAGAAATTTTACCTGGTCTTTTTGCATTGATAGCTGGATTTTACACAATTGGAGTAGATATTTTCAGAATTCTTCTTCTAAGAAAATCCATGAAAAAAATTGGTGGAACTACTCTAAAAGCTGATTTTTACCACGCATTTATGGACTTAGGTTCTACAATGGTAGCAATATTAGGCATAGTTTTGGTAACTTATGGGTTCTATTATGGTGACTTTTTTGCGGCATTAATTCTCGGAGTAGTTTTGTCAATTCTTAGCGTGAAATTGATTTACACATCAGCAATGGATTTGACTGACATTATTTCACCAGTGTTAGTGAAGCAAGTAAGGCAAATTGTATCAAATACTGAGGGAGTTATTGAACCAGGCCCTATACTTATGAGAAAATCAGGTGATACAATTTTTGCTGATATCACAATTTCATTACGAGGAGATGCAAGTTTCGATAAAGCTCACGAAATTAGTCACAACGTTGAAACAAACATCAGAAATTCCCTTCCAAATGCTGCAGTTACGATTCATTTTGAGCCAAATTGGGAAGAAGTTCCAAGAAATTCAAAAATTAATGAAATAGCAAAATTAGTTGAGGGGGTAAAAGAAGTTCATAACATTAGCAGTTATACTTCTGAAGGAAAAATCTATGCAAGTTTACACGTAATGGTTGATCGAGAAATCAATCTTGATTCTGCTCATAAAATTTCTGAAATGATTGAAGATAAGATCCAAAACGATATACCTCAAACTGAGCATGTTACAATACATTTAGAACCACATGTTTCTATTCCGGAAAATCTCAAGGTAGAAGGCAAAAAAACAGAGGAGAGGATCAAAAGTATTCTCAAGGAATATGAAGAAATTAAAAAAATTGGAAGAATTGTAATTCTTAATTTTAAAAATATGTTGAAAATTGATATCGATGTTTCGTTTGATAAGACTCTATCAATAGAGAGGGTACATGATTTGACTTCACAAATTGAAATAAAAATTCACACGCATTTAAAAAATTCAATAATTACTATTCATCCAGAACCGATTTAGAAAATCTAAACCAGAATACTAGTCAGATACATTATCAGCATTCCTACAGCAATCCCAGATGCTACTGCTGCACTTGAAAGATTTTTGTCGCCTTCTTCTCGTATCCATCTCAATACCGTGATTATTACTTGGAATATGGCACCTGCTCCTATTGAAAGAAATACTACGGTCGCAAATGGAGAATAAACAAACCCACCTATCCATGCACCAAAAATAGCGGGAGCGCCTGCAATCATTCCCAATCCTGCAAGCTTTCCTATCAATGCTTTTCCTATCATTGATTTTCCTCGTGACATGGGTGCTGCAATGGCAATACCCTCAGTTGTATTGTGCAAAGCAAATCCCACTATTAGAAAAGTGCTAAACGCAATAGAACCAATACCAACAGCTGCTCCGATTGCGAGCCCTTCTCCAAAATTATGTAGTCCAATTCCTATTGCAATCATCAATGCAATTACCACGGGTTTTGCAATCCCAGATGATTCTGCTCTTTTTATTAATTTTTCTGCAACATAGTATAATCCAAGGAAGGTTGCTACAATAACTGTGGCTACGAGCAATACACCGTTAAAGCTCTGAGAAAGATTTTCTTTGTAAACTTCTAGTGCCTCTTCAACAGAATCAATGCCTAAGAATAGTAGTAGTCCGGCAGTGAGTGCCAAAAAGAAATGATACTTGTTTTTTTTAAGCCTTTTGATAAATGGAAGCCAAAGTAATCCAATCATAACAGGTATTATTCCAACATATGTTCCAATTATCGCAAAAAATCCAGCAAGCTCAAGAGTTGGTTCTAATGCAGGTGCTGCAGCTTCTATTTCTTTTTCAAATCTTGTTCCGTCTTCGATAGTAAGTCCAATTGTGTAGGGCTCTGCCACATTCCAATTAAAAGGAATTCTTACCACAGCTACCTCGTATCTTTCCAGAAATCTATCAGGTTCTATTGCTGCGGGCTGTATTCTATCATTGACATCTGCCATAACAACCTCTACTGGAATTGGTCCAGTGTTCCTTACAGTTACACGTATCTCAGAGTCTACAAAATCAACCTTTTCCATAGTTATCTCAGGTAATGGTACACCGAAATCCAAAAGATAAGATCCTGGGCCAAAGATGTATGCTATCAAAAGTATGAGAAACGCAAATGGTATTACTCCACTTGCTATGAACTTAGCCTTTGATGGTTTGCTTACTTCCATATTCTACTCCTGTTTGTGATTTTTGATCTGAATTATCATTAACTTGGAATGCTCCAACCCATCCCTTTTCAGAAAATTCAACCTTATGAGCATGGATAAGGTACTTTCCAGGATATTGGTATGTAAATTCCATGATTCCCCTATCACCTTGAGAGAACGTTACCATGTCAGTGTATGCAGAAGGAACCCGATAAGTTCCTGTAGGATAATAGTCAAAGAGATTGCCATGCATGTGAAGATTGTTTATTTGGTCGAATTCAAGTATGTTCATTACGTAAACTCTGATTAGCTCATCTTTGTTAATCTGAATTGGATTGTTCAGATAATAAAACGGAACTGAGTTTGCAGCATAGGAATTATTTTCAGTATCAAAGTCAGTATCAAAACCATTCAGTACCATTACCATYTCATCYGCTGGTGGTYTGCYYTCTTTTGGATCGACTATGAAGACGCCATACAACCCGCGTGCTATGTGTTCYTCAACAGGCATTACGTGACAATGGTACAGATGAACYCCAGCAGGTGCAGCGATGAATTCGTATGTAAATTGTCCACCTTGTCCTACTATCTCAAAKACTCCATCCATTYCTGCYGGATGGATTCCATGAAAATGTATTGTGTGTGGCTTTTCGCCGTTATTGATAWATTTCACWCGTARGAGGTCTCCCTCYGTYRCCCTRATAGTAGGRCCTGGAACCGTTCCATTATAGGTCCAGACGTTGAAAAATACTCCHGGTGATATTTCCATAACTTTGGTATCTTCAGYRATTATAGTAAATTCACGWAVDGTMGTDCCATCTTCTAATTGYGAAACCCTTCCATAATTGAATTCACGTAAAAACTTGTCTGGATCAAARTCAACAGTGGCAGYTGTTAATACAGGATCTATYACCTCTCCTGAAGTTGTTATAACTGCCCCCTCCATAGTAACGAAGGTTTTTTCTTCAACTTGGGCTTGAGAAATTATTGGAAATACAAAGAAAACTGTTGATACACCTGCAATKAYCAAAATTGCTAAAGCCATCTTTTTAGAAAGAAAATTTTTCATGACCTATGTTTKAKGSGTAATCCACTGAAATATAAAKTTAGMCTAGGCTAACTTTTTTGCCTTARTCTAATATTTTTACAATRGGYTAAYTTYTGAAAAATGCATTTGTGAATTAAGTTTAAACTAAAGACAGAAACATGCCAATTATGCAAAGATCTGGACTTTTTTTGTTAATTATTGGAGTATTAATGATAGTAGGAATGACGCTTTCTTTTTATGGCTCTCAAATAATTACTGAAGATCTAGTTACTGAGCAATCCGATTTAATTTCTGGTGAAACATTTGAAACAATTGTAGAACTTGATCCAATGATTTCAGAATATGGAGTTTATCTTGTTCAAACAACGAATTTTCAAGAAAATTCAATTCGCATAAAAATTTTTGATCCCTTTGGAAGTCAAATTGTTTCAAAAACTGCTGAATCAGAATCTTTTGAAGATRGATTTGAAATTTCATCAGGTGGCGAATACCGAATTGYTATTGAAAACACTGGTGATGAGGAAACTGTGYTTTTTTTAGCYATAGGTCATTTACCKGACACTAGTAAATTATCTRTTGGAATTATTGGATTCTACATTCTAATTGTTGGGATGATAGGGATTGCRGGATTAGTAATTTTGGCAATCAAAAATAGAAGAAAAAACAGGCTTAGTTAAGAAAACTGTCCATTTTTGTTAGTCCATCAGTGACTGAAGCAAAATTTTCATCATTCTCCATAATTTTAGAAAGTTTTTCTGCATCAACAGAATAAACGATTTTATTATTTTCAGTTTGTTCTTTTACAAATTCATACTTCAACAAATATGATAAGCGTTTTCCAACTTCYTCTTCTGAAATTCCTGACTTTTCTGCTAGATAGGAAGATTCTTTACCACCATTTTCTAATTCTGCAAGAATTTCAGAAATAATTGGATCAAACAAACATTCAATTATTTTTTCTTTATCTAAAGATTCATCCATTACGATTACCAATTTTGTTTTGAATTTAAAACCTTTCTTGTATTAGAAAGATAGTCGTGAACTAGAACCTTATCCATATTTTCTTGGYYAATATGRTAAGTTTTTCCTTTCAACTCTTTTTCAAGATCTTGAACATAATTCAAAAGTTCTTCCTCTTCACTAACCACAATTGTRTCAATTTTGATTCCATCTCGRATGCATTTTTTTGCCTCCAGTAGGGTTCTTTTGTTAATTTTGGGGTCTACYTTTTTGTAACGGTAACAAAGATAGACTAGTCGTTCKGGACTGAAATCTAGATTCATGTTACGTTCATTTTTTATTTTTGAAATCAGAGAGGAGTCTGGAGAATAGAAATTTGAATAAGGTTTCTCAGAAACAATTTCATTTTTTTGTTGTTCATTTTCAACAAAACATGCACTAGGTTGACYWYMAGYA
>LKGT01006823.1_pt1 | contig 18485 bp, 21 predicted proteins | sample 503861 | NCBI WGS metagenome assembly LKGT01 (sample SAMN04113194, study PRJNA297058) | marine sediment metagenome | biome: marine benthic biome; feature: marine benthic feature; material: marine sediment; isolation source: sediment sample collected at the water-sediment interface from the South......
CTTCCGATCTACCATTCCGTTCACCAAGGGGGGAATACAACCAGCATGGCTGAGGCCAAGCGCAGACTGGTGGCTATATTGAGCGCGGACGTCGCCGGTTATTCGCGGCTCATGGGCAATGACGAGCGGGCCACCATGGACACGCTCACCGCCTATCGCCAAGTGTTTCGCAAACACATCTCCGATCATGACGGCCGCGTCGTCGATACCGCGGGCGACAGCGTGCTCAGCGTTTTCGACAGCGTGGTCGAGGCGGTCCATTGCGCGGTCGGCGTGCAGGGCGAACTTGAGGAACGCAACGCCGACAAGCCGGAAGACCGCCGGATGCTGTTTCGCATCGGCGTCAACCTGGGCGACATCTTCGAACAAGACGACGGAACCGTCTACGGCGACGGCGTGAACGTGGCGGCGCGTCTGGAAAGTCTGGCGGAAGCCGGCGGTGTGTGCATATCGGAATCAGCCCACATGCAGGTCGAGGGCAAGACCGATTTCATTTTCCACGACATCGGCGAACACACGGTCAAAAACATCGCCCGCCCGATATCCGCCTACCGACTGGGCACGCGCGGCGGAAACGGAGACCCACCGCGCGACGAAAAGGCGCTCGTGCTTCCCGACAAGCCCTCGATCGCGGTGCTGCCATTTACCAATCTGAGCGGCGATCCGGAACAGGAGTATTTCTCCGACGGCATCACCGAAGACATCATTACGGAACTGTCGCGGTTCCGCGATCTGTTCGTCATCGCGCGCAACACGACCTTCACCTACAAGGGCGCGGCGGTGAASGWCRGACCCGGCAGGGACTGAGGAAGTTCGAGTTGCGATTCGCCCCCTATCGGATTTCGCCCGACACCGGACCCAAGGCGCGCCGCCCATTCTCCGCCCCGGTTCGGGGCGMSGMMGCGGCTGGACGGCMYGGCTTCTTATACGCTATATGTTGTGGTCAGGGGTTTTGAATGCGTAACATYTTGACGATCCTCACAGCGATTGCCGTCGTCGCCGTCCTTGGGGTCGCGGCCATGGAGTATTTCCCCGGGCYCTCTTCCGATCAGCAGGCAGGCCMSCCGGCGACGTCTCCCCCCGCTCCCGMCGCCGACGCCGCCAAGGCCGCTCCGGTCGAAATCGGCGCCGACGAGTTCATCATGGGCGATGCCAAGGCGCCGGTGACGATCATCGAATACGCTTCCCTTACCTGTCCCCATTGCGCGRATTTTCACGTCAACATCTTGCCCRAACTGAAAAAGTCCTATATCGACACCGGCAAGGCGCGTCTGGTCTATCGSGACTTTCCGCTCGACAGGYTGGCGCTCAGCGGCTCGATGWTGGCGCGCTGCGCCGGGCGCGAGCGATATTTCGGGTTCATCGACACCATKTACAGGAAGCAGGAAAGCTGGAAGGCGGCGAAGGATMAGSTAAAGGCCCTCGCCCGCATCGGCCTGCTTGGCGGCATSTCCSAGAMAGACTTCGAYGCCTGCATGRASRACAAGGCGYTGGARGATCGGGTSATGRMGATGCGGCTYGACGCCCAGAACGAWTTCGCCATCGACTCGACGCCGAGYTTCATMATCAAYGGCAAGAARTAYYCGGGMGTCGTGRACTTCGCGCGGTTCGARAAAATCTTGGAACCCTTGTTGAARCARCAGTAGGAARTRWCGAGGRCGCGTCGGTGCAGTTTTTGAAGTTTCGCCTRTCGGGGTTCAAATCCTTCGTTGATCCRACCGAGKTGCGGATCGATKCCGGGCTCACCGGGATCGTCGGCCCCAACGGCTGCGGCAAGTCCAACCTCGTCGAGGCCTTGAGTTGGGTGATGGGCGAGTTGTCGGCGAAGAAGCTGCGCGGCAGCGAGATGGACGACGTGATCTTCGGCGGCACCGCCGACAGACCGGCGCGCAACATCGCCGAAGTTTCCCTGCTTCTCGACAATTCCGACCGCATGGCGCCCGCCGCCTTCAACGATCAGGACGAAATCGAGGTGACCCGCCAGATCGAGCGCGGCTGCGGCTCCACCTACCGGATCAATGGCGCCGAGGTGCGCGCCCGCGACGTCCAGTTGCTGTTCGCCGACGCCGCCACGGGATCGGGATCGACGGCGCTGGTGAGCCAGGGCCAGGTCGGCGCCCTGATCAACGCCCGGCCCACCGACAGGCGGGGGCTTCTGGAGGAAGCCGCGGGCATCACCGGGCTTCATTCGCGCCGCCACGAGGCGGAACTCAGGCTGCGGGCGGCGGACAACAACCTCGAACGGCTCGAGGACGTGGTGGCGGCGCTCGAGGCCCAGCTCGAGGGACTCAAGCGCCAGGCCCGCCAGGCGACCCGTTACCGCAATCTTTCCGATCACGTCCGCCGCGCCGAGGCGACGTTGTTCCACGTGCGCTGGAGCGAGGCGGCCGGGACCCTCGATACCGCCGCCGCCGCCCTCGAAAGCGCCAAGGCCGTGGTCGAGAAACTGACCCGCCGCGCCGGGAGGGGCGCTACGGTGCAGGCGGGCGCGGCGGCGAAATTGCCCCAGTTGCGCGCATCGGAGGCCGAGGCCGCGGCCAAGCTACAGCGGTTCCGGCTGGCGCGGGAGGCCCTGGWCTCCGAGGAGGCCCGCATCCACGAGGTCCAGGAGAATTGCCAACGGCGTCTGCTCCAGAYCGGCGCCGACATCGAGCGCGAGGAGGCCMGCGCATCCGACGCCGCCGAGGCGRTCGCCCGGCTCSACAAGGAAAGCGCCGGGCTCAACCGCTCGCGGGAMGAGCAGGATAGCGCCGARMGGGAAGCGAAGGCGGCGTTGTTCGCCRCCAMCACSGMGSTCRMCGCGCTTGAAGGACGCCTTTCCGAACTGACCGAACRGGTGGCKGCGGCCGAGGCCCGGCGCATCGACGCCGACGGCCGMATCGYCGAGCTCGAGGCGCGAAGGRCCMGGCTTAACGACGCCGYCGSSGAAARCGCCAAGGAACGCGCGGCGATCGAGGCCGAGGCRTCCGACGGTGACGCGCTCCTCGCCGCCGAGGCCGGCGTCARCGAAGCCRSYGACAGKCTCRTTGCCGACCGGGCGGAAGCGGACGGSGCCGAACAGGCGCGCATCGACGCMCAGCAGGCGGAGGAAGAGRCGCGCGAGGAATGGCRTWCCCGCGAAGCCGAMGCCGCCAGGTTACGGGCCGAGGACACGGCCCTCAAGCAGTTGCTGGTGGTCGAGGACACCGATCCGTGGCCGCCACTGATCGACTCGCTCACCGTCTCGCCGGGCTATGAGACGGCGCTCGGCGCGGCGCTCGGCGATGACCTCTCGGCGCCCGACGACCCCGCCGCCCCGGCCCATTGGCGGACCCTGGAGCCGTTCGACGCACCGCCTCGGCTGCCCGCGGGCGCGCGGCCGCTCAGCGATTTCGTCAAGGCGCCCAAGGCCCTCGCCCGCCGGCTTTCGCAGACCGGCGTGGTGGAGAAGGAAAGCGACGGCCAGGCGCTGCGCGACGCCTTGGTCCAGGGCCAGCGGCTGGTCAGCCGCGACGGCGCGCTTTGGCGTTGGGACGGCTACACCGTCGGCGCCGGCACGGCGATCGCCGCCGCCATCCGGCTCGGCCAGCGCAACCGCCTGCGCGARCTCAAGGATGARCTCNATCSGNGCCGARKCCYKGGYCGGCGATGCCAAGACCAARTGCGACGAKGCCAGGRCGATGACCGAGGGCGCGGCCMGGCGGGAGCGCGAGCTTCGCGCCGCSACGCGCGACGCCGAAGCCCGGCTGCACACCGCGCGCGAGGAACATGCGTCRMTGGYGCAACAAGCGGCGGCGRCGGCMTCCAAGCTGACCGCCTTGGACAACACGCTCGARCTCCTCCGGGCCGACAWCGCCGAGACCGAGGCCGAGATCGCATCGGCGMGCGAGACACAACGATCGCTCGGCGATRCCGAGGCCGSCCGCCAGCAGGTCGCCGGGCTGCGCRCYGATCTCGGSGTCCTGCGCGCGGMCGCCGCCGAAAAGCAGCGTGCCKATGATCTGCTGATGCAGGAGARCGAGCGGCGCAACCTCAGGCTCGCCGATATCGCCATGGAACGGGARTCGTGGCAGGCCCGGGCCGACAACGCYCGACGCCAKATCGAGGAACTGGGSGCGCGCAARTCGGTGGCCGAGAARGAGCTCGAMSGCCTCGCCTCGCGCCCCGAGCAGATCACGGCGGAGCGTCACSSGCTCGCCGAYMRGATCGACGAGTTCGAGAGTTTGCGSAGSACCGCGGCAGACGCGCTCGCCGCCGGSGAGACCGCCCTTGSSGACGCCGATAGGWCGCTTCGCGAWGCGGAAACRGSGCTCGSSRATGCGCGGGAAGARATGGTGCGYRRCGAGGGCRCCCTTASCCAGRCGCGCCAAWCCCTGGAAAGCCTGAGCGAGCGGATCRCCGAGCGGCTGGAATGCAAGCCCGAGGCCCTCGCCGAGATCGCCAACTTGAARCCGGGCGAGCTKCCCGARCARRGCGYACTCGAGRCCCGGCTGGAACGCTTGCTGCGCGARCGCGASAACATGGGACCGGTGAATCTCAGGGCCGAGACCGAGGCCAAGGACCTCGCCGAGCAGATCYYAACCATGCGGACCGAGCGCGAGGAYCTGATCCAGGCCATCGCGCGGTTGCGCCGCGGCATCAATGAGCTCAATCGCGAGGSCCGCGAGCGGTTCCTCGSCGCCTTCGAGRCCGTGAACRAGCACTTTGCCGACATGTTCAMGCGGCTGTTCGGCGGCGGCCGGGCGCATTTGAGCYTGACCGAGTCMGACGACCCSTTGGARGCCGGTATCGAGATCATGGCGAGCCCYCCCGGCAAAAGGCTTCAGGTCCTCTCGCTGCTSTCSGGCGGCGAGCAGGCCCTGACCACCATCGCCCTSCTGTTCGCGGTGTTCATGACCAACCCGGCGCCGATCTGCGTTCTCGACGAGGTCGATGCRCCGCTGGACGACGCCAATGTCGGGCGCTTCTGCACCCTGGTCGAGGAAMTCGCCCACGGCWCGGCGACCCGGTTCCTGTTGGTGACCCACAACCACGCCACCATGGCGCGCATGGACAGGCTCTATGGCGTCACCATGTCCGAGCGCGGTGTCTCGCAACTCGTCTCCGTCGATCTACAGGGAACGCGGCMTCTGCGGGCGATCGCCTGAACTCGCCGCAAATCAAAATTTATCTATTAATTTCAATCTATTAAACTAAAGCCGTTGAACCTTGACAGCCACCGAGCCAACTCCTATGGTGCCACCCGTTTTTGCCGTGGCAACGGCTCCTGACGGGCGTTTTGACGCCATTCCCATGGACGAGGGTAACCATCCGCCTTCCCTGGAGGACTTGGACGCACGGTTGCGGAAGGCTCGCGGGAAAGCTCACCCGGCCAACGCGGCCGAGGGCGAAGGGGTGCCCGCGGGCGGCTGGGGCCAGGCCATGCGGGTCGGGCTGGAGTTGGTATCGGGCCTCGCTGTCGGCGTCGGGATCGGCTGGCTGCTTGACGAATGGCTCGGTACGCGGCCGTGGCTGATGGTGGTGTTTTTCTTCCTCGGCGCCGGGGCGGGCATGCTCAACGTCTATCGCAGCGTGTCCAACCTCGGCTATGGCGTCGGCTACGGCGGGGCGCAGGCCGGAGACGACACCGAGGACGCGGAGAAGGAAACCGACGACGGCAAGCCTTGAGGCTGGTTGGGGGATCGGAGTGGCCAAACCGTTAGAGCAGTTCGAAATCAAGACCCTGGTGGACATCCCCGTCGGCGGCCTCGACGCGTCCTTCACCAACGCATCCGTCTTCATGGTCATCGCCGTCGCCGCGATCACCTTGTTCCTGACGCTTGGCATGCGCCAACGCGCCCTGGTGCCGRSCCGCTGGCAGTCCMTGGCCGAGCTCAGTTACCAGTTCRTCGCCCAACTKGTGCGCGAGAACGTCGGCGCCGAGGGGCGCCAGTACTTCCCCTTCATCTTCACGCTGTTCATGTTCATCCTGTTCTCCAACATGATCGGVCTCATTCCYTACGCCTTCACGGTGACGAGCCACATCATCGTCACCTTCGCCCTCGCCCTGGTGGTGTTCCTTGGCGTCACCCTGGTCGCCCTGATCAAGCACAGGCTCCGCTTCTTYAGCTTCTTCATGCCSCCCGGCGTGCCCCTCTACATGGCGCCGCTTCTGGTGCCCATCGAGATCATTTCCTACCTCGCCCGCCCGGTGACCCTCRGCCTCAGGCTGTTCGCCAACATGATGGCGGGGCACACCATGCTCAAGGTGTTCGCCGGTTTCATCGTCGTCCTTGGCATCGGGGGCATCGCACCGATCGCGGCGATCGTCCTGCTTTATGGGCTTGAGGTCATCGTCGCGGTGCTACAGGCTTACGTTTTCATCATACTCACCTGCCTCTACCTTCACGACGCGCTGCATCTGCATTAGGGATTAGTTGCATCCGCACTAGGAAGGCGGGAATGGGTATGTCGGTTCAAGAACAGCAACGGATAAGGAACCAGGAACATGGATGTTGAAGCCGCAAAGCAAATCGGCGCCGGGCTCGCCGTCACCTTCGCCCTCGCCGGCGTCGGGGTCGGTATCGGCAATATTTTCTCGGCCTTCATTACCGCCGTCGCGCGCAATCCGGCGGCGCGGACCATTGTGTTCCCTTACACCATGCTTGGCTTCGCCCTGGTCGAAGCGGTCGCGCTCTATGCCCTGTTGATCGCGTTCCTGGTGCTGTTCGGCTAGGACAAGCGTCGGCACCGGGCGGGGGCGAGCGAAACCCGCGCCCGAATCTTTGGAGTTAAGATGCCGCAACTCGACACCGCGACATTCGCGCCCCAGTTGGTGTGGCTGGCCATCACCTTCATCGGCCTTTACCTGATCCTCGCGCGCGCCGTGCTGCCGCGCATCGCCTCGGTCCTCGAGGAACGCCAGAAGAGGATCGACGTCAATCTGGAGAAGGCCGAGGCCCTGAAGGTTAAGGCCGAGGCGGCCCGGGCGGCTTACGAAGAGGCGCTGGATGCGGCCCGCGTGGCGGCCCATACACGGCTGAGTGAGGCGGCCGATGTGCTGGCGCGCGAGGCGGCGGAGCGCCACGAAGCGCTGGCCGGGAAACTCGCCCAGGAGGGCAAGGAGGCGGAAGAGCGCATCGGCGCCGCCATGGAAGAGGCGCTCAAGCACATACATACCGTCGCCGCCGAGATCGCCGGCGCGGCGACGGAAAAGCTGATCGGTTTGAAAATCGGCGAACAGGGCGCCCGCGCCGCCGTCGAGACCGTCCTCGGGGAGAAGGACTGATGCCGGCGTTGGCGGCCGAGAAGGTTATCGAGCACGCTCCTCCTTTCTATCTCGAGGCCGAGTTCTGGCTGACGGTGGCCTTCATCATTTTCGTCGGCCTGTTGATCCGGCCGATGACCCGGATGATCACTTCGGCGCTCGATGACCGTTCCGATGCCATCGCCAAGGAACTCGACGAGGCCGCGCGTCTCGCCGAGGAAGCGCAGGCGGCGCTCGCCGATTATCAGCGCAAGCAGCGCGATGCGGTSAAGGAAACCGAGGAAATCCTCGCCCGCGCCGAGGCCGAGGCCRAGCGCATGGGCGAGRCGGCGGCWCRGGRYYTGGCGGCGGCGCTCGAGCGGCGCGGGCAGCTGGCGATGGAGAAGATCGCCCAGGCCGAGGCCCGCGCCGTCGATGAAGTGCGCGACGCCGCGGTCGACATCGCCTTGAACGCCACCCGCAAGCTGATCGAGRAAAACGTCGACGAGCAGAAATCGGCCGCCTTGGTCGAGGACGCGATCAAGGAACTCCCCGACAAACTGCACTAGGCGCACTCCCCTCGGCTCGACCCGGCGACGCGGCGCGKAAAAAAACGCCGCCCCTCTCAGGGSTCSRCVCTAAYCMGYGCCTTGCGCCTTGGCCTTGWAYYTCTCCAGGCGGAGATCGAGCGCCTKGCCMAGCCACATCGCGAAGTCGGTGTGATCGCGGTAGCTGNNNTCGTCCGWCTTGGCATGGACCAGGAYSSTCAGCCCGTCGCGATTSAGCATCAGCCACGGCACCAGSYGTTGGAACYGATYGGSGCCGAAGSTGACCAGATACATCGCCTGGGGGTGGGGACCGACCGGTTCGTCGTGCCAGCTTCCGATCKYGACCTCGAAGCGCCCCGAGATCGCCTCGCGCAGACGCCCGGCGCGSCGCCGYGTTTCCTTGTCGTAATAGACATGGGCGTGAAACTCATCGATCCGGCTCGYATCCAMCACCGATCCCTCCCYANYRCKWACTTTCACTCATTGGTCCAGRCATAGCAGTTGCCCTTGCAATATTCGCGAAATCCCAGCCTCCGGTAAAGCCCGATGGCGGCCGTCGAGGCGAACAGGACGCCGACCCGATARCCCWTTCGCCGCGCTTCCAGCAAMGGCGCYWGCGTTACCGCCGTGGCGATTCCCTGGCCCCGGAACTCCGGCAGCGTGGCGACGTTGGAGATACCGGCGACGCCGGCGCCGAAGAACGCCGACGCCGTCGCCACCGGCGTTCCCTCGAGCCTGGCGATGTAGTGACGGTAGGGTCGATCGGCGCCCAGCCCCACCGCCGCGTGCATGTCGAGCCACGGATCGAGAGCAAAACCGGGAAACTCGTAGACCGGGGCCATGACGGCACACCAGGTCCCAAGCGTCTTAAGATCACGGACTTCCTCGATCTCGAGGTGGCGCGGTGCGGACAGACCGTCGGCCAAGCGCACGAGATCGACCGCCATGCCCGCCGCTTCGAAACCATGGACGAACCCCCTGGCCTCCAAATGGTTCGCCAGGTTCTCGGGCTCGGGCGACGGGCCGATCCACCAGAGCATCGGCACGTTGCGTTCGGCGAACCGGGCCACGGCTGTCTCGATGGCCGCCTCGATGCCGTTCGGAGAAAGCCGGGCGCGGAAGACGTTGTTGAAGACGGCAAAGGGGATGTCGGTGCGGGTCCAGATCATGTCCGCATCCTCGTAAAGCTCCATCCCGGGCCACCGCGACCAGGCCTTGCAGCTTTCGATCGCGTTCATCTCGATGGCGTCGATCAACGCCGGAATGGAAAAGTCCTCGAGGATCGTCTTCACCGGCAACTGCCCCTCCCCCTAGCGAGACAATGTGCGAGACAATGTAGCGGGACTGGGCGGCCGTGACCCGTCCTAATTATGCGAATCCTTATATCACCCCGCGAACGACCCTGGGCCGATTATAACAATCGGACAGAGGGTGCGGGCTAACGGTCCCGATGAGGTGCAGGGCCTACTCGGCCGCCTTGTCCGGCGCCGGGCGCCAGCGCAGGACCGGGTGGCGCGCCGCCCCGGTCTCGTCGAGGCGGCGTCTCGGCGTCAGCTTGGGGGCGTCATGGAATTTGGCCGCGTCGCCCGACCTGGCGCCGGCGGCGAGACCCCTGACGGTGGCGATGAACTGATCGAGGGATGCCTTGCTTTCGGTCTCGGTCGGCTCCATCAGCATGGCGCCGTGCACCACCAGGGGGAAATAGATGGTGGTGGGGTGGAAGCCCTCGTCGATCAGGGCCTTGGCGAAGTCGAGCGTGCTCACCCCGGTGTCCTCGAGGAAGCCGTCGTCGAACAGGACCTCATGCATGCACGGACCGGGATAGGAAACCGTCAGCACATCCTTGAGTCCGGCGAGAAGATAGTTGGCGTTCAATACCGCGTCTTCCGCCACTTGGCGCAACCCGTCGGCGCCGTGGCTCATCATGTAGGCAAGGGCGCGCACGAACATGCCCATCTGGCCGTGAAAGCCCTTGAGCCGGCCGATGGCGCTTAGCCCTTCATCTTCCGACCGGCCGCGATGCTCGACCAGGCGGAAGCCCTCCTTGCCATGGACGACGAAGGGCAACGGCGCGAACGGCGCCAGCCCGCCCGACAGCACCACCGGACCCGAGCCCGGCCCACCGCCGCCATGGGGGGTCGAGAAAGTCTTGTGCAAATTGAGATGCATGGCGTCGATGCCAAGATCTCCGGGCCTGACCTTGCCGACGATGGCGTTGAAATTGGCCCCGTCGCAATAGAAGTACGCGCCGACTTCGTGCACCGCCTCGGCGATCTCCAGGATCTCGTCCTCGAACAGCCCGCAGGTGTTGGGATTGGTCAACATGATGCCGGCGACATCATCGCCGAGCTTCGCCTTCACCACCGCAAGATCGACCCGGCCGCGGGCATTGTTGGCGACGGCGTCGATGTCGTAGCCGCAGGCGGCGGCGGTCGCGGGGTTGGTGCCATGGGCGGATTCCGGCACCAGGACCCGCCGCCTGGCATCGCCCTTCGCTTCCAATGCCGCCCTGATGCACATCATGCCGCAAAGCTCGCCCTGGGCGCCGGCCGCCGGTGACAGCGCCACCGCCTCCATGCCGGTCAGCACCTTGAGCCAGCGGGCGAGGCTATCGATCAGCTCGAGCGCGCCCTGGACGGTCGCTTCCGGCTGCATCGGATGCAAATCCGCGAGGCCCGGCAAGCGGGCGAGCCGTTCGTTGAGCCTGGGGTTGTGCTTCATGGTGCAGGAGCCCAGCGGATAGAAGCCCGAGTCGATGGCGAAGTTCTTCTGGCTCAGGCGCATGAAGTGACGCATGACCTCGGGCTCCGACAATCCCGGCAGCCCGATTTCGCCTTCGCGCGCGAGCCCGCCGAGCCGGTCTTCGCCCGGGACCGGCTCCGCGAGGTCAACGCCGGTACCCCCGGCGGTGCCTTGCTCGAAGATAAGCGGCTCCTCGATCTGGAGCCCGCGGTTACCGGTTATGGTGCCCGGCGTTCGGCTTGTAGCGGCCATCACAAGAGCGCCTCGAGCGCACCGGCGAAGGCCGCGATGTCCGCTTCCGAGTTGGTTTCGCTGACGGCCACGAGCAGGAGATTCGCCAGTTCGGATTCTCGCGGATAGAAGCGCGACACCGGCACGCCGCCAAGCACGCCTCGCTGCGCCAGCTTATCGGCGACGGCGCCGGCGGGCTTGGAGAGCCTCAGGGTGAACTCGTTGAAGAAGGTGTCGTTCAGGACCTCGACGCCGGGCACCGCGCCAAGCACGTCCGCCGCCCTCACCGCGACCGAATGATTGATGGCCGCGAGCCGCTTCAACCCGGCCGAGCCCAGAAGCGCCAGGTGCACCGTGAAGGCCAGCGCACACAAGCCCGAATTGGTGCAGATGTTGCTCGTCGCCTTGTCGCGGCGGATATGCTGCTCGCGGGTCGAAAGGGTCAGCACCCAGCCGCGCCTGCCATCGACATCGGTGGTCTCGCCGACGATGCGTCCGGGCATCTGGCGCACATGCTTGTCCCTGGTCGCCAACAGGCCGACATAGGGGCCGCCGAAACCGAGGGGATTGCCCAGTGACTGGCCCTCGGCGACGACGATATCCGCCCCCATCTCACCGGGCGGCCTGACCGCGCCCAAGGACACCACCTCGGTGACGGCGACGATCATGATGGCGCCGGACTCGGCGCAACGGGCGGCTAGCGGGGCAAGATCGCCGAGGTGGCCGAAGAAGGCCGGGTTCTGGACGACGACGCAGGCGGTCTCACCGTCGATCATGGCGCCAAGGTCCTCGACGCCTTCGACGTCGGGCGGCGCGGCCGCGAACTCGGCATTCGAATAGCGGGCGAAGGTGGCGGCGGTTTCACGGTAATGGGGGTGCAGCCCGCCCGACAGCACCACCTTGTYGCGCCCGGTTATGCGGCGCGCCATCATCACCGCCTCGGCGCAGGCGCTGGCGCCGTCATACATCGAGGCATTGGCGACRTCCATGGCGGTCAGCAGCGCCACCTGGGTCTGGAACTCGAACAGATATTGCAGCGTYCCCTGCGACACCTCGGGCTGATAGGGSGTGTAGGAGGTCAGGAACTCGCCGCGCTGGATGAGGTAATCCACCGTCGCCGGCAGGTGGTGRCGGTAAGCGCCGGCGCCGAGGAAGCTGGGCGCCGTCGCSGGACTGAGATTCCTTGCCGCCAACCCGGCGATGGCGCGCTCGACCTCCATTTCGCCGGCATGGTCCGGCAGATCKAGGGGGGYCTYGAGGCGCGCCGCYKCGGGCACGTCGGCGAACAAATCCTCGATGGAGGTAACGCCGATGGCCGCCAGCATGGCCTGACGATCGTTATCGGTCAGCGGCAGGTAGCGCATCAGCCGAGCCCTGCGGTGAAGGCCGAATAGGCCGCCTCGTCCATCAGCTTGTCAAGCTCGGACGGATCGCCGAGCCGGATCTTGACGAACCACCCCGCGCCCAGGGCATCGGCATTCACCGTCTCCGGCGCGTCGGACAAGGTCTCGTTCACCTCGGTCACTTCGCCGCTCACCGGCGCGTAGACCTCGCTCGCCGCCTTGACCGATTCGACGACCGCCATCTCGTCGCCTGACTTCACCTGCTTGCCGATTTCGGGGAGCTCCACATAGACCACGTCGCCCAACTGCTCCTGGGCGTAATCGGTGATGCCGACGGTGCCGATGTCGCCGTCGAGGCGAATCCACTCGTGCTCGTCGCTGAATTTCATCTCGCTCATGGGTCAGAACCTCTTGTTTCGCATTCTCGATCAGCCCCTGTAGTAACGCGGTGGAACGAACGGCAAGGCCGCCACCGCGCCCGCGCGCGCCCGGCCCCGCACCATGAGCTTGACCCCGGTGCCGAGCTCGGCCTGGCCGCTTTCGACATAGCCCATGGCCACCGGCCCGCCCACCGTCGGGCCGAAGCCGCCGCTCGTGATCTCGCCGATGGTCCGGCCTTCGGCGTCGGTGATTTCTGTCTTCTCGCGTGCCGGCGCCCGGCCCGAGGGCTTTATGCCGACGCGCCTGCGCTTGGGCCCTTCCACCAACTGGGCGCGGATGATGTCGGCCCCGGGGAAACCGCCGGCCTCGGCGCGCCGCTTGGAAATGGTCCAGCCGAGCCTCGCCTCCACCGGCGTCGTGGCGGTGTCGATGTCGTGACCGTAAAGACAGAGCCCGGCCTCGAGCCTCAGCGTATCGCGGGCGCCGAGTCCCGCCGCCATGACTTCCTCCTCGCCCAACAAGAGGCGCGCGAGGCCGGGAGCCTCGTCATTGGCAAGCGAGATCTCGAAACCGTCCTCGCCGGTATAGCCGGCGCGGGCCACCATGCAGTCGGCCCCTTCGATGCGCATGGCTTGCGCCGTCATGAACTTCATGTCCCGGCAAGCGGGGGCGAAACGCGCCAGCACTTCCACCGCCCGGGGTCCCTGCAGCGCCAAGAGCGCCCGGTCCTCGAGAGACGTGATCTCCAGCCGGCCGGCGAGACGGTCGCGGAGGTGGTCAAGGTCGGCCGCCTTGCAGGCGGCGTTGACGACCATGTGGAGGTGATCGTCGGCGCGGATGACGATGACATCGTCGAGAATACCGCCCGTCTCGTTGGTCAACATGGTGTAACGCATGGCCCAGGGCGCGAGCCCCTGGATGTCGCCCGGCACCACCGTCTCGACGGCCTCGGCCACATCGCCGCCCCTCAGCGTCACCTGCCCCATATGGCCGATGTCGAAGAGGGAGGCCCGGGAGCGGGTATGGAGGTGCTCGGCGATGATGCCGCCGGGGAACCGGACCGGCATCTCGTAGCCGGCGAAAGGCACCATTCTGGCGCCCATCTCGACATGGAGGTCGAACAACGCCGTCCGCTGCAATTTCTCTGGTGCGGGATCGGTCAATGGGTCCTCCAACAGTTACCGGACTGCTTCCGCGCGATCGCGGCGGCGGCGGCAGTCCCCTCTGTCTTTGGACCTGAAAGATTCACCGGCCGGCGGGCGGGCCCGCGTCCGGCTTACATCTTCGGTGAGGCGTCCTCGGTTCGGTTCAAGGCCGGACGCCTGCTCTCCAGAGCGTCATCACCCTGCGGTCCTTCTGCCTGAGAGTTTCTGGGACCTTTGCTCCTTCGGCGCCGGCAACGGCAATAGGACCGTGCCGGTCTCTCCCGCAGGGGTCATCTGAGCATCCGCGAAAGACGATGATCGGCACTCGCGGATTCTACCGACTCAACGGGGCATCTTAACGACCGGGGGATCGAGGTCAACCACGCCATCGAAGATTGCCGCCAACCGCCATGATACCAAAGGTCCTTGATAATGACCCCTAGAGACGGCTTCCCAAGGTTTTCGGCTAGGAGCGCGTGGCGCGGCGACCCCTCCTACCCGCCCGATGGCCCGACGGATGGCCTGCCCGATCTATAGGGTCATTATCAAGGACCTTTGGTATTACCTCCGCTGGCGCGGGCGCCGGTTGAACTCGAGCTCCTCCCTGGTTACCTGGAGGCCGATAATGATCCTGTAGTTCTCCGCCGAGCGGCCGCGCGGCAGGGGAATCATCTGCTCGAGCTCCTCGGACGCCATGGCGCGGCTGATATTGGGAACAAAGGGTATCAGGGCGGTGAACCGTTCCCTGGCGAGTATGTCACCGGCGGGATTGGCGATAGCGACGAAATAGGCGAACACCGCCTTTCGGCTCTTGTCCGCCGGCCCCCGTTCGGCCGAAATGTCGACCAACATGTCGATCTTGACGCCAGATTTGTCGTAGGCGCACTTGGTCCTGACATTGGCGAGCCGGACCTGGAACACCACATCGGTCAGATCCCGTCCGGGACCGGGAAGAAACTTGGTGAGCCGCTGCGCATCCTTGAGTATGCCTGCCTGGGGACAGGGATACTGCGCCAACTTGGCGCCGCCGAACATGCCGCACCCCGCCGCCACCAGGACAAGGAAAATTCCCGCCGGATACCGCCAACCGGGCGTCAACACATGCCCTCTCCTGGCCAGCGGTCAGCCACCGGCCGGGCCCAGAGCGGGTCTTGGTAGATAGGAACCATTTGACCGGGATTATTTTGCGCCCTGGCTAGGCGCGGAATGCGCAGTGATGCTGGCGCATCACAAGCATATCGCAACGACGCCAGGGCGCGAAAGAACCCGGCCTCCGGTGGGGCAAATCGGCCCCTCGGCGGCGTTGCGGCGCTTGCCCGATGCTCAAGCATCGCGCGGCCCGCCGCGCCTAGCCGAAGGAGCCGATTTGCCCCATCAAATTGATTCCTATCTACCAAGAACCGCTCTAGTTCACAGTTTGCCATGGGTGCCGTCGCAATAGGGCCTATCGCCGGTCCGCTTGCAGCCACAAAGGTAGACCTCCTTCGATTCGGCCGCTTTGAACGCGACGGGCTCGATCCCGGTGTCCTTATGGGACCCGTCGCAAAAGGGCTGATTGGCGCTGCGCCCGCAGGCACACCAATAATATTCCTTGCCGGCCTCGACCTCGACGCTAAAGGGGCCTTTCTGGGCGATCAGCGGCTCCGTCATGACACCCTTCCTTTTCCGTTAACGGCTGTACTTGCTTGATTTAGGGCGGTAAATTACTAGGTTGTTATCATGCCTCCGGCGGGCGCGGCTTGGCAGAGGCGACCGGTTTCCCGTTGACGGGACTTTAGGTAACCGGTGGTGATTGCACAAGACCCGCTCCACGGGAAAAACCTTCCCAGGAGAGCGAGGGACCGCGGCGGAGCGTGGATCGGAACATGGCGAAACCTGAACTCAAGATACTGCTGACCAGCCCGAGGGGGTTTTGCGCCGGGGTGGACCGGGCGATCCAGATCGTCGAGGGGGCGCTCGAGAGGTTCGGAGCGCCGGTCTATGTCCGCCACGAAATCGTTCATAACCGCCACGTCGTCGAGAGCCTCGAGGACAAGGGCGCCATTTTCGTCGAGGACCTCGACGAAATCCCGGACGACGCGACGGTGATCTTCTCGGCTCACGGGGTACCGAAGGCGGTGACCCAGGAAGCGACGCGCCGTGAGCTTTTCTATCTCGATGCCACCTGCCCGTTGGTGAGCAAGGTCCACCACGAGGCCGAACATCATYTCGCCGCCGGCCGCCAAATCTTGTTGATCGGTCACACCGGTCACCCCGAGGTCGAAGGCACCATAGGCCAGTTGCCCGAAGGCGCGATCTTATTGATCGAGACCCGGGAACAGGCGGAGAGCGTCGAGGTGCGCGATCCGGAAAATCTGGCCTATGTGACCCAGACGACCCTGTCGATSGACGACACCGCCGACATCGTYCAGGCGTTGAYGAAGCGTTTTCCCGGCATCCRGGGGCCGAGCAAGAGCGACATCTGCTACGCCACCGCCAACCGCCAGCGGGCGGTGAAGGAAATCGCSYCRCGCTGCGAMGTGYTGATCGTGATSGGGKCGCCCAATTCGTCGAACTCGAGSCGGCTGGTKGAGGTCGCGGCGCTSAACGGCTGCCCGCGGGCGCTTCTGGTRCAGCGCGCCGCCGACATCGACTGGGATTCGATGAACGGSATMARGTGTCTTGGCATCACCGCCGGRGCYTCGGCGCCCGARGTTCTCATCRAAGGCSTGCTCGATGCCTGCCGCSAGCGTTTCGAGGTCWCGCTGGAGGAGGTGAGCGTGATCCGCGAGGAGGTGCGGTTCAGCTTRCCCCGTGAGCTCACCACGTAANTTTTTTTCARCCGCTTCGACCGCGCGAAWTTCCACCCCATCCAWCTTTCACCCGGTATGATGACGCCGCKCCCGCCCGGACCCTGAACCCGGCGCCGACAAGACAAGMYCATGGCCGTCTACACSGAAGTATCCGACGAGGAACTYGAAGAATTCCTCTSCCAGTATGACCTCGGCGGTCTGGTTTCSTTCAAGGGCATCGCCGAGGGRGTGGAGAACTCCAACTACCTGCTCGGGACCGGGACSGGCACCTACATCCTGACCCTTTACGAAAAAMGGGTGCACCGRGRKGACCTYCCCTATTTCCTCGGCCTGATGGAACATCTCGCRRGCCAGGGCATCGCCTGYCCGACCCCGATCCGSGGCAGCGACGGRARGGCGCTGCGCGAGTTGTGCTCCCGGCCCGCCGCSATCATCAGCTTCCTCGASGGYGTKTGGCCGCGGCGCGTCCAGCCCCGGCACTGCGCGTTRCTCGGCGATACCATGGCGCGGATGCACCTCGCCGGCGCCTCSTTCGRGGGCGAGMGGGYCAATGCGCTCTCGATCRAGGGCTGGCGGCGCCTGTTCCGSCARGTCGAGGCCAGGGCCGACGAGGTGCGCCCGGACCTGGCCGCRGAGATCGCCGGGGAGCTCGCCCATCTCGAGGCCCACTGGCCCCGGGACCTKCCGGCGGGCATCRTCCATGCCGATCTCTTYCCCGACAACGTCTTCTTTCTCGCAGACAAGCTCTCGGGCCTCATCGACTTCTATTTCGCCTGCAACGAYTTCTTCGCCTATGACCTCGCCATCTGCCTCAACGCCTGGTGCTTCGAGACCGACCGCAGCTTCAACATCACCAAGGCGCGCCAGATGCTTTCCGCCTACCGCGAGGTGCGCCCGTTCTCCGACACCGAACTCGAGGCGCTGCCGTTGCTCGCCCGGGGAAGCGCGCTGAGGTTCCTGCTGACCCGGCTCTATGACTGGCTCAACCATCCCGACGGCGCCTGGGTGAAGCCTAAGGACCCCTTGGAATACCTGCAGAAGCTCAGGTTCCATCAGGGCATCACCGGCGCCGGCGCCTATGGCCTCGAGTGACGACGTGAAGCGGGGAGCGGGAAAATCCGCCCCGGAGGCGACGGAACCGGCGGTGGTCGACATCTATACCGACGGCGCCTGCAGCGGCAATCCCGGTCCCGGCGGCTGGGGCGCGGTGCTGAGCTACAAGGGCAAGGAGCGGGAAATCCACGGCGCCGAGGCGAACACCACCAATAACCGCATGGAGCTGACGGCGGCGATCAAGGGGCTCGAGGCCCTCACCCGGCCGGTCAAGGTGCGGCTTCATACCGACAGCACCTATCTCAAGGACGGCATCACCCTTTGGATCGAGAACTGGAAGGCCAAGGGGTGGAAGACGGCCAAGCGCAAGCCGGTCAAGAACGAGGATCTATGGCGCCGGYTGGARRCCGCCGCCGCCGGCCACGAGGTCGAATGGCGCTGGATCAAGGGCCACGCCGGCGATCCCGGGAACGAGCRCGCCGATGMRYTGGCGCGGCGCGCCATCGATGAGGCTCGCGAGGCSCCGGCGTGACGGCCACGGCCCGCGCCGACCTTTCTCATGGCAACTGGATCGATTGGCGCGGAGTGTGTGATAATCTTTTGCGGCATTGTGACCAAAGCCACATAAAGCTCTTGCGTAGYATGGCGGGATAAATGCGTTCGGCGTGACTCCCATTGATGAGGAGTCGTCTGATGATGCGGGAACGCCAATACCGGCAACCGAGCGATGCTGGCCAGGATGGCACGTCTGCCTGGATTGTTGCGGCGTGTCTCTTGCTGTTCCTGGTCCTGGCTGCCTGCCAGAGCATGGAGCAACCGGTATCCCACGATCGAGTTGTCCGATTCTTCGACGATCTCGTGTTCGGGACGGATTACGCCCTGGACGGGCAGCGGCCCAAGACAATCCGGAAATTGACCGAATCCGTACATGTCAGGATCACGGGCAAGTATTCGGAGAAACACCCCGCGGAGGTGAAAGCACAGCCGGATCGGTGACCGACGCCAGGCGATCGCCCGAATAGGTAAGCGTCGTCACCAGGCCCATG
>LKGT01000601.1_pt6 | contig 18480 bp, 18 predicted proteins | sample 503861 | NCBI WGS metagenome assembly LKGT01 (sample SAMN04113194, study PRJNA297058) | marine sediment metagenome | biome: marine benthic biome; feature: marine benthic feature; material: marine sediment; isolation source: sediment sample collected at the water-sediment interface from the South......
TWNADWYTYTTWNTTSKWSTRVTRAWMMWTCKGGTTYTTCTTCAGACTCTTTTTGGAGTGGTAAACCATCTAGTTTTTCTTCTGATTCTTCTTCAGAATTTACTTCAAYAGGTACTTCATTTGATTCTTCTTCAGACAATTCAAAATCKTTTTTTCTTTGGCTAATTTTATGTTTATTGTATTATTTCGCATAGAGGATTGGCTTTAATTAGTAATAAATCAGAATCTTTTTTGTTTTTTTCTATACTTTCAAAATCAGTTTTTGAACATGCAACAACAATAGTTGTCTTATCACTATGAAATAAGTCAAAATTAGGAGTGTYAAATGATTCAACGTCTCCAATATAATCTCGTAAGCGTGDGATTAAATTTTGTAATATTTCAATTTTATCTCCACGCATTTCATGTTGATCTAAATTCCATGATAAGGCAATTTTAGTTCTGCTTGCTTTAAGATCATTTTTCTTTAATGTTGCACGAATTTCATCTATTAGTCTTTTAATGTACCCATCAATTCCTTTGATACTTCCATTAATCAAATACATGAGGGTGTTTGCTCCYTCAAAGGATGAACCTAAAGCCTTAAGATCATAAAGGCCTTTTATCATATCATCCAAGTATAGGTTTTTGAATTCATCAGAAGAAAGATCCGATTTTGTAACATCATCTTGAGCAAACTTGCATAYTTCCAATACACTACAAAGCCTTGAAAATCTAGAAAGAGTGTCAATCGCGTGAAAGTGCTCTGACGATGAAAGAGATACAAATTTTTTTTCTTTTTTGCCACTGGATATTAATTCAGCTAGCTCATTGTCTTTTTTACTGTTGAATGAACCAATAAHRTTTGGAGTGTTTTTTAGATCGSCAAGAGGAAAATAATAGTATAAAATTGATTTTCCTATTTCAAAACCTGTAACATGCTCTAATAGTGAAATATTTTCATTATTTCCTCCAAATCCAACTGGTAGAGTATAAACTATGGAACTGTTTTTCTTTAAAGAYGAAGTRGCATCTTTAAATTTTGAATTAATTTCAGTTTTAATATCTTGACCAGTTTTTCTAATTCTTGGCGCAAAGAAAAGATATTTTGCTTTTGATGTTGCAATATCTATTGGTTCCATTGATAATAATGGTTCATCTTCTTTCAAAGATGAAACGTYGGGATAGGTTTTGGCAATTTCAGAWTTTAACGAGATTGCAGAAGGTGCAGATTCATCAATAATGGAGACATCTGCTCCTTTAATGGCCATTTGACAYGCCATGGCATAACCTTCTGTACTWAGTCCATAAACAACAACTTTTGCTCCCCCCATTTCTACTCARGTTGGGTAAYAGCACTAANAAANNCTTATTGAACTTGAAATTAAAYAGGAAAGNAANAATTAGATCAAAACAGAATRAAAATTACTTTTCATTCTAATTGAAACAATCGGTAAATTACAGAAGAACATTTTAAAGGAAATTAGATTAAARKCGTCGTCCGGCAGCCCGGTAGAGGAGAAATCCRCYGAATGTAGMGGTCAAGCATAGGGGCCTTTGRAGCCCTTGACCCCAGTTCGAGTCTGGGCCGGGCTATCTTAATTCTATTAAATTGTGCTAAAAATCCAATCTAGTGAGTAGTTTTGTAGCAATTGAAAATGATCCGAGAGCTAAAAGCACCAATACTATCATCTCAATTAGAATAAAGTCATTAAATGTTCCAAAAAATCCTGCTCTTATTACATCTACAATATAGGTTAAGGGATTGAKGTARAATRMTGTAGCAAGGGGTTCTGGAGCTCCCGCAGCTGGATAAAATGCAGTGCTTACAAATGCAAAGAATAGAAAAACAGTATTTATRGTAACATTGAAACTTTCACTTGATTTTATCCGKGTGGAAATTATTGATGCAATHGAACCAAACAAAACCGATCCTGTAATAGCCGCAAAAATAATCAACGGTATTGTTATAAAACTAAATTCAATCGATTGAAAGAAAACTGGAAAGCCTACTAATRCAATTAAAAATGCACTGACTAGACCAATGATTCCAATTGTGARAATATTACTGAGAATATAATTTGCTCTTGTAAATGGACCAGACATAATTTGCTCAAACATTCCATATCTTTTATCATTCCAAATTATAATTCCAGAAACTAGTGTACTATTCATTATGTTAAAACCAATCATACCAGTTGCTAAAAATACAGGATAAGTAATTTCTTTTGTTTCAAATGTAACTTTATCAATTAACGAAGTATAAGCAAATCCTGCAACAAAAATATAGATTAATGGAAATATTACTTGCCATAACAAAAATCCGGGATTAAGTGAAATTGTAAGATTTCTGTTAACTAATCTAATTATTGGATGCATCTGAGTATTCTACCAYTTKAAGGAAAATTTCTTCTAGATTTGTTGGGATTGCTGACAAATCTTCGATTGGTATATTGTTATTGTTTAGAATTTGTAAAATTTGTAAAAGTACTGTTTCAGATTTATCTGAATGAATARTTATGTTAGTTCCAGAATTAAAATCTATTTTGCAATCATCAATGTTATTTAATAAATMAGAAATTGATTTGTTAATTCCAGAAAGATGAATTTTGATAGTTTTTTCCCTACCAAAYCTGTTTTTCAGGTCATCTGGAGAATCAACAGCAATTATTTTTCCTTTATTTATGATAGCAATTTCATCGCAAATGTACTCYGCCTCACTCAGAACATGTGTAGTATAGAAAATAGTGAGRCCAGATTTKGCCTTATTTTTTAAAAAATCTAACAATTTTCTTCTAGYGGTAGGATCTAGCCCAACYGTTGGTTCATCTAAGAAAAGTAATTCCATGTCATGCATAAATTCACGAGCTACCTGAACTCTTCTTCTYTGACCAATTGATAGATCRTCATTTTTTTTATRTCGAATTTCTTTTAAATTAAATTCTTCAAGTAGCTCTTCYACTCGCTTTTTTCGAATTTTTTGTGGRAYATTCCACATCATRCCATATTTATCAAGAGATTTTTCTACTGAAAGAGTTGGTTCRTAGCTTGGTTGTTGTAAAACGACGCCAATTCTATTGCGTACCYGTAAAGGTTTTTTCACTGCATCAATTCCCAGAATTGATAACTGYCCRYYAGTTGGTGGAATTAASGTTGTYAATAATTTGATTGTAGTTGATTTTCCAGCACCATTTGGTCCTAAAAATCCAAATAYTTGTCCAGATCTAACATTCAAGTCTATTCCATCTACTGCTTTTACAGAACCATATGTTTTAGAAAGAGAATTTGCAGTAATRCTGRACATGAACCAATTGYGATCTACTTACTAATTTAGTTAATGAAATTTTTATTAAGAGACCATAATAACYGGTATTAACTTGACDGAATATGAATCTCTATTAGACAAACTATTAGAACAAAAACCTGAGCTTTTGCGATCTGATATTGAAGAAAGAATTAAACAAAAAAAAGACAAAATTGGAGCGGGTTATCTTACTGATCAAGGYGCACTTTTTCTCATTGCTTCAGACCTAGGTGTATCGTTATCAGAGCCGTTAAAAGTTGAGATGAGTCTTAAGGATTTGTTTGTTGGAGCAAAAGAAATWTCTTTAGAATCTAGAGTTTTGAGTCTAGCACCCGCAAAASAATATACTAGAAAAGAYGGTTCACCATTTCTTCTTCGAACTATGACTGTTTATGATAATGATTCAACTGCAAGTGTAAAGCTTTGGGATGAAAAAGCAAGTCTTCCTGAARTTGAAGATTTGAAGCCTGGAGATCTTATTAAAATAATCAAGGCATATGTAAAATCRGATCTTAATGGCAAACCCACAATCAACATAGGTTCAGGCTCGCACATTGAACCTTCCCATAACGAGAGTGACATACSATCAATTRATGATATTACAGTAGATGTCAGYAAAGTGAAAGAAGGMGATACCGATTTGGYGRTTTCAGGAAAAATTGATGGAATGATAAGTTCSATGGAATTTACTAATTCTARAGGTCARCCAGGAAAGGCTCTAAGATTRAGATTGAAAGGAGATGATGGAAATTCTATWAGAGTTGTTCTTTGGGGRAAAGATGAAAGTAGTGTTCCAAAAATTATTTCTCTTGAYGCAAAAGTTCGCYTACTAGGTATTAGAACAAAAYCTGGSAATCAAGGRYTAGAAATTCATGGAAATGAATCTACAGTTGTTGAGATTGAAGGAAAACAAGAAGCTGAACCAATTCTTTTTAGAATAATATCTATTGCAAAACTTGATTCTGGTAAAACCATGATACTTGGTGTGGATAAGGAAAAAAGAATGTTCAACATTTCTGATTCTTCAGAAAATACCCTACAATTCAAAGAAAATGATGTGKTAGAATGYATGCCCTCWAAAGTTTTTGGYRATTCTATTACATTAGATRAAAATTCTTTTGTTCGTAAAATGGATGATGATTCTACAATTCYAAAYAAARCTCAAATTAGAACAAAAATTTCTGATGTMAAAGTTGGAGGARACTATTRTGTTGAAGYAATTATTTTGAAGGTTCCKGAAAGAAGAGAAGTTCAAACAAAAWACGGCGAATCGGTTTYGTTATCAGARATGTTTGTTGAAGATGATASCGRTCAAATTTGGATTAAAGGATGGAGAAAYCAAGCTAGACTTATTGACAATTGTTCAATTGGAGAAATAATTTCAGTTACTGGTGTTAAYGCAAAATCAGGATTGGAGGSAAGAATAGAGTTATTCTTGTCACCTTTTTCTATAATTTCAAAGAAAAACTAGTAATCCCAAAATCCTCTAGTCATAACATACTGCCTTTCAGCCTCATAGATCTGCTTGTAGAGATTTTCCTCATCTACCATATTTCTTAAAATTCTGGCGGCAGTATCTGCYCCTACTCCATATCCAGAGAGGACAATTAAAGCGGTTTTTCCGAAATTTTCKATTAAAGAAGATACTTTCCAGGCTCKGTCAAATTTGTGTTTTTCATCTGWWGAAATTTTTTTTCCTGAATRTTTTTTCTGAATAATTTTWGGCAGATCATAATCTGAGTAAAAAGTTGCAGTAATCTGGCGTGCTTTACAATATGGACAAGATAAAGAATTTKTTATTTCATTTGTTTCTACAACYYTAACCCATTTTCCACATCTTGCACAAACTAAYCTGTGTTTTGTTTTGAAAAGTCTTGATTTTATYATATCTAATATTGCTTTATCAACATTGGAAGGTGATGAATAATATTTTGTAGTATGATCTAAAATCGGAATAGCTAATTTAGAAAATTTATCAATATCACACCAATTAATTTGAATTTCATTATTTCGAATTTTTTGTAAAATTTTTCCAGTTCCTTCGATRTCATATTTRTCATGAAATAATTCCCTTAAAGCTTCTTTTACTAGTGGAGTTTTTGAGTATCTATCATARAGAAATCTTGCAGATTTTCTTTCATAAAYTGCTTCGCGACCAACAATRCCAAATTTTTTAGCAACACACCACGTTCTCCAGTTAACGTTATGAGTTCCAGATAAAGATGCTGTAATGATATTTGGTAAATCATATTCATCTTTTATGACCTGAATTAATAATTTTTCTGAAATTCGAGAATTAGATGATAATRCAATTCTATAAGCATCAGAACGTGCTTCAACTAAATATCCTAACATGGATGATAACATTGAAGATAGTAGAGTGGATAATGTTGAGTTAATTTTTGTTCCAAAACATGCATGTAAGACAAGCTTTCCTTCAGATTTTACAGATTCAACAACAATTGTTTTTTCATTTGGTATTGAATCAAAATTTAATTTTGAAAGAATATCRTTATGGAGTTTCAAAGAACCRCRTTTTACTTTAGTTCTAAGTAATCCAACTTTTCTAGCHGTGWTATACTCAACAGGTATRYTTTCTCCTTCCCAATATGGAACAGTAATGCTACCTGCTCTGAATGGCTCAACATTTACAATGAATGATTTTTCATCTACATTGAGGATTCGCCATTGCATTCCTTTAAGAACAAAAATATTTCCTGATTCTCCATAATCACCTACAAAACGTTGATCTAAGGTACCAATAATTTTTTTTCCAACTGAATCAAAAACTTTGAATTTCAGAATATCTGGAATTGTTGAAAGATTTTCAAAATAGTATTTAAACGATCTKCCTTTCTTCCAAAAAACCATTTTTTCTTTGTCAAAAAATAACAAATAATTTGAATCAAGAAGCTCCAATACATTTGAAAAATCGTTTAATGTTATATTTCGAAATGGGAATGCCTTGGTTACAGTTTTAAATGCATTTTCAACTGAAACTTCACCCAATTGCATTGTTAAACCAATTAAATGGTGTGCTAGAACATCTAAAGAGCCATCATGAATTTTTTGTTCTTCGATATTTCCTTCTTTTACTMGTTCTAGTATAGCTTTTGCTTCAAATTCATCATCAGCACTRTTAGTAATTATCAAACCTTGGGCAGAAGAATTTCGATTGTGTTTACTTCTTCCAATTCTTTGAACAAGTTTTGATACTTGTCGAGGTGATCCATAATGAATTACTAATTCAACTGAACCTATRTCAAGACCAAGCTCTAGTGATGAAGTACATACAACTATTCCAGGTTTTCCTTCTCTAAGTAGTGTTTCAGTTTCTTCTCTAACTTGTTTTGATAAAGAACCATGATGTAGTTCTATATTGATATCAGATTTTTCTTTCAGTATTGATGCTAAAAACTCTGATTCACCTCTRGTGTTTGTAAAAAGCAGGATGGGGGAGTTRAGATTTAATTTTTTAACATAATCAATAATAGAGWCTGCTACATCAGATATTGTTCCATCTACATATTTTACATCTACATCATACTTTCGAACTGAGGTATCTTGAATTATCTTACATTTTCTTTTTGTTCCAACTACAAATTTTGCWGCTTCATCCTCATTTCCTATAGTTGCTGATAATCCCACTCGAGTAATCTCAGYGTTTGTGGAAAGTTGAAGTCTTTCTAAACTAAKAGATAGTTGCGAGCCTCTTTCACTAGGCAATAATTCGTGAACTTCRTCAATTACAACCCATTCGAGTTCTGATAATGCATCCAAYATTTTTTTCTGAGTTAAGAGAATGACTAGYGTTTCGGGTGTTGTGATTAAAACGTCTGGAGGATCTTTTGTTATTTTTCTTCTATCTGATTGAGATGTATCACCATGTCGAATTTCAATTGTTAATCCATCATTTTCTGCATAACGAGTAATTCTTCTAAAAACATCACGATTAAGTGCACGTAAAGGAGTGATGTAAAGCACTTTGATTTTTCCAATTTTTTTTGATTGTTTTACTAGAGAAAATATTGGGATTACTGWACATTCTGTTTTACCAGAACCAGTGGGYGCAATAATCAATGAATCTTTCTTTTGTAAGATTGTTGGAACAGCTTTTTTCTGAATTTCGGTTAACTGTTGAAATCCTAGATTAGAAAATTTTGTTGTTAAGACAGGATCAAGCAGTTGATTCTTCWGTTTGTTTTGACCTCGATCTTTCATAAACCATTACGCCAACAATTCCAATTGCAAATAAAATAACYGTGATTATAGGTATTGAATCAAAAATTCCAGCCATAACCTWTCTCAKAATTTCATGGTTAAATAGATTAAGATGAATTGTGCAAGCCGTCAGAAGATATATTGTAATTGAATATWTTTTCTGAAAAAGGTGAGTATACTTTTCCAGTGAATTTAGTTCCTTTTTTTGATAGTTTTATTTTAGTATGAGTAAATATGCTAATTGATTTTTCTAAATTTTCAGTTTCATGCTGATCAATATTTCTRATCATATTTGTGATGACTACTGGTATGTTATTTTGAATTGTGATTTTTGATAATTCATGCATATATTTCATAAATGYAATATTTTTTTCTAAAGTTAATTTATCTTTAGAATATTCAAATGAGAATAAGTCAGTTATGTTGTCTATTACAATCAAATCAAAATTTGATTCAGAGATTTTTGATAATGCTTGAATTTGTTCTGCAGAATTAATAATTCTGCTTACTATTACTTTATCCATTAATGAATGGTCCATGTTATGATTTTTCATAACTTCAAGCATTCTTTCAGGTCTAAATTCGCYTGTTGTATCTTGAAAATAAACCCGTCCTCCTTGTTGAAGRGAATTAATTGAAATTTGTATCAAAAATTGTGTTTTACCAGTTCCATTTGGTCCAAAAATATCAGTGATGATTCCATTTTTAATGCCTCCTCCAAGAAAGTGATCCAATTTTTCAATGCTAGTTGAGATCATGTATTCAATATCATTTATCCAAAATTAAAAGGAATTATTTTTCATTATTAGGCAAGGCTTTTATTCAGGATAACATCGTATGCTSACAAGTGAAAAATCAGTGTCACAATCARGTGCTAAAAGACCAYTAACAACACTTCAGAAAAGTACTAAGAAAAAAGTTACTGTTAGACTGAAAAATGAGGTAGAATACAAAGGRAAAATGGACAATGTTGATTCYTATATGAATTTGATAATGACTGATGCTGAAGAGATTCGTGATGACAAAGTTATTGCAAAYTATGGTCGGGTCATTGTTCGAGGCAATAATGTATTATTCATCAGATTAGAAAATGAACTCTGATTTCAGGGGTTTGTTATGGCTAGAAATTTTCTTTTTACATCAGAATCAGTAACGGAAGGCCATCCTGATAAGGTATGTGACCAGATTTCAGATGCAATTTTAGATGAATATCTAAGGCAAGATCCAGATTCACGTGTYGCTGTAGAAACTCTGACTAYTACGGGATTTGTGGCAGTTGCAGGCGAAGTTACTTCAAAGGCTAATTTTGGGAAAGAAGAACAGGAAAAATTGGTTAGAAAAACAATTCGGGAAATTGGTTATGATAATTCAGATTTACTTTTTGATGCTGATTCATGCGAAGTCATGATGAGATTACATTCTCAAAGTCCAGATATCAGCCAAGGTGTTACTGCAACAGATGACAAGGAACAAGGAGCAGGGGATCAAGGTTTGATGTTTGGTTATGCATCAAATGAAACAGATGAGCTAATGCCATTACCCATATTGCTTGCTCATAAGCTTACAAAAAAACTTGCAGAGGTAAGAAAGAAAAAAGAACTAGAATGGGTTAGACCAGATGGAAAATCTCTAGTTTCAATATTATACGAAGATGATAAACCAAAAAAAATTGAAACCATTATAATTTCAACTCAACATGATCCAAGTGTTTCAAACAGTGAGATAAARGATGCAATAATTGAAAAAGTAATCAAGCCGGTGTGTGGTAATATGTGGCAAGATGATATTGAGATTCAYGTAAATCCTACAGGGAAATTTGAAATTGGTGGYCCTCATGGTGATGCAGGTCTTACTGGAAGAAAAATTATTGTTGATACTTATGGTGGATTTGGACGTCATGGGGGAGGAGCGTTTTCTGGAAAAGAYCCATCCAAAGTAGATAGATCAGCTTGCTACATGTGTAGATATATTGCAAAAAATATTGTTGCAGGTGGATTAGCRGAAAGATGTGARGTTCARGTAGCTTATGCAATAGGTGTTGCTGAACCAGTCTCTTTGATGGTTAACACATTTGGTACAAGCAAGATTCCTGAAGAAGATATTGAAAACATWGTTAGAAAACACTTTGATATGAGACCATCGGCCATWATTTCTCAGTTAGATTTGAAAAAACCYATCTACAGAAAAACAGCAGYATATGGACATTTTGGCAGAAATGAACCTGRATTTACATGGGAAAAAACTGAYAAGGCCRACATATTACGACAGGCAGCTGGAATCTAAAATTTCCTTATATGATTTTAATTTTATACCTGATACTTTTTCTAAAGTTCTAAAGTTTCCARTAAAACTACCAACCAWGATGTTRAGATCATCYACACCAAAAATGCTTTTTGGATTATGAAGYGCATCAAAATAAGCATTTTCTAGATTTATTTTTTTAATTTTTRCTTTTTTTRAACCAATGAATATTTTTACAAAATTTTYAAAACTTACAGTTTTAGGACCTACCAAATCAATARTTTTTTTAGAAAAATTTTTTGAAGTGATTGATTTCAAAATTATTTCTGCAACATCATTKACAAAGATTGGTTGTAGTTTRTAATTACCAGATCCAGGAATTATTACAGTRCCTTYTTTAATTTGTTTTTTTAAACTCTGAGAAAGTAGRTCATCTTTTCCGATAATATATGATGGCCTAAAAATAGTATAATCYAAACCRGATYTRRTTATTRATTGYTCAGCTTTTAGTTTTGAAATGAAATAACTYGAAGTTGAATTTTCTGAGACTCCAAGYCCACTGTTATAGATAATTTTTTTAATTTTTGCTTTTTTACATAWTTCAACTATTTTTTTRGTTAATTCTACATTGGTTTCTTGATACCCATTTTCAGGAGTTTCTCGTCCAGTTCCAATAAGATGAACTAAAGCATCACAATTTTTTATTTGTGTGACTAATTTTGTAGAATATTTCTCAGAGATAATTTTAGTTTCAGATTTATAATTTTGAAAATTTCTTCTGGCAATACATATTGAATGGATTTTCTCTTCATRCAAAATCCTACGAAGATTTCTTGCYACAAAGCCGTTGGCACCAGTAATAGCAATGYRCAATTGTTGATTTTTCATAAKGGGAGTTTTATAACATTTAATTTTAAAGATACTCTTGATTTTACGTTGGAAGAAGTRCAAAAACAGAAACTCAGGAAGGGTTTTACTACAGGTACATGTGCTACAGCATCAGCAAAAGCTGCCATATTATCAATWATTAAACAACAAAAAGTTGAAGGTGTAGATGTTACTTTACCTAAAGGTAATTCAATAAAAATTAAAATTGAAAATTGTAAATTTACTGAGAATTCTGCGCGATGTTCTGTAATTAAAGATGCAGGAGATGAYCCRGATGTAACTCATRGRGCMGAAATAATTGTTGATGTAWCTTTGAATGAAAATATTAATCAAATTGAAATTGATGGTGGAGAAGGAGTAGGARTRGTTACAAAACCAGGTCTTGGATTAGAAATTAACAAACCTGCRATTAATCCTATTCCAAAACAAATGATTAATGCAAATTTRAATGAGATTGCAAAAGATGTRCTYRMAAAAAATGGAATAAGAATTGTAATTTCAGTTCCAAAAGGAAAAGAATTAGCTTTGAAGACTGACAATCCYAGACTAGGAATTGTAGGTGGAATTTCAATTCTTGGRACATCKGGTATTGTAATTCCATATTCTACTGCATCATTTGCTGCATCTATTAGACAAAATCTAGATGTTTCATTAGCTCTTGGTAATGACACAGTTGTGTTAACAACTGGTGGAAGAAGTGAAGAATTTTCAAAAACACTTGTAGACTTGCCTGARCATTGTTTTGTCACAATGGGAGACTTTTCTGGTTATACARTCCAGCAATGTGCAAAAAAAGGAATCAAAAAAGCATATGTTGTAGGATTTATTGGAAAACTTTCTAAAATGGCAATGGGRGTTAAGCAGACYCATGTTAAAGGTTCAAAAGTTRAYWTGAGTTTTCTTGCYGATCTCGCAAAAAATAGTGGGGCAAATGAAGAACTAGTTGAACAAATAAAAAAAGCCAACACAGCTAGACATGTTCWAGAAATWATTCAGRAGAATAAACTAAACGAATTTTTTATTAAAGTTTGTTCAAAGGTTTATGATCATATGATAGAGTATTCTGAAAATAAAGTCGTGCTTSAAGTAGTACTATTYGATTTTGATGGCTCTATATTGACTAGATATCCTGAAAAGTAAGATATTTTATTAAATTAGAAATGATCGTATTGTGGAAAAAATTTCAGTTCTCGCAATTACAAMAAATGGAGTAAAAATTGGATTATCTTTAAAGGAACTATATCCCTCWTGGACAGTTTTTGCCCCAGAAAAATTCTCCGATAATGCTTCTGAAATAGAATGGTATTCTGAATCAACTTCTGAAAAAATTGTAAAACTTTTCAAAACAAGTGATGCTTTGATTTGTTTGTTTTCTCTTGGTGCCGTRATTAGACTGATATCTCCTCACATCAAGGACAAAAAGACTGATCCTGCTGTTCTTGTTATAGATGATAAAACGAATTTTGTGRTAAGTRCACTTTCTGGTCATCTTGGGGGTGCAAATGAATTAACTGAACAAATTGCAAAAAAACTTGGTGCAATACCTGTAATCACTACTGCAGCTGATGTTAACAAAACTATTCCTGTTGATCTTGTAGGAAAAGAGTTTGGATGGAAAATAGATGATGATTCTACTGTAACAAAAATTAGTGCATTAATGGTTAATGAAGAAAAAATTGGTGTGTATCAAGATGCTGGAAATAAGAATTGGTGGAAAGCGGATTTGCCAAAAAATGTTACAATTTATTCTTCTTTTGATGAATTAAAAGATTCAGGATCAAAGGGATTTTTGATTATTTCGGATAAAAATATTGAATCAGAAATTTTGAAAGATGCTGTTGTATATAGACCGCCAAATCTBGTAGTGGGAATTGGACTACACTGGGATACGCCAAAAGAGACAATTAAGGAAGGATTACAATCATGTCTTGAAAAAAATAATCTCAGTCATTTCTCAATTGCAAAGTTTGTTTCATTGAAAAAACCACAAGACRTCAAAGGATTAATTGAAATTGGTAAGGAGATGAATATTCCTGTTGAGTATTTTGAGAAAGATGATTTAACAAATGTTAATGTTCCAAATCCATCTCAGACTGTWCAAGCATTTGAAGGAACGTCTAGTGTATCTGAAGCTTCTGCAATCAAAGCYTCAGGAGGTCAATTAGTAGTGCAAAAACAGAAATTTCCTCCAAATTTGACTATAGCAATAGCGAGGATTCCAAATTGAAGAGAGGATTACTTTTGATTGATAGAGGTAGTAGGGAGAAAGAGGTAAAGAATGAACTTGATCTAATCTGTAAAAGAGTGAAAGAAAAGGGAAACTACGAATTTTCTAATTATTGTTTTTTGGAAGTTGTACCCCCATATATTGAAGAAGGCATTAAAAAATCGCTTGCAAGTAAGGTAGATTTCTTGACTATTGTTCCATATTTTCTATATCCTGGAAAGAAAGTAAAAGCTGCTGTTAATGATGCAATAAAATTTCAGGCTAATACCGATGTAAAATTTGTTATTACAAAACCAATGACCATGCATAAAACAATGATAGAATTRGTAGATAGTAGAGTAACTACATCWCTTGAAACTGATGAGAKTAATTTACCAAARAAAGATGTTGATGTGTTAATTATTGGTCATGGRAGTAAAGATCCTAATGCTCAACTTTCTATAAAGTATGTAGTAGATGGGTTAAAAGAAACATACAGAAATGTTAGCCATTGTTTTTTAGAAATTGAAGAACCAAACATTGCTCAAGGAATTTTAAAATGTGAAAAAGATAATCCWAAGGTGTTAGTAATAGTGTTTTATTTTCTTCATGAAGGTGCTCATGTGAAACGYGATATCTATGAAGATCTTAATCCTACACTTGAAAAAACTAGTTTAAAGAAAGTATTGATAACAAAACATATTGGTACGGATGAAAAAATGATTGATTTGATTATTGAACGAGCAAAAGAGGTTGAGAATGCTAACTGAAAAAGGGCAATCAATTGAAGATGCTAGTATGCAAGTTATTGAAAATGAAATTGGCTCGCATAATTATAATGAAAAAGAGTGGCCAATAGTTAGAAGAGTAATTCATTCAACAGCTGATTTTGATTTTGCAAGAAATAATTTAATAATTTTTCATAATGATGCAATTGAAAACGGACTGAATGCACTCAAAACTGGCCGTAGCATTGTAGTTGATGTGAATGGTGTTGTTGGTTTGATAAACAAACAACGAGTTAAAGAATTTGGCAATAATATTATTTGTAAGATTTCTGATTCTGAGATTGTTTTWCAAGCACAAAAAGAAAACAAAACAAAATCTCAAATGTCAATGAGAATGGCCTCATCAGACATTGAYGGGGGAATAGTAGTTGTTGGAAATGCACCTACTGCCCTGCTTGAGGTTATTCAGATGATTAAAGAAAAGGYGGTAAAACCTGCTCTTGTGATAGGTATGCCTGTGGGCTTTATTTCAGCTGCTGAATCAAAGGAAGAATTAGCAAAAATGGACGTTCCTTTCATCACAAACAAGGGTCGAAAGGGGGGGAGTCCCTCCGCAGCTGCAATAGTTAATGCATTATACAAGCTAATTTAGAAATCATCTTCTTGACATTCTAACGCAATTTTCAACAAATCTTTGTGCATAATCTGAGCTATCAAAGTATAGGTGTCCATAAGAAGCCAGAGTGTTGTATTCCATAAAACCATCTTGTTTATTTTTTATCCCATTACCAATCGAAAGCTTGTATGCAAATTTAGAATCACGCGGTATTGTGTTAATTTCTGAATAATGAAATTCATGCCCTCTAAGATTTTTTGATTTAGGTGAGATAATACAATTTGATTTTATTTTTCCTTCGGTATAGTTTAATGTCATTTTTTTTGTCATTTTTGTTTCCGCATCAAACAAACCTACCATAGTGTATTTTTTGCTTCCATAACCAATTGATTTTGTAAGATACATTAATCCTCCACATTCAGCATAAATTGGGATTTCTTTTTCAGCTAAATTTTTGATCATTTTTTTCATTTTTTGGTTTTTTTGTAATAAATTTCCTAAGACTTCAGGAAAACCACCCCCAATGTAGATTCCATCACAATTAGAAATTTTTAGATCTGATATAGGACTAAAATATTTGATTTTAGCTCCTTCACGTTTTAATGCTTCTAAATTATCATGATAATAAAAATTAAAAGAGTTATCTAGTGCAACAGCAATTGTAGTTTTTGATTTTTTAATTTTTTTATTTTTGAGATTTGAAATTGAACTAGTCTTGTTACAGATCATAATTAATTTATCAATATCAATATAATCAGAAATTTTTTTTGCAATTGAATGAATTTTATTTCTCATTGATTTGTTTTCAGTGACTGGAATTAATCCTAGATGTCTTGATTCTAATGAAAGTTCAGGATTTTTTGGAATAGAGCCAACCACTGGAATCTTTAATGATTGCAAAGCTTGTTTGCATAAAATTTCATGTTTTTTACTTCCTAGTTTATTTAAAATTATACCTACAATTCGTGAATTTTTGTGGAATTTTTGGAAACCTAGTGCTGTAGCAGCAATTGAGCGTGCTGTTTTACTGGCATCTAAGACTAGAATTACAGGAGATTTTAGAAGACAAGCTACGTGATGAGTGCTTGAATAGTTTGATAATCCTGAAAATCCATCATAATATCCCATTACACCTTCTATAATGGAAAAATCCGAAGTCGAACTTTTTGTAAATGATGTAATTAGTTCCTGATTTCCCATTATCCAAACATCAAGATTTCTTGTATCATTTTTTGAAATTGAGGAAAGATAGCTGGGATCAATATAATCTGGTCCAACCTTAAATGGTTGAACTGAATAACCCCTTTTTTTCATACCATAGATTATCGCACATGTAATCGCTGTTTTTCCAACTCCACTCGTTACTCCAGAAATAACCAATCTAGGAATTTTCAATTCGCATCAATAGATCGGTTTTTTATTTAAATTATGGTTCTTTATCTTAAAAATTTTCTCAATCTTTTTAGTTAGTCTTTTTGAACTTTCAATATGGAAAAAGATGGTTTAGTTATAGTCTACACTGGAGGAGGAAAAGGAAAAACAACTGCATCGTTAGGAATGGCATTAAGAGCAGTTGGATATAATCATAAAATTTGCATGATTCAGTTTATCAAGGGTTCATGGCATTATGGCGAAATGGATTCGTCAAAAAGATTAGAGCCAGAATTTGAGCTAATAGCTGCTGGAAAGGGCTTTGTTGGAATAATAGATGACACTAGTCCAAAAGAAGAACATGAAAAAGTAGCAAAAGAAGCAATCAATATTTGTAAAGAAAAAATCCAGTCTGGAAAATATGATATAATAATTTTAGATGAAGTAAATTATGCGATAAATCTAGGATTAATTGATGTTAATGATGTTTTAGATTTAATAAAAACAAAGCCTCCACGACTTAATCTAGTTCTTACTGGAAATTATGCAATGCCTATAATCATAGAGTTAGCTGACCTTGTTACTGAGATGAAGGAAATAAAACATCCATTTCAAAAGGGAATTAAAGCAAAAAAAGGAATTGATTTCTAGTCAGCAACATTAAATTACACATCGCAAAACCTAGAGCCAATGTCAACTAAAGTAGAAGAATTGCCTGAGCAAGGAGAGATTGTTATTGCAACTGTTACTAAAATTATGGATCATGGAGCATATGTTAGCCTTGATGAATACGATGGTTTGCAAGGATTTTTGCATGTTTCTGAAATTGCACCCGGATGGATTAGATCTGTTGGAAGATATGTAAAAGAAGGAGAGAAAAAAGTTCTTCTTGTAAAAAAAGTAAGACTAGAAAGAAATGATATCGATTTATCATTAAAACAGGTTTCAACTGATCAAAAAAAGAAAAAATTACTGGAAGTAAAGCGACATGAAAAAGGAAGTACGTTAATTAAAAAAGTTCAAGAAAAAGCAAAATTAACAACAGAAGATATAGAAAAGTTAGAAGATACACTTTATTCAAAATATGATTCAATTTATTATGCCTTTATGGATATTGCAAGAAATGGAATATCTGTAATTGAGGAATTAAAAGTTCCAAAAAAAGCAGTTTCTGCTTTAGAAGAAATAAGTTCTAAAATGAAATTGCCATCCGTAGAAATAAGAGGTATTTTAGAAATTTCTAACAAAATGTCTGATGGAGTAGAAATTATTAAAAATACACTTTTGGATGTCATGAAAGATGAAAACGGTAAAAATATTCAAATTACTTACTTRGGTGCGCCAAAATATAGGTTAGCGGTTACTGCTCAAGATTTTAAATTAGCTGAAAAAATTATGAAACCAGTTCTTGAAGACATCCAACAAACTATAGAAAAGAAAAAGGGTACRTTCAAGTTTACTAGAGAAGAGTCAAAAAAAATACGTGAAAGTTAATGCGGTTCCAATTAAGAAAATGTAATGAATGTGAAAAATATACTTTGAAATTAAAGTGTCCTRGYTGTAAACATGAAACAATYTCTGCACATCCAGCAAAATTTTCACCGGATGATAAGTATATTCGTTATAGACTTGCAGAAAGATACAACTAATTACTTTTTACTGTAATCAAGTCAGGATTGTAATCTTTGTTAATTTCATAAATAAATATSCCTAGTATTGGTCCAGTACTTTCATCTTCAAAAGAAGTTGACGAATACACTAATCGTAAAGGTCCATCACTATTTTCAGGATATTTTATGTCTTTAACATAAATTCCYRWGGAACCTGGTGTGTAATCTGTTAAGACTCTATTTGAACCRGCTTCAGCATATCCYAATAGRGAAAAAGGAGTCATTTTTCCTAAAASYGTATTGTTCCAAAAATAATCTGTTCCACTAATTCCATCACTRAGYARATATTKTGARAGWGGYTCTTCAGCKATTCKCATAAACCAYTGTTTTTTGCTTTCATCACCACCTCCMCCYARAAYATAAAGATCTTSMGGYTCTGTCACAATTTTYTGTAATGAAATAAAAATWAGAACATAATCWGCATCCATTTCTTGTAACATTTTCCATGCTTGATCAGGCTCACTAAGTAACATTTTTGCAATATTTTGAATTCGTTTACTATCCAATGTTGAGTTATCAGCCAAGGATTTTCTTTCACCCATAGTTGAAATCCAATATCCATAATCCCACCAAGAGGCAATTACAGCATCTTTTGGGGTGTTAGTCTTTATCCATTCTAAAGCGTCAAGCCAATCATTAGTAGCTATACCAAACGATGTCCCTCCGTTTAAAATGGTAAGAGGAGCTTTTGCAGGATTAATCCAATTTCCGTTGGCAGGCAATATTGTTGGTAACATAAACAGAACAACAATTATTGCTACAAATGAAATCTTCGTAATAGTTCTCGTCGGTTTGAAAAGTTTTTTCTGTGATTGGTTTGAAGAGTTAAAAAATTTATTTGTTAAAATTGCTAATCCAATAGAGGATAATATAATTACAGAAATTGATGCAAATACTTCTAATCGTACAAAAGCCGAACTTACATAAACACCAATTAATCCAATTAGTAAAGTAAAGATAATCATATCATTTTCAATTTTTAGAGAAGATGTATCTTGATTTGTTTTATTTCGTAAAATTAACCAAACACCAATTCCACCAAATATCATAAAAATAGAAAGAAAGAAGAAAGATTGAGCGGTGGTTGTTGTAGCATGTTCTGCAACCGAATCTACTAATGGATTAGTTGTTGTAAGAAATGGGTTAATTGCATTAAGATATCGGAATGATGGAAGTCCTATGAATGGTGAGCTTGCATTAGCAAATATTAAAACAATGCCAGAAATTATTGTTCCACCCAAAAAATAAAGTACATT
>LKGT01006822.1_pt1 | contig 18351 bp, 18 predicted proteins | sample 503861 | NCBI WGS metagenome assembly LKGT01 (sample SAMN04113194, study PRJNA297058) | marine sediment metagenome | biome: marine benthic biome; feature: marine benthic feature; material: marine sediment; isolation source: sediment sample collected at the water-sediment interface from the South......
GACCCGAGGGCCGTGGATCACCTTATCGACGCGCTGGAGGATCCGAGCCCAGACGTCAAGGTTCTCATCCTGGAGGCCCTTGGGGAATTCCGGGAACCAAGAATTCTGGAAGTCCTCCTCTCGCAGTTTCAGGGGGCATCCGGTCCGCCCCGGGAAGCGGTGATCAGTGCCCTTGGTAAGCTGGGAGACATTCGGGCAGTCAATGCCATCCTCCCTCTCGTGACAGACGACGCGCCGACCATTCGCGAGCGGGTCGCGGAGGCGCTGGGTCGTTTGGGGGTCAGAGCGGCGGAAGAGGCGGAGCTCGAGGGGATCAGCCCACCGGTGTAAGATCCTTCCCTTGGAGGACCGCCGGGACGTCGATCCGCCGGATCACTGGGTCAAATGCGATCACAATGGACCGGGCGTAGTCTTCCCCCTCTGAGTCCCACTCCATGAGGCTGATCTCGTCTCCATCCACGGCCTTTCCCTCCTGATCTTGGACAATCCGTACCCACGGCCGAGAGGTGTCCTCGGTCCCCGGACGGGTCACCACGGCGATCTCCGCCGATGTCAGACGCACCGCCGTTCCCGGGGGATAGATGCCGAGCATATCGACGAAGCTATCGAGGGTCAGTGGGTTGAAGGCGGTCCCGGCCAGCTTCTTCATCCGCGAGATCGCCTGGTTGGGGTCGGCGGGTCCCTGGTACGGTCGGACGGTGGTCATGGCGTCGTACGTATCGGCGACGTGGACGACCATGCTATAAGCGTGGGGCTGGTCTTCAGGCCCCAAGCGTGGGTACCCCCTCCCGTCGAAATCGATATGGTGTTCCTTCGTCACCCGGAGGGCGATCTCCGTCTGGACGCCCATCTTTTCTAAAATCTTCACCCCATCCTCCGGGTGCCGTTTTACGATCTCCCATTCCTCTTCCGTCAGCTTTCGGGGCGCACGGATTATCGTCTCGGGGATGTTGATCTTCCCCACATCGTGCAGCAGCGCGCCGAGCCCCAGTTCGCGCAGGGCTGTCACGTCGAGTCCCAAACTCTCTCCCAAAGTCATAGAGAGGATCCCCACGTTCACCGAGTGGTTAAAGAGATACTCGTCGTAGCTCTTGATCATGGTGAGGGCCATGAGGGAGTGTTTGCCCTTCAGGATGCTCCCTACGAGGTCCTCGACCGTTCGCTGAACCTCGCCCAGGGAGGGCACCTTCCCGAGCCGCGTCTCCTGAAACACCTTCCGGATGGTCTGGAGCGCCCGGCTGTAGATGGCCCCTGTCCCGACCCGTTCGTCCACCGCCTCGGTCTGTCGCTCTTCCCCGGTCCCCTCCTGAACGAGCTTCACGAGGAGGATGTGGGTGACCTCCCGCCTCTTGAGCTCCTGCTCGACCTCAACGCCCTTGACGTTTTGCCCGAGGACCTCCGCAAAGTGCCGGAGCTCCTCCAGGGTACAGCCCTTGAGGAGGGTGACCCCCTGGATCTCCGAATTCTGGAGCCGCGTCACGAGGGCCCGAAAGAGGTCGGGCTTCGACGTCAAGGGCACCCCGTTGAGGAGCAGCATTCCGCGCAGAAGCCCAAAGGTGATCCGCTCTCGGTCCCCGAGCATCTTCTCGAAGGCGTTGCTCAGGTTCTTGAAGGCGGCGGTGGCGGCCGGGTGGGTGGGGGAGTAGAGCCCGAGATTCTTCCAGGCGGCATTGAGGCTCAGGAAGAACTGCTCGGCTACTTTGGGTTCCAAATTCATCGAGCTCCCTCCGTTTCATCCGGGAGGGGCGCACCCCTCACGGCGGCCTGGCAGGCGTGTCTCAGGGCTGGACGCGCCGATTGAGCCACCGCCTGTAATGCGTCCGTGGCTTCTGCCCCCCCAAGCTTCCCGAGGGCGTATGCGGCGGCTACCCGAAGCTTCTCCGTCGTGCGACGCAACAGCCACCGCTTCCGGTGTAGCAGCGCGATGAGGGTTGACAGCGCCTCGGGGTCCCCGATGGTCCCCAGCGCAGCGATTGCGGCCATCTGGCCCTCGACGTCCCGGGTGCCCGGAGGCTCTTCGGCGATCTGCCGGAGGGCCGGAATGGCGGCCTTCACCCTTAATCCACCCAGGACGGCCATGGCCCCCTGTCGCACCGACGCGTCGGTATCTCCTAACGCGCCCAGGAGCGGCTCGTCGGTGAATTCCGCGCCCATCTGCCCAACGAGCCTGACGCTCTCCAGGCGGATTCGCGGATTGTAGTGCCGGAAAAGGCGCTTCAGGATCTCTGCGGCGTCAGGCGCCGGCAGCCTCGGCAGCAGGGGAAACAGGCGCCTGACCGTTTCCCAGGACGGGGCCGCGAGTGCCGATCTCACGGCTGCGACCGAGGCGTCCCCCATCTGGATCAAGAGATCCTCCAGCTTTCGCCGGGCCGGCACCTCTAACTCTATAAGGAGTTGATGCACCGCGGCTTCCGCCGTCTCCTCCTTCACGGTAAGCAAGAGATGGACCAAATCATCCTCCGGGACTGTCCCCCCTCGACAGAAACCTTCAATCAAAAGCTGCGGCCCTGTGTCATCCAGCAGGGAGCGGAGGGTCCAGCGCGCGTAGCGCGTGATGGTCTCCTCCTTGCGGGTATCGGGGCGGAGTTCCAGGGCAAGGGCAGTCATGATCCGGAGGCAGGGTTGGCCCTCGCCCCGGGCCAATGCCTCTTGCCCCCACCGGGACATTTCCAGCGTGATATTCTCGTACCGGGCAGGACGGTCCGTCTTTTGGAGTTCGAGGATGAGCGCCTCTAGGTCGTCAGGCCGCGCTTCCTCTTCCTCCTTCTCTTCCTCGGCTTCTCCCGTGCCCTCCTCTTCCTGAGCTTCCCCAATACCGGCCGGTCCGGCTGCTTCCGTGTCGATTTCGCCTACTGGCACCTGGGCCGCCTGCGGGGCGGTCGGCTCGGCCGGCGCCGATGGAGCGGCCTGTTGGAACGGTCCTGGCACTGGACCTGCCGCCTGGATGGTAGATTCAGTCCCGGCGAAATCCGTCTCGGAAAATTTCACCTGGAGATCCTCCACCTCGACCGTGCTCGCTCCGCGGTCTTGAAGGAAGGCCCTGCCTCCCCCTTGCTGAGACAGTTCCACGGCGTCCGTGTTCAACAGCTCGGTGAGGTGTTGAAGGTCTTCGAGGCGAACCCCAGGAAGGAGACGGATCGCCTGGATCCCTCGGACGACCAGATCCGGAGCGAAGCCTTCCAGGAGGGGATGATCCTGTGCCACAGGGACTTCATCGCAGGAGAAACCTTCTGAGCTGATCTGAATGGTAAGGGGGGCCCGCTGGGCGAGGAGTTCTGTGATTTGTTTGTGGGTACGGTCTAGGGCCTGAGCCCTGGCCGGGTGGTTTCCCGTGTAGGCCCGGAAAACTTTGGTGGCCTTCTTGATGCCGACGACAATCTCAGCCAACTTGCGGTAAAAACCGGCATCAGCATGAAGATCTCTGCTCTCGTCCGTGACCATCCCCCGGTTTTCCGTCTGCCCTTTCCGGCCACCGACACGGCGCCGCGGCCTACCGTCACTTTATAGCAAGACGCAGACCAATGTCAATTGGAGGGGCTGGCAAGAGGCAGACTTAGAGGATATCAACGGGGTCCACGTCGATCTCCAGATGGATCGATCCTCCCCGAGATACAGGGAAGGCTTCGAGCGCCTTTGCCATCTTCAGGCGAAGGGGGGTGTCTGGTGGGCCCTTGATGAAAAGGTGCCAGCGAAATCGGCCGCGGAGGCGGGAGAGCGGGGCAGGGGCGGGTCCATCGATCTCGAGGACGATCGGCGCCTGCCGGAGGAGTATGGCAAGCTGCTCGGCCGCCTCGGCCGCAGCCTTCTCCTTCGGGCTCGAGATGAGGAGGCGGATCAGGCGGGTGAAGGGGGGAAGGTTTCGCTCTTGGCGCCGCTCAAGCTCCTGCTGGGTGAAGGAGAGAAAATCATGATTCAGGGCCGCCTGGATACAGTAATGGTCGGGGTTGTACGTCTGGATTACCGCCTCGCCGCGAAGCGGACCCCGTCCGGAGCGACCTACCATCTGGGTGAGGAGCGCAAAGGTTCGCTCTCCCGCCCGAAAGTCGGGGAGATTGAGCCCGACGTCCGCCGAGAGCACCCCCACCAGGGTGACGTTCGGGTAGTCGTGCCCCTTGGCGATCATCTGCGTCCCGACCAGGATGTCCAGATCCCCGCGTTCCAGTCGTTGTAAGAGGAGGTGATGCCCCTGGCGGCCAGCTGTGGTATCCCGGTCCATGCGTGCAATCCGAGCGTGGGGGAAGAAGGTCTTGAGTTCCTGTTCTACCTGCTCGGTGCCCATCCCGAGCTGCCGAAGGTTCGGGCCGGCGCAGTCGGGGCAGCGATCGGGGGGTCGCCGCTGATGGGTGCAGTGGTGGCAGCGCATCAGCCCGGCGGCGCGGTGCAGGGTCAGGGTGACGCTACAGTGGGGGCAACGGAGGAGATGGCCGCAATCGCGACAGAGGAGGGAGGTGGAATAACCGCGCCGGTTCAAGAGGAGCAGGACCTGCTCCCGGCGGTCGAGGCGTTCGCGGATCCGGGCCTCCAGCGTTCTGGAAAGGATGAGGCGTTGTTGCGGTGTTTTCGGTTCCTCGCGAAGGTCCACCACCGTGACCTCGGGAAGCACGCCCTCGCCGATGCGTTCGGGGAGCGAGAGCAAGCGGTACTGGCCGACTTGTGCCCGGCGAAAGCTTTCGAGCGAGGGGGTAGCTGAGCCCAACAGGACCGGGCAGGACCACATCTGACCCCGGAGCAACGCTACGTCTCTCCCGTGGTAGCGAGGAGTGTCCTCTTGTTTGTAGGCCGGATCGTGCTCCTCGTCCACCACCACCATTCCCAGGCGTGGCAGCGGGGCAAAGACAGCGGATCGGACTCCCACCACGATATCGGCTTTCCCGCCCCGGATACCGAGCCACTGGTCGAGCCGCTCGCCCGGCGTCAGCGCACTGTGAAGGAGGGCGACCCGGTCCCCGAAGCGGGCCCGGAACCTTTCGGCAGCCCGGGGCGTGAGGGCGATTTCTGGGACCAGAACCAACGCCTGTCTTCCCTGCTTGATGACCCCTTCAATCGCCTGGAGGTATATCTCGGTCTTGCCGCTGCTGGTCACACCGAACAGGAGGAAGGGGACGTAGCGGCCCGAGGTGGCCGCAGCCTCGATCTGGCACAGGGCTTCCCGCTGAGATGCGGAGAGGGGCAGGGGGTCCGTTGGGGTGACTGGAATATCCCGGAATGGGTCGCGGCGGATCGGGGTGAGGACGGGTTCGATGAACCCTTTTTGCATCAGGGCAAAGATGGCCGAGGAGGACTGGCCGATGGTCCGGACCGCCTGAGCGGGGAGGGCCCCGCCTACCCGGAGGAGGTGGGCGAGGAGATCTGCCTGGCGGGGGGCCCGAGGCCTGAGCATAGGGATGGCGGCCTCAACTTCCTCTTGAGAGCGGAGGAGACGGAACGATCGCTCCTGTCTGGTCCGGACTCGGGGGGGGATCAGGGAGGTCTCCAGGGCAAGGAGCCCCTTGGCTCGGAGCCGTTGCAGGAGAGCGGGAGTGACGTTGCCGAGCTGTCGGGTGAGGCGCCCGGTGGGGACCGGAGCATCCGAAGGAAGGTGGCGGAGGAGTTCGTGCTCTCGGATGGTGAGACCCTGGTCCCCGTGCTCCACGGCCCGGCGCCCCTCCGGGGTGAGACACACCAGGCGGCGGGTGGAAGCATCAATGCCTGGCGGCAAGGCAGTCTTGATCACCTCTCCCCAGGGTGCGCCGTAGTAATCAGCGACCTGGTGGGTGAGTTCCAGCAGGCGGCGATCCAGGAGGGGTTCAGGATCCAGGACGTCCTGAATGTCCTTGAGCTTTTGGATGTCAGCCCGCTCCAGCAGACGCACCAAGTACCCCGAAACGACGCGTGTCCCCAGGGGGACGAGAACGCGCTTGCCTGGAGCGGCCACCTCCTGGAGGTGGGACGGAACGGCATAGGTGAGGGTCTTGTCAATCGCTAACGGCAGGGCCACTTCGGCGTAGACTGGGCGATCCACTGGAGCCATGGATTGCTCTTCCTCCGGGCGAACACCGTGGGGCACTTTCAGGACTATATATGGGGCCTGACCCGGTGTAAAGAGGCGGCCGAACCGGTTGAGGCTTGTGCCTGCATCTCTCCGTAGGGTAAAATGGAATAGTTGTGGCAATCCACCTCATTTCCTGTCACAGGAGGAGGGCTATGCCCATCAAGGAATTTGCTGGCATGTATTACGTGGAGAACGCCCTGGAGGAAAAGACCCGGCAGCTGGTGGCGCTGGCGGCGATGATTGMGGCTGGCTGTTTCACGTGAGCCCCGGTCCGCTTCGCGGCCGCGAAGCAAGCCGGTGCCACTCAGGAAGAGATCCTGGAGGCGCTCTACCTCGCCATGCGGGGTGCCGCGCGGGCGACCTGGTCGACGATCAAGACGAGCATCGAGGGGATCGAGGGTGAGGTCCGGGCGATGAAAGAGGCCTACGAGGCGCAGGTCGCCGGGGCAAAGCCCTGAGGAAAGGAAAAGAAGGAGGAGGCATGGACGGCGGACGGGCCTTCCTCCTCGACTTTGACCATACCCTCTTTGACACGGATCGATTCTTCTGGGTGGATGTCCCCGCCGCCTTTGCCCGATTTGCGATCGATCCCCAGGTCTGGGAAGAGAGCTACGCGCGGGTGTGGCCCACGGGGTACTCACTTGAGAAGCACTTGGAGCATCTAGCCCGGGGGAAGGCGGTGGGGAGTTCCGATGTGGCGGCCATCCAGCGGGTCCTTCGCGAACACTTCGCCGACCTCCGCGGGTACCTCTTCGCCGACGTGGAGCCCTTTCTGAAGCAGCTGCAGGAGGAAAAGATCCCCTGTTTTCTCCTCTCCTTTGGGGATCCTGCCTGGCAGGCGTACAAGGTCAACGGGGCGCGGATTGCTGACTTCTTTCAAGAGGTCTTCACCACGCGCCGGGAGCGGGCCAAGGCGGAGGTGGTTGAGGCGCTCGCCAAGCGGTTTGCTCGGCTGGCGGTGGTGGATAATGACCCCCGGGAGCTCGATGTGATCAAGGCTCGCAGGCCTCAGGTTGAAACCTTCTGGATCACCCGGGTTCCACCTGAGGCGCTGAAGAGTTCCGATCCCGAGATCCAAAAGCGGTTCCGGGAGGCGCGAAACTACGCAACGCTCCCCGCTGAGTTCCCACACCACCGCTGCCAGAGCCTGGAAGAGGTCTCCTTGTGAGCCGCACCGTCCTCGCGGCCGCCCCGACCCGCATCGACTTCGCCGGGGGGACGCTCGATATCCCCCCACTCTATCTCTTTCATCAGCCAGCGCTCACCATCAACGTCGCGATCAGCCTCTATGCCACCGTCACCGTGCGGGAGACGAAGGGGCGAGGGATTCACCTCGTCGCCCGGGACCAGAATAAGCAGGCCTTTTGGGCCTCGTCAAACCAGATCGATTGGCGAAAAGACCGCTTCCTTGAGATGATGGCCCGACTCCTTCGATCTTTCGGCCCCGCGTCAGGCATTGAGGTGACCACCGACTGTCAGGCTCCCGCGGGAGCGGGGACCGGCGGTTCCTCCGCCTTGGCAATCGCCGCCACGGCTGCGTTGGCCCGTCTGAAGAAGTGCCGGATGGCGAGGCCGGAGCTGATCGAATATGCGAGGGCCATCGAGACTCAGACCATCCGGGTTCCCACGGGGTACCAGGACTACTATGCGGCGGTGTACGGGGGGGCCAGCGAGATAGAGTTCGGTCCGACAGGGATTGTCCGCCGACCGGTCGCCGCCGGGGAATTTCTTGACGAGCTGGAGCAACATCTGCTCCTGGTCTATACCGGGAAGCCCCGGTTCTCTGGCGCCAACAACTGGCAGCTCTTCAAGAGACACATGGACGGCGACCCCAAGGTTGTCCGGTTCTTCGAGCGGCTCAAATCGAATGCGGTGGCGATGCGAGAGGCCTTTCTCCGCCAAGACCTTCGCGCGGTCTCCGCGGCGCTGAACGAGGATTGGGCGATCCGAAAGGCAATGTTGCCCAGCATGAGTACCCCGTTCATCGACACGCTGATTCGGCTGTCCCGGCGTGCGGGGGCCTTGGGCGCCCGGGTCTGCGGGGCGGGTGGTGGAGGGTGTATTCTCTTTCTGGTCGATCCGGCGTCGCGTGCGCGTCTGGAGAAATCGCTGGCCGCGTACCGGGCACGAATTCTCCGCTGCCGTATCCCTCGCCGGGGGCTCATGGTTCGGGAGATTTAGGAGAGTCCACTTGCGGATCGCCACAGTGCTGTGGGACCGGGAGCCGACACTGGCAGCGATCATCGGTGACAGCGTGTTGAATCTTCCGGCCTGTGCCGCGGCCCTGAAGCGGTTGCGGCACGGGAAGGACCATCTCCCAACGGATATGCTGGGCCTGATCGACCGGGGTTCAAGGACGGTCAAGGTCGTGCAAGATCTCTCACGGGAGGGGGCCGGCCGTCTCAGGAGCGGTACGTAGCGGGCCAAGGCCGGGGATCGCCTGCTGCGGCCGATCGGCCGCGTCCGATTCCTAGCGCCGATTCCCCGGCTGAGGAAGAACATCTTCTGCATGGGGAGAAATTACGCGGAACATGCCAAGGAGCGGCAGGCCGAGGTGCCATCGGTTCCGGTCTTCTTCACCAAACCTCCCACTGGTGTCATCGGGCATGAGGCACCGGTGATCCACCATGCGGTAACGAACCAGCTCGACTACGAGGTCGAGTTGGCAGTCGTCATCGGGAGGAGGGGTGTGAATGTCTCGCGGGCGAAGGCATATGATTTCGTCTTCGGCTACACCATCCTCATCGATGTGACTGCGCGTGACCTGCAAAAAAGGCACATGCAGTGGTTCAAGGGGAAGAGTCTCGACAGCTTCTGTCCGATAGGCCCCTGGATCGTTCACAGATCAGCGGTACCCGATCCTCACCAACTGCGGATCAGCCTCCGCGTCAATGGGGAAACTCGCCAGGCGGGCAATACCGCTGACATGGTGTTCAAGATCCCCGATCTCATCGAGGTGCTCTCGGCCGGCATGACGCTGGAACCGGGGGACGTCCTGGCCACCGGCACCCCTTCTGGAGTGGCCGCAGGCTTTGATCCTCCCAAATGGCTTCACGTCGGTGACGTGGTGGAGGCCGAGATCGAGGGGATCGGCCTCCTCCGGAATCGGATCGTTGCCCCTCTCTCGTAAAGGAGGAGACAGATGCGAGTGACCATAACGGCGAAAAAGAACGGTCCCAATCGCGTGGAAGTGACCGATGGGGAGATTAAGCTGCTAGACGCAGAAGGGAAGGAGTTCGATCTGAAAGGGAAGACGGCGTTCTCGCTGTGCCGCTGCGGGCAGTCCCAGAACAAACCCTTTTGCGATGGAAGCCATGGGCGTGTCGGCTTCCAGGCTGATGACTCGGCACCCAGGGCTGGCGGTTAGCCCTCACCCCCCGCCCGCCCGCCGCAGACCAGCGGCGACGCGCTTGTACGTGGGGGGCTATCCCAGGGGGCGACCGGTGAGACGGGTATACTCCTTCTGCAGGAGCTGGAGGTCCTGCCAGGCGCTCTTCTTCTCATTGGGGTTTCGCAGCAGATAGGCCGGATGGTAGGTGACCAGCAGGGGGATGCCCTGGTAGTCGTGAAACCGCCCGCGAAGCTTGGAGAGCGGTGCCTTGGTCTTCAAGAGGGCCGAAACCGCGATGCCTCCGAGCGCGCAGATGAGCTTGGGCGTGATGGCCTTGATCTGAGCGATCAGGAACGGCTCGCACGAGGCGATCTCGTCCGATTCAGGGGTGCGGTTACTCGGCGGTCGGCACTTGATGACGTTACAGATGTAGACGTCTTGCCGTTTGAGGCCCATCGCCTCGATCATTCGCGTGAGGAGCTGGCCTGCCCGCCCGACAAAGGGCTCTCCCTGCGCGTCTTCATCCGCCCCGGGGGCCTCTCCGACGAAGACCAGATCCGCCTGAGGGTGGCCGACCCCAAAGACGATCTGGGTCCGGTGGGGGTGAAGCTTGCACCGCGTGCATTCCCCCAGGACCTGGCGCGTCTCCACGAGGGACAGGGTCCCGGAAAGGAGTCGCTCGCGTTCCGAGCGTGGCCTTTCTGGCTCGGGGACCGCCGGAGCGCCCGGGAGGAAATCGAGGCCCAACTGGCGCTGGGCCTCGAGACTATCGCGGGTATTTTTTACTAACTCCGCCGCCTCGTGGCGTACGTCTCTCGGGTCCATGGCTTTATCCTCCCCTTTCGCGGACCCGGGCCTCATGTGAGGAGGCTTCAGGCGTGCTCTCCTCGCCGCAGGACGACAACCCGGTCCAAGATGCGGTGGGCCACTTCCCGCTTCGAAAGCTCCGGCAGCTCCTCAACCCGCCCCTGGCGATCGAGCATGGTGACGCGCGTGGTCTCGCCGGCGAAGCCAACGCGAATGTCGTTCGCGACGATCAGATCCAGATGCTTCTTTTGGAGCTTCTCCCGGGCGTTTTCGAGGAGGTCTTCCGTTTCCGCGGCGAAACCGACCAGGACCCTTGATCCCTTTTGTCGGCCCGCCTCGGCCAGGATGTCCGGGTTGCGAAGGAGTTCGATCGTGATGGTCTCCTGTTTTTTCATCTTTTGTGGGGCGCGGGTGCTCGGGCGGTAGTCTGCGACCGCGGCGGCCATGATGAGGATGGTAGTGGTATCGAGCCTCTCCAGCACTGCCTGGTACATCTCTTCGGCCGTCGTCACATCCGTGCGCAAGACACCCGCAGGGGTGGCAAGCGATGTGGGGCCGCTCACCACCATGACGTGGGCCCCCCGATCTCGGGCAGCCTGGGCAATGGCGAAACCCATCTTTCCTGTGGAGCGGTTGGAGAGATATCGGACGGGGTCGAGCGGTTCCTGGGTGGGGCCCGCGGTGACCAGAACCGTCTCGCCCGTGAGATCCTGCTGACGGCCGAGGAGATCTTCCACTATTTGGAGAATGGTGGAAAGATCGGCCAGCCGCCCACGGCCGATCAACCCGGAGGCGAGTTCTCCGTACTCCGGGTCCAGCGTGTGTACCCCTCGGGCCTTGAGGAGGGCGAGGTTTTCCTGGACGGCGCGGTGGGCATACATCTCCCGGTCCATGGCGGGAGCGAGCAGGACTGGACAGGTGGTGCTGAGATACAAGTTGGATAGGAAGTCGTCTGCGAGCCCGTGGGCAAACTTGGCGATGGTGTTGGCTGTCGTGGGGGCGACTAAGAGGAGATCGGCCCGCTCGCCCGCCGCCACATGACCGATGTGCTTGTTATAATCGAGGGTAAAGAGGTCGGTGAGGACGGGACGTCGGGAGAGGGTCTCGAAGGTGAGCGGGGCGACGAACCGCTGCGCACTCTCGGTCATCACCACCGTGACGTTCGCCCCTCGCCCGGTGAGCTCCCTGAGAATCTCCACCGCCTTGTACGTGGCGATGCTCCCGGTCACCCCCAGGATAATTTCTTTCCCTTCCCACACGTGCTTCATACTAGAAGTCCTTCTCCAAGGTTCTTCCCGGCCATCGGACCTCGAACATCGGACCTCGGACACTTACACCTTGACTAAATGGTTTACGGGCCCTTTCCCCTTCCCGATCTTGACCGCCCCCTGGATCGCGGCGTGGATGTATCGCTGGGCCGCCTCCACTGCCTCCTTCACTTCGTGGCCCTTGGCCAGTCCCGCCGCGATAGCTGCGGACAGGGTGCAGCCGCTGCCGTGAATATTCTCGGTGGGGACCTTTGCAGCTTCCCTGACATCTAAACGTCGTCCGTCGAACAAGACGTCGAAGATGCGGGATCCAGAGAGGTGGCCGCCTTTCACGAGCACATACTCGGGTCCGAGCGCCTTGATTTTCCTGGCTGCCTCTTTCATATCGGTCAAGTCATCAACCTTCTCGCCGCAGAGGATGGAGGCTTCTTCGAGATTGGGAGTGACCACCGTCGCCAGAGGAAAGAGGAGGATCCGCATCGCCTCCACCGCATCCTCGTCGAGGAGGGGATGGCCGGTGGCCGAGACCATCACAGGGTCCACCACCAGATTCCGGAGCTGAAATGCGCCCACTTCCTCTGCCACCGCGGCGACGATCTCCTTCGTGGCCAGCATCCCGGTCTTGCCCGCATCGGCACCGATATCCGAGAGGGTCGAGCGGATCTGGAGCCTGACAAAGTCGGGGGGAAGGACCTGCACGCCTTGGACTCCGAGGGTGTTCTGTGCGGTAATGGCGGTCAGGGCGGACATCCCATAGACCTCGAACACGCTAAAGGTCTTAAGATCTGCCTGGATCCCCGCCCCCCCGCCAGAGTCGGAGCCGGCAATGGTCAGGGCCCGTCGCATCACGCCTCTCCTCTGTCTACTGCCGGAAACATTATGCCCGACGTCTCCGCTTCAGGCAAGCCTTCCATCCGACATTCCTTTTCGACCGAGTGCCGCTGAAGGAGGAAGAGGGTACGGTCTACTTCGGCCCGGCGTAAAGGGTGCGGTAACGGTCGTAGCTCCCCAAGACCCGTTTCACGTAGCGCCGGGTCTCACGATAGGGGATCTCCTCGATGAACGTTTCGGGGTCCTGGATGGGATGGTGGTCCTTGAGCCAGCGTCGAACGGCGCCGGGCCCGGCGTTATAGGCTGCCAGGGTGAGGACCAGGTCACCCCCGAACTCCTCATGGAGCTTGGCCAGGTAGCGCGTTCCGAGTGCGATATTGGGGCCGGGGGAGTCGAGGTCACCGAGATTTGGGAGGCCCGTCTCGTGAGCCACGCGCGCCGCGGTGGTCGGCATAAGCTGCATCAGTCCCCGGGCCCCCGCCTGCGAAATGGCCGTGGGAGCAAAGGCGCTCTCCTCGCGAATGAGGGCGGTCACGAGGTAGGGATCGAGCGAAGTCTCTTTCACATATTGGTCGACCCAGGGCCAGAAGCCCCGAGGATACAGGAAAGACCAAAATGTGGTCATCGCCTCCTCTCTCCGGCCGGTTTTGATCAGGGTGAAGAAAGCGCGCCTTGCGACCGTGATCACCTTGTCAAACTCGTTTGCGCGAAAGAGCGCCTGACAGGCCTCCCATTGCAGGGCGATCTCGTGGGGGTGGACGGTCGCGAGGTCCCAGTACTCCGCTGCCGCCTCCGCCCAGATCCTCAGGTAGAAGAGTTCCCGGGCCCTGGCCTGCGCGAGGGACGAGCGACGCTTGGAGGGGGCAGGTCGTGTCGGCGAGAATCGCTCCGGCTTGAGTCTCAGACGCTCCCTCGCTCGCCATTCGTAGTACGGGTCGAGGGTGGCCTCCTTCAGCAGCCGCCGGTAGATCCTTTTCGCCAGGGAATGATTGCCGATCGCCTCTCGGAAACGTCCACGCCAGTAGAGCGCCTGGGCCGTTTGGGGGGATTGGGGGTAGTCCTGCAGGAGGTGTTTCAATTCGTGATCGGCCTGCTGGAGCTTTCTCTGGCGGTAAAGCAACCACGCTCGGCGCCACCGGGCAGTATCCCCCAGGCCCCCGTTGGGATAGAGGCGAAGCAGGCGAGCGTAGGCCTCGAGGGCCGCCTTATCCCTCCCCCGCTCCTCTTGGTTTAAGCCGATAAGATACAGGGCATCATCGGCCAGCTTGCTCCGAGGAAATAGGGCGAGGATCCGATCCAGATAGGCAATCGCCTGGAAATACTTCCCTGATCGGAGGGAGGCCCTCCCCATGAGAAAGAGGGCCTTCACCTGGAGGGGGGTGCGCACGGCGGGACCGGTCAAGGGGAGAACGGCGGCGATAGTCTGAGGGTATGCTTTTGTGGCGAACAGGCTGCGTCCCAGGAGGAGCAGGATCTCTTCGTTTTCAGGGTCAATTTCGAGAAGAGGGGTAAGGGCAGCCGCTGCCTCGCGGTACTTCCCCTCTCGATAGAGGGCCCTGGTCCGGAGGAGGTGCTCGTCGGGGGTGATGGTCGTCAGGAGCAGGGTCTCTTGGAGGAGGCGCTCTGCCTCGGCGGCGGCGGGGTCTGTCGGGAAGCGGATATAAAGGCGCTTCAGGAAGGGTGCTGCCTCCCGGTCCCGCTCCAAGGCGAGGAAGTGTTTCGCGAGGAGCAGGGAGGCCTCTGGGGCCAAGGCTGATGCCGGATAGCGGTGCAGAAAGTGGAGCAAGGCCCTTTCCGCGTCCTCAGGCTGCTCAATTTCCAGATAGATCATGGCAAGGCGGAACTGGGCTTCCTCGGCGAGGCGGCTATTTGGGTAGCGGGCTAAGAGGCGCGAGAGCAGGACAATGGCTTTGCTCTGGTCCTTGAGTGCGACGGCCGCCTGGGCGGCATAGGACATGGCGTAATCGGCCAAAAGGTCGTACTCGGTTGCGGCCTGCTCGAGGAGCGGGAGGGCATCCACCGGTCGATCTAATTGCAACAGGCAATACCCGGTGAGAAAGTTGACGCGTGGCTGGATGGCTTCGGGAGGCGGATGCGGGAGGGCTTGAAACGCCTGAAGGGCCGCTGGACAATCGTTGGATTCCAAGGCCACCAGGGCCTGATCAAAGGCGGGCGGAATCTCGGTGGCGAGGGCCTCCACGGACCCGAGGCAAAAGGTAAGAAGGAGTACGGGCCATGCCTTCAAGCTGCCTCTCCACTCTACCCATTTCCCTGTCATCGCTCGCTGCTATGGGGGGACGGAAGGGGACCCAGAGAGCGCTTGGATGGCCTCGGCGAAGGGGGGATAGAGGACCCCCCGGTCCGTGATGAGTGCACTCACCAACCCTGCGGGTGTGACGTCGAAGGCGGGGTTGGCCGCCGGGAAACCGGGCGGCGCAATCGAAACACCTGCGATCGTGGTGACCTCGTGAGGGGCCCGCTCTTCGATAGGAATCTGGTCGCCCGCGGACAAGCCGAGGTCCACGGTCGAAAACGGAGCAGCGACGTAGAACGGGATATTGTGGTACCGGCAGAGGACCGCCAGGGTGTACGTCCCGATCTTGTTCGCCACGTCCCCGTTCTTGGCGATCCGATCCGCCCCGACGATGACCGCTTGCACCTCCCCGCGCCGCATGAAGTCCCCGGCCATGCTGTCGGTGATGAGGCGAGAAGGAATTCCCAGGCGGTCGAGTTCCCAGGCAGTAAGCCGGGCCCCCTGCAGCACTGGCCGCGTTTCATCCACCAGGACCTGAATCCGTTTTCCCCGTTCCCAGGCCGCCCGGATGACGCCGAGACCGGTCCCGTACCCGACCGTTGCCAGCGCCCCCGTATTACAGTGGGTGAGAATGGTGGCGCCGTTTTCGATCAACCTCTGGCCATGCTCCCCGATAGCGCGATTGCAGGCCAGATCTTCTTGGTGCATCTTCAATGCTTCCTCGACAAGGCGCTGCTTGAGGGCGGGCAGGGAAAGGTCCCGGTGCTTCTCGGCCACCGTCGAAATCCGCTCCAACCCCCAGAAGAGGTTTCTCGCTGTGGGGCGCGTGTTGGCCAGCATATCGGCGATCCCTTTGAGGTCGCGGAGGAAGGTGGTCACATCGGTCGCTTGGAGTCTGTGGGCCCCCAGGGCCAGTCCCATGGCTGCGGCCACACCGAGGGCCGGGGCGCCCCGGATGCGGAGGCTTCTGATCGCCTCGGCCACTGCTTCTGCGTCCCGGCACTCCACATAGACCTCTTCCTGAGGGAGGCGCGTCTGGTCGAGGAGGCAGACGCCGCCATCGGGAAGCCACGTAAGAGTTCGGATTTCTTGGGTCATTTTTCCCCTCCCCGTGCCTTACACTAGCAGTCCTCCCCCCGCTGTCAACGGAAATGTTCCCTCGGCCCGCACTCCATTTCCCTCGAGAGATGGATGTCTCTCTGGGGTCGGCCGACTCCTGAATTTCCTCAAGGCAAGTGACCCATCGGACCGCAGGCGAGCACGCGTTGTCGGTACCGGCCGACAGCATGTCGTCTTTCCGGTCAGTCTGTATTCTTTCCGGAGTCCCCCTCTGTCTCTCCTCTCGCAACTTGTTAATTCTTAAGGTACGTCTTTGTGGCACACTCCTTGCGAAGGAAGATGAATCGAACCGTACGCGGCCTGATTGCAAACACGTTCGGAGCAAGAGGATGCTGAATCTTTACTATAGTGGGTTGATGTTCGTGATTCTGCTCTTCCCGTGGACCCTCGTTGGCCTGATGGTCGTGGGGGCCATTTGGGAGCGGGGGAAGGGCGGTTCGCACGTCCGAGTTCGCCCATAGCAAAAGCAAAAACCCCCGGGGTCATCCCGGAGGTTTTTGTGGAAAGCGAGGACGTCTCGCCAAAGGGGGTTCCCCCTATGGCCGCGTCTAGGCGTTAGTACATGTCACCCATTCCGCCGCCGCCGCCGGGAGGCATCGGCATCTTCTCCTTCTTCTCCGGGATCTCGGTCACGAGAGCCTCGGTCGTCACCATCAACGCCGCAATACTCGCGGCGTTCTGAAGCGCAATGCGGGTGACCTTGGTGGGGTCAATGATCCCGGCACTTATCAGGTCCTCATACTCCTGGGTCTCGGCATTGAAGCCGTACGCGCCAGTCTTCTCCAGCACCTTTTGGACAACAATGGAGCCTTCGGTCCCGGCGTTCTCGGCAATCTGTCGGATGGGCTCTTCGAGGGCTCGTCGGACGATGTCGACCCCGATCTTCTCATCGTCCACCAACTTGAGGGCCAGCAGGGCCTTGACGGTCCTCAGGTAGGCCACGCCGCCCCCTGCGACGATCCCTTCCTCGACCGCCGCGCGCGTGGCGTTGAGCGCATCCTCGACTCGAGCCTTCTTCTCCTTCATTTCTACCTCGGTCGCCGCCCCCACCTTGATCACGGCCACGCCGCCGGCCAGCTTGGCCAGCCGCTCCTGCAGCTTCTCCTGGTCGTAGTCTGAGGTGGACTCATCGATCTGGGTCCGGATCTGTTTGATCCGCCCCTCGATGACCTTGCGATCGCCGTTCCCCTCGATGATGGTGGTGTTCTCCTTGTCGATCAGCACCTTCTTGCACCGACCGAGGTCCTCCAGGCGGATGTTCTCGAGCTTGATTCCGACCTCCTCGGCGATCACCTCGCCGCCGGTCAAGGTGGAGATGTCTTTGAGCATCTCCTTTCGCCGGTCGCCAAAGCCCGGGGCCTTCACCGCCGCGCAATTCAGCGTGCCCCGGAGCTTATTGACTACGAGGGTCGCCAGGGCCTCCCCCTCCACATCCTCGGAGATGATCATCAATGGCCTCCCCATCTTGGCGATCTGCTCCAATACCGGGAGGAGGTCTCGCATGTTGGTGATCTTCTTTTCATTGATCAGGAGGTAGGGATTTTCGAGGACACACTCCATGCGCTCCGGGTCCGTGACGAAGTAGGGGCTGAGGTAGCCCCGATCGAACTGCATCCCCTCCACCACGTCCAGGGCGGTCTCCATTACCTTGGCCTCTTCCACGGTGATGACCCCGTCCTTGCCGACCTTCTCCATGGCCTCGGCGATCAGGTTGCCGATGGTGGGGTCGTTGTTGGACGAGATCGTGGCCACCTGGGAAATCTCTTTCTTCCCCTTCGTCGTGATGCTCTGCTTCTTGAGTTCTGCCACCACTGTCTCGACCGCCTTTTCAATTCCCCGCTTCAGGGCCATGGGGTTAGCCCCGGCAGTCACATTTTTTTGCCCCTCCCGATAGATGGCCTGGGCGAGGATCGTGGCGGTGGTGGTCCCGTCCCCCGCGACATCAGAGGTCTTGGAGGCCACCTCTTTGACSRYCTSGATGAGGCAGCGGCGGAACGCCTCAACGATTCGTTGGTGGCACATCGCGCGGAACAAACGCGGAACAAACAGCAAAACAACGTCGTCGAGCTCCGCCCTGGAACCAGCGAAACCCCTTAGCGGCTAAGGGGTTTCGGGTGGTGGAGCTGAGGGGATTCGAACCCCTGACCCCTTGACTGCCAGTCAAGTGCTCTGCCGGACTGAGCTACAGCCCCATGCGGGGAGCGATTGTATCAGGGCCCTGCCGCTGCCGACGCTTCGGAAATAGCGACGCGAGGGGCGTTGGCCCACAGCCGMTCCAGGYCRTAKAYGGCCCGTGTCTCCTCGTCGAACARATGAACGACGAAGTGRCCGTAGTCRAGGAGAACCCACYTGCCGTATTCGACACCCTCGCGTCGCAASGGGCGCTCCCCGATCGCCTTGAGTTGCCGTTCGATCTCGTCGACGAGGCTGCGCAGATGCGGACGAGACGTGCCGGTTGTRATCACAAACAGGTCGGTTACGACGAGGAGCTCGGAGACATCGAGGATGGCGGGGTGTTCACCCTTATGGTCRATGATGGCTGCCACCGCTTCTCTTGCGGCTTTGACAGCTTCTTCGGTGGCGGGGATGCGGGCTCCTCGTSGGTCAGKTACCAACCCGATACTAGRACGWCACYGCTGCSTCAGCGACCGTACAGATCGTTGTCGACGACGTACCGCCACACGGCGTCGCTGACCAGGAACCGGATGGA
>LKGT01006828.1_pt1 | contig 18235 bp, 15 predicted proteins | sample 503861 | NCBI WGS metagenome assembly LKGT01 (sample SAMN04113194, study PRJNA297058) | marine sediment metagenome | biome: marine benthic biome; feature: marine benthic feature; material: marine sediment; isolation source: sediment sample collected at the water-sediment interface from the South......
ACCTACCGGACGCGTACAGGGCCAGGCGTCCTTCAAACGAGGAATCGTAGTCGAGCGTTGCGTCCTCGCCTAGCAACAGATCCGCAGGACCGTCGGTGCTGTTCTGCGACCAGGTAAGATCCGCCAGCCCAGCGTAAAACCAGTCATTGGTTCGAAGCTCGAGATCGCGCAAGTACAGCTCGCCCTTGCCTTCCTCGTCCAGCACCGCCACTTCGACGGTATGTAAGCCTTCCGGCAAAATCTCTTCGGCAACGAAGTTTCCTTGCGGGTCCACTGGCACCGGCGCGCCCGCGACATAGATGGCTTGTCCAGGAGGAACATCGCTTCCGTACACCCACACTTTCCCGTCGCTCAACGGAATGTTTTGCAGGGCGAGCGCATTCTCGCCGTAGGTTGCCATTGCCCTATGTTGGGAAAGCGCGTTACGGCCACCGGTTTCGCCGGAGGAATTCGCCGGTTCGTTGGAGGCCGCGTACAGATCCGCAGGCGTCAATCCCGAGTGCGCCACCCACAACGCTTGGGCCCTCGTCTCGTCAAACGTGTCGTTCGAACCGTACGCCCGCAGAACATATTTAAGCTCCTGTACCGGCCCGCCGAATACCTGCGAATCCGGAACCCATTCGGCATGACCATCGTCGYCGAYGACGATATCGACATCACCAATTCGGCCGAGGTGATGTGGGCGATGGCGACGCGCTGGGACCCCAAGACCCAGACCGATATCTTCGACGGCTACTGGACCGGGCACATCGACCCGACGCTGACGCCGGAAAAACGCGAGGCCGGCGACATCACCAACAGCCGGATGGTGGTCTACGCGGTCAGGCCCTATCACTGGAAGGAGCGCTTCCCCAAGGTCAACCGGGTGGATCGGGACTATGCCGAAGAGGTCCGCGCCAAATGGGCGGATAAGCTAAGTTTCCTGAAGCGCTAAGCGGCGGAACGGATAAACGTAACCGGGCTCAGGAGACGGCGCGGGCCTTGGCCTGCCCGCCGACCCGGGCCTTCGTCACGATGTCCTCGAGTTCCGCCTTGGCCTCCTCGGTCAACTCGCCGCTTTCCCAGCGCGGGAACACCTTGACGTCGTAGCCCATCATGCGAAGGCCCTCGCGGTAGACCGGCCGGCCGAACTTCTTCACCAGCGCCGCGATGCGCCGGGCGGTTTCATAGATGCGACCCTGTATCTCCTTGGCGCCTTCGAGATCGCCCGCCTTCAGCGCCTCCCAGATGGCGACCGCGAGCGCCGGGTAGAGCACCGCCGGCGGGTTGATGGCGCCCTTGACGCCCCAGGGCTGGGCGCCCCAGAGGTTGACCACCGAGCCCGAATAGATGGCGATGCGCTCGGGCACAATGGTGACGTATTGGAGCAGGGCGACGGGGTTGGAATAAGACAGCTTTATGCCCGCGAGCGAGGGTATCTTGCCGGCGAGGCGCGCCAGCCAAGGGGCGGTGATGTCGCAGCCGGCGTAGGGCGGGTTGTTGTAGACCACCATCGGCAAGCCCACTTCCCGCGCCACGCCGAGGAAATGGGCGTCGATCTCGCCCGCCAGATGGTCGGTGTAGTAATAAGGCGGAATGACGGCGATGGCGTCGGCGCCGTCGGCCTCGGCCTTAACCGCCAGATCCGTGGTCGAGCGCAGATCGGTGGTGCCGACATGGATGATGACCGGCACCCGGCCGCCGACATGCTCGATCCCGACCTGGGCCACCCGCGCCCGCTCCTCATAGGTCAGCGCCGGCCCCTGGCCCTGGGAGCCGAGCAGGAAAAAGCCGTGCACCCCGGCCTCGATCGCCCCGTCGAGGAGGTCGCGCAAGACCCTTTCATCGACCTCGCCCTCCTCGTCGAAGGGGGTGATCAGCGGATGGAGGATGCCCTCGATCATGGTTTGCTCTCCCCCGTGCCCCGGCTTCCGGTGGCCGCCGGGATGCRTTCGGTCSTCMCCACTGATACCCCGGTGAAWRCCCCGAATCAAGCGGYGGCGCCGGGGCGGGGGTCGTGTCTCGGTCTGAAATTCGATGCGCYRAAAGCGCAARGCGGGCCAGAATGTCGGCYTRGCSGRTGWWAGCGGCCGCTATCCCCAAGTGGCGTTTGAGTCCGSTCSTAGCCACAAGGAGACATTCGCAGTTCCCGAATAACCACCGCAATGTGGCACATCGCGATGCCGGTGGAGGAGCCGTCCACAGCATCRGAAGCGGTTATTTACCGCTTGTGCCCCCAGTGGCTATCACTCCACCCACGCTTGATTGAAGTAGCTGGTGGAGCCGACTTCGGTCACCGAAAGACATGTGACGGGTCCGTCGTTGTTGCTGGACGAATAGGTGTGCTCGCTCAGCCGTGGCATGACGCCGCCTTCAGACCGGTTCCGAAAAGCCTCTTGCAGCACCCGCCCGTCAATGTCGGCGGGTACGTCGAGCCCCAGCAAGCTCAAGACTGTCGGAGTGATATCGATATTCCCGGCTGGAACCGTAATTGTTTCCGCTTCCGAAAACGCACCCCCCGACATGGCCAAAAAATTATGCAGCTCAAAGGCGCTCAGTCCACCGTGACATCCGCCACCTTTGGGATAGTTCGAGTCATGGAACGTCATTCCGCTGCAACCCCAATCATTGTTGTCGTGATTGTATCGCAAGACGATCGCGATATCCGGGGCCCGGCGGTGCGCAATCCCGACGTGACGATGGGTCAGCGTTCCGCCTGCTCCTTCGCGGGTGAACAATGGCCCGCACCAGTCCTGACTCCTCAACCAGCCGGTAATATCAACGACGAGCTGGGAGTCAGAATCTCGTATCCAGATCCCGCCTGCGTTTCCAACCACAATCGTGCAATCGGCGTTATCTTCTGTTCCGGCACCAAAGCCAGCATCGGAAAATTTGGCCACGAGATCCAGCGGCTCGCCAAGAATACTGATCTGGCCATGGTCAGAAAGTGCAATGATCTGCAAATTGCCGGCAGCGATCTGTTTTTCTTGCCGCGCAAGAATGCGTCCGAATTCCGAGTCGACGTGCCGTATGGCGCGCAATGCATCGCTCGAGCCGATGCCTAGCTTGTGGAAGCTCTCGTCCGGCTCGCACAGCCACAGGAGCATGACGTCCGGATCAACCTCCCGCTCGACATAGTCGAGATAGCAATCGACCGCGTAGCTGATCCAGTCCAGTGCGGGGAGCGTATATTCAGGCAAGGGTCCAAGCCGTTCGACTATCTTAGACATTACACCGACCGCAACAGCGGCGTCCGGACGCCTTAGCGCCAAACGAAAGGAGCCATTTGTCTCAGCCATGTGGTTGATCAGCCGCCCGCCGCCTGGGGTTCCCGCACTTATCGTCGCATAGGACCGGCGAGCCAAGACGAGCCGTTCTCCAAGGGTTGGAACATCGATCAGCCGCCCCGATGACCGCTTGAAAGCAGCTTCCAATTCGATATCGTCGCCGGTGTTGAGAATCCGGTTCGATGCCCCGTCGGCTACCACAAATTTGTTGGCCACTATGCCGTGCCTCGAAGGATAACAGCCCGTGATTACCGCCGATTGGTTTACGCGAGTCTCGGTTGGGAACGTTGACCGGCTATTCACGTAGCGGACCCCTCCGCTTGCGAACGCATGGAGATTTGGCATTAGCTCGGGTGTCACGAATTCCGGACGCAGCCCGTCAAAGACCACAATCAAAACCCGCTGTCGTTTGGCACCAGTCACTTTTGGCGGTTCCTCCTCCAATAATCATACTGCAGTATCGATCGAACGGCCGCCCGAAYCTGAAGGACATCAGCTGACGACCGATGAGCCACCAAAGTCARCTTCGGGTTAGGAGCAGAAGTGCSGGTGAYCCCGCGCCMATGTCCGCCGTTGGMSSTMAAGCAGRCRTGAYCCGMTAAAARGCGGAGGTCGAGGGCRCCTGCTTCGGCGGGATTTCAAAYCGGGCCACACCCGGGCTGACCAGGGCGCCCGGCGAAAGTCGAAAAAGAGGCGACGGGCGAACCTTGACGCGCCAYGCCGCCTCGCATACCTAACAACAAGCGAGCCRCCGGCACACCATCGGCCGGCGAATCCTCCGCCGGCCGGCATACCGCCGGCCAGCSAACCGCCGGCAAGCGAACCGCCGACGTGTAAACCATCAGCGAGCGAGCCGAAGTAACCATGGCCCTTCTCTCCGTCATCACCGCGCCCGATGCGCGCCTCAAGGCCAAGTCAGCCCCCGTCGATGGCGTCGATGGGGAAATTCGCGCCCTGATGGACAATCTGCTGGAGACCATGTACGCGGCGCCCGGCGTCGGCCTTGCGGCGCCGCAAGTCGGCGTCCAAAAGCGGGTGATCGTCATCGACGTCGCGGAAAAGGACGAGGCGGGGGAGCCGTTCAGGCTGGCCAATCCGGAGATCCTCTGGGCGTCGGAGGAAACGATCCTCTGCGAGGAAGGCTGCCTGTCGGTGCCCGAGTTCTTCGCCGAGGTGTCGCGGGCGGAAAGGATCAGGCTGCGCTATCGCGATTACGACAACAAGGATTGCGGGCTCGAGACCGAAGGCAGGCTCGCCGCCTGTATCCAGCACGAGATCGACCATCTGGACGGCGTCCTGTTCATCGATCATTTGAGCGTGCTCAAGCGCAGGATCATCCTGCGAAAACTCATCAAGGCGCGTAAACTACAGGCCCAGAAAATCCCGGCCTAGTGCTTTAGAGGAAGATGGCTGCATTGCGCCTGGTGTTCATGGGGACGCCCGACTTCGCCGTTCCCGCCCTTCGTTCATTGCTGGGCGCCGGCCACGAAGTGGTTGCGGTCTATTGCCAGCCGCCCCGCCCGGCGGGCCGCGGTCAGCCCGAGCGGCGCGCGCCGGTCCATGAAGAAGCGGCGGCGCGGGGCTTGAACGTCCTGACGCCACCCGATTTGAAGGACGAGGCGGTGCAATCCGCCTTCGCCGAGGCCGATGCGGATGCGGCCGTCGCCGCCGCCTATGGCCTGATCCTGCCCGCCGCCATGCTGGCGGCGCCACGGCTCGGCTGTCTCAACATCCACGCCTCCTTGCTGCCGCGCTGGCGTGGCGCCGCGCCCATTCAACGGGCCATCCTCGCCGGCGACCCCGAGACCGGCGTCACCATCATGGCGATGGACGAGGGGCTCGATACCGGGGACATCCTGTTGGCCGAAAAGGTGCCGATCGCGAACACCGCTACCGCCGGCGAACTCCACGACCGTCTGGCGGCGCTTGGCGCCGGGCTCGTCGTCAAGGCGTTAGCGGGTATCGATGGCGGAACGGTGGAACCCCATCCCCAGCCRGAYGWWGGCGCGTGCTATGCCGCCAAGATCACCCGCGCCGATGGCAAGCTCGACTGGCGCCAGARTGCTGYGGTCCTCGAGCGCCGCGTCAGGGCGCTCAGCCCGGCGCCCGGCGCCTGGTTCGAGCATGAGGGCATCCGCATCAGGGTCCTGACGGCGAAGATCGCCGAAGGCGGCGCCGGCGCGGCGCCCGGCCACATCATCGACGATCGCCTGACGGTCGCCTGCGGCGACGGCGCGCTGAGGCCGACGCGCCTGCAGCGCCAGGGGCGCTCGGTGATGGCGGCGGATGAGTTCCTGCGCGGCTATCGACTCGGCAAGGGCAGCGATCTTTCGGGCCCGGGCCGGGACGGGCCATGACCCGGTTCAAACTGACGGTCGAATATGACGGTGGCCCCTTCGTCGGCTGGCAGCGCCAGGACAACGGGCTTTCGGTGCAGCAGGCCCTGGAGGAGGCGATCCTCGCCTTCGCCCAGGAGAAAGTGACCCTTTTCGGCGCCGGGCGCACCGACGCCGGGGTCCACGCCACCGGTCAGGTCGCCCATTTCGACCTCGCCAAGGAGATCGGCGCGGCGAAGGTCAGGGACGCCATCAACTATCACCTCAAACCCCTGCCCGTCGCGGTCATCGGCTCGGAAGCCGTCGACGGGGATTTCCATGCCCGTTTCTCGGCCAAATCCCGCGCCTATCGCTACCGCATCATCAACCGGCGCTCACCGCTGACGCTCGAGCGCGGGCGCGCCTTGCGCGTGGCCGCGCCGCTCGATCACGGCGCCATGGCGGCAGCGGCCGAGGCGCTCGTGGGCGAGCACGACTTCACGACCTTTCGCGGCGTCGCCTGCCAGGCGGAGTCCCCGGTCAGGACCCTGGATGAGATGAGCGTCACGCGGACCGGCGAAGAGGTCGTCATCGTCGCGCGCTCGCGCTCGTTCCTGCTCAACCAGGTGCGGATCATCACCGGCACCTTGAAGCTCGTCGGCGAGGGCAAATGGCGGCCCGCGGACGTCAAGGCGGCGCTCGAGGCGCGGGACCGCGCCAAGGGCGGGCCGACGGCGCCGCCCGAAGGGCTTTACCTGGTCGAAGTCCGCTACTGAACGCCCTTGTTTTTGGCCCGGCCACGGCCCGMGGCGAAGCCTACCGGCGCCYGCGGCAGTAYGRAKTTCATGTTTCGAAAATGTATACGTAGTGTAWATTGWTTCGCCRGRATYGGTYGTTTMTCYYAKATMATTGGGAAWTTAAGGCRSTTCACAAGAAAGTATATGTAGTRTAAACTRKMTAWATACAGTGTATAAGAGGAATCGGCCATGGAGATCAATMTSACCCGTGACCGCCAGGTGGTGGTCAGCGTGACGACGACGATAAGGGAGTTCACCGAKGCCTTGCGGGCMGGGCGCCTCRTCGTCGAYCTCAAGGGAGCGCCGGCGCTTGCCGAAGGCCTCGCCCCGCCGTCCGGCGGAGAGGCGGAGGCCGGGCTCGGCGCCGGGGAAGTCGCCGCGATCTGCCGCCGCTACGGGCCCGAGAGGCTCGCCGCCAATCTGCTGTGGGAAATCGCCCAGGCGGGCGACGAGGGGATCACCTCGAGCGAGCTCAAGGAGATCCTGGGCTTGAGCTCCTCCCAGAAGCTCGCCGGCGTCTTCGGCGGCATCGGCAAGACCGCGGATCGCCTTATCCCCGGGCGCAAGGGGTTGTTCCTTGACCGTGAGTGGCTGGGGCAAAGGTCGGAATATCTTTACCGCATGCCCGCCGGTGTCCGCGCCGAGATCCTCGAATTCTACGGCTAGCCCGGATATTTCATGAAGGGAACGGAATTTGCGGCGAGCAATGTTTGTCCAAGGCGGTGTGCGAAGCCGAAAGCCATAGCCATGGCTATGGCTCGAGGTTTCGTGCGCCGATTTGGATAAACAGGGCCGGCGCAAAACCGTTCAGCGGAGGAGGGTACCAAACGCCGCTTTTCGAAAAACGAATCAAGCCCTTGAAGGTAAACACCTAACACACCCTGAGGGAGCGCCTTCATGAAATATTCGGGCTAGAGCCACGAATCTCCGAAGATAGGSGCCGATACCTCCCGGCCTTCGGTCCGGCCCRACCCTAGGACCTATGCAGCATCACACCGCCGACGACGCTGATGAAGAAACTCAATACGAGGTTGAAGACCATGAGCACCGCGGCCTCTCCGCCGGTGATTWCGAGGGCGGTCCGGGCCACATACCACTGATAGACGAACACCGCGATCATCGCCAAATAGAGAAGCCCCGCCATCGCCGGGTTGAGCACGGCGATGGCGGCGACCGGCAGGAAGAGGGCGATGCCAAGCACGTTGGCCCAATTGTGGGCGACGATGTAGCGGATGTAGTTGTCGCCGCACGCGAGCCAGCGCGTGATATAGACCATCGCCAGCGGATAGGCCGTCCACTCGATGACGTAGGCGATGCCGTCGACCAGCACCCACCTCATCGGTCCGGCGCCGACCGGGCGCAGGGCGGCATCGAAGGCGATCAGCAGGACATAGGCGGGCGCCACCACGACGGCGGCATAGAACGAGCGCCAGAACCCGGCGATGGAGGTGTCGAAATGGCCCAGCCCCCCGGGGTCCATCCGCGCCAGACGCAAGGCCCCGGAAAGCGCGAATGCCGTCTCCCGCGCCGAAATCATCGGCCGGCGAAATAGTCGTCGAGCACGGCCTTGTAGATATCGGCCAGCTTCTCGAGGTCGCCGAGCGCCGTCCTTTCGTTGGCCTTGTGCATGGTCTTGCCGGGGAGGCCGAACTCGGCGACGGGACAGGCGCGCTGGATGAAGCGGGCGTCGGACGTGCCGCCCGAGGTCGAGAGTTCCGGCCGGATGCCGATCGTCCTCTCGACGGCGCCGGCGACGAGCTCGCTCCACTCGCCCGGCGGGCACAGGAACGCCTCGCCCGAGACCTGCAGCTTGAGCTCATAGCGCCCGCCGAGCTTATCGCCGCCGATCTTGTCGAAGGTCTGGCGCAGCCAGCGCTCGATCGAGGCGGCGGTGTGCAGGTCGTTGAAGCGGATGTTGAACGAGGCCGAGGTCCGGTCGGGGATCAGGTTGGTCGCCGCATTGCCGGTGTCGATGGTGCTGATCTCGATGGCCGAGGGCTGGAAGTGGTCGGTGCCCTCGTCCAGGCCCTTCTCTGTGATCGCCCCCAGCATCTCGATGAGCCTCGGGATCGGGTTGTCGGCGAGGTGGCCGTAGGCGGTATGGCCCTGGGTGCCAAAGACCGTGAGATGGCCCACCAGGCTGCCGCGCCGGCCGATCTTGATCATATCGCCCAGTTTCTCCGGGTTCGTCGGCTCGCCGACCAGGCAGACATCGAGCGCCTCCCCCCGCTCCCCGAGCCAATCCAGCACCTTGACCGTGCCGTTGATGGCCAACCCCTCCTCGTCGCCGGTGATCAGAAGGCTGATCGAGCCGTCGAAGCCGTCCGGGCGTTGGGCCAGGAACCGGGCCAGCGCGGCGACGAAACTGGCGATGGCGCCCTTCATGTCGGCGGCGCCCCGGCCGCAAAGATGGCCGTCGACGATCTCGGCGCCGAACGGGTCGGTGTCCCAGCCTTCGGGGTTGCCCACCGGCACCACGTCGGTGTGCCCGGCGAAACAGAAATTGGGCGAGGCCTCGCCGAGGCGGGCGTAAAGGTTGGCGACATCCGCCGTGCCTTCCTCCGAGAAAACCAGCTTGTGGCAGGAAAAGCCGAGCTCTTCGAGCGTCGCCTCGAGGACATCCAGCGCCCCGGCGTCGTCTGGCGTCACCGACGGGCAGCGGATCAACGCCCTGGCCAGTCCAAGGGGTTCGGTCAGCGGCGTCATTCGCGCAACAGATCGTTGATCGAGGTCTTCGAGCGGGTCCGCTCGTCCACCTGCTTGACGATGACCGCGCAGTAAAGCCCGGGCCCGGGACTGCCGTCGGCGAATGCCTTGCCCGGCAGGGAGCCTGGCACCACCACCGAAAAGGCCGGCACCCGGCCCTGGTGCACCTCGCCGGTGTCGCGGTTGACGATCTTGGTGGAGGCGCCGATGAAGACCCCCATGGAGATGACCGCGCCGGTCTCGACGATGACGCCCTCGGCGATCTCGCTGCGGGCGCCGATGAAGCAATTGTCCTCGACGATGACGGGCTCCGCCTGCAAGGGCTCGAGCACGCCGCCGATGCCGACGCCGCCCGAGATGTGGCAGTTCTCGCCGATCTGGGCGCACGATCCGATGGTCGCCCAGGTGTCGACCATGGTGCCGGCGCCGACATAGGCGCCGAGATTGACGAAGCACGGCATCAGCACGGCGCCCGGCGCGATGAAGGCCGAGCGGCGCACCACGCACGTGGGCACGGCGCGAAAGCCGGCGGCGCGAAAGCGGGCGTCGTCCCAGCCGGCGAACTTCGAGGGCAGCTTGTCGAACCACGGGGCGTCGCCGCGCACGGGGTCCGTCGGCCCGCCGGGGATGGGGGCCATGTCGTAAAGACGGAAGGACAGGATCACCGCCTTCTTGATCCACTGATGCACGCGCCAGGCGCCATCGGTCTTCTCGGCGATGCGCAGCCGACCGGCGTCGAGGGCATCGAGGATCGCTTCGACGGCGTCGCGCGCTTCGCCACCGGTATCGGGACCGATGGTCTCGCGTGACTCCCAGGCGGCGTCGATAATCGATTGCAGGCTCTTTTCGTTCATCCGCTCGTCTTCGATAAAGGGCGATCGGGAAAGGGTGAGAACATGCGCAAGGCTCAGGTTCCTGTCAACCGTCGCCCGGCCATCGCCGGCTCATCCAGGGCATCGCCCTGGCGCCCGGCGGGGGACGTTAACCATGGCGTCCAGTGGTTTCCGCCGTCCCGGGCCATGGGAAGGCCCTGGAACCCAAGGTTTCCGCGGGTTTGAGAGGGTCAATTCCGGCCCTCCATGTAACGCTTCCTTAAGTAGGGCGAGGGTACCCTTTACGGTGGTTAGAGGTCTGTTCAAAACACGGATTATCGGCCGTTTCGCGACCGCGGCGGGGCTCAGGTCCCCTGCGGCGCGGGCCGGTGATCGAATGTTGGTGTGGAATGGCTCGAGGGCAAAATAGCGAAGCTTCATGGGACGGTCAGGCGCGCGCCCTGCGCGCCGACCGGGACCGGTATGCCGCGCTCGCATTCTGCGCCTCGGACATGCTGCTCGAACTCACCCCGAATTTGACCGTGGCCTTCGCCGCCGGCGCCACCATGGCGTTGACGGGCAGTGCGCCCGAGGATCTTCAGGGCCTTTCCTTTATCGACCTCGTGGCGCCGAGGGACCGTCCCCTGGTGCGCGAGATCATGAAACACGCCGCCGCCGGGCACCGCCTCGAGAGCGTCATCATCCACCTCGACGGGCCGGACGGCGACACGCCGCCGCTGACGCTGCTCGGCTGTCATTTGCCCGATATGGGCGGCCATTATTATCTGGCGTTGAGGGTGGGGCCGGGAGGCCTGCTTTTCGGCATGGAGGAGGAACCCGCCGCCAGGAGGGAAAACAGCCTTACCGGAGCGCTGAGTTTCGCCGAGACGACCGGCGAATGTCTGCTTGCCGGCCGTGAGGCCGGCAAGGAGTACGCGCTGACGCTGCTCAGGCTCGAGAATCTTCTCGAGTTGCGGGCGCGGCTCGACGACCGGGCCAAGCATGAGTTGATGTCCACYRTCAGCARGTGTYTCAGGGYGGARGCCGTCGACGACCATATGGCCGGGCAGTTCGCCGATGAAAGTTACGGACTYGTCCACGCCARGGGCAAGAACGTCGATGGGCTGTGCGCGYAYCTGCAAGAGTTTWCCCGCAAGTTGGACCCGGAGAATGCCGGCKTGACGGTCCGTTCGGCGACGCTCGAGATGGACGTCGCCGATATGAGCGAATCGRATTCGGTCAAGGCGCTGGCCTATACSATCAACCGCTTCTGCACCGAGGACGCCGAGGGATTCGCCGTCGACAACCTGTCCGCCGCCCTGACCGMCATGATGGGCGATACGGTCVRCAGGATGACCGAATTCAAAACSGTGGTGACCAAGTCGAACTTCGAATTGGCCTTCCAGCCCGTGGTCGATCTGGCGACGCGCAGCCCCCACCATTACGAGGTGCTGGCCCGGTTCAGCGCCTTCGGGGACCGCATCACCCCCTATGGCGCCATCACCTTCGCCGAACAGACCGGGATGGTCTGTGACTTCGACCTYGCCATGTGCGCCAAGGTGATCGACTGGCTCACCGAGACCCGCCGTAATGGACGGGATTACATGGTGGCCGTGAACATCTCCGGCAGCTCGATCGGGTCTCCGGCTTTCGTCAGGGCCCTACAGRKGCTGTTGGCGAAGCACGAAGARTTGCGCGACAAGATTCTGTTCGAGATCACCGAATCGGCCAAGATCGTGGACCTCGAAGCCGTCAACCGGTCGGTCCAGAGCCTGCGCCAGGCCGGCCACAAGGTCTGTCTCGACGACTTCGGCGCCGGCGCGGCGGCCTTCCAGTACCTCAGGGCACTGGATGTRGATGTCGTCAAGATCGACGGCRYTTACGTACGCGACGCYCTCTCGACGGGTAAGGGAAGRGCATTCCTGAAAGCGATGGCAGGCCTTTGCAACGATCTYGGGATCGCCACCGTCGCCGAGATGGTGGAGGAGGAGGARTGCMTCGGGTTCCTTCGCSAGTGCGGCGTCGACTTTGGCCAAGGTTATCTTTTCGGCAGGCCGTCCGCGGATATCACCACCTTCGASGAGACCGGCGGRGAAAACGACYCGAACGAAGRGWTYCCACCGACGGCYAAARAAGCCAGTGGACGGAGRTAGGATGARAMTTCCGCGGCTCCTACGGCRATGGYGCCGGGGCGGCGGAAAATCAGGTCCAGCAAAAGCCGCCCTGGGCGTGCTTTTCGATTCGGGAAATGTGTTGTCACGTTATCCCGGCCCGGCCATGTTCGTGGATGGGGAAGGGCGGGTGCTCGCCAGCAACGGATGGGGCGCCGGGGAAGCCGAAGCGTCCCGGCTGGTGGCGCACCCGGCGGTCGCCAAAGCCATCTCCGAGTCCCTCGCCGACAATGCCGCCAGGGTCGAGGCCGTCGTAGTGCCCGAAGCGGCTTCCGGCGGGCGAGTAGAGTTGACGATCCTTCCCATGGGGGACGGAACCTCCGCCCTGGTACTGGGCCGTAACGTCGTGCTCGAACACAATCTGCGCACGGCCCTGGTGGAGTCGCGCCAGCGTTACAAGGATCTGGTGGAGATCTCCAGCGACTTCGCGTGGGAGACCGATGCCGGCGGGGTGTTCGCCTTCGTATCGCCCCAGGGCGCTTTGGGATACCGGGCGGAGGAATTGGTGGGCCGGCCGCCCAGTGACTTCTTCGTCGAGGAATGGGGCGCGCCGATGCCGATGCCCTTTACCGCCACCGATGCGCTGGCCGATGTCGAGCTGTGGTTCCGCCGCGCCGACGGGGCGCCGGCCTGTCTTTTGGCTTCATGCGTGCCTCTCCTCGGCGATGACGGGGAGTGGCTGGGCGCCCGTGGTGTGTGCCGCGACGTCACCGAGGCCCGCGAGCGCGATTCCGCCCTTGCCCGCGCCCGCAATCGCGAGCGGCTTCTGACCTACATGGTGCGCACCATGCGCGATGAGGTCGACCCCCTCGACATGCTGGTCGCCGCCGCCGCGGCGACGGCGCGGGCCCTGGCCGCCAGCGGCTGCAGGATTTACCGGCGGGACATCGGGCCCGCCATCGTCCCGGCGGCGGAATTCGGCGATCTGCCAGATGCCGAGGCCACCGAGGCGCTGCTTCACAAGCTCGAGCGGACCCAGTTGCCGGTGACGGCGGAAATCGATGGCGGCCAAGGGCTGGCGATCGCCACCCGCTACCACCATGCGGTCAACGGCGCGATATTCCTATGGCGCCAGGCGGGCGGTATACCCTGGAGCGACAATGTTCGCGGGTTGCTCCTGGAAGTCGCCGACCAGCTCGGGATCGCCAACGAACAGATCGCCAACCACGAGAAGCTGCGGAAACTGTCCCGCACCGACGGGTTGACCGGATTGCTCAACCGGCGAACCTTCTTCAACGAAATCCGGCGCCGCTACGAGACCATCTCGGCCACGGACCATTCGGCGGTCCTGTTCTACTGTGACCTCGACAATTTCAAGCTGGTCAACGACCTTCATGGCCATCGACGGGGCGATGCGGCGCTGGTCAGGCTGAGCGAGATCCTTCTTGCCAAGGTGCGTTCCCGAGACCTGGTTGCCCGCCTCGGCGGTGACGAGTTCGCCTGCTGGCTGGAGGGCGCAGACCTTCCTGTCGGCCAGGAAAGGGCGCGCGAGTTGCTGGATGCCTGCCGGGCTCTGGAGGACTTCTCCGGCGATCCCTTCCATCCCTTGACCGTATCGCTCGGTATCGCCGCCGTCGCGCCCGGCAGCGGAGAGAGCCTCGAAGACCTCATGGCCAGGGCCGATCAGGCCATGTACATGGCGAAGCACGGCGGCAAGGGCCGGTTCGATATCGCCCCCCCGCCCGCGGCGGCGGAGAGAAGGGCGGCCGTGCCATGAAGGCCTTGATGCTCCGCTTGTTCGGCTGGGCCGGTTTCGGCGCCGACGCGACGCTCAGCTACGAGGAAACGAAGCAGCTTGCCCGCCACCCGAGCGCCAAGGTGCGCCGGTCCCTGGCGAATCGCGAAGATGTCCGTGCCGAGGTTCTCTACTACCTGGCGGAGGACGAATCGCCCGAGGTCCGCCGCAATATCGCCGTCAACGCCAATACACCGGCTCAGGCCCATCTTTTGCTGGCCCATGACCGCGACGACAGGGTTCGCTCCGATCTGGCTCTCAAGATCTCCCGGCTGATGCCGGAGTTGAGCCAGGACGAGCACGACCGCCTTCAGCAGACCACCTACGAGGTGCTGGAGGTTCTCGCCCGCGACCAGTTGACGAAGGTGCGCCAGATACTGGCCGAGACATTGAAGGACGTTACCGCCGCGCCACCGGGGGTGATCAAGCGCCTCGCCATGGACTCCGAGCCGTCCGTGGCCCAGCCCGTTCTTGAGTTCTCGCCTCTGCTGACCGACGAGGATCTGCTGGACATCATCAAGCGCCTGCCGGTCAACGGCGGGCTGTCCGCGATCTCGCGCCGTAAGGAGGTCTCCTCCCGGGTCTCCGACGCCATCGTCGCCGCCGATGATGTTCCCGCCATCACCGAGCTTCTCGCCAATCCCAGCGCCCAGATTCGCGAGGAAACCCTCGACGGTCTGGTCGAGGGTTCGATCCAGGTCGAGGAGTGGCAATCGCCGCTCGCCCGCCGGCCGCTGCTGCCGAGGAAAGCGGTCAGGAAACTCGCTACCTTCGTCGCCGATTCCCTTCTCATGGAACTGAGGAACCGCACCGACCTCGACCCCGAGGTATTGAACGAGGTGACCGAGGTCATGCACCAGCGTCTCGGCGATGACGGCGCGGCGGCGGATAATGGCGCCGCCACGGAGGTGGTCGACCAGACGGCGATGAAGATGGCGGCCGAGGAGCCGCTCCAGACTGTCCGTCGACTCCACGCCGAAGATAAGCTCGACGAGGATCGCGTCGCCGAGGCGTTGGGTACGGGGAATCACGAATTCGTCACCTTGGCGCTGGCGCTCAAGTCCGGCGTGGGGAAACGGGTGGTCGAAAGGGTGAGTTCGGCGCAGAGCGCCAAGGGAATCACGGCGCTGACGTGGAAGTCAGGGTTCTCCATGCGATTCGCCGTCCAACTGCAAACCCGTTTCGCCCATGTCGGCATCGGCGAGGTGCTCAACGCCAAGGACGGCGTCGATTATCCGCTCTCGAAAGACGAGATGGAGTGGCTGATGGAATTCTTCGCCACCTGAGGCGCCCATACCCTCCTGGGTAGGTGCCCCCTTTCAGTAAGCTTTTTCGATTGCCGGGATCGCCGGCGGCGCGGCCTTGGGGTCTAATCCCGGTGAATCAGCGTGCCGATGCCGTGGGGCGTGAAGATCTCCAGGAGCAGCGCGTGCGGCACCGTGCCGTCCATGATGACGGCGGCGTCCACCCGGCCCTCGACGGCCAAGGCGCAGGTCTCGACCTTGGGGATCATGCCGCCGGTTATGGTGCCGTCCTTGATGTACTTCCTTGCCGCGCTCACCGACATCTCGGCGATCACCTCGCCCGACGTGTCCAGTACGCCCTTGACATCGGTCAGCATCAACAGCCTGGTGGCGTCGACCGCCGGCGCCAGGGTGCCGGCGAGGGTATCGGCGTTGATGTTGTAGGTCTCGCCCTTCCGCCCGACGCCGATGGGGGCGATGACCGGGATGATGTCGGTTTCCTCGAAGGTGGTCAGGATGTGGGGGTTGATCCGGTAGGGTTCGCCGACGAAGCCGAGATCGAGAATCTTCTCGATGTTGGAATCGCTCTCGCGGTGGGTGCGGCGCAGCTTGCGCGCCTCGATCAGGTTGGCGTCCTTGCCCGACAGGCCGACCGCCTTGCCGCCGGCCTCGTTGATCGAGGTGACGATCTGCTTGTTGATCGATCCCGAGAGCACCATTTCGACGATTTCCACCGTGTCGCGGTCGGTCACCCTGAGGCCGTCGATGAACGAGCTCTTGATCTTCAGGCGCTCGAGCATTTCGCCGATCTGCGGCCCGCCGCCGTGAACGACGACGGGATTGATGCCGACCTGCTTGAGCAACACGACATCGCGGGCGAAAGGCCCGGCCAACTTGGGGTCGCCCATGGCATGGCCGCCGTATTTGATGACGAAGGTCTCTCCGGCATAGCGGCGCATATAGGGCAGCGCCTCGGAAAGGGTCTTCGCCTTGGCGAGCCAGACGTCGTCGGATGTGCCTTTGCGTTTCATGGCGGCGGACTCTTCTATGAAAGTAAGTACTAGCCCAATCGGGCGGGCCTCGCCAGCGCCGCGAGGGCGCGGCGCAAGGCCTCGATCCCGTCGCCCTTCCGCGCGCTGGTAATGATGATGTCGGGGTGTGCCGCCGCATGGGCCGAGAGCTCCCGGCCGAGACTCTCCTCGACGCCAAGAAGCATCTCGGGCTTGACCTTGTCGGCCTTGGTCAGGATCACCTGGTAGGACACCGCCGCCTCGTCCAGCATCGCCATGACGGCGCCGTCGCTCGTCTTTAGCCCGTGACGCGCGTCCACCAGCAGGCACAGGCGGCGCAGGTTCGGCCGGCCCCGGAAGTAGGCCTCGACCAGCCGGGTCCACGCCCGCACCCTGGTCCTGGCCACGCGCGCGTAACCGTAACCGGGAAGGTCGACCAGGACCAGCCGCCCGCCGAGGGCAAAGAAGTTGATCTGCTGGGTGCGGCCCGGCGCCCGGGATGTCCGCGCCAGTGCCCGGCGTCCGGTCAACGCGTTGATCAGGCTTGATTTACCGACATTGGAACGTCCCGCGAAGGCCACTTCCGGCAGCTCCAGATCCGGCAGCTGATAGGGCTTGGCGGCGGCCGTCACGAAGGCGCATTGCTGGGCGAACAGCCAGCGGGCGAAATCCGGATCGCGCTCGGCGCCGTCGTCCTTATCCTCGCCCGGCGGGTTCTCGACGCGGCCCACCTCGCCCACGGCCCGGCTAGGTCCTGGCTTTGGATTTCGACGGGGACGTCGTCTTCTTCTTCTTCGACGGCAAGGCCCCTGAGCGCTTCATGATGACCCATTGCTGGGCCATCGACAGCACGTTGTTCCATGCCCAGTAGATCACCAGACCCGCCGGGAAGGGCGCCAGCAAGATGGTGAACATGATCGGCATGAACATGAAGATCTTGGCCTGWATCGGATCGGCCGGCTGCGGGTTGAGCCTCATCTGCAGGAACATGGAAAGCCCCATGATCAGCGGCCAGGCGCCGAGCAAGAGGAATTCCGGCGGGGTGAACGGGATTAACCCGAAVAGGTTGAATATGGTCGTCGGATCGCGCGCGGAGAGGTCATGGATCCAGCCATAGAAGGGCGCGTGGCGCATTTCGATGGAAACGAACAACACCTTRTAAAGCGAGAAGAACACCGGAATCTGGATGATCATGGGCGCGCAGCCCGCAGCCGGATTGGCCTTTTCCCGCTTGTAGAGCTCCATCATCTCCTGGTTTATGCGCGTCTTGTCGTCCTTGAAGCGCTCTTTGATCTTCACCATCTCCGGCTGCAGTATCTTCATCTTGCTCATGGCCCTGTAGGATTTGTTGGCGAGCGGGAAGAACAGGATTTTGACCAGGACCGTCAGCAACAGGATGGCGAGGCCGAAATTGCCSARRAGKTCGTGGAARTAGGCGAGGGCGTAGAAGAACGGCTTGGTGAGGAAGAAGTACCAGCCGAAGTCGATCGCCAGGTCCARKCGCTGRACCTTGAGCCGCCGCAGCTCGGGATCCTTCAGRCCGAGGGGAWAACCGGCGAATTCGTAGTCGGCATAGGCATCGAGGAGCTTCACCTCCTTGGCGCCGGCGAAGAAGTGGCTTTCGACTTCGGCGTTCRTSCCCGGCSTCACGGTCAGGCCGGGGCCGCGGTAGTCCACTTGGTACTTCTGGTCCTTCTCGTTATCATTGGTGGCGCTGTGGACGAACCTGGTCTCCACGCTTTGCTTTTGGTCGGGCACCAGGGCGGCGAGCCAGTATTTGTCGGTGATGCCGATCCATCCCCCCTGGGTGCTCTGGACGATCTTCCCGGAGTCCCTGAGATCGTCGTAGTCGATCTCCTTGAGGGTGCCGTTGAAAACGCCGAGCGGCCCTTCGTGGAGGATGAAGTAGCCAAGGGTCTCGGGCGTGCCGGTGCGCGAAATGAAGCCATAGGGGTAAAGCGTGAGCGGAGATTTGGAACGGTTCTCGACCCGCTGGGTCACCGTGAACATATAATATTCGTCGAGCGCATAGGTGCGGGTGAACCTGAGCCCCTCGCCGTTGTCCCAGCTCAGCTTCACCGGCCGGGACGGCGTCAGCGTCTTGATATCCGCCCGCCACGGCGTGTCCGGGCCCGGCACCTTGACCTTCCGGTCCGACGGCGCCCAGCCGAACTGGACG
>LKGT01001015.1_pt8 | contig 18222 bp, 21 predicted proteins | sample 503861 | NCBI WGS metagenome assembly LKGT01 (sample SAMN04113194, study PRJNA297058) | marine sediment metagenome | biome: marine benthic biome; feature: marine benthic feature; material: marine sediment; isolation source: sediment sample collected at the water-sediment interface from the South......
TTANKYRTGAACNNGSAANNMYTTTMKSARTWMYMATANCWWCTMWRAAAATAATTTYAAATCCAAAATTCTTGATTTTCTTGTATTTTTTTAATCGAACTTTTACTCATTACCAAATTTTYAGGAAAACTAAATCCTATCCTATCTATTATCAAATTAGGATATTGTTGAAATAAAAATTYCACATCCCAGCAAGGATAAAAGAAATGAAAGCAAAGCAAACGTGGACCGCCGTCTCTATCACGCATAATCAAAACCCTTGAAATGTCGACAATCTCTTCTTTGCAGGTACTACAAACATGTTTTTCTGAAGAATGATGGATACCGGTTGTTTCTCCTGGCAATAGGGGTTTGTCTTCGAATAAAGTTCTTCTCTCTGAAATGTGGTAAACCTCATTTGTACGGATCAAACTTGGGTCTGTCATCATACTTTGTACAACAAAATTCTACATATGCTCTAGTTAGCTGTAATTCTAATTTTTTATCAATTCTGATAACGACAAGTAATATCATATTCATACGTAGTTATAATATGACTCAAATAGTATTACGAGAACATTCAGAAACAGATGTTAAAGGTTTGCAACTTTTTTGTGGTGTTTGTGAAAAAAGTTCAGCAATTCTCAGATGGGATGAAAATTATGCTGGATATAGAGGACGATGCAGTCTATGTGAATATGACTGGCCAGAATCCTAGTTATTACCAACTTTTTAGAAACAAAAGGGGGCTTTMTGTATGGTAAGCCCCCATGAGGAAAAAGAATTTTGCTGGATTTGTMATACTGAAATTATTCAGTATTACCATGAGGGATACAAAGGGATGAGAGGAAAATGTTCWRTCTGTAAAATTGATTTCCCTTTAGAGTGACTATGGTTCAAATCTCYCAGGATTCAGTTACTTGTTTGGGAGTTAAAATGGGCCCACGGGGATTYNAMCCMCSRAWNTTSGSSRTRWAARGGNGACGNCAKAWMSGNCSTGRAMNATRARMYYAKWMAYCTAMYTYNGMTWARAWMTGTTTTCTAATTCCAACAACAACTACAGCTGGAACTCCAACATACATTGCCAAATTCAATACAATCAAACTAATACCATTATCTTCGAACCGTTAGGTCGAGGGATCGAATCCTTTAGATTATATTATTAAACAAACAGTTTACAAAATTATTGAATTGAAGATATCATTATTCAAAATTGGAATAATACTAAGTGTGATCGGAATTATTTGGACGTCAATGATATTTGTAGAGGGTGATAAAATCTCAGAAGAATTTATTTTAGAATCTCAACACTCTCATAAAATTCAATTAGATTTTGAAGGGGATGGAATTGGATATTATAAAATTTTCATGCCTGAATTTCTAAAATACAAAGTATTTGTTCAGGTTTTGAATAATAATAAAAATATTATTTCAGAAAAAAACGTAGAGACAAAAATGTCTGTGAGTTATTTCGATTTTAAGCAGAGCGGGAAATATACAGTAAATGTTGTCAATACTTTAGAGAATCCCATTGATATGCAGGTAGAATTAGGAGATACACGTGTAGAGGAAATGATTTATTCAGGAATCATGACTTTTGTTGGAGGAATAATTATTGTCATTTCATCATTTATGAAATTGAGAAACTACAGAATTAAGCATCCTGATGAAAATATAACATGAATATAGATACATTGCATTGTATGTCCAAAAATTAAAGCAAAATTAAACACAAGCCAAGTTGTAAAAAAGAGAAAAGCAATTATTGAAAATGGAATTAAGATTTTAAGTCTAGTATGCTCTCTATTTTTTAGTACTAGGAATCCGCCAAGTGCTGCTAAAACTAGGCCTAGTTCAAGAGGTTGATGTGACCAAGAGATTAATCCATCAATACCATAAACATCATGAGATAGGGAATCTGCAAAACCTGCAACAAGTTGAATGACTGCACCTACTACTACAAGTAAAATTCCAGTTTTTAGAGTCCCATGTACAGATTTTTTTATTAAAAGAATTATACTTAAAAAACCAGCAAATGCAACTAAAGAAACTCCAAAATATACAACCATGTGTTGAATACTCCAAAAATAATCAGGTTCATTAAGTAAATGATTAACTGTATCCCAAAACCCACCAGAAACTGAAATGAACGGTCCAAAAACTGCAAGAATTGCAATTAGTGAAACCAAAGTTGTAGTTTGTATAGGAATAGAATTAACAAAGTTTGAAACAAGTTTCATGCTTATTTTGTTTAAAAAAAAGCACTATTTGAAATATGCTAAATTTATCCAATGCAGATCAGATTAATGGGATGATCTATTCTTCATAATCTATAGTAGGATTATGAATTATTTTTTGGGAAGGATTAGCATTATAATAGAATTAAAGCTAAGAAAAATACAAATTTAATTATGATTTCCACGCCCAACCAGTTCTTTAAGAGTATGATCAGGTCTACACACAAAATTTTGGAAAATCCTGAGAAAAAAACAATTCAGAATTTCCTAACCTGAACATCCTGAAGATGTTGAAGATACTTTTCCCAAAGCTAGAAGAGAACGTGTAAAATTCTGTATATAATAGGCCAAGTCTATTCTTCAGATAATCATTTTAAAGGCAAGTCAAAGGACAAAAACCGTTGCAGGTAGAAGACTATATCAAAGCTGGAAAAATTGCTTCCGAAGTAAGAGAGGCCGTCAGAGTAAAGGACTGGATTGGCAAAACAGTTTATGAAATATGTGAAGAAGTAGAAAATGAAATTAAAAAAAAAGGTGCACAATGTGCATTTCCAGTAAATACAAGCATCAACGAAATTGCAGCTCAYTATACAGCYGARCCAAATGATCCMATAACTATTACAGATTCTGATTTAGTAAAAATTGATCTGGGCGTACAAATTAATGGATTCATTGCAGATACTGCAGTAACTGTTTGTTATGATCCACAGTTTGATGGTCTMGTGCAAGCTGCAGAAGATGCTTTAGACAAGGCRATGTCMGTTGTAAAAGTTGGTGTYAAGGCCAGTGAYGTTGGACGAGCGATTGAAGCCACGATAAAACAGAGAGGATTCAAACCAATTGCAAATCTAAGTGGACAYTCYTTAGACAAGTATACAATTCATGCAGGAAAAACAATTCCAAATATTTGGTCWATYGGAGGATTTACTCTATCTGGAGATTCAGCTTATGCGTGTGAGCCATTTGTGACTACAGCAGATGCTGGAGGTTTTGTAAGRAATGGMAAAATTAAAAATATTTTTTCTCTAAATTCAAGGAAAAAAACAAAAAAYGTAGAGGCAGATAAACTACTTGATTTTATCTGGGAGAACTTTAACATGCTTCCTTTTGCATTACGATGGATTACAAAACAGTGGGAAGAAAAAGAAGCAAGAGAGCTGCTTGATTATTTAATAAAGAAAAAGGCAGTGCAGGCATATTCGGTATTAGTTGAAATTCACGGGCAAAGAGTTGCRCAAGCAGAACAYACATTCATTCCAAATGAAACTGGGGCTTTAGTAACTACTATTTCTCAATAGATTCTCCAAAGATTTTTTCTATTTGCATTATTCCATCACAGGAATTACATTTTAAAGTCTCTGCAAATAAGTAATCACCTTCTTTGAATTTTCTTCTTCCTTCCATATTACACGATTTGCATTTTTCTGTTGTATATGCAATGACGGTTTTTTCTTTGGAGAACATTATTGAGAAATTCCTATTGTGTTTCCCACACCAATCAACAAAACTGATTGTCCAGTCTTTGTGTTCTCATGAATCATTYCATGGACTTGKGAGCGWACGTTTTCTGCTTGGYTAGCAATTTCTTTAGTCATCAAAGTAATTGCYTCYTTAATAGATTGTTTAATCACGATTGCAAAAATTGGAATGTTATTTTTAGTGGCAATATCTTCAATTTGAAATCGTTCAATTCCAATACCTCCAATTGCAGCTCCAAATCCCTGAGCAGTAATGGCAGAATCTTCTCCTTCCATTTTTAATGCAGCATCTACCATTATGATAATATCAGGTTTGTTTTTTGCAATTATKGTTTCCACAGCATCTCCTGGTCGACCAACGGTAGAACCAGGGCCTTCTGCTTTTAACAAAACCAATTTCCTCCCATCATATTCTTTTTCACTAACTACWGTCTGAAATGCMACYAACTCTTTTTTTGTATCTTGCAYCATTTTTCCTACWACCATGGGCCCTATCCCATCACCAACAGGTTGTCCTARTTTAAAAACAGGAATTGCTTTTGTTATGGCTTCWGCCTCYTCCATGATAAAAGGCAAAATCATCTGAAGCGGTAAAATCAAGGGGTAGTTGTTTTGTTTTTTTGCAGTCAAATACATGTGATTWATTATTTTGTAAATCATGTGAAGTGAGGTAGCGATTTCTAGAAGCGTTATAACTTTACTTAATYCTACTTCATCAATTTCTGGAGATARTGATTTTACATGATTTCTAGARTAATCCTCTCGTGCTCTAACGGTATGCCTTACCTTTTCCACAATTCCATTTGGATCCATATCCACTGGCATTATTGTAAAGTAATCTAAAAATCGGTCAATTTTTTTTGTKGGATCTTCTTTTGGATTCAAATTTTTCTTAACGTGATCAATTAGCTCTTTTCTTGCTTCTGTTCTATAAGCMTCTAATTTTTTGATRCTTTTTTTGATTTCACGTGAGGTAACTAGTAATTGAATTCGTTGTCCGTAGAAAACGAAAAGAATTATYGGGAGAATCCAGATTARCATCAAAAGAGGATTTGAATCATCRCTWAATCCAAATAGTTGATCAAGATCAATATTCGTAAAATCTACCATGACTWCTGCGACCTAGGAATCCAAATTWAATCATTCGTATAATTTTGAGTTATCATCAATTCTGAGAATCATACTAATCACTGAATGYTGAAAAATTAGTGATTCCTTTTATTATACTASAAWGGAGRGKGGGGTGTGCCAGAAACAAAACCAATCATTGCAATAGTTAACGTTGTGGCTTCAGCATCAGTAGATCAAAAAATAGAYCTTAATGAAATCACAAGAAAATTTCCTGACGTAGAATAYCATCCTGATCTATTTCCAGGTCTGGTTTTTAGACTAAAGAYACCAAAGACAGCTACTCTAATTTTTACCTCAGGAAAAATGGTATGTACKGGTTCAAAATCAGAAGAGATGGCAAGAAAGGCAGTAAAAATCGTRGTTCAAAAGCTTCGAARKGGAGGAATMAAGATAAAAAAAGATGCCGTAGTTACCATTCAAAACATTGTCTCCTCAATCAATCTTCAAGGCAAAGTCCACTTGGAAAAAGCCGCAAGAACCTTACCAAGAAGCATGTATGAACCAGAACAATTCCCAGGACTGATACACAGAATGGTTGATCCTAAAACAGTAATTCTTGTCTTTTCATCTGGAAAACTTGTTTGTACTGGAGCCAAAAATGAACAAGATGTTTACAGATCAGTTAACAATCTACATTCATTATTAGAAGAAAAAAAACTAATGATTTACGATTAGATTTTAATTTAAAAATCAACTTATTTAATTGGACTGCCCAAAGGCACGTCACCATTTACGGTTAGCCAAAAGGGTTTATCGTCAACATCTGCTGCAAGCAACATTGCATTAGATWCAACGCCAGCCATTTTTTTTGGCTCAAGGTTTACAATWACTACCACAACTTTACCGACAAGATCCTCTGGTTGATAATATTGTGCACCRCCAATAATGACATCTCGCTTATCATCTCCCAAATCTATAAYCCCCTTGATGATTCTGGATTTTCCTGGGATMGGTTCAGTTTCTATWATTTTTGCWACACGTAAATCTAATTTTGCAAAATCATCATAAGAGACYTGKGACATAAGAATCCCTTAATTCTCTTGTTAAAATTAATTTCGAATAGCTACATTAGATCTTTCTTTTGTATGCCACCAGTTTCAATCTCATATCTTAGAGGTGCAGGTAATTCTAGATATTTTTTATTGGCTAGAATTACAATTTGATCTTCAGGAACATTTACCTTTTTTAATAATTTTCCTCGTTGATGAGCATAAGCATTTYTCCAAAACTCTGCAGCATCAAACGTTCCAATTTTTGTCATATGTTTTCGTWATCCATGTTATTGAAAGGACTGTGACGGAAGAATGGCATAAGCCGTTAGAACCGGAGTTAMTGTTCTGGATTTTAGGCATGATGCCCATCACAGTCTGCTCTTTTYCCTAGTGTAATCTAATATATTTACTGCGAAASCATWATTCTTTAGCCATGGCAATAATTGAAACCTCGATTGAGATTAATGCCCCAACTGAAAAAGTTTGGGAKTTGGTRTCAGATATTGATAATGAGCCTAAATTTTGGAAGGGRACATTAGGAGTTCGAAATATCTCAARARAWGGAAACGTCGTTAATCGAGAAATYGTWATTGCATTTAGGGACCAAAAATGTCAGCAGGAAGTWACACTCYAYCCAAAAGAAAAGATTGTGGCAGTATTTACAAARGGAATAATCRGYGGTAGTAAGACTATAAATCTAATWGCTCAAGACAACCAAACTTTACTTGAGGYAAAATGGGATATTAAACTCACGGGATTAATGAGCATTTTTACAGGAATGGTAACAAAACACATCAAAAATGGTACAGAGTTAGCAYTACAAAGCATCAAAAAAGAACTAGAGAGATAATTAGTAAAAATGATTGTAGATATTTTTAATTATTCACTTACGGCTATCTTAATTGGAATCTGTGGGGCTTGGATATTTTTAATTAGATCAATGTTAACCTCGTTTAGATTAACACCATATCTAGACAAATTTGAAAAAATAAAACACAATAATCCMAAGGTATCAATTATTCTTCCTGCAAGAAATGAAGAAGAGTTTCTTCCYAAATGTTTGGMCACTTTAATTGATCAAGACTATTCAAACTATGAAATAATTGTTATTGATGATTCCTCAGAGGATTTAACACCAAAAATTATTTCAAAATATGCAAAACAGAATTCTAAAATAATTCCMGTCTYKGCAAGRCCCAAACCAGATGGATGGATGGGRAAAAATTGGGCRTGTATGGAGGGCTACCAAAAGGCAACGGGAGAATTATTGTTATTTACAGATGCAGATACAAAACATGCCAAAAACGTAATTTCATTGGCAGTTTCACATYTACTTACCTTTAATCTYGATGCATTAACTGCAATGCCCAAATTGGTCCCACTTGATTTTTGGACAAAAATWACGTTACCTATGATATCCACCTTTTTGCATACAAGATTTTCAGCTGTTCGAGTAAATGATCCTTCAAAGAAAACTGGATATTTTTTTGGTAGTTTTTTTATTATTACAMAAAAAACATACGAAGAAGTTGGAACACATGAAAGTGTAAAACAAGAAATTATTGAAGATGGAGCTCTTGGAAAAAAGGTAAAAGATTCAGGTCACAAAATGAAGATGGTAAGAGGAGATCATCTAATTGAGGCAGTCTGGGCACGTGATAAAAGTACTCTTTGGAATGGCCTCAAAAGGCTAATGATTCCAATGTATCTTCAAAGTCATGGAATTGCTGTTGGCATATTTTTTGCAGTTTTGTTTTTACTTTTTATGCCATTTCCAATTTTGGCCTATTCTTCAATTCTCGCTTTTGAAACCCTATCAAATTCTATGGTGTTTGTATCATCTCTGATTGCGTCGATATTGATCTATACTGGAGCAGTAATCGAAGTAAAAAAGGGACTGCATCTYAAATTAATTCATGCSYTTTTTGGTCCTTTAGGAAGTCTAGTGGTAGTTTTGGGATTCTTAAGYGGRTTGCTCCAAGCGAAAAAARATTCTTCGATTTCTTGGAGAGGCAGAAACTATWCCATGAAAGACCWCGTTCAGGATTCGATAAGGATTTAGGAGAAATCTTTTTAGTCRTAAACAAGGAAATCAAAGTCTCTTGGAGAAATCAGGCRTTATTGTTGGTGGAATTACTGGAGCAGTAATAGTTTTAGTTGTTTTTGCAATCATTATGATTCCACAACCCAATRCAATAAAACCTGAAATTGTTGTGACCAATGGACATGATTTAAGTGCGATAGGAGAAATWGTTCCCTCTTATTCAAAAAAACTATCTTTAATTGAAATATTTRAAAATTCGGAAGCWGGTGTAGTACGGGTCAACATCCAAAGAGCCGAAGAGAGTAWTTCTCCAAGCGGTGTGGGGTCTGGTTTTGTTTTTGATAAAAAAGGCCACATCATAACTAATGCACATGTTGTAGAGGACGCAATAAAGGTRGTAGTTACATTTTTGGATGGCAGATCGTATAATGCAGAGATAGTTGGTGTTGACACTTTTACTGATATTGCAGTAATCAAAGTTAATGCTGACTTGKCATTGTTGAGTCCTATATTYTTGGGAGATTCTTCAAATCTCCAAGTCGGCGAGCCTATTGCAGCTATTGGTAATCCCTTTGGGCTTTCGGGTTCAATGACATCTGGAATTGTAAGTCAATTAGATAGATTRCTTCCTTCAGGTGCAGGATATTCTATACCAGATGTTATTCAAACAGATGCTGCAATAAACCCTGGAAATTCCGGAGGCCCTCTATTAAACATGAGAGGCGAAATAGTTGGAATWAACACTGCAATACAATCTACAACAGGAGAATTCACAGGGGTAGGATTTGCAATACCATCGCAAACAGTTGCAAAAATTGTTCCTATTTTAATAAAAAACGGGGAATACAAACATCCTTGGATTGGAATTTCAGGAAGAGATATTGGTCCTGACTTGGCAAAAGTTTTGAACCTTAATGACGCTGTGGGATTTTTAGTGATCACTGTWATTCCAGATAGTCCCGCATCAAGAGCAGGACTGCARGGTTCTGAAAATACCGTAGAGAGGGACGGAGTTCAATATACTGTTGGGGGGGAYATCATACTATCTGTTGACGGATTGGAGGTYAGAAAAATATCGGATATTCTGATTCATCTGCAAAGGGCAAAGTCAGTTGGAGATGAAATGGTTTTAGAAATTATAAGAGATGGTAGGACAACTAATTTCACAATTATTTTAGGTGAGAGACCAAATGGCGAATAAAGCAATACAAGATTAAATACTTCTAAAAATGCATTTTTCTATTGAATGARCTTGTGTTAAAATCTGAGAGTTTAAACAATGTTTTAGAAAAYAAAAYAGTTTCATATGAAAATAYTMTGCAAATTTATCAAGATGCAAAAACWGACCCWTCTGAGTTATTTTCAACTGCACAAAACTTGAGAGARAAATTYAAAGGCAAAACTGTGACGTTCTCMAAAAAAGCYTTYTTCAAYWTAATTAACWTGTGCAAKGATACCTGTACTTATTGYACATACAAAGCAGARCCWGGAGAAGAAAAACTATCGATGATGTCAAAACAAGAGATAAAGAAAATCTTGAGCCTHGCCAAAAAATATAGATGTGTTGAAGCATTATTTGTWACCGGAGAACGACCAGAGCAAAAATATCAAGAAGCAAAAGATTGGCTCAAAAAAAATGGGTTCAAATCAACGGCAGAATACCTAKCCCATGCTTCAGAATGGGCTTTRGAAGAAGGACTCTTTCCCCACACCAATGCAGGGAATCTTACTTTTGATGAAATGAAAGAATTGCAGAAGACCAATGTYTCAATGGGGTTAATGTTAGAAAACGTCAGTGAAAGACTGTCACAAAAGGGAATGCCRCATTATTTGGCTGCAAGTAAAAGRCCCAAAGCTCGATTAGAAGTTTTAGAAAATTCTGGCAAAYTAAAAATTCCCATGACGACAGGATTACTWGTTGGTATTGGKGAAACTCCAGAAGAGATTATTTYGTCTATTTTGGCAATAAAAAAACTACATGAGAAATATGGAAATATACAAGAGATAATTTTACAAAACTTTCAACCAAAACAAGATACAATGATGAGTGATTTTCCATCAGCTGAGGAAAACTATTTCAAGATTATTGTTTCAATATCAAGAATCATCATGCCAGAGATGAACATCCAAATTCCTCCAAATCTTTCACCAAAATCTTACCAAAGTTTTCTTTCCGTCGGAATTAATGATTGGGGAGGGGTATCTCCACTTACACCTGATTATGTRAATCCTGAGTTTTCTTGGCCAGAGATAAAAAAGATTGAAGAAAAYTCTAAGAATGTGGGGTTTGATTTAAAATGYAGATTYCCAATATACCCAGAATTTTTCTCGTTTATTAGCAAAGAGTTAAGAGATAAGATGKCAGTTATTGARGATGAGGAAGGGTTGGTAAAGCAGGAGTATTGGAGATGAGCRTAAACATWGATTCCTTGTTTAGGAATGCAGATCCTCAAATTTCAGAYATTCTAACCAAGGCATTATCAGAAAAAGAGATWTCAGCAGAGGAGGGACTTGTTCTTTACAATTCKGATGGGATKGGTTTTCATTTAGTTGGACTGGTAGCCGATGARCTACGAAGAAGRAGGGTAGGAGATATTGTAACATATGTTGTTAACAGAAATATCAATTTTACAAATGTCTGCATAAAGCAATGTGGATTTTGTGCATTTAGTAGAGATTTCAGAGAAGAAGAAGGATACTTTCTTCCAACTGAAGAAATAGTACGTAGAGCAAAAGAGGCATATCAATTAGGAGCAACTGAAGTATGCATTCAAGCAGGTCTYCCTCCAGATATGGAAGGAGACTTGTATGAGAATATTTGTAGAGCAATAAAAAAAGAGATTCCAGACATTCACATTCATGGATTTTCGCCTGAAGAGGTTCTTTACGGTGCAACAAGATCAAACACGACGATTGGGGAATACTTGAAGAGACTAAAGGATTCTGGYGTAGACACCTTGCCKGGWACDGCAGCTGAGATTTTAGATCAGAAAATGAGGGATAAAATTTCTCCTGGAAGAATTAGTGTKACGGATTGGATTGACATTATCAAAACTGCACATAGAATGGGAATTAATACCACTTCCACTATGATGTTTGGCCACATTGAAACTCCAAAACACAGGGTAGACCACATTGCAAAGATTAGAGAAATTCAAAAGGAGACAGGTGGATTTACAGAGTTTGTACCRCTTGATTTTATTCACAACGAAGCYCCAATGTACAAACATCAACTCCATGAAGGAATTAGGAAGGGAGCMAGTGGAAAGGACGTTCTGTTGACTCATGCTATTGCAAGAATAATGCTAAACAACTACATTGACAATATCCAAATGTCGTGGGTAAAAGAAGGTCAGAAAATGTCACAGCTTTTGCTAATGTGGGGAGCCAATGATTTTGGYGGGACGCTAATTAATGAGAGTATTTCAACKTCAGCAGGGTCGGARCAYGGGCARTTGTTAAGACCAGGAGAAATCAAGCGAATTGTAAGAGAGATTGGAAGAATTCCAGCAGAGAGAAATACYACTTATAAAATTTTAAAAAGATTTGAAAATTCAAATGATTCAGAAGAAGAGCTAGACAAAGTKAAGGATAYTTCAAAATTTGGATCATACMTGGAGCTAATCAAAATAGAAAAATWCAAGTACAAAAATCCAAGGAAAGAATAAGTGTATGCCTTAGAGAAGGCTTTAGACCATTCAAGRAAATTAAGAATTGATGAATGTGAAATTGTRCATGTAAAACGAAAGATYACTACAGTWAGAATCACAGATTCTGAAATTTTCGAGATAAAACAGAATTTGGATGAAAATTATGGAATCAGAATTATTCATGATAAAAAAATATCTTCAATTCAAACAAGTAATGATGAAGAAATTCMAAAATCAATAGAGAATTYCTTTCAAACAATATCTCATCTAAAGCCAAGAAAATTTTGGAAATCTCTCCCACATGAAATAAAATCAAAAAKTAAMCTAGATGGAACATATGATAAAAAATTAGATGAGATTTCAGGAYACGTGGCAACTGACATCGCACAAAATATGATAGASCACRCGTTAGACGATAAAATTAGTATGATWTCAGGATCACTCAACATAGTTTCTGAGAATTTTGATATTGAAAACWCCAATGGTCTAGCAGCTACAGACAGAGCAACTTACATCTCTGGAATTATTAATGCAGATTCACAAGTTGGAGAATCAGAGGTTTCWGGTATAGGTCAGGGKTGCTGTAGAACATTAGACAAGTTTTCTCCTGAACAAATAGGGAATGATGCAAAAACTATGTGTATAGAATCAATCAATCCAAAAAAATGTGAAACCGGTGAATATTCAATTATTTTTGAACCGTATTCTGTTGGAGAACTTTTGGCATTTGTTGTTTCTTCAAATTTTAATTTCAAAACATATTCAGAAAAAAAGAGTTGTTTTTCTAACAACTTTAAAGAAAAAATTGCAGTGGATGATTTTAGCTTGATAGATAATCCCCACATTTCTCAAGGAATTGGAACGAAATCATTTGATGATGAAGGAATAAAAACAGAAATCAACACATTAGTTGATAATGGTATATTTACAAATACATACAGCAACCTTTTTGATAGTTTCAAAGAAGGGATAGAATCCACTGGAAATGCATCAAGACCTGGATCACCYATGGGACGAAGTGCAGAATCAATTCCAGTTTCTTTGCCACATAACATGCAGATAAAATCAGGWARTGTTTCTCAGGAAGAAATGATAAAGGATACCAAACAYGGRTTGYTKGTTGGCAGATTATGGTACACTTACGCMGTTAACCCAATTAAAGGWGATTTTTCATGTACTGCCAGAAGTGGAATCAGAATAATTGAAAATGGTMAAATCAMGAGTCCTGGGAAACCWGTAAGAATTATCCATAATTTGCCAAAATTTTTKCAAARCATTTCAGCTGTTGGAAATAATGAAAAAAATGTCCTTCAATGGGCATCACTTCCATCCATTACTCCATCAATTAAGGTGGAAAAAATTAAAGTAAATTCAATCTAAAATAACAAATTCAGCAAAAATAGCAAAATTTTAGGCACGAAATTACTYAAATGACGAAGACAAATACAAGATAAGACACATATGCAATTGCCARAGCAATTCCCATTACTCTGCTTATTACACCCATTTTYAGCGCTACAAATAATGAAASGCTAAATGCAATCATTATTGCATAATCAATAAAGACATCAGAGGCAACAATTACACCTCCAAGTACTGCACCMACACCCATWATCATTARAACGTTGTAAATGTTGCTTCCAATGATATTTCCAATACCAATATCAGTTTGCCCTTTRCGAATTGCAATAACAGAAGTAATCAGTTCTGGAAGTGAAGTTCCAATTGCAATAACTGTAAGTCCAATCAGTTTTTCAGATAAACCAAATTCCTTTGCTAAAACTAYYGCATTTTCAACTGTAAGGARAGCACCAACACCAAGTAATATTACACCAAGTGTGATTAGTCCTGCAGCCTTGAGATAAACATTATTTTTTGTAACCTTTRTGTCTTTATTGTTTTCATCTCTTTGTTTTTTTATATCTTTGAAGGTAAAAATTGTGAAAGCAATTAGAGTRCCAATTAAAATTATTCCATCATATTGTGAGATCTCRCCATCTATTGATAATACAATTAACAAAAGAGAAACACCTAACATAATTGGAATTTCTTTGCGTAGTRTTGACCTTTTTATTACAAGTGGRACCATTATAGCTGCAATGCCAATAACCATTCCAATGTTTGCTATGTTGCTTCCAATAATATTTCCTAAGATTATCTCACTGTGTTCACCAGCTGCTGCAATGCTTGCAGCTAATTCTGGAGTAGAAGTGCCATAAGCAACTACCGTCATACCAATTATCAAACTACTTATTCGTAGTTTTTTKGCAATTATGAYGCCGCCACTTACCAGCCAGTTTCCACCTAAACATAGCATTGCAAGCCCCACCAAAGTAAGAGCCACATTTATGGAAATCTCCATACTGARACTTTRGATCAAGGTTGTTTAAAGGAGRTGATTTTCTAGAAGTTCACAATTCTAACAAGCAAWGTAGATYCCTAGGCGTCAAAATGGTGTAAAAAAAYCATYCACATAGRCAAATAAYACACTAGTTCAACRTTAATAAAGTAATRTACCGTACCATACRGTATGATGCGAKCAAGATTGACATATGTACCCATTGAGGTAGCAGACCAATTTGAGGATTTTATTATCAAAAGAGAGGAGCRAGTATTAGATGCAGTAAAAGCAAGAACAARGGATTACAGTACACTGTCRCTTCTGAAATTATTGTATCAACTCAGAGGAAATTCTATGACATTTTCAGAATTGTACTCAAAGTCAAAGATTAGAATGAAAAGATCATTTCTAAACTATTTGCACCTATGTGTAGATTACAATTTTGTTCAAAAAGAACCAGTTGGATCAAATGTCATCTATTCAATTACAGACAAAGGAAGAGTAATGTTGAATTTGTTTATCCATAAAAAGTAATTAGACAGTACATATCGACGTAAAGAGTGCAAAAAGAATTTCCAGAGGCAGAAGTATTTGAGCTAAAAAAAACAAATCTAAAAAGCCCGATCATATTTGCAGGATTTGTTGGAGCAGGCCTTGTAGGACCACTTGCCATCAATCACATTATAGAAAAATTAGAAATGGAAGAGATTGGAGTGATGAGATCAAAGTATCTTCCACCATCAACTGTTTTTATAAGAGGAAGATTGCGTCATCCATTTAGATTTTATGCAAACAAGGAAGGAACAATTTGTGCAATAATTTGTGAAATTACATTAAGAATGGATGGCCTATACTCGATTGTTTCGTCAATTTTAGATTGGGCAGCTGAAAAAGGATCTAAAGAGATTGTGATTTTAGATGGAGTTGCAAGCACTGAACATGACAATAAAGCATATTGTGCAGCAGAAGAAGACCTTRTTAGAACAATGGCAGATGCGGACATTAGYCTAATCCCTCAAGGATTTATCACTGGRCTTCCAGGAGGTATTTTAAATGAATGTCTMGTACGAGAGATTCAAGGTCTAACCTTACTTGCAAAAGCAAGYAAAGTAGACCCAGATCCTGCTGCAGCATCGACCCTAATTGAGGCTATAAATCGATTTTACAACATGGAWATCGATGTGGAAGATCTTTTAAAAGAAAAAGACAGAWTAAATGAGGACTTTAGAGAAYTGTCCCAGAAATAYGTARAACATAGAGAAGAACTTTCTGGAATGTACATGTAAACCAGCATYAGGTAAATTCTTTTATTCACAGCAAATCCGCATCAAACTGTGGGACTGACATACAAAAAAGCAGGRGTKGAYATTTCTAATATTAAAAAAAGTCAAGCTGCAATTGGCAAACTAATTGAATCCACACATAAACTTCAAAAGATKGTAAAGATAGAACATGGTTTTGGCCATTATGCAGGAATTGTAGAAATTCCCGGTGGAAAACTTTTGGCTACACATACAGATGGTGTTGGAACTAAAGTAGTAATTGCAAATATGATGAAAAAATACGACACTATAGGAATTGATTGTATTGCAATGAATGTTAATGACATCATCTGTATTGGTGCAACACCAATCTCATTTGTAGATTATATTGCTGCAAACAAAAATGATCAGCAAATTTTAAAAAAAATTGTAGAAGGTTTAGTAAAAGGTGCAAAAAAAGCAGCAGTACCTATTGTAGGAGGAGAGACTGCAATAATGCCAGATGTAATTGCTGGAAAAGGATTTTCATTTGATTTAGCTGGAATGGTTTTAGGATTAGTTTCAAAAAAAGAGATGATTTTAGGAAATAAAATAAAACAAGGGGACATCATAATTGGTGTAAAAAGTTCMGGAATCCATTCAAATGGTTATTCACTTGCAAGAAAGGCATTATTAACAAAATATTCTTTAAARGACAAGATCAAAGGAGTTGGCGTATTAGGAAATGCATTACTTRCCCCTACAGAAATTTATGTAAAACCTGTTTTAGAATCAAATCAAAAATGTAAAGTTAATGGTTTAGCACATATCACTGGTGGTTCATTCACAAAACTACTACGACTAAAAAAAGTTGGATATGAGATTGATGCATTGCCAAAAATTCCACCCATTATGGGTCTGATCGAAGAACAAGGAGTAAAACCAGAGGARATGTACAAGACATTTAACATGGGTATTGGTTTTTGTTTAATCTCACCACAGAAYGAAGTTAAAAAAATAAGAAAAATCTTCAAAAAGCATAGAATAATCACATATGAAATTGGTCATRTAATTAAAAAGAAAGGTGTCTTTGTAAACTCTAAAAAAATTGCATAAATAGGCTCAATAATAAYCAAAATGGGCAGGTATTARATTGCAAAAAATTATGCCAATAATTGGACTTTCRCTTGTTGGTATAATCATCATGTTATTCACATTACCCMAAATGATCGGGTTAGAGTTTACAATTGCMATGGCRATGWCCATGTCAGTTTTGATGGGGATTTATGTGATTTTGGTYACTGAGGTMATACACAGAACAGCACTTGCGATGATTGGTGCACTMATCATTATCATTATTCTAATTTACACTGGCCTAATTCCYGCACATGATTCTGTTGACTTTGTAATAGGGTCTATTGATTTCAACACAATTGGRYTACTTTTAGGGATGATGATAATTGTTGGAATTCTTGGAGAGACAGGAATTTTTCAGTATATAGGAATCAAGGCAGCAAAACTKTCCAAGGGAAATGTCTGGAAGCTTATGMTATTGTTGTCAGTCATTACAGCAGTTGGTTCTGCATTTTTGGACAATGTTACYATGGTTCTTCTAATGGTTCCTGTAACCATTTCTGTTGCTAGAGTYCTGAACATAAATCCAGTWGCTATAATTCTTGCTGAAATTTTTGCRTCAAACRTTGGCGGTGCCGCYACACTCATTGGTGATCCTCCYAACATAATGATTGCATCTGCTGCTAATCTTGATTTTATGAGTTTTGCATATCACATGACACCAGAAGTTATTATCACATTTTTAGCATCACTYGTAGTTATTAAAATCTTGTTTAGAAAAGATCTTAAACAAAATCCTGAGAATGTTGCGAAACTTATGCAAATTGATGAAARAAAGGAAATCAAAGATCCSGYRYTACTCAAAAAARSMKCRATAGTTCTTWTYGGAGTAGTTRTTGCATTTATGTTCCATGGAGCTTTGGATATTGAGGTTTCAATTATTGCATTRGCTGGAGCCGCAATTCTTTTGGTAATTACAAGAATTAATCCRGCMAAAKCMTTTACTCATGTAGAATGGCCKACCTTGATGTTTTTYGCAGGATTGTTCRTTATTGTRTCAGGYGTTGAATTAACRGGAGCRYTGGAACTCTTTGCTCATCAAATAGTTACTGCAACTGRGGGTAATTTTGAAGCAACGGCCGTCWTGATTATATGGTCATCAGCMTTTGCTTCAGCATTTGTTGACAATATCCCGTATACCGCAACAATGATTCCRATTATTGAAAACATWTCRCTAGACCCAAGCATWGCAARYAGRTTAGATACTCTCRACTTCAATCCYTTGTGGTATGCTTTAGCAATAGGYGCAGATTTTGGWGGAAATGGAACTTTAATTGGTGCTAGCGCAAATCTTGTYGCTATTGCAGTYATGGAAAGACACGGTTATCGCATGGCGTTTARAGATTTCATCATTAAAGGAATGCCYTWCATGATTATAACAACAKYAATTGGTACAGGAGTATATTTGGTAAGGTTGATGYTMAATGTATAATAATTKYTKTGSCTTTTTATTTGAYAAGWTGGAGTRTAAAGTATGGSMTTAGAVAAAGATTTTSAARATAAAATAAAATCGTTGATTGATGAATGCCTCATMCCYCATGGAATTCAAAYGYATGAWTGTGAKAAAGAACWTTGGAAGTTCAACTCTGAGGAKGATTTCAARTATGGTCACAAAGCRGGKGTAGTAATKGGAATAGTTRTYGGATATTATATTGCAAAATATGGTAAAMTTCCTGWARATGAAGATTTGACGGAAATGACAAAAATGGTTGAATTTCGTAAAGATGATATTCAAAAAAGTTTTGCAGACATACACTTTTTCTATAAAGTATAGAATCATTACACTTTTTGAATTTATTATAATAGAACAACAAAAAAATAATTTCTTCCTAACGCTCAAAGTTTACAAATGAATGTTGAAGGGAGTTTAGTGGTAATAATTTAGATAGTTTACTCAAACTACAAGCCATATAGTCTTAAATTATCCAAAAAAAGTGAAATCACAAGATATGTCAGCAGAAATAAACAGTGATTCATTCAGAGAAAACATACTTG
>LKGT01013703.1_pt1 | contig 18190 bp, 23 predicted proteins | sample 503861 | NCBI WGS metagenome assembly LKGT01 (sample SAMN04113194, study PRJNA297058) | marine sediment metagenome | biome: marine benthic biome; feature: marine benthic feature; material: marine sediment; isolation source: sediment sample collected at the water-sediment interface from the South......
CTTTCAACCAAACCCTTTTCAATCAATTTATCAAAACCAAGTTTTCCTAGCAGTTCCTTTCTACCTTTGGGTATAACTGCAGATTTTGAGAAAATATAGTTGAATTGGATTCCTTCCTTTATTCTTTTGACTAGAGGTTCTATTAGATCCAAAGGAACTTCGTACAACATCTCATAGACGTATTCATTTGCATTTTTGTAGATTGTCTTCCACTGTTCTAGAACTTTTACCACACCTTTGATGTGTTCTCCACCAGCTAGTTGGCCTGTTCTCATGATAAATTTAGTCGGCACATCTCCAAACTCATGATCCTCAAAGTACTCCATATTCTGAGATAAAAACACAAGTGATGGAACCTGAGTGCACATTGTTTTTCCAAATGTTGTTATGGAATACCTTCCATCAACATCTTTTTCGATCAGTCTAATGTCCTCTAATCGTCTGAAATTTCGATGAACTTCTTGTTTTGTAGAGTCTAACTCCTTTGCCATTTGAGTAATTGCAAATGGTTTTTCTGAAAGCTTGAAGAGTATCTGCAATCTCTGGGGGCTAGCAAGTTCAAGAAAGTGGTCTGCAGCTTTCTCGTAAAGATCTACCATACAAAATCACCATTTTAGCTGAATAAAAAAGAAAGGAGATTCCTAGTTTCCTAGGAATGTACCAAAGCCTAAGATGAGTACTGTGCCAAGACCTGTAGCTAAAAAGCTCAAAGATACAGCTTTTCGTTGTATGGCATCCCACTCTATGTCTCTTATGCTAGTGGATTCTTGTTTGACTGTTTGTGCATTCATAACTATACTGTGGAAGAGGATATTGATAGAAGCTAGTCAAAACCAATTATGACCAGTCAACAAGCATTATGACACAATTTTATTTTCTAAACTCTTTTCGATTAATTTGCAAATAATAAGGACGTAAAACGTCTCATTTTTTGTAGTAATAGTTAATCAATTCATTGATGAGTTTTATAAAATTAAACGCGAAACAGATCTAGAAATTACATTACCTGTGAAAAATCTGGTTTATCAAAATCAGGCAATCTACTCTCTTTTTGTTTGCGACCCTTTAACTCTCTTTTTTTGTGTGTATTAGAATGTCTTTCAAGTCTTTTTTCATCATTAAACTGCATATTACATTTTGAACACTTGAACATATTATACAATAATCTCTCTTGCTTTTAAAATAATTAGTAAAAATGAAAATTTTATTCTATTTTGATAAGTCTTGCAGTAACGCTTCTAACTAGGGGGTTGCATGTGAAAAACTCTTTCAGGCTTGATCTTAAGAATAATTCTTTTTTCATCTGGTGATTGTCTTGGATACTTGTCAAGTCCAAAATACTGTTTTGCAAGTTCGTCAATGTGTTCATCTGCTTCATTATAATCATAATCAATTACTTTGCCCCTAATGCTTACTGAATTATACGGGTTGCCTTCCTCAGAAACTACAATTGCAACTCGTGGATCACGCCAAGCATTATTTGTTTTTAGACGTCCTTCTGCAGTATTAATCAGTATGTTGGTTCCATCATAATCTATCCACGTGATAGAGACTTGGGGTGAACCATTCTTCATGAGAGTAGCAATAGAAGCAAAATTCTTACCCTTTAGAAGTTTTTCAATTTCTGGTGTGATGGTTGGTTGATTCATGATAATTCTACGCCCTTATGGTTCTAAACTCTTTCCGCTTAATTTGATAATAATAAGGACGGTAAACGTCTCATTTTTTATTGTAATAGACAGTTCGGAAATATGTTTAATCCTAAAAATTCTTAATTCATAGAAGCCACTGCACGAGTTATGTCAGTTTTACTAAGAATCCCACAAAGAGTTCCATCTCTCTCCACAACCCCAACACCATCAATTTGATTTTCTAGAAAAGTTTTACAAGCAATTTTCAGATCCTCGTTTCTTTTGACCGTGATGAGTTCCTTGCTCATTATTTCAATCACTTTTATCCTCTGATCAAAAATGAGTTTAGAGGAAGGGCCTCGCGATTTTTTCATAGTTTGCTCTTCTTGTTTTCCTTCGTAATTTTCAGAGGGAGAATGCTTCAAATAACTAAAAGGCCTCATAAAATCTCCTAAGGTAACTATTCCATTTGTTGAACCGTCTGAATTTTTAACTATAATTCTTGAAATATTGTTTTCAACTAATTTCTCAAGAACATTGAAAGTGCTTTCATCTTCACTTACCCAAACATACCTTGCAGTTTTGTAATCGTCTACCGTTCTGTGTCCTGAGGGAAGATGAGAGGCATAATAGCTGACAAGATCAGTCTTCGTGAATACTCCGTAAATATGATCCTCAGAACCTACTGCCAAAGAGCTTATTCTTTTGTCTAGCATTATAGCCGCACATTTTGGTATTGAAGTGAACACATCTACGTATACTATATTGTGCATGATTTTTGTGAGTGGGATATCATGAATGCCTTCTTTATTTTTGTTTTTAAAAAGATAAAAGGCCCAATCCTTTGTTGAGACAATTCCAATATGTTTTCCTTGATCCTCAATTATCAGTCGACTTAATTTGAGGGTAGAAAGTTTACTTGCAAAGTCAGAAATTTTGGAATCTTTGTTGATGACTTGAGGGCGATTTAGGATATCCTTGGCATATTTAGGTATGGGTTCTGACAAACTATATGTTCATCATCTAACAAAGTGTTAAGTATTTCCAGAAAAAAAATTGATTTTCGTTTAATTTTCTAATAATAAAGACGTAAAACATCTCATTTTTTATTGTAATAAAGAATATTCAGATTCTGCAACATCTATTGCTTTTTTTACTTCATCAAGCGTGAAGGGCTTTTGAATAAATGCAGATACACCGCTACTGATTGTTTTGTGAACACGTTCAGTTGTTTTTTCATCAGCAGTAATAACTACAATTTGCAAATTTACTTTATCATTAAGTAATTTTGTAGCAACAACATCTCCTTCAAGATCAGGTAATCCCATATCAAGAAGAACCACAGGTTCTTTGTTTTCAGAAAATAGTTTTTTGCATCCTTTTACGCCATCTTTTCCATTCTCAAAAACATGAATTTCAGAATAACCTAACTTTTCAACATAATTTTGTAATTTCATTGCAATTGCTTGACTATCATCAATGATGACAATTGGTCTTGTGACTTGAATTGTTGATTGAATAATTATTTTTGCTTTTTGATATGCATCTTTAGCTTTGTCAAATTCGCCCAAGCTCAAGAAACATTTTGAAGCACAAAGTAATGCACCCTTCACATTCTTTGGATTTTTTGAATTAGAGTATTTTAAAAATAAATCGCCTGCTTCTTTGATTTCATTTTTAGATTCTTTTCCCTGTCTAGTTTTGCATTCAGCAGCTAACATATACATCAAAGCTGATTTGAGATATTCTGATTTTTTTAGAGATTCGGCTTGATTTAGAAATAGGTTATGAGCAGTAATGAATTGTTTACTTTTGAGATGTGTGACTGCAATCTCACAAGTTATTTTTGGATCCAACACCAATATCCAATGTTTTTATTTTATAAGATTTTGTAGTGTTAAATCAGACTATGGATTTATCACAGCACGACCAATAATTTTTCGTGCTTTGAGATCTTCTAAGGCAGTGTTTGCCTCATCGAGAGCATATCTTTTTGATATGACTGGTTTTATTACACCTTTTTTTGCCAAGTCGATCAATTCAACCATGTCATTATAATTTCCAGTATAAGCACCCTGAATAGTAATTGATTTGAGTGGAATTGTTACAAGAGATAATTCCAGAGAGCCTCCAAAAAGTCCAACAAGTACTAGATTTCCCCTTTTTCGTAAAACTGCCAGTGCAGTCTTTACAGTTTGGGGGGCATTTACAAAGTCTATAACACTATCAGCTCCTTTGCCATTACAAATAGAAATTATTTTTTGAACTGCACTTCCAGTTCCAGAAGCTATAGAACCAATCACATTAGTATTTATAACATAATCTGCACCCATCTTTTTTGCGGTTTCAAATTTTTTGTCATCATTATCAATGCAGATAATTTTGGCTTTAGTTATTGCTTTTGCAAGTTGAATTGCCATCAATCCTAAACCACCAGCCCCAATTATCAGTAAAAATTCTGGTGAATTTTCATTTGCTTTTTTGACAGCATTGTATGCAGTAAGTCCAGAACAAGCAAGCGAAGTTGCAGAGTCTAGATCAACACCATCAAGTTTTGCCAAATATTTAAAATCAGGAACTAAAGCGTAATCAGAATACCCACCATCTTGAAAAACACCCATTGATTTTGGGGTATCACATAAATTTTCATTTCCTACTTTACATGCAGGACATTCTCCACAACCTATCCAAGGAAAAACTAGAACTTCGTCTCCTTTTGATATTCCAGAAACGCCATCACCAATTTCTTCAACAATACCAGCAATCTCATGCCCAGGGGTTACAGGATATTTTACACCYCTATCTGTAACTTTCATRAATTKCCCATCTCCAAGATCATAGCCACCYTCCCACAAGTGTAAATCACTATGACAAACRCCYACAGATTTYACTTTAACTAGAACCTGATTTCCTTGRGGTTTTGGKGTCTCAGATTCCRATAYTRCAAGAGGYTCATTAGGGCCTGTGATTCGRGCRGAYTTCATARACTGATTTTTTGTCATAACAATATAAGAGTTGACTGGAARTGAGAAAAAARTAGAGCCCYWAGATATTATKGAATATRRCRARAGTWATCRTRTGAGTGAMCCGCAAACTCCYAATAGTATTTCTCAAGAMCCAGTGAATATYCTATTTAGTCCMTCATCTGTTGMYAAAAAAGACGTTTGGGATATTGATCTGATTCAAATTTTGRATTTATTGATAAAAATTCTAGAAAAATCRGGTAAAAAAGATTTCAAAGTTGCAGGAATGGCAGCATTATCATCATCATTAATCTATAGAATGAAAGTYGAAAGYATTTTTGCATTACARAGAGCAGCAATGGAGAAAAAACCAATGYMYCAGAGAACAGAYRTAGATATTSAATTAATCGATATTCCATTCAGACATGAATCWACATATCCRGTTTCATTAGAYGATTTGYTKGGATTACTTCAAAATCTYATWGGYACAATTGCMAAYCCTCAATCAAGAAGAAACAGACGATTAGAKATTGAACCAATTGAAGCRCCTRATTTCMAAGAATATTTCAYTTCACTTGAAAGTATCATTGGRAAATACGAAGACTTGGTGATGAAAAAAATYTCATYAAAAGGATTTGGRTTACTTCAAGACATTATTRYAGAWCTTGATGAAAYKGATTCAATCAGATGTTTCTTTGCAATAYTATTTTTGGCCAGAGACCAMAAGGTAGATCTTGAACAARTTGAAGAKGAYATCAAAATTACKGTAATAAAAGAAGARTTAACAAAYTGATCAAWAATGGAGAAARGRTTTCTTTAACTAGATTTYAGAGGAGAGATAGATAATTGGCTAAAATTGCGAATATGGATGAGGCAACAGCAAGAATTGAAGCAGCGCTTTACTCTGCAGGCAGGCCTCTTAGAATAGAAGATTTAATCAGGGCCTCAGGCACAGAATCAAGAAAAAAGACACTAGAATTACTCACCGACATTGTGAAAAAGACAAAGTCAGCATTCAAAGCTCTTGAAGTAGTCATACTTCCAGATGGATCATATGTGTTTCAGTTAAAGCCCGAATACAGCTCTACTGTGAAAAGATATGCTTCAAAACCTGTTCTTCCAAATGCGGCACTAAAGACATTATCTTACATTGCATTTGAGCAACCCATTTCATCAAAGCTATTAGTTGAAGTGAGGGGAACAGGCGTTTATGCACATCTAAAAGAACTACGACAATTAGATTACATCAGTCATCAAAATGTTGGAAGAATAAAAATTTACACAACTACTGAAAAGTTCCAAAAGTATTTTGGAATTCAAGGAGATGTAGAAGATCTAAAACAAAGACTTTTCTCCAAAGTGAGGAAAACAGCAAGTATGAGTCAAAAAAATCCCGCTCCTCAAATTGTTACAGAACTAAACTAAGTAGATTTGACTCAAGCCTAATTTTTTGCGTTTTGTATAAATTAGAGTAATTTAGACAAGTTTTTGTGAAAAAGTGCGTAGAGAATTTAGCAACCAGTAAAATAACTGGAGGAAGAAGACATCCACTTAGAACTAGACGAAAGTATGAAATTGACAGATATCCAAATGAACCCATCAATGGAGCTCAAGTAACAATAACAAGACATGTACGTGGAAATAACAGAAAGACAGCTTTGAAATCAATTGATTTTGTTAATCTAGCTACAGAAGGTGCTAAAGTCAAGAAGACAAAAATTATCAAAGTCATAGAGAATACTACAAACAATGATTACAAAAGACGTGGCATCATTACAAAAGGTGCAATACTAGAAATACAAGAAGGTAAGTGYAGAGTARTTTCTAAACCAGGACAAAWYGGAATAGTTAAYGCARTTTTACTAAAGGAATAAAATGAAAGATTAYGARCATRTCGTAATCTGGTTGGATTATTTYAAYAARAATTTAAAAAAATCWAAAGGRAGRAGACAAGGATTRGAAAAATGTRTTTTTGATCCTTCATTRAAAGARTTGATRGATGCAACAAAAGYTGCWGGATTTGAAATYACAGARTCTRATGAYRAAGTAAGATTTCCTAAAAGRCCWTTTGTYAGGTCAGGGTATGTTGTTTTRCCAAAAGGATCYYCCAARACARAAATTCTTRACAAAATTTCTGAAAAACTAATTTYRAAAAGGTCMAAACARTCAAAATAAAATCAAATCTAGCTCTNARCTAAAGTAAAGTTGACAGAAGTCTATGAWARGAATAYYATGTTAGTRTTTKTAATTGCAGGAGGTAGGCGAAATAATGCACCTAGCCGGAAGTGGCAGGGTAATCATYCAACTATCWAACAAAYTAGWWGAAGGACAAATACTCTGTGACGAAAAGGGAACTAGAGTTGCAAAAGTAATGGAATTGATTGGTCCAGTAAGWAGACCATTTGCATCWGCAACYCCKTTAACAAAYAAYATCAAAAAATACATTGGCAAAAGTGTTTTCGCADHTGAASAAYCWCCTGTTAGTACACCAAAAAAATTTAGGAGAAGAAAAAAATGAAYATACTAGAAMCCCAAARCTGTCCTGAATGTMAATCAWCAYTMGTWGATGACATGCAGAATGGTGAAATAATCTGTTCTGGTTGYGGCGTTGTAGTCGCTGATCAGATTGCAGATTTTGGTCCAGAAACAATTAGTTCGAATCTTGAAGACAARATGAAGCTAGCAAGAGCAACCGGACAAACAACTTATTCTCAACATGACTTGGGAATAACAACTGAGATYTCACTTGGTRCAAAGGACTTTAGTGGAAAAACAATHAAYCACGAAGTTGCAAATCAAATGCABAATCTCAGAAAATGGCAACAAAGAATACGAGTTTCCTCACCAAGAGAAAGAAGACTTGCAAATGTTTTAGCAAAAATGGGYGAAACATGYGAYGGTCTTAATCTTTCAAAGAACGTRTTGGAAACDGCTTCTATGATATACAGAAACTTGGATGAACATGTTGATGTAAAGGGAAAATCAGTAGTTAGTATTACWGCTGCTACAATTTACATGGCATGCAAACAATGTGCTGTAATAAGATCACTAGAAGAAATTTGYCGAGRAATATGTCCAGCAAAAGATGTCAAATCAAAAACAAAACTTGCAGCAAGATACTATAGAACCATGGTAATGGAAATGGGACAATTVACHGCCCCAGTTGTAACCATGGACAAATACATCTCAAAGATAGCAAATATGACACAAACTGAGGTTAGAGTYGAAAGAYTAGCCTTRGAAATTGCAGAAAAAACCAAAGATAGTAGCATTTCAGATGGAAAGGCWCCAAAYGGAATTGCAGCAGCATATCTGTATGTTGCATCAGTHCTACTTGGACAAAACGTACTTCAAAGAGACGTTTCAAGTGTTGCAGGAGTYACAGAAGTTACTATCAGAAATAGATGTAAAGAGATTCTAACAWGTTACAAACTCAAAATTACTTTGAGACCAWCTCTGGCCAAAAATTAATNNCCCCCNCTTTTTTCATTTTATTACAAAGAATTTCCGTTAGGATTAGCTAAATTTCGTCGGCATTATATAGYGAAAYAAAATACAGCGCAACATGGCAGTATTAGAAATTAAAGATCTTCATGTAACAAGAGAAGGTAAAGAAATTCTCAAAGGAGTYAATCTAAAGACAGGTCCTGGAGAAGTACATGCHATTATGGGACCAAATGGTTCAGGAAAAAGTACACTAGCTTACACACTACTTGGACATCCAAAATACAAAGTYACACAAGGAGATATTTTGATTGATGGTGAAAGCATTTTAGRDTTAAAGGCAGATGAAAGAGCAAAGAAAGGATTATTCTTAGGATTTCAATACCCAACAGAAGTTTCAGGTGTAGGATTTTCTCACTTTCTTAGAACAGCTTACAACTCTTTAAGCAAAGCACTTGAAGGGGAKRACAGAGAAGTATTCATCACAGTAAGAGAATTTCAAAAATATCTAAAAGAAAACCTAGAAAAAGTTGGATTAAAAGAAGAATTCCTTTCAAGATATCTTAATGAAGGGTTTTCCGGAGGAGAAAAGAAACGTGCAGAAGTTTTACAAATGGCAGTGTTAAAACCAAAAATTGCAATTTTAGATGAACCAGATTCGGGTTTAGATATTGACGCAATTCAAGCAGTAGCAAAAGCAATTAGTCAAGTCTCTGGTAAAGAGGCAACAACAATTATAANTACTCACTATGCTAGAATTCTAAAATACTTAGACAAACTAGACTTTGTGCATGTATTTGCCGAAGGRAAAGTYATGAARACAGGTGATGCAACCCTTGCAGATAAACTAGAAGCAGAGGGTTAYGAKTGGGTYATAAAACAARCAGCCTAATCAAATTTAAACAGAACATTTTTYMAAAAAACTRTTGATTTACAAAGTTCWAGTAGAATTTTCTAAAGAATTTCTAGAAATTCAAGATAAYCARATTAACATTGGAATAAAATCAAAACCRRTCAAAGGAGAAGCTAATAAAGAAATCATCAAGAAACTGGCAAAACATTTTGGAATATCAACTGCACTTGTGCATATAAAATCAGGSCAYAAATCCMRRCAAAAAATTATCGAGATTTTRCAATARMGAATCTAGTTTTTTGTTTAAATAGGGTTTCAARATTGGARAAAACATGTCAGAAGATAATGATCAGTATTWTTTYAATTTCTCATTTTTCAAAGTAGATCCTAAATGGAGATGGATGGCAGACTTGGCAAAAGAAGAATCTGCAAAAGAAGTTGAWAATATAATTAAAAATTCWGGAATAATGTTTAGATCTTATTCAAATCTAGGATTAAGAGAYGATRCWGAYTTTTTGTTTTGGTTTGTAGCAAAGACAGTTGAAGAAATTCAAGTKGTTATTGAGAAATTATACAAAACAGTATTTGGAAAATAYATCATACCWTCMAKMACATAYYTKTCATGYACWMGRCCATCAATCTATGCAAAAGARGGAAAAKCMCATGGATTTATCACAGGAACTGAWCCAAAAAAACAYGTAATWGTTTATCCATTTACAAARACAAGAGAGTGGTATCTATTACCAAAAGAAAAACGYCAAGAGATAATGGATGARCATATTGMGGTCAGCAAGAAATATCCACAAGTYRTACTTAACACGACATACTCTTTTGGAATYCACGATGAGGATTTCMTSTTAGCGTTTGAGGTAGAYGAYATTAGAGATTTCCAAGATCTTATCATGGATTTRAGAGAGACMCRRGTMTCKRCATATGTCAAAAACGACATTCCAATGATTGTATGTGTCAAAAAAGATATCATACCWCTAATWAYAAGTATGGGCTAGATTTATCWCAAAWTATTTTCCTTATAAAACCCAAATATCAATAATGCAAATCTTGGATAAACATAAATGAWGAAATTTCAAATKGRMAAACAGAAAAATGAATTACAATAAACTAGGAAAAACAGACATCAAAGTATCAGAATTAGGATTTGGKGCATGGGCTATTGCKCTTGATTGGTGGGGSAAGAAGATTGAAGAAGATGARGCAAAAAGAATGCTCAAAAAAGCATACGATKTAGGAATYAAYTTCTTTGAGACAGGAGACATGTAYGGTAAAGGAAAAAGYGAGAGAYTRATTGGKGAAGTTTTCAAAGAYATGAGAGAYGAGATTGTTATTTCKACAAARTAYGGTTATGATTTTARAGGRGTRGARCAAATTGGRCAYASYGAGCTTCCACAGAAATTTGATGAAGATTTTACAAGAATGGCRTTAAGAAAYAGTTTRGAGAGATTACARACWGAYCATCTTGACATGTATGGTTTRCAYAATCCAAAAYTARMYCACATWAGAGATGATTCAATTTTTAATGTRCTTGATAGTTTCRTTGCAGATGAAASCATMAAAACATAYCAAGTRGCATTAGGYCCGGCWATTGGTTGGACACAAGAAGGTCTWGAAGCAATGGAYAGACCRAATSTTAGTGCAGTTCAAACAGTYTACAAYATYTTAGAACAAACTCCAGGAAAYGAAYTRWTGAGAAAAGCTGAGGAAAAAAATGTTGGAATTYTAGTTAGAGTTCCAGAAGCATCAGGAATACTAACAGGAAAAGTAAATGCWGAYACWAARATTGATGAAAAGGAYCACAGATCAGTAAGRAAAGGAGAATGGATYAARGCATCATTAGAAAAAGTYRARMARMTMAGAYCAATTGCAGARAGAAATGRATTAACCATAACAGAATTAGCAATGAAATTTATCATGACAAAGAAAGGATTTGCATCAGTATTTCCTACAATGATCAGTGAAGAAGAAATTATCAATTATGCAGAAATGACAAAWGGDGAATACATTTCAACCTCAGATATGAAAGAGATTGATGAATTRTACAATACATGGCCTTCGTATGAATTAAAGGCAACACCTCAAGCRAATTAATCATCADATGGHHATCCCAATAGATTCACAAAAAACACTAGAAGTTATHGAGAGAATGAAGCTTGCCAAAATTGGTDAGTATGADAAATGGGAAVCAATTATCAAAAAAATYAAAAAYGARCARCCRYTRAAYYCWGGAGAACTWGAATAYTATACWAATCTRACAAGAATTTACAAGRAWTCAASYATYACTAGYARAAGTAAGATRTATCAYACAAAACTATCWRARYWAGAYGAAAARCCRCCATGCAARWTATGTGGYRAAAATTCTCTATACTATTGTAACATGAATGATCAGTATTTTTGTWCAATTCATGTSRTKGGACATGATGARAATGARTTCTARGAAAYAGRWAYHGTYTCTTCKAAAGTRAAGGATTTTTCTACGAAATATTCAACTCGTAYTTTTTTGAATTCACGAGAACTAAAGAGGATWTSRTAWTCAGGAACTTTGATTTGATCTTGTATTGTCTTTGCYACMTCATGTGCYTCATCWTGAGTTTTRCAATGAATCATTGAAAARACATTGTATGGCCAGTCAGSATATGTAGGTCKCTCATAGCAATGASTWACYTGAGGAAATGCBCCYAGYTTTTCTCCAACTTCAGWTATTCKRTCTTYAGGAACTTTCCAAACKATCATTCCATTTGCAGTAAATCCAAYTTGTCTRTGTCTYAAGATTGCTGCAAATCTTCTCATBAYTCCAWTGTSTTCATAATRTTTCATYTTKTCAAACAATTCATTTTCAGTAATTCCAAGATTHTTTGCAGCCTTTACAAATGGYTCATCAATAATTTCCATATCTTTTTGTAATTCACGGATAAAGTYTTTGTCTTCTTCDGTGGGTTCAAATTTTACATTTTTAATCTCTTTTTTCTTYTCAGTGGGAGCAATCTCGTGTTTCTTTTCATCTACCATATCTAGTTTTACACCAATCTTGAATAGTTGTAGAGTAGGAAGCATTCTTACTTTTTTRATTCCCTTTAGTACDTTGAACTTGTCAACCTCTGTBTTCAAATCTGCACCAGGTGGAACAGCCAAAGTAAACCAAAGATTAAACTGATGTTCACGTTCATAATTATGRCTAACACCAGGATGACGATTAATTTGACTTGCAACATATTCTAGTTTATCATGTTCAATCTCCATTGCAACTAGAGAACTTGTGTAACCAAGCTTTCGGGTATCAAAAATTGCACTTAGTTGTCTTAGAAYRCCAANCTTCTTTNAGATTATTTAGDCGCTCTTTGATAATTTCTGGAGTVGTATCAAATTTTTTAGCAATAGCATCAAAAGGTCTKGTTACAAGTGGAAATGTCCATTGAATTTCATTGAGAAGTTCCTTATCTAATTTATCCATGGAAGTCAATATGTCAGTAACTTGTCTATTCAATTAAAAATGTAGCTGGGATTTTACGCGTTRATTTTTAATACATAAATAGAAACTCAAGTCCTTTTGATCGATGATAGTTGATCTAAACCTTCATGATAAAACAGTHATTGTCATTGGTGGTGGAAATGAGGCACAAAAAAGAATCAATTCCTTGTTAAAACAAGATTGTGATATTCTAGTAATTAGTGATTCTGTTAACTCRCAAATTAGCAAATTAGTAAAAGCAAAAAAAATTAAATTGAAAAAACAAAAAATTCAVGATACAAAATTTATTTCAAAATTYAAACCTRATATGATCATTACAACCACMAATAACAAAAMTCTTAATCAGAAAATTATCAATAGTGCMAAAAGAARYAARATTATTGYATAYAGTTCTGATAATCCAGARGACAGTGACTTTTCAAATCCYKCAATAATTGATTTTGAAAATAYGATTCAGATTGCAATTTTTACAGGWGGTCGYAGTCCAGCMATGTCAAAGAAGATTAGAATTCAATCAGAGAAAATATTCAAGAAGWTAATCACAAAAGAAGACATTGCTCAAATYAAGATTCAAAAGATCGCAAGAAAACTRGCAAAASAAARTATACAYACTCAAACTCAGAGAARARAATAYYTWCATASYATMATGRYTGACAATGAGATTGAACAGTTAATAAAAGACGGKCARTTAAAAAAAGCTGAAAGGCGAGCCATTACAATAYTGRGGRATTGGAAATGAAWCAAAAWATYATCAATGCACGTGTAACTTTTCGTAAYTCACCAATHCAYRTTCTYGAGMARTTTACAATAARAGATRTRGAAAATGCRTATGAGCAATTCAAAAAGYATTCWGGACTAGATGARTGYGTRATWATTCAAACATGCAACAGAATTGARTTGTTTGGWAAATCAAAAACAYATGATMTWGAHAAAATCAAGAARACDTGGGCRTCMCTYACKGGWCTTGAAGAAGAGATRTTTAATGAAAACTTGGARTTTGTTGAAAAYAAAGAGGCAMTRCAYCATCTGYTAAARYTAACATCAGGRTTAGAYTCYATGGTATTAGGAGAAGARCAGATTCTAGGTCARATAAAAAAHTCCATTACTTCTGCTAGAAAGAYAAAAGCATCTGGRCAACATCTTAACACTTTATTTGATAARGCAATTAGAATTGGWACTAGAATTAGAAACTCTAGTGGAATTGGTCGCGGTGGRATTTCAGTTGGTTCHATGGCAGTAAARCTTGCAGAAGAAAACATTGATGAATTAAAGACAAAGAAAATYTTATTGATTGGRACTGGAGAAGTATCYAYWCTTGTTGCAAAATCATTACARAGAAGAGGATATGCMTTTGATGTTRCAAGCAGAACYATTGRAAGATCACAGGCATTTTSTGAGACRATGGGAGGRAMMCCRATCAAATTTGAAGAAGTTCTTTCWRGATTYGAAAATTATAATGTRKTGTTTGTRGCAACAACAGCRCCATATTTTCTTGTAACACATGAAAGAATCAYRRAGGCYATGAAAGAYAAGAAMAAAGGAMTGATGATTTTAGATTTATCAAATCCAAGAACAGTAGATGAGAAAGTTGCAACTGTTGGTGGCGTRAAATTGATGAATCTTGACCAGATTGCAGAGATGGTTGAAAAGAACATGAATGCACGATTAAACAAGGTAAAAACCATTGAAAATATAATTAATGAGGAAGTATCTGTATTAGAAGCCTCAATGAAAAGACTAGATGCAGAACCACTTGTAAAAGAHGTATTCAAGAACATAGAATATCTTAGAGAAAAAGAATTRCAAAAAGCACTTCAAATGCTTGRTGAAAAAGATGAGAAAAAGATCAAGATTATHGATGAATTAACAAARGCAGTTGTTGAAAGYATTGTTTCAACTCCAATGAACAATATCAGAAAAGCATCAGAGCAAGGCRAGCCTGATGTWGTRGAGHTAGCAAGYAAACTGTTTGACTATAAAAAACAGAATCAGRCAGACTAGGATTATATTTTACCMAAAGAGAATTTCTAAYATGTCATTTCCTTCCAGACGTCTTCGCAGACTGAGAACATCTGAAAAAATGAGAGAATTGGTTCAACARACHACRCTATCTCCAAAAGATTTCATTTGTCCAGTATTTGTTCAAGAAGATCTTAAGACCAGAGTHAAGATAGAATCAATGTCAGAAATTGAGCGACTTCCATTAGATGACATTAATGATGARGTWGGAACCATTAGTGRTTTRGGAATTCCTGCAATCATGCTTTTTGGAATTCCAACTAAAAAAGAYGAAGCAGGATCTTCTGCATTTGATGATAAYGGAATWGTYCAAAAGGCAATTGCTCAGATCAGACAAAATYTTGGAGATAAAATTGTAATAATGGCAGATGTTTGTCTATGTCAGTTTACWTCTRCWGGRCATTGTGGAATARTTCAAGGAGACAAGATTGATAAYGATACTAGTCTTGAYACACTTGCAAARATTGCWGTCAGTCAAGCAAAAGCAGGAGTTGATACTGTATCACCATCTGCAATGATGGATGGTCAAGTWGCTGCRATTAGAAAGGCACTTGATGAAAADGGATTCACARATGTYTCKATAATGTCACATTCAGCTAAACATCGTTCAAACTTTTATGCACCATTTAGAGATGCTGCWGAATGTGCACCAAARTTTGGAGAYAGAAARACATACCAAGTTCCATATACAAACGCTAGAGAAGCAATGTTGGAAGTTGAGACAGACATTGATGAAGGAGTAGACATTGTAATGATAAAGCCTGCATTATCTTATCTGGATTTAATAGCAGAGACAAGAAGAAGATTCAATATTCCTGTTGCAGCATACAGTGTTTCTGGGGAATATGCACTGGTAAAAGCTGCATCACAACTAGGCTATGTGAATGAAAAAGACATTACAGAAGAGATTCTATATTATGGCTCGTTCGAGAGCGGGGATGACCGGGAGAAAGAAGAGGTAGGTCGGGTCCGCAGACCCGACGCTCCGGTCTCACCTGGCATCGAGAGCGGGATCCGTTCAGGTCCCCTCTCCTCCCGGAAGAGGTAGCGGAGGGCTTCTTTCCTTTACCGGTAGCCGACTGCGCTCGCCTCACGCTGCGCYKSGGATTTCGTCGAGCYCCCCTCACAGATCATGGAGAATTGGACCTGGGAAGCGGAGGCTATATCGCTTTTCTCCGGGCACTATGAGACTGGTGATCCGCTGCCAGAAGACCTCTACGAGAAGCTCCGAAGCGCTCGTACGTTCCAATCTGGCTCGAGGCTGATGCGGCAGCTCTCTTTCGGGCACTTCGATCTCCGGCTCCACCGTGATGACCCCGATGAGGTGACCCGTGATCTGATGTCCTATATAGAGGAGCTGTTCGAGAAGTACACACCGGGTCCCTCGTTCGCCCGGATGCATCCCACGACGTCGTTTACGCACCTGTTTGCGGGGGGATATGCCGCCGCGTACTACTCGTATCTGTGGTCTGAAGTGCTCGAGGCCGATGCCTTCGGGCGATTTCGCCTCGAAGGGATCTTCAACCGGGAGGTCGGACAGGCGTATCTCGACGCGATCCTCACCAGAGGCGACAGCGATGAACCGGAAAACCTCTTTCGGGAATTCATGGGGCGAGATCCGGATCTCCAGCCTCTTCTGGATCGTAGTTTTGGGCGGTCGCTGGAGGACGGCTCATCGGCCAAGAGTGCCCCCTGAATACGCTGCAATTCACCACTTGATGAGGCTTTGGGCAGCGGTTAACTTATCAAGCTTACTTGGAAAGGGCCGTCTACTGGACGGCTTGTTGTGTTCCGGGGAGGGTGGGTCACGGGGTGGTATTGCCCCGGATCGGTGGCCGGTGGGGTACCGAAGCGGTCAAACGGGGCAGACTGTAAATCTGCTGGCTTAGCCTTCGTAGGTTCGAATCCTACCCCCACCATTTGATTGAACAGAAGGCYYYGCGGGWGTAGCTCAGTTGGNTAGAGCATCAGCCTTCCAAGCTGAGGGTCGCGGGTTCGAGTCCCGTCKCCCGCTYKRCTGCTCGTGTAGCTCAGTGGTAGAGCGCGTCCTTGGTAAGGACGAGGTCACGGGTTCAATCCCCGTCGCGAGCTCTACACAGGTGCCAGGTGCCAGGTGTCAGAATTGCGGCGCCGCCACCTCAAACCCGAAACCTGAAACCTGAATATGGCCAAGGAAAAGTTTGAGCGGACCAAGCCGCATGTGAACGTGGGCACGATTGGGCACGTGGACCATGGGAAGACGACGCTGACGGCGGCGATCACGAAGCAGCAGGCGGCGAAGGGGTTGGCGGAGTTTGTGGCGTTCGACGCGATCGACAAGGCGCCGGAAGAGCGGGAGCGGGGGATCACGATTGCGACGGCGCACGTGGAATACGAGACGGACAAGCGGCACTACGCGCACGTGGACTGCCCGGGGCACGCCGACTACGTGAAGAACATGATCACGGGGGCGGCGCAGATGGATGGGGCGATCCTGGTGGTGAGTGCGGCAGATGGGCCGATGCCGCAGACGCGGGAGCACATTTTGCTGGCGCGGCAGGTGAACGTGCCGTTCATCGTGGTCTACCTGAACAAGGTGGACATGGTGGACGATCCGGAGCTGCTGGAGCTGGTGGAGCTGGAAGTGCGCGAGCTGTTGAGCAGCTACGAGTTTCCGGGGGACGACCTGCCGGTGATCAAGGGGTCGGCGCTGCAGGCGTTGGAGGCGGAGAATCCGGAGGCCGAGGGCGCGAAGAGCGTGCACGAGTTGATGGACGCGCTGGATTCGTATATCCCGGTGCCGGAGCGGGAGACGGACAAGCCGTTCTTGATGCCGGTGGAGGACGTGTTCTCGATTACGGGTCGGGGGACGGTGGCGACGGGGCGGATCGACCGGGGGATCATCAAKGTGRGYGAGGARGTGGAGMTGGTGGGGATGGGKKCGGAGAAGAAGACGGTGGTGACGGGRGTGGAGATGTTYCGSAAGYTGYTGGACGAKGGGCAGGCTGGTGACAACGTGGGTTTGTTGTTGCGAGGTGTAGACAAGCGTGAGATTGAGCGTGGCATGGTGTTGGCGAAGCCGGGTTCGGTGACGCCTCATACGAAGTTTGATGCTGAGGTATACGTATTGACGAAGGACGAGGGTGGTCGTCACACGCCGTTTTTCAAGGGTTATCGTCCGCAGTTTTACTTTCGGACGACGGATGTGACGGGTTCGGTGCTGTTGCCGGAGGGTGTGGAGATGGTGATGCCTGGTGACAACACGAAGGTGGGTATCGAGTTGATCACGCCGATTGCGATGGAGGACGGTTTGCGGTTTGCCATTCGCGAGGGCGGCCGGACGGTCGGTGCCGGTGTAGTGACGAAGATTCATGAGTAACCGGGCGGCGCAGGCGTTGCCCCCACTGAGGCGTGCATAGCCCTAACTAGTGGCGCATTAAGCATCGCCCCCAACCAGATACGGGACAGCATGGCGGGACGAATCAGAATCCGACTCAAGGCGTTCGACCACATGGTCATTGATCAGGCGGCTGCGGACATCGTGCGCGCGGTTGAGAAGAGTGGGTCGCAGGCGTCGGGACCCATTCCGCTTCCAACCAAGACTCACCGTTGGACCGTGTTGCGTAGTCCTCACGTCAACAAGAAGAGTCGGGAGCAGTTCGAACTCAAGGTGCACAAACGGCTGATCGACATTCCCGATTCGCGCCCCCAGACTGTTGACGCGTTGACACGGCTGGATTTGCCGGCGGGTGTCGACGTCGAGATCAAGGTCGAGTAGCATGCACGCGATCATTGGACGCAAGCTGGGGATGACACGTGT
>LKGT01013530.1_pt1 | contig 18166 bp, 23 predicted proteins | sample 503861 | NCBI WGS metagenome assembly LKGT01 (sample SAMN04113194, study PRJNA297058) | marine sediment metagenome | biome: marine benthic biome; feature: marine benthic feature; material: marine sediment; isolation source: sediment sample collected at the water-sediment interface from the South......
GTCAAAAAGATGGATTCAAATTCTGCGTTAATACTGTTGGGCGGAATTGGTCACGCAAAAACAGAATTTTATGGTGAACTTGATTCGGAATTGATAAAAAAATGTCGATTTGTAGAAAACTTGTCTTTTTCCACTCCAATAAGTGATGTTCATAAGAAAATAATACGTCACTTGTACTGGCATAGAAGAAAATATGTTACAGAAATTATTGAAAAATACGAAAGACTAGTCAAAGAAGGATTAACTGCGAAAAGAAATGATGTTATTTACAAGGCATTGGAAATTGGACAAGTAGATACACTAATCGTTTCTGCAGACTATCACACCAATTCTCAATTCAAAAACATAATGAAAATGCTGGAGATTGCAAAAAACACATCATCTAAAATTGAGTTTGCAGTTTCTCCAAAAATAATCAAAAAACTGGAAATTCATGATTCAGTTTTAGCCATACTCCGATACAGAATAAAATAATTCCTTTATGGGACTATTTCAAAAACAGTACTAGTTCAATTAATCTTCTTTTTCTTTTTCTTCGGATTACCCAAAACCATTTCTTTTCTTTTTTCTTTATATACAAAACCTTGTAAATTGCTAATAATTTTGATAAAGTAAAGCAATAATTTTTCGCTATTATTTGATATCTATTATTGAATTATTCTACAGGAAGTTCTAATCTATTTCCCCATTCTCCCCAAGATCCTAAATAAACTCTAACATTTTTGAATCCAAGTTTTTTTAATGCAACAAACGTGTTTGCGGCCCTGTAAGCTCCTTGGCAGTATGTTACTATTTCATCATCTTTTGAAAATGGATATAATTGAGAAAGCTCTTTTTCATTTTTCAAAGTTCCATCATTTGTTATATTCAAATTCCAATCAACATTTACTGCGCTAGGAATATGGCCTTTTTGAGCAGCTCGAACTACTGTACCATCARATTCTYCTTTTGATCTTGCATMACTTACTAACAATGACAAAGTTATTGCAAGAAAAACCAAGTAYGGTTCAGCAAATCCTCCAATTAGAATTCCTAAGAATATTACAACTTCGGCCACTTTATCAAAAACTGAATCTAAAAATCCTCCTTTTTTAGAGRTTTTTTGTGTAACACGTGCYACTTGCCCATCTACAATATCAAAAAACCCAGAAACTAGAAGTAAAATACCACCTATAATTAATGCAAATTCAACATTTAGCCCATAAACAARTGCAGACAMAAAAGCAAATGCTAAACCTACACTAGTCCAGAAATTTGGCGACAGTCCTGTTCCWGCAAACCCTCGTCCAATTTTTTCAAGGCWTGGCCTTAATGATTCTCTYAGATTRTTWAGCACGAGCTCTTCAGCATAGGGGATGTATATNAAAAAATAATGTAAAATTATGCTCTAATCTAGGNYGTYATATCATATAACAAGCTGATGYTATAATAAAAAAAATAGMTCATTAAAGTATGGCAATTCAGTGGATTACAAAGAATACTCAGTCTAATGACAATTCTAAAAATTCAGAAAAAAGTTTCATTCTAAAAGTTATGGAAGAAGAGTTTGGATATACTGCAGCACATTGTATTCTTTCACACGTATCCCAAACTACTATGAAATCCAAGTCTGAAATATTATCTGACTTTGATACATTTTCAAAATTTTTAAAACAAGTCTACACAGAAGAGGTAGCAGAAAAAGAAATTCTTGATAGATTATCAAGTTTTGGATTAAGTCAAAAAATCTAATTATCTTTTCAAATTTAATGCAATCATAGTAGACATTATTTTAGCAGCTAAAGAAGCAGTTGCACCATTATCATGAGTTGGATTTAGCTCAACAATATCAAAACATGTAGCTTTTGTACCATCAAGTGAGTAAATCATATCAAATAATTCCCTTGATGAAATTCCAACTGATTCTGGATTTCCTACGCCAGGTGCAAATGCAGGATCTAATACATCTAAATCAAAACTAGTATAGATTTTATCAAATGTAGARACKGCATCTTTTACTAATTTTGGACCATTGCCATCACGAATATCTTTATCAGAAATTGTTTTAATTTTATTTTCTGTTAGAAATGCAAGTTCTTCTTTTACAAATGCGCGAGCACCAACATGGATTATATTTTCTGCACCACGTTGCTCTACAATTCTTCTTAGATAAGCTGCATGACTTAGTTTGATATCAGCATATTCATCACGTAAATCATAATGGGCATCAAAGACAATATAGCCTGTTTCTTTTGGAAAACTCATGTAAGAGCCCAATGTTATCAAATGCTCBCCACCAAGAATGATTARTTGTTTATTTCTTTGTTGAAGCTCCGTAGTAATTTTTTTTACCATATCTAGCATTTCTTCAGCTACAACAGTATKCTTTGTATTTCCTAAATCTTCAATGTTAACAGTTTCAAGATCTACTTGAAATTGTGGGTGAAAAATCTCAATGTTGTTAAATGAGTCCCTAATTGCATCAGGACCAAATCTAGTGCCTGGCTTGTATGAATGAGTAGAGTCAAAAGGAACSCCRAAAAYAATTGCRGCAGRTYCAGCTTTTTCATYRGAGMTWGTAATCATTGGACTTCKATTCAAGTACAAATCAAGAAAACTCATCRTCDAACACYAGCTGGAYTCMAAATTTWCTRYGTAATAAATMGATGGATTAAACCATTATTTGTGGTCTTTGAGAGAGATACATTGGTAGATTAAGTTTTGAGAATGGTTTTCCTTTTGTTTGGTTTTTAATTTCATCTAAAAATGCCTGTAAYGATAATTCATGAGTGTCACCAGTTTTTCKGTCCCTAATGCTTAGATTTTCTGAATTAACTTCYTTTTCTCCAATTACCAATATGTATTGAATCCARTCTTTTTCAGCTTCACGAATTCTTTTTCCAATRCTTTCATTTCTATCATCAATGTCTACTCTAACATCATTTTGTGAAATCTTTGATGCAAGATTTTTACTAAATTCTAAAAATTCTTCTTKTAATGGAATCACTCTGACTTGTGTTGGAGATARCCAAAGTGGGAATTGGGGTTTTTTTCCTTCTTTTRYATTCTTTGCAGCCTTTTCTAATAGTGCATARATTACACGYTCTATTGCTCCGCTWGGAGAATTRTGTAAAATRATTGGATGTTGTGGTTTGTTGTTTTCATCAAYAAATTCAATTCCATACCTTTGACCATTTTCAACATCTATTTGATCTGTAGATAATGCAGATGCTTTTCCTTGATTATCAATATAGTTGAATTCCCACTTTAAAACAAAATAGAAAAATTTCTCTTTCCACATCTCAACTAAAACTGGTTTTCCATGATTTTTTACCAATTCCAAGATTAGTTCTTTATTTTGATTGTAAAATTCTTCTGTAAAACGAATCGCCATTTCATAATCTTGATCATCAAGACCTAATTCTTGTATCACTTCTTTTGAAAGATCAAAACGTTTCTTTAACTCATCCATTGCTTGTGGCATGTCTTTACAAAATGAATGACAATCAGGCATGGTAAATGCTCGTAACCGTCTTAATCCCACTAACTCCCCAGATTGCTCACGTCTAAAGCTGTATCTTGTTAATTCGTATAATCTGTAAGGCAGATTTTTGTATGACATTTGAAAATCACTAGCCATTAAAAATTGGCCAAAACATGCAGCAAATCTTAGAAAAAGGTGCTTTCCTTCTGATTGTATATTATATTGTCTCGCAGGAAATCTATTGAAGTAACTTTCCATACTTGGATGATGTGAATCATACATTATTGGAGTTTCAACTTCATAACCACCATACTCTTTAACTCTCTCAGTTACATATTGTTCCATTAGAGATTTTATCAATCTGCCATTTGGATAAAACCGCATGTTACCAGAGTCTGATGCGGGTTCATAATCTGCAATCGCCAATTTTTTCATTAGACTTACGTGTGGAGGAGGTTCGTCAACACTTCGTTTTTTTGTTGTTTCATATTTTGCTAATGCCTCTAAATTTTGATGTTTTTTAAAATCAAAGTTAGAAAGTTCAGTCATCTTACTATCTGGAGAAAGAATATGCCAAAAAGATTTGATTTTTTGTTCTGATTCTAATGCTATAGATACTTGTTCAGATATTTCTTCTACGTCACCTTTTGTTATTACTTTAGAGTTTTCAGCTAGAGGGTGTCCTTTAACTTGAAGTTTGTAAGATTTTGTCCAACCAAAAGGCGCACGTGAAACTTCTAAGTCTGTCGCAGCTGATTCCATTTCTTTTAAAATGCTTAAAGCTGTTAAAGGAGATGCAAGGTTTGAGCTAAGATGAGCATAAGGGTATAGAAGTAATTTTTTACAACCTACTTGGTTCATTGATTCAGAAATCTCGCCCATTGCTTTTTTTGCAACAGATGAATCATCTCCTTCTTCTATAGCTACAAAAGCTACAACAATTTCTTGAAACTTCTTTGTTTCAGGAGTTATTTCTTCAGCAGATTTTATTTCCTTTTTGATAGGGGTATATTCTATACTATCACAGTGTAATTGTAAAATCCGCACAACTTGAAACTAAATTAATTATTGAATTAAATCTTATGCTAAAAAAAATAATATGTAGAGTTAATTTTTATACAGAATCTGATATTCTGATGATTATTTGGCTTTGAATTAGGGAATTTAATCTATGTAATTTTTAATTACATACAAAAGATGAATATGAAAAATCATTCAAAAAGGGTACTTTGGCCCCACTTATTGGGATTGTAGTAGTAATGATTCTACTGGGTACAGCAGTAGTTATTGGAAATTCTGGAATTTTATCAAATGATCTTTTTTCTGAACCAAATATAACTAAAGAAGAACGAAAAATGAGTACTGAACAAATCGCATTTGATATTCATTATGAAGTAAATGAAGTAAGAAAATTACACGGTTTAAAACCTCTCCCTTGGAGCAGTATAATTGCAGAAATTGCAAAAAAACACAGTCAAGACATGAGTGAGCGAAATTATCTATCCCATATTTCTCCAGAGGGAAAGGATGTAGTAGATAGATATGAACAAGGCAATTTTGTTTGTGCAAGAGAGTTATCAAATGGARATATTTTGAAAGGTGCAGAAAACTTGGCAGAAATTAGCTATCCTGATGATCTTAATGGCATTGGTACACGTATTGTACAATCATGGATGGACAGTCCTTCACATAGAAAAAATCTTCTTTTCGAWGAGTATGGTAAAGAAGGAATTGGTGTTGTGATTTCTGACGATGTGTTGTACATTACACAGAACTTTTGTTAATTAGATTTTTTTAGTTCCTCTTTTAATGAAACAATGGATCTTAGAACTAAAGATGAAATTCCTAAATTATTTGTTACAAATTCTGTAGCTTTTTCTAAAGCATTTTCTCCACGAAAACCTTCATCATAAATCATTTCAATTATTCCCTTATCGGTTTCAATATTTGCTGTAATCAATGAATATGGTCCAAGTTTTTCATCTAATTTTTCAGTATAGAGTTTTAGTTCTATTCTTTTTATCAAAAATCCTTGCTCAGAAAAATTYCCATCAGAAAGAAGGACGGTTGTCTTGTCTGGTTTTCGGTTAATTCTTTCAGGATTTGAAATGTCAACAATTTTCATAATTTCTAATTCTTGTTTTWAACAATAATAAAACTAGTCGTAAGGACATCAATATACTTTCATYCAAAAAATATATTGAATTTCGTAAGTATTAATTAGCGAATAATTTTTTTGATTWGTGGATCATCATAGYTTCAAAGGAAAAGACATTCCTCATATCAAAYTAGATCCAAAAATGAAGATTGAGGAYCTGGTGGAGRTTTATGCAGGCTCRGGGTTTAATGCAAGRCAGCTTGGCGAAGCTGCAAAGCTTTATGCTAAAATGATTAARGAAAATGCAACTATYTGCCTAACTGTTTCYGGAGCTWTGACTCCTGTTGGTTTTGGAGGAATTTTCAAAACTTTGATTGAAARGGGRTTTGTTGATTGGATTATCACRACAGGAGCTAATGTGTATCAYGAAGATCATTTTTCATGGGGATTACCRGTGAAACAAGGTCATTTTGATGTTGATGACATGAAATTATATGAAAATCAAATTGTTCGAATTAGGGATGTATACATCAAATTTTATGAAACGCTTGAAGCKCAAGATCAAGTAATTCAGAAAATGTTTAAAGAAAAACTAATTGATAAACCATTTACAACTGCTGAATTTTGTAATKTAATGGGAAAAATCAGTAAAGAAAAATCAAAATATCCTGAAAAAAGTTTTGTSACAACTGCTTATGATTATGATGTCCCYGTATACGTTTCAGCATTAAAAGATTCTTCATTAGCATTGAATTTGTCAGTTCATCGTTTACGAGGTAAACAATACAACTTAGATTTTGTACGTGAGATTCTTGAGCARGCATCTATTTTGTACAATTCAAAAAAATCTGGAATTGTTGAATTAGGTGGYGGAGTTCCAAAAAATACAGCTCAACAAACTGGTCCTTTACTTGATCAAATTTTGAGAAGAGATARTGGAGGTCAAGATTACATAATACAAATCACTGATGCCAGGCCRGATACRGGTGGTTTGTCAGGTGCAACACTTCAAGAAGGAAAAASTTGGGGCAAAGTACRAGATGCTCATCATGACATGGTTACAGTGTATGCCGATGCAACAATTGCTTTTCCCATACTTGCACTGTAYGTTCTTAGTAACCAAAAACCTCGAAAGCCAAAACACCTGTATAAAAAATTAGATTCGTTCTATCAAAAATTAAGTGATGACTATTTTAGTTCAACAGAGAAATTTTACGAARGMAAACCAAAGCAAAAAAAACGCTAGAATTTATCATACCTRGCACGTTCCAAGTCCCTATCATCTTTAGATTCTTTCTTCCATTCTTTGTAATGTTGTTTRCAAAGGACCGTTTTTTTGCCTTGGGAATTTACTCGTAGGCCAGCATTTTCTACCTTTTTGGTGTTAAGAGATCGTACACCATCATTTGTACAACCATCAAMRYTGCATTTTGCGCCCTTTGCTATTACACCCAYGATCTTTCACCYGTCAAATSTTATTTATATTTGAAAAATTTCTTGCAWAACTTTTCGTTTATAAGTGGAGTTAATTTTTNAATTTTTTATGGGTGGAGCAAAAAAACAATCACCAGCACAAGCAGAAAAAAAACAAKCTAGTGATGCTTCTAAAAAAGMAGGTACAAAATCAAARAAAGGAAAGAAAGACGATAAAGGTGAAGAAAGATCTGTAAAGGCTGAGATTCGAGTTATTTTGACAGATGAACAAGCTATGAAAGCAATCAAAAGTGCCAAAGTAATTACTGTGCAAGAACTAGCAAGACAGACAGGRGTAAAAATCTCYACTGCAAATGCTTATTTGAAAAAATYATTACAGAATGGAACTGTGAAAAAAGTTGGTGGACATAGTGGACATCATRTTTATCAGCCCTTATCAGCGTAAAGAGAAAACACATCGCCAGATTTTACTTCAGTTAATGCATCAACATTTGAAGTGATTTTTCCAAGTGGGGTCATTTTTTTTCCAGGTTCACTATCTCCGATAAAAAAACAAATACTTCCCTCAGCTGGTAAAAATGCAACATCTCCTTTTTTGAACACACTTCTTGCCCGTTCAATTCCAGAATTTATTGKAGTCTCAAAATAAACAATTGATTTTCCTAAAAGATGAGCATTTCCTTCTAATGGTAGTGATCGAGAAAGTATTCCAACAGTTTTTGGGGAAAGATGTCTTTTAAGCTCACATGTTATCTTTGATTTGYCTCTAATTTCTAAAATCAAGTTAATTTTTGATACCGAACCTGAASTCAATTCGTTGTTTAGAATTATTGGAATATATAACCGCTTTCAGGAAAACTGTTTACTTGTCGTCTGAATCAAATAAWCAGGAGTTAGCGGTAGATAAAGAGGTCGAAGARCAGVTTTCTGAATCTTYAGAAATTGAGCCAAAAAYAAATRCAGGTCTTACAAAAGCTMTTGATACTTATCGAAAATTARWTGAGGCTAAAAAAGAATTAACTGAAAAGGAACAAGCAGATTTAGAAAAAAAACTCAAAGAAATTGAAGATAGAGAAATAATTGAHGCTGATCCAATAAYACATGAACCTGTTGAGATTCCAGTGGAAAAAGGAAAAATAACAATTGGCCCTCCAACYCTAACTAGATTTGAAAAGGCAAGAATAGCGGGGGCAAGAGCTTTGCAGTTATCACTTGGGGCACCACCATTYATACCAATTCCTAAAACTGCTAGAATATCTCTTGATATTGCAATGGAGGAATTAGAAAAAAGAGTCATTCCAATTGTAATTAGAAGAGTCTTACCAAATGGAGATTATCAAAAYATCCCCATTGACTATTTTAAGTAATGGATGAATCGTCGATAAAATTTTTAACGCTTGAAAAATTCAACAGAGTATCTAATGCTTAGGGRAGAGGAAAGAAAAGACGTTTCCAKGGATATTTCCCAAGATGATGGCAACGATTTTGTTTTCTATGTTGGAAATGAACCMGTAATGCAAATTGCCGTGGATTTGATCCCCAAAATTGGCAAAGGTRRAAAACTCATTCTYAAAGCCAAAGGTCATTCAATTCCAAATGCAGTAGCAGTTGCCAATATCCTWACAGAAAAAATGCTAAAAGGTACTTCAAAAATTCAAAAAATTCTTGTAGACAGCGAAACTCCWGAAGKYATGGGAAGAATGCTTTCTACAATTGAAATTATAATTTCTAAAAATTAAGCTAATAAACAGAACCTGGTCCTTTTAGAAGCATATTTTCACATTCTTTGCATACTTTTTCATCAATATCTGTTTCAAGATTATGATGAATGTCGCAAATTAACAAACTTGATTTTATGTAATTACAWAGACCAATGAATTTTGATAAATTTGATGGCGTGTATGCCATATCAGATGAAAGRCTATCAGTTAACTCATCAACCAWTTTAGAAACTTGTTCTTCTGCAAGTAGTTTTTGAATTAGTTGTGGGTCACCTCTTGTTCCTCTAATRTAATTACTAACAGCTGCTTGTGTAACACCTAACATCTTTGAGATTTCATCTTCTCTAATTTTATGATCCBCTGCAAGTTTTTTTGCTAAAATAGCGCGAAGTGCAGGAATTAGTGTCTTTGATTCAATTTCAGCTGGAAGTAGCAACATAAGAAAAAGGTCTTGTATGGAATTTAAAGTTATCAATCAAAATTGCTGTCACGAGAGTAAATTACAATCACAAGATGAATTAGGCTAACCTATTATATTCTTCAAGAGATTAAGCAACTTGTGGATGCAGYKAACGAGYTTTATGACATTCTTGAAAAGGCAATTTYAAMTTGTAAATCAAAATCAATTGCACTYYCAGGRGGRTTAGATAGTTCTATTCTTGCATACCATTTGAGRGATAAAAAACCACAAGCRATYGCAATTATAGCTAAAGACTTTCTTGCTACAGATCTTACYTACAGTCAGCTYGCTGCCAAAGAATTTGATATTCCRTTTAAAATTAAATYTGTTACAACTGARGAACTRCTRAYAGCATTAGAAGAWTGTATAAAAATTCTGAAAAATTTTAACGATATTGAAATTAGAAACTCYGTTGTTGTGTATTTAGCATTAARAGAAATAAAAAAWTCTRACGAAAAATATCTTTTAACTGGTGATGGAGCAGATGAATTATTTGCAGGATATAGTTTTTTTTTAAAAAAATCACAAGTAGAWCTKGAAAAAGAYTTGAAGAGAATTTGGTCTATAATGCATTTTCCTTCACTAGAAATAGGAAAAGCCTTAGGAATTACAGTTGAATCTCCTTTTTTAGATGAAACAGTTGTTGAGTTTGCAAAAAAAATCCCTGTAAAACAAAAAGTTGGAATAAAAGATGGGAAAAAATATGGAAAATTCATTTTACGCCAAATATATGAAGATAAAATTCCAAAAGCTATAGTTTGGAGAGAAAAATCTCCTCTTCAAGATGGGGCTGGAACAGTAGGGCTGACAGAGCTTTTTARCAGCRTAATTAATGATTCCATATACCAAGAAAAGAAAAAAACTATTCTTGAATCTGATGAAGTTCAAATTAGAAGTAAAGAATCACTTCACTACTATGAAATTTACAGAAAATACTTTGATGAACCTTCAAAATTGCATTCTTCTGATGACAAATGTCCATATTGTCAATTTTCAGTAGGRTTTGATTCTAGATTTTGTAGAATGTGCGGAGCTTTTCCAATCTAGACTTTWTTCTTATATTTTTTTGGTTTTTTTAAGAAAATTTTTCTGCAACCATYGCAACAAAAATAGTATTTTTTTCCATCATRCTCATGTTCTACAGCAAGACTTTGATCTAATTCAATTCCACARACKGGATCAACTGGCACAARAATCAACTTTAATTATTTCTATTTATGTATTGGTTTTGAAATTAAGATATCAGTTGTTTAAGTAAACTTGAAAATTCGTTTTCGTCTATTGGAGGAATTTTCATGATTTCTAGATTTTCAYTAACATGTGATTCCAATTTATGACCAACTAAAGGAGCAAGAACTCCAGGTGAYGARCGTRTGAATTGCAAAGCTCGTAAAGATGGTTTAATRTTTCCAAATTCTGGCATTACGCCAGGAGCCAATAATTTTCCTTGCATTAATGGWACGCTAGTAAAAACACCAATTCCAAATTCTTGTGCAGCRTBTAAAATTGAAATTTGTTTTCCATGAACAGTTTGATTTTTTTTCATCAATGCTTGATCAAGATGCARGTTATATGGTAGTTGAATAAATCTAAATCCATGGTTTTCCCCACCAACTTGTTTTGCTAAATCGATTGTATTTTCAAGAGAGAGAAATTGAGGATTATCTGAATCTACTCTATAGCATTCCCATGTGGCCATTCCATARAATCGAATTTTTTTCTCTTGTCTTTTCTTTTCATAAAATTCAAAGACGTCTTTTAGATTTTTCAAAAACTGTTCTTTTGATATGTCTTGAATCTGTCCTTCAACTGCATTGTGCAGATAAAGTAAATCAATACAATCTAATCCCAGATTCTTGAGACTGCGGTTTAGCTGATCTTCAAGATATGGTATAGTCATACAATGATAGCCTGAAGATATATCGCCTTCTCCAACTATGCCATTTGCYACATATTCCCGTTTAACATATTGCCAAAAATCTTCTTTGACATCACCATCATTTGTAACATARCCATTTTTTGTGCTGATAAAGATCTCATTTCTAGCAATTTTTTGTTCATCAATTAATTCTGAAATAGCTTGTCCAACTGAGCGYTCAGCTTTTTGTGCYCGGTAATTTATTGCAGTATCGATTACGTTTATTCCTGAAAGAATTGTCTTTTTTACTGCATTTTTAACAAGTTGATCTGTTTCTGAATCAGGCTGCCCCAAATAAGTTCCAATTCCAACATTTGATAACGTTAATCCTTGAGCTATTCKGTAGTTTCTCGGATCAACGCCACTTTTTTTTGAAAAATTWACTGTTCCYTCCTCAGTTGCAAACCCACTAATCATGAATTTGGTATANTTGTAGTTTGATTTATTTCATAATGATAAAGTGAATAAAAACCCAATAACAAATAACGCTCCAGTTATTCGACTAAATGTCAATGTTTTACTCATCACGGGCACCATTTTRTCATCATTATCAAATGAGGTTTTTAGATCACGTCCAGATTTTATTACTAGAGGGATTGYTGCAAGAGTGATCAAAGMAAATACTGGAAAAAGTTCAGAAAYTACGCCTGYGACAATAATTCCATATGCAATGATGGGGAAAATCCAAAAAATTGAGGTTGCCTTTTCTTTTCCAACTACAATAACTAGAGTTTTTCGTCCTTTTGATTTATCTGCATCATAATCTGGAAAAGACGTGATAAACAAAACAAGTGACGATAAAACCCCAACTGCAATTCCTGCTAAAACTGGAGAAATAGTTATCTCTGAAATCTGAATAAAGTATGTTCCAAGAACTATCATTGTTCCTTTGATGGCAACAAAAACTTCTGCTAGTCCAGAATCAACAATTTTTGTAGAGTAAAAGTAGATAGAAAATATTGCAAACCCTAGAAGTATTGCAATTATTATTCCATCAATTATAACAAAATAGCTTCCAATAATTACACCCAGTATRAGAAATCCAATTCCGGCTCTGTAAACTGAAGATGGTTTTAGTARACCCTCTGGAAGAACTCCTGTKCCACCACTCATTTTRGTMCGCTTTGTTTGAGAATCAATTCCACGTTTRAAATCCCAATAATCATTAAACAAATCTATGCTAGCATGAAGYGCCATAACTCCACACATAGTCAAYAYRGCATGAAATACATCAATTTGYRAAGTCTGCCACCAASTAATTGCCAAGCCTACAGATACWGCAATTACCGATGCAAGAAGAAAACGTACCCGAATTACTCTAAGCCAAACAGATAGCATTTACACTAACGATTCATTACTWACACTAATTGGTTTCCTTCCTTGAAAACCAGAATCTTTCTCATGCCAAAACTTGATTTCTTTTTCCCCRTATTTCCAACACAGCCAAATCTCTTCATCAAATCGTTTTGAAGGAAAATCAAGTAGACCTTCCTCAATACTTTTTACAACGRCRCCRGTATTTTCCAAATCTTCTAACGCCTGGTAAAATTTTSTCACAGTCGTATTGAGTTGTCGTTTYATAGTWACATATTCTTCAAAAKTAYTTGYRTCKGATAGACYGATTTGTAATTGYTGTTCAATTTTTGYAAGTTCATTTTTTTTAGCACTTACAAATTCAAATTTTTTAATAACAGTTGGAAGAATTTCATTAGCTTGTAYTRTTGAGAAATAAGAAAACATRGTAAAWCTCGTMTTMTRCTYKATTAAAAATCTAGCTRGAGRTTTRTTACTGAAACATAATATCAWTTYGTATGAGYGAAGATGRACAGMTASAGATACTRKGGNAATAGAATAATATTTTAAAGAAAAAATATGATTWYGAATCATGRYTAACAAAATAAAGTGTKCTCATATTCTAGTAAAAAAACAGAGTGAAGCACTAGCAATCCAAGAACGACTAAAACAGGGAGAAAARTTTGSTAAGCTAGCTAAAGAGCTTTCTATTGATCCTGGAAGTGCAAAAAGAGATGGAAGCTTGGGATACTTCGGAAGAGGGGCAATGGTAAAACCATTCGAAGAGGTTGCATTCAAACTCCAGATAGGCGAAGTTTCAGATTTAGTAAAGTCAGAATTTGGTTATCACATTATCAAAAGAMTAGGTTAGATGTAGGCATCAAGACCTGTTTTTACTTCTTGTTTTTGTAGAATCTTRGTCATTTTTTCACCCATTCCTTTTGCTGCAGTAATCTTTCTTTTTCCAATCCAGTAATAGGTTTCATCAATTGTATCTTTTGCAATTAGAACAATYAGTTTTCCAGYATTTTTTCTTCCAGTTCKTCCACGCCTTTGGATGTAACGRATTGAACTTGGTACATTATCATAAAAGATCACATGATTTACTTCCGAGATATCCAGTCCTTCTTCTCCAACTCTAGTAGCAATGAGAACTTTGAATTCTCCGTCTCTAAATTTCTGAACTGTTTCAACTTGCTTTTTTTGTTTTAGTCCAGTTTCACCTGCTTTGCCAATTAGTATTTCTGCAGAAATTCCCATCGCAGTTAATTGTTTATGAATTGTATCAACTGAATCACGATAGCTAGTAAAAACTAGAACTTTACCATCTACAGATTGAAGAATTTCTTTTAGTTTTGGAATTTTAGAATGCTCAATTCCTTTGCTCTGAGCAGATTTTGCAAGTTGAATRGCTCTTGTAAAATTTGGGTCAACTTCAAAAAGCTCTTTGATTCCAGCACCTTTCTTTTTGCTTGTTCTYTCACAAAATTTTAGAAAMGGAGTGATTCCATGWGCTTCTAAGAGRTTTAACGCGTAATGGATACGAATAGCCGTGAAAAGTGGCTTTGCYGAGCGTCGGTTTTKATTAAGAACAAAAWYCCTAATTCGTAACAAAGCAGATAGAGATTTTTGATCACCAAGTTTTAGACCATTCTTTTTTAGTGTTTGATATCGTTCATCTAATGCAAGTTTGATTAGAGTTTGAATTRCTTTCATTTCTTGTGGCAAGTCGACYTTWACCCATTCTGTGTCAGTCTGCTGAACATACGGCTTTACATCTGGACTTTCTTCGTCTCGTTCAGCWACACAGGAAATTTTTAGTGTTCTAAGAATTTCDGTCGCCTTTTCTTTTTCACTTGGTAGTGTTGCAGTCATTCCHATTATTCTTACATTTGAATTAGCAAATCGTTCAGCAATTCCRGAATATGCATAATCACCAATAGTTCTRTGBGCTTCATCAAAAATTACYAGATTGAATTGGTYGGGAGAAAYAATTTGTCTATCWAAATCGTTTYTTGTAATTTCWGGAGTAGCRCAAATCACACTATTCATCCAAAGTTTTTTTCTTTTTGTTATTTGATCCTCGCCGGTAAYAATTCCTATATCATCTAWTRTTAGATTATTTTTAAGAAAATCATAATGTTGRTTTACGAGAACTCTAGTAGGAGCTAAAAATAARATYCCRCCATTTCCTCTTGAAAGAAATTCAGCTATTACCTGTAATGCCACAGYAGTTTTTCCAAGTCCAGTTGGYAACACAATAATACAATTTTCATCAACAGCTTGTTTTGCCAGATTGATCTGATAWTCTCTTTTTTCAATAGYATTTTTTTCTACAAATTTTTGTTCAATAAATTCTTGAGTCAAATTCTTGTTTTCATTTTTTAATCATAACCTATTGATTTTATGGTTTCGTATAGTTGAATGATGAGATGTTGTCAATATTGTGTAAAAGTTTAGGCTAAAACCAACAAACTCACACCTATTTTCTCATCAACAGGATTACCGAACTATTCACTCGCACGTTTTTTCTTGTCCATAAAGGGGGACGCGAAAAAACGATGCTCGTTCGGTAAACTGAAAGCCAGACTGAACAATTAAAAAATCTGTAAATCTGGAATATTGTATTGGGTTGAATCAGTTCTTAGAGATAGTATAGAAAATGATGATTCTTAATCCTGAAAATTCTTAATTATCCAGCCAGTGAATTGTTTGTATGGGTAATTATCCAGTCAAATGCAAGTCATGTGGTACAGTAAATATCATTACTAAAGATGGGACTGTGGTAACTAAGGATTGTGATGAGAAAGAGTGTAAAAATTGTGGTAAAAAAGGTATGGAATACCCACAAATGTTTGATGATCCTGAAAAATAAATGTCGTAATTAGGCCATTTGCTTTAGATCTTTATGTCCTGAAAATTCTTAATTCTTAGTTTAGGCTAAAGAAAATATGGGAAAATCAACTTTAGGACTTTCAGATATTATTGATAAAATCAAAAATGAATTTGTCCAAATGGAAAAAAAATCAGATGAGAAAGGAAAATTTCAATTTGATTTTAAAGATATTGAAGTTGAAATATCTTTTCTAGTTTCAAAAAAAGGCAAAGCTGGAGTTAATCTTGTAGTTGCTCAAATAGGTGGCGAATACGGAAACGAGCAAGTTCACAAAATCAAATTCAGAATAAAACTACACAAACTAGATTACGATAAATCTAAAAATAAGACTAGATGGAAAAGGCAGGACAAATATCAAAAGTGGTTAGAAGATAACGGATATGATAAAGCAAGGAAAAGAACTTTTAGTGTAAAAAGAAAAGCAAGTGCTAAAAGAAGAAGTGCAAGACGTTGAAGGTAGATTTTTTTCTCGTACAAAAATCATCTAAATTCTGAAAATTCTTAATTCTAAGAACATTATAACCCAAACTTAAAATTAATTTATGAATTGATATTACTATGAGCGTACCAATCTCCAGAATTTGTGCTTGTTTCAAATGTGGTTGTGTTTATTCAAAAAAAAGAGCTTCCAGTTGCCCAGTTTGTAATGATCCAAGAAGTTCACCAATTGAAAAAGAATGAGTTCAGAAGCGCTTTAAATAATTCTAGATTCTAGTTTCGATGTGGCATTAGATAATGAAGATAGAGCATTTTTAGAAAAAACAATTGATAGTATAATCAATCAAGTGCCAACCATAATGACGATGGCAAGAACAGATGAATACAAAAAATTTTTTCAGTATAAAGATGARGGGGATGTGGTTTTAGCTCTTTCAATGGGTATTATTTATGGTGGTTTTGTCCAATATTTTATTACAAGACATGAGCGTAACATCAATCCAGATGAAACCGSCGAGACTAATGGAGTGATTTTGAGAAGAACAAGAGAAATCAAAGATGCTATTTTTAATTGTGGTTAAAAAAGAAATGAGAAAAATTCTTAATTCAGACTAAAGTTATGATAGTATAATGTTCGGTGAACTTCTAGACAGTACCAGAAATACAATGATAGTCATAGTTCTTTTGGTAACTGTAGGGCTTGTAATTTTCTCACTTACGTAATAAGCCCTAACAACATTTTGTGAATATAATCCTGAAAATTCTTAATTCTTAGTTTAGGCTAGAAAATTCATTGTATTTTGGAGATGAAAGGTTATAGTCAGATATCACATCGTTTGTGTACATCTTATTGACAAACTAAGAATAGATGGAGTAGGTGTGGTGATAGCAGGTCAGCCTACTGGTGAATACAAAGAATTTCTACCCATAGAGCATTTGAATGATCTTCTCAGTAAAGGCCATACGTGTTATTTTGTAAACAAGGGAATCGCTATGGAGGTTTGGGGATTTGAAGATGGATTTATCATTGAAGATCCTTATGGCATAAAAAACAAAAACATTAGAGAATTATTTAATTGTGAGCCTCCCAAGTTGTAACTCTGATTGAAGATAACTCTATTGTCTGAATTACATTTGATACGAACTATTAAAGACCAGAATAAGAAAAGAAGAAAGTCGAATTAACAAATGAATACCACCCACAGATTTTTTAATTGGGGGCAGATTGGTATGTTCTGGATTAAATTGACTTGCAAAGGAATCTGTCATAGGTATAAGGCTATCAAGCCACCACATAGAACAAGTAGATATGTAAAAGGTCAAAAACGATGCAATAGTTGCGACATATACATAGAATGGAATGGATTCTTTTGTCCATGCTGTGGATACAGACTAAGATCAGCTCCTCGTAACAAAAAATACAAAGAAAAAGTCTTGAATATCTCACGGATTTAACATTTGATACGAACTGTTAACTGTAATTATTAGTGAATTTTTCTTTATGTCACCTATAGAAAAGCAAGTGTATTCTAGACTTTTCAATGGCAAAAAGAACAAAAGCCCAACGTATTGCTTCAGCAAGAAAAGCAGCACGTACACGAAAAAGAAATGCAGCAGCAAAAGCTGCAAGAGGAAAAAAATCAGCAGCAAGACGTAAACGTCGTGCACCTGCAAGAAAAACTACGAGAAGAAGAACAACAAGAAAAGCTTCTCGCAGAAGAAGAACAGCAAGAAGACGACGCTGATCTTTTTCTCTTTTTTTTAATTTACATTTGATATGAACTGTTTAATCCTGAAAATTCTTAATTCTTAGTTTAACCATAATACTCAGTTGGGCAATTGGTTAAAGATTGGAGTTCTAGTTGCGATTTTTCTTATTCCATTATTCATAATCCCTGCATATGCTCAACAATGGGGTTTGTATTCAGATGAGTTGTATGATTTTTCTTTTGAAGCCCCAATAGGTTGGCAATATCAAGAAGATTTGGTCATTGACGCAGATAACACGTTCAAGGTAGTAATGTATCCAAAAGAGTTTGCCTACCAAGGCGATGATGACCCTAATGCTAGCATGATTGATTTGCGAATGTATGCGATGGGATTTAGATTTAAGATGGAATCGCCAATAATTGGCATAACTTTTGAAAACATTTCAACTTCTGATGTTCCAAGCTTGAATGAAAAAAACTTGAAACAGTATTTTCAAGATACACTTGCAAAATATCAACCAAATGCCAGAATACTTGATTTTTCTGTTGAATCAAGACCATGGGGTTGGGAAGTTTCAACTCTGTATACGTTTGTATTTCCCTCAGGATTAGGTTCAGGTTTTCAATATGTAGCACATGACATTACATTTTTGTTCAAAGATAGAGAAGCCTACACATTATCTTATGGAGCTCATGAGAATTATTTTGAACAATACAGACCAGTTCACGAACATGT
>LKGT01013704.1_pt1 | contig 18165 bp, 13 predicted proteins | sample 503861 | NCBI WGS metagenome assembly LKGT01 (sample SAMN04113194, study PRJNA297058) | marine sediment metagenome | biome: marine benthic biome; feature: marine benthic feature; material: marine sediment; isolation source: sediment sample collected at the water-sediment interface from the South......
CCAGGCGCATCGCGACTTGGAGGCGCGCAAGACCACCGGCACGACGATCCTGCTGCCCTGAATTGGGGGGCGACCGCCGGGCCAGAAATCCACACCATGCCCCGGCCTCGAGCCGGGGCCTCGACCCGCGGCCCGAAACAGTGCGAGGCCCCGGCTCAAGGCCGGGGCGGCGGAGAAATATTTATGGGTTATGCCCAATCGGCAGGGCTCAGCCGAACGCCTTCGACCCGTCCGGCGTCGGTATCTCGAACGTATTCAGCGTCAACGACACCATCCCATAATAACCGACAACCCCGATCAGATCGACCAGGGCAGGCAGGCCCAGCACCTCGACCGCCTCGTTGAAGGTCGCGTCACTGAGCTTGTGGTCGCGGGTCAGTTCCACCGCTACCGCATGGGCAAGGCGCTGGTCGGTGTCGGGCAGTTCGGGTGTTTCACCCTTGCGGWTSGCCTCGGTCACGGCCTCGGTCAAACGATATGTTTAGGCCTAGGCAAAATCATATATTAAGCCCTCGGCCGAGGCCCTGGGTCTGACCGTGCCGCAGTGGCTCATGCTTCCGATCGCTTTGACCTGCTTGCCGAGAATAAGATGGGCGACTCAATATTTTCCAGCCCCGTTGCTCTCGACGATCGGCTGTACATGCGGACTGCTGTTGGCCAGGGGGCCAATCGCCAAGAGTATCTGGTCGCCACCGGTCAGACCTCACCTCGGGAGTTCCAGCGTTCGCTGGTGGAACAGATCCATCGCGATGAGAGGCTGGGCGAGATCCTCGTCGAGCGAGGCTACATCCCGCGACAGGAGGTGCTCACGGCGGTCGAGGAGATCGAGAATCTCCGCACCGACTTCGGTCCGCTCCACGCGCTTCGCAGAGAGCTGGTCGACCSCGGMNTGGTGGAGCGATCCGCGGCATCCGGCTCAAGCTCGAGGTATCGCTCGTATGCGGTGATGGCTTCGGTAAATCCCCCCTTCTTTTCAAAGAGGAGGGCGAGTCCCTTGTGGAGCGCAGGGTCCCCGGCACTGAGACGGAGCGCGGCCTGATACTCGCGAATTGCCTCTTCGAGTTTTCCGAGTCCCACATAGAACTGCGCCTTCTCGCGGTGTAACGCGGGGGAAGACCTTGCCACCGATGGGACGACCGCTGGCCGCCCCCAAATCGCGACCGTGGCGACCCCGACGACCAAGACGCACACCGCCACCAGGAAAATGCTGATCCGCCAGTCGAGCCAGAAATACGAGAGCGGAATCCGACGTCCGCGCGGCACGGGAGACTGGGGGGCATTCGGCATGGCTACGTCCCTTCCTGTCAATGGATGATGCTTCCATGCTAGGGAAGTGACGAGGGCTTGTCAATGCTGTCCCCACTGACGCATGGACCGCAAGCAGACGGTGCATGACGTGAAGGCGACCGGGTTTCACCATCCCTGATCCTGCCCGAAAAGCATTGCTCCGCGCGCCACGGGGCCAGTTTGGGGTTGCAAATTTGCCGTAAACGCGCTAGCCTCCAGCGAAAATGGCTCTGTCACGAACCAGGGAGACGTGATGATTCAGATGTTTCATGTCTCCAAGACCTATCCGAAGGATGTGGTGGCCCTCTCGGACATCACCCTCCACATTCAGAAGGGGGAATTCGTCTTCCTCTGCGGCCCGAGCGGCGCCGGAAAAACCACCCTCCTTCGCCTCATTTTCCGCGATGAACTCCCGACCGACGGCCAGATTCTGGTGAACGGCCGCAATGTCGTTCGGCTCCGGGAGAGCAAGCTTCCAGCCCTTCGCCGCAGTATCGGCGTGATCTTCCAGGACTTCAAACTCCTCATGGACCGGACCGTGTACGACAATCTCCATCTGGTCACGCGGGTCCTGGGAATCCCCGAGACCATCAGCCGGCGCAAGATCGGCCGCCTCCTCAAAGAGGTCGGCCTCCTGCAGAAAGCCGACCAGATTCCTTACAGCCTCTCGGGGGGCGAACAGCAGCGGGTCGCCATCGCCAGGGCCCTCGTGAGCGACCCCGCGATCCTGCTGGCAGATGAACCGACCGGCAACCTCGATCCGGATCTGGCCCTCGACGTCATGCGCCTCTTGGCGGAGGTGAACATCCGAGGGACCACGGTGGTGGTGGCAACCCACAACCCCAAGCTGGTAGCCGAGATGGGCCACCACACCCTGATCCTGAAGCAGGGACGCTTGGTGGAGGAGATCCCTTAACCGATGCTCTGGGAGCGGTTCCGACACTTGCTTGGCGAGACCTTTCTCAATTTCCGAAGGGGGGGTTGGGGGGTGATCGCCTCCATTGGGGCCATCGCCATCGCCTTCCTGGTAACGGGTATCTTCCTGCTATTGACCCTGAATTTGAGCACCGTGGTGGCCCGGTGGGCGGAGGACTTCCAGGTTGTCGTCTTCCTCGACGACACGATTACGAAAAAGCAACGGACGCTCGTCCAGAAACGATTGGACGGAGAGATGGCGGTCCGCGACGTGACCTACCTCTCGAAAAAGGAGGCCCTGGCCGATTTCCGGAGAAAGATCCGCGGCCAGGAAAGCCTCTTGGAGGGGCTGAAGACGAATCCCCTGCCCGCCTCCTTTCAGCTTCGGATTCGTGAGCAGTACCAGACCGCCGACGTGTTAGGGCATCTCGCCGCCTCGCTCAAGCGGATGGAGGGCATAGAAGACGTCTTGTATGGTCAGGAGTGGGTTGAGCGCCTGACCAGCCTGATCGAGGTGATGAAAATCCTGGGGATCGTGATCGGGGGGGTGTTGGGGGTTGCCTCGCTCTTTATCGTGGCCAACACGATTCGAATGGCGGTATACGCCCGGGCCCAAGAAATCGAGATCATGCGCCTGGTCGGGGCGACGCGGGCCTACATCCAGATCCCCCTCATCCTCGAAGGAACTCTGCAAGGCGGGTTGGGGGCTGCTTTGGCCCTGGGTCTTCTGTACGCCCTGTTCAGAGGGACCCTCTGGCAGTTGGGAACGACGGCCTCGATGATTTTCGCTGGCACTGAGCTGACCCAGTTCCTCGAGGCCGAGTACCGGATGGCCATGGTCGGCCTCGGTGCCCTCCTAGGGGGCGTGGGCAGTCTGGTGGCGGTCCGGCGATTTCTCAAGGTGTAAGAGGAAGCCATGCGACACGTCCGCGCCGGAGCGGCAATCGCTGCGGCAGCCTTGCTTCTCTTGAGTGTAGGTGTTCAGGCCCGTGAGCCTAAGACCCTGCGCGAGAAGAAGCAAAAGCTCGAAAAGCTGAAGAAGGAGATCGCGGGCGAACGGAAAAAAGCGCAGGAAACCACCGCCAAGGAGGCGGCCGTCCAGGCCACCCTGAAAAAGATTCAGCAGCAGCTCCGGCAGAAGACGCAACGGATCAAGACGCTCGAGACAAAGCTCAAGACCGAGAAGCGGGCCCTTCGCAAGCTCAAGCGAGCCATCAGCCGCGCGGACGCTGAGCTGCACGCGGTCCAAGGGCGCTGGGCCCGCCGCATCCGGGCCATCTATAAGCAGGGACAGTTTGGCGTCTTCCGCCTCCTCTTCTCCGCCGAGAATCTCACCGACATGGCGCGCCGGATGAAGTATCTCGGGATTATCACGGCCCAGGATCGGACCTTGAGCGAACGCTACGCCACCAGGGTCACGGCGCTTCACAAGAAGCAGGCGACCCTCAAGTCCCGCCGGGCGGCCCTGGCCCGAAGCCGGAAGCGCGTCCGGGTGACACGGGCGTCGATCGCCGATGAAAAGTGGCGGCAGCGAATCCTGCTGGCCCGACTCCGGGAGGAGAAGGAGGGCTACCTCATCGCGATCCGGGAGCTCGAGAAGGTCTCCACCCGCCTGCAGCAACTCGTCAACAAGCTGAGCAAGCGGACGAAGACCCGGGCGAAGCCTTCACCTGCCCTTCCGCGTGGCCCGTTTACTGCCCGCAAAGGTAAGCTCCCCTGGCCCACCGAGGGAACGGTGGCCGCCCGCTTTGGCCGACAGGAAAATCGGAAGTTTAATGCCGTGGTCTTCAACAAGGGGATCGGCATTCGGGCCCCCCTTGGCCAGCAGATCCAGGCGGTGTATGACGGCGCGGTCCTCTATGCCGACTGGTTCCGGGGCTATGGCAGGCTGATCATCGTGGATCACGGCCAAGGTTTCTACTCCTTGTACGCCCACGCCTCGGCCCTCCTGGTCCAGGTGGGCGATACGGTACGGGCTGGCCAGGCCATTGGGCGGGTCGGAGAGACCGGCTCGCTCGAGGGTCCCCAGCTCTATTTTGAACTGCGCTACCAAGGTGAGCCGCAGGACCCCCTGGCTTGGCTCTCCGCTCGGCCCTAAGAATTTCTCATCGCCGTCGGCCCCGTGGTATACTTCTTGTATATCCCAGGTACGACCCCAAGGACATAGGGAGGCACGCGCAAAGGAGGTTCCCACGATGGTCTCCAGGAAGCGGACAGACCGGATGCGAGTCATACTCGTAATTGCACTGTTGGCAGTGGTGATCGTGACCAGCGGTGTCCACCGTCGGGTCGTGGCCACGGACGACGCCTACGACACGCTCAAGGTGTTTACCGAGATTCTCACGCATGTGCGGAGCAACTACGTCGAAACCACCGAGCCCAAGGACCTGATCTATGGGGCGATTCGGGGAATGCTGCGTACGTTAGATCCCCATAGCTCTTTTATGCCGCCCGACCTCTACAAGGATATGCAGATCGAAACCCAGGGGAGCTTCGGCGGGTTGGGGATCGAGATCACGGTGCGGGACCGGTATCTGACGGTGGTCGCCCCCATCGATGAGACACCCGCGGATCGGGCTGGACTCCAGGCCGGGGATCGCATCATCAAGATCGATGGTGAGTCGACCAAAGAGATGACGCTCATAGAGGCGGTCCACAAGCTCCGGGGACCCAAGGGATCCGAGGTGACCATCACGATCCTCCGTGAGACGCAGGAACCCTTTGACGTGTCCATTACCCGCGACATCATCAAAGTCGATAGCGTTCGCACGTCGGACCTCGGGGAAGGGATTGGTTACATTCGGCTGATCTCTTTCCAGGAACGGACTGGCCGCGATCTGGAGGACGCGCTCGAAGAACTACAGGAGAAACAGATGCGAGGCCTCATCCTCGACCTCCGGAACAACCCTGGGGGGCTGCTGAGTCAGGCAGTCCAGGTAGCCGACCTCTTCCTGGAGAAGGGGAAGCTCATCGTCTACACCGAGGGACGTGCGAAAAACCAGAGTCTTCGCTTTGTGGACGAACACAACAATCCCCCAAACTTCCCCATGGTGGTATTGGTGAATAAAGGCTCCGCCAGCGCCTCCGAGATCGTGGCGGGAGCCCTGCAAGACCACCAACGGGCGGTTCTGCTGGGAACCCAGACCTTTGGAAAGGGGACAGTCCAGACGGTAATTCCGCTGAACGATGGCTCTGGTCTCAGGCTCACTACCGCCAAATACTTCACCCCGAATCACCGCGGAATCGACGGCGCCGGCTTGACGCCGGACATCGTCGTTGAGCGACCCAGGCCGGCAACCACGGCCAAGATCCAGCAGCCCAGAGAAGACCGGCGCCTCCAGCCCATCGGCGAGCAAGAGGGGGACACAACCCGGACCCTGGGTCGGCGCCCCCCCGATCCCAAGAAGGACCCGCAACTCGGACGAGCGCTGGAGGTCCTGAAGGCCATCCTGATCTATGAAGGGACACCAGAGACGATGGCCTCCGGCTAACCGTAACCGGTGACTGGTGGTTGGTGATTAGTGATTGGTTTATCCCAGACAGGTTCTCTTTCCGTAACGACCAACACTAGCCACTAACCACTCTGCACTATCAACTGGCCACTAACCACAGCTATTAAAAGCATGGCTGACCTTATCCTGGGCATCGAGACCTCGTGTGACGAAACCGCTGCTGCGGTGCTGGAGGGGAGGGAAAAGATCCGGTCCAACATCGTGGCATCACAGGCGAAGCTGCACGCCCCCTACGGGGGGATCGTGCCAGAGGTGGCCTCCCGGCGCCATCTCGAGATGATCGGGCCGGTCATCCGGTTAGCGGTCCAGGAGGCCGGGATACACTTTAGTGATCTTGCTGGCCTCGCCGTCACGGTCGGTCCCGGCCTGGTGGGTTCTCTCCTCGTGGGGGTGTCCGCAGCCAAGGCGCTCGCGTACACCCTTGGAAAACCCCTGGTAGCCGTCAACCACATTGAGGGGCATCTGGCCGCTGGCCTGCTCGACCATCCGCATCTCGAGTGCCCCTATGTGGCCCTGGTGGCTTCGGGAGGACATACACACCTGTACGACGCGGAGACTCCCGGGAAGTATCGCCTGCTGGGTTGTACCCGCGATGACGCCGCCGGAGAGGCCTTTGACAAGGTCGCGAAGATTCTCGGTCTCCCTTACCCAGGGGGTCCCCACATTGAACAGGTGGCAAGCACCGGCGACCCCCGAGCCGTACCCTTCCCGCGACCGATTTTCGGTCATGGTTCGTTAGACTTCAGCTTCAGCGGACTCAAGACCGCGGTCATTCATTATCTCGAAGCGAGGGGGTACAGGGCCCCCCGGAGACGGAGCGCCCCAATGGCGAGGGCTCCATACCCGGAACCCTCCCCCCCGGATCCCCAACTGGTGGCGGACATCGCGGCCAGCTTCCAGCAGGCGGTCGTGGATGTCCTCACGCGCAATGCCATCAAGGCCGCCAAGCGCGTCAAGGCCACTCGGATCCTTCTCACTGGCGGAGTCGCTTGTAACCAATCGCTCCGGCACCACCTGGCGAGAAGAGCGATTCGTGACGGGATAGAAGTGTACTGGCCCCGGCCCGAGCTCTGCACCGATAACGCAGCCATGATCGCTGCAGCCGGATCCGTCCGCCTTGGCCGAGGAGAGGCAGCACACCTTGACCTCAATGCCTCTGCCAACCTTCCCCTCTGTTAGTTCACGGTTGATGGTTCAGGGTTCAGAGATAAAGGGTCAGCGTTCGTAGTTCAGGGTTCAGACTGCAGATTTCAGAGTTCAGTGCAAGAAAACCAGGTTTTACCATGAACCATGAACTCTGAACCATGAACCGAACTATTGGCCGAGGCGGACATCGATGTAAGCCTTCTCTTTGATCTCCGCGAAATACGCATTCATACGTTGCCCTAGCTTCTGGTTGAAGATAAATTGACGAATCTGATTCCGCACCCCGGCAGGCGGGACCGTACTGCCCGTCCGCTCCTCCACCTTGATGATATTGAGGCCCGCGGCGGTCTGGATAATATCGCTGACGCTTCCTAGCTCCAGCGAAAAGGCAACCGACTCCAGGGCCGGGTCCATTTCCCCCTTCCGCATCATGCCCAAGTCGCCCCCCTCCGGGGCTGCCGCGCCATCGGAATACTCAGCGGCGACCTGCGCAAAATCGCCCCCGTCTCTGAGTCTCTCCAGTACGTCCGCCGCCCGGGCCCGGGCCTGCGCCAAATCCTCGGGGGAGGGGGACTCGGGGAGACGGATCAGGACATGCCGGATCCGGACGGAGGGGGGCTCCTGGATCTCATGGGCGTGGGCCTGGTAATACTGGACAATCTCTTCCTCAGATACGATGACGCTCGTCCGCACCTTCCGGACCAGGAGCCGATCCACAACTAGCTGCTCCCAGACCTTGGTCCTGAACTCTTCCAGGGTGAGATTTTCCTGTGCGAGGGCCTCGGTGAACTCGGCGTTGCTGGCGAGTCCGTTCTGTTTCTTGATCTGTTCCAGGGTCGCCGTCACCTCGGATTGATCCACGACGACCCTTTCCTTTCGGGCCTCTTGCAACTGCAACCGGCGAAGGACGAGGGCATCGAGGATCTGCCGCTGGGTAATCTGCATTTGACTCTCTCGGGTGTCCGCGCTTGACTCCTCGCGGATACGCTGAATGAGAGGTTGCCCTTCTTTCTGGAGCTCGCTCAGGGTAATCACCTCATCGTTCACCACAGCCACCACTTTATCAATGAGGACCCCTTGCCCTGCCGCCGCGGTCCTCCCCCAGAGGAGGAGCGAAAGGATCAGAAACGTTCGGTGTCGGCGCATCACGATCCTCCCGAAACCCTGACGGGCTCTCCGCACGGCTCCTGCATCTGGTCAAGCAGGGCCTTCACCCTCGCAATCCGCGCGAGCGGTAGGGTGCCCTCACACTCGAACTCCAACGTATCCTCCGGCAGATAACGGAGTCCACCCCTCATCGCCTGGAGGAGGACCACGATCCGTTCCGGCGGGACGGGCGGCGTTGGCCCGAAGGCAATCTTCACGGTCTCGCGACGGGCATCGATCTCCCTGATCCGGAGAGACTGGGCTCTCGCCTTGAGGTCGAGGACAACCAAGAGGTGCTCCACCGCCGGGGGGAGCGTGCCAAAGCGGTCTCGGAGTTCCCCGGCCAACTCTGCGCGCTCTTCCGAGGATGTGGCGGCTGACAGGCGCCTGTACAGGGCGAGGCGGACGACAGCGTCCGACACGTATGCCTCGGGGATGTACGCCTCAATCGGGAGACGGAGCACCGGATCCACCACCACCTCGCGGGTCGCCCCTTTCAGTTCCTGAACCGTCTCCTGGATCAACTGACAGTACAAGTCAAACCCCACCGCATTCACATGCCCGTGTTGCTCTACTCCTAAGAGATTCCCCGCCCCTCGAATCTCCAGATCCATGGCCGCAATCTTGAATCCGGAGCCCAGTTCAGTCAGCTCGGCGAGAACCTGTAGCCGCTTTCGGGCACTTTCATTGAGCGCCTCCTCTCGGGGGATGAGGAGGTAGGCATGGGCCCGGAACCGGTCCCGACCGACCCGACCCCGCAGCTGATAGAGCTGGGCCAGTCCGAAGCGATCCGCGCGATTGATGATGATGGTATTGGTGGTCGGGATATCGAGGCCCGACTCGATGATGGCGGTACAGCAGAGGAGTTGATACCGCTTGGCGTAAAAGTCGCACATGACGCGTTCCAGTGCCCCTTCCGCCATCTGCCCATGGGCCACGGCGATCTTCACATGCGGGACCAGGCGCTTCAGAAACCGCGCCATCGTATGGATACTCTCGACTCGGTTGTGGACGAAGAAGACCTGGCCCCCCCGGCCGATCTCCTCCTCGACCGCCCGCCGAATCACCTCGGGGTCGAAGCGCGTGACGTACGTCCGGATGCTCAGGCGATCTTCGGGAGGGGTCTCGATAGTGGAGATATCCCGGACCCCTAACATCGCCATATGGAGGGTCCGGGGGATGGGAGTGGCCGTGAGGGTGAGGACATCGACCTCGGTTCGGAACTGCTTCAGCCGCTCTTTGGCGGCGACGCCAAAACGCTGCTCCTCATCCACCGCAAGGAGTCCCAGGTCTCGGAAGCGGATGTCCTTTTGCAGGAGCCGATGGGTGCCGATGACAATATCGACGGTCCCGTCCCGAAGCCCGCGGAGGACCTTCTGCTGTTCCCCTCGGGTCCGGAACCGGGAGAGCATCTCCACCACGATCGGAAAGGGGGCAAAGCGATCCGAGAACGTTTGGAGGTGCTGCAGCGCCAACACGGTCGTGGGGACGAGCACGGCGACCTGCTTTCCGTCCATGACCGCCTTGAAGGCAGCCCGCATGGCCACCTCGGTCTTGCCGTAGCCGACATCGCCGCAGATCAGCCGGTCCATCGGCTGAGGCCGCTCCATATCTGCCTTGACCTGCCGGATGGCTGCCATTTGATCTGCCGTCTCCTCAAAGGGGAAGGCAGCCTCAAACTCCCGCTGCCAGGGGGTATCAGGGGCGCAAGCAAATCCTTCGGCTACCTGCCGTGCGGCATAAAGCTTTACGAGTTCCCCGGCCATTTCGCGAATGGAGGCCCGGACCCGTTCCTTTGCCCTCGCCCACGAGTTCGATCCCAAACGATCCAGCGGGGGTCCGCCTGCGGCGGCGTCGGCACCGACATAGCGCTGGACGAGGTGGAGTTTGTCGACCGGAACGTAGAGCTTATCGCCACCCGCATACTGCAGCAGGAGGCAATCGCCTTCCACCTCACCCACCGTGATCTTCTCCAGTCCGTGAAATCGGCCAATGCCATGGTCCAGGTGAACCACCACATTTCCTGGCTTCAAATCCTCGAATGCGTCGAGAGCGCGGGATTGTCGAATCTTTGGCCGCCGAACGGAGACCCCCCTACGCGGGCCGAAGATCTCGGCCTCCGTGAGATAGGTCTGCTTGAGCGGCGCAAAGTGGAAGCCAGCGCTGAGTCCCCCTTCAAGGATATGGACCCTTCCGGGGGCGGGAGGCCCGTCGGTGACGGTCGCCCCGACGTCATGCTCGCGAAGGACCTCACAAAGGCGCTGGGCCTGGGCCGTCCCCCTGGCCACCAGGCTGATGGAACGTCCCTCTCGACACCAGACCCCGAGATCACGTACCAGGGGGGTGAACCGCCCCTGGTACGAAGGGGCCCGTTTGGTCTCAAAAACGAAAGGCGCACCCTGCTCCCCTGGGGGCGGCGAGAACGGAAAGAGGTCGATCCGGGGCCTGGAGGCAAGAGTTGCGTGAATTTCCTTCCACCGAAGGTGCGTCGCGGTGAGCGGGGGAAGTCCTTCCGCTTTATGCCGCTTGTACTCCTCCAGCAGGAGGGCGTGAGTCGCCTCCGCCTTGGCCATCACCTGGTCCGGGTCGTCCCAGACGAGAATCGTCCCCGGGCTAAAGTACTCCCACAGGGGGACTATGTGTCGATGAAAGTAAGGAAGATACCGCTCCACCCCTGGCCCGGACCTCGCCATCTCGACCGCCTCCTGTACGAGAGGAGGGGCCTGCCCCGCCGTCCGCCGCCGGGCGAGCCCTCGAGACTCTGCGCTCAGGAGGACCTCCGAGAGAGGAAAGATGGTCACGCCGTCCACGCGGCGCGAGCCTGAAAGAGAGCGTTGCGTCCCAACATCAAAGGTGCGGATCGATTCGATCTCATCCCCAAAGAACTCGATGCGAACCGGATGCAAAAGATGCGAAAGGCCGATGTCCAGAATCCCCCCCCGGCGGCTGTACTCTCCCGCTTGTTCCACCTGAGGGACCGACCGATAGCCCCCCACCTCGAGCAGCTCCACCACCTGCTCGGGCGGGACGATCCGGTGGGGATAGAGGCGCACGGTGGCCGAATCCAGAGCGTCGGGGGGGAGGAAGCGACGAAAGAGGGCATGAATTGGCAGGACGAGTGCCTTGAGTTCTTCGTCCCGGAGCTCACGGAGACGCTGCATCCGCTCTGCCCGGATCTCGAGCGGCGGGGAGACCGGTTGAAAGGGGGGAACTTCCGGCTCCGGAAAGAGGTTCACCTGGTCTCGGTCGAGGAAGAAGCGGAGATCCGCCGTGACCTCCTCTGCCTCCCGCAGTGTCGGCGTCACCACCACCAGTGGCCGTTTGAGCGCCCGGGCAATTTCCCCCAACACCAGTGCCCGGGCACCCCCCCAAAGGCCGAACAGGCTGATGGCGCCACCATCCCCGGCCAGATCTGACAGTCCCTCCTGAAGGCCGAGCACCTGAAGATCGGCAAATCGTCCCGCGATCATCCCTCTCCTTCTCTGATGCGTTGGAGGAGCTGGCTGCTGGAGGCCCCCTCCACATAGGGGAGGGTACAAACCCGTCCCCCCCGACGCTCGACGATCTGGCGCCCGACCACCTGATCCATCGGCCAATCTCCCCCCTTCACCAGCAGGTCCGGCTCGAGCGCCCCGATGACCTTCTCGGGATCGGGTTCCTCAAAGATGAGGACATAATCGACCGCGGCCAAGGCGGCGACAAGCTCGGCGCGCTCCTCATGGGACATCACGGGTCGATCCGGCCCCTTCAAGGCGCGGACCGAGTCGTCACTGTTGATCGCCACGATCAGAACATCCCCCAAGCGCCTGGCCTGATCGAGATAACGCACGTGACCTCGATGGAGCAGGTCGAAGCAGCCATTGGTAAAGACCACCTGCTTTCCCTGTCGGCGGAGGTCGTGCACAGTGGCCACGAGCTCCTCCAGCGTCTTCACTTTCCCTGCATAGGCCGGCAGCATGCCACGTTCCCATTCGGTTGTTTGGTAGAGGTCTTGTCCGGAATTACCTGGAACTCTCCCCCCTCGACTCTTCCCAATCTTCAATCACGGCGGCGGCCAAGAGGGGAAACAAAATCTCGTGGTGTCCGGTGAGGGCGTAACCCTGGCCGGCTCCCGCCACCGGCCGGTGGACGACGTTCTGCGTCGGGCGGTAGTGCTGCAGAAAATCCATATTCACAGTCGTGAAGTCTGTTACCGCATGTCCCAGATTCCGGGCCACCGCCACCGCCTTCATGAAGACTTCGGGGAGCAGGACCGCGGAACCCACGTTGAGATACACGCCGCCGCCACCCAGCTCCGCCACCGCTGCCGTGAAAAGCCGAAAGTCAAGATGGCTCGTCTCGCCGATGGCGGCCCCGTCGCACGAGGGGTGCATGTGGATCACATCGGTCCCCACCGCCACGTGAACCGTGACCGGAAGATGAAGACGAACCGCCGCGGCACAGAGGCTCAACGCGAGCAGGATCCGCCCGGTCTCTTCCACCATCCCGAACTCCCCGGTTCGCAGCATCGGCTCGACCTCCTCAGAGGTAAAACCGGCGTACGCGAGCTCGAAATCGTGAATCGGGCCGGCCCCGTTCATGGCAATGGCGCTTACGATCCCCCGCTCCATGAGATCGATCACGACCGGCGAGAGCCCTACCTTGATGACGTGGGCGCCCAACCCCAGGATCACCGGCTTGCCGGCCCGCCGCGCGCCTACCATGGCGGCCACCACCCCCCGAAAGTCTTGCGCCCCCAAGATATCAGGGAGGGTCGCCAGGAAGTCCCGAAAGGCTCCTCCTTGCCGCCAGACCCGTGCCAGGGCGGTAGCGGAAACCTTACTCGGCCGTTCCCCGAGGGGATACGTCTTCACTCGTCGGAGGTCGATGGGCTTCAGTGCCTCGTCCATGTTTTACCCCATCAGCCGCTTCCGGAGCTCTCCCGCGATCCGGCCAAGAATCGGTTGCACCGCCGCAGACCCCCCAGCCTCCGGCCGCCCACAATCCCGACGGGCCACCCAGCCATCGCGGGCGAGGGCCTGCAGCGTCGTGCGGGGGGACGAGGAGAGACGGGCGAGCTCCGGGCGGCTGGCAATACGGCTCAAGGTGCCATCGAAATCGAAGAGGAGGACGATCTGTCCCGCCTGCCGGATCCCCGCGACACAGCGGTTCCAAATCCGGAAGAGATGAATCATAGCCGGCCGCGACGGACCCGTCTCAGCTCAGTGAGCATCTCCAGAGCCCACCGGTAGATATCGTGATCCCGGATTTGTTCCTGGAGCCACCGGCAGCGTCTCACCCGCTCCTCCCGGGGCATCTCCAATCCCTGGCGGATGGCCTCGGCAGATCCCTCGATGTCGTACGGGTTAATCGGCAAGGCCTCGGTGAGCTCCCGGTTTGCACCGGTGAATCGGCTCAGGATAAGAACGCCCGGCTCCTCCCCTTGCTGCGTGGCGATAAACTCTTTGGCGACCAAATTCATCCCATCATGCAGCGCCGTCACGAGGCAGACATCCGCCATCGCCAGATAGGCCAGCACCCTGGGGTAACTGACCTGTTGATCAAAAAGGACTACCGGCTGCCAGGTCTCTGTCCCGTACTTCCAGTTGATCTCTTCCACCTGCTGGGCGATCTCGCCCCGGAGTTGCCTGTACGCAGGGAGGTGGATCCGGCTGGGGGCACCAACCCCCAGGTACACGAACCGTCCGAGGTATCGGGGGTAGCGCTCGAGGAACCGATCGATGGCCTGGAGGCGCTCGACGATCCCTTTGGTGTAGTCAATCCGGTCCACCCCCACTGCCAAGAACTCCGGCCGCCCCCCCAAGAGTCGTTCGATCCGACGGGTCTCTTCAACCACTTCGGGTGAGTCGAGGTCCTGGACGATGCGATGGTAGTCAATACTGATGGGGAACGGCCTGACCAGCGTCGTACGCCCTCGGTATTGGACTGCCGACTGGTCGGTGATGATCTTGGCCTCTAGTTCATTGGCCACCGTGGCCAGGAAGTTATCACAGTGGTAACGGATGTGAAATCCGAGCAAATCACTCCCCAGCAGGCCTTCTAACAGCTCCCGCCTCCAGGGGCAGATGCGAAAGACCTCGGGGTTCGGCCACGGGATATGCCAGAAATGGGCTACGCTCAGGTCCGGACGCGCCGCCTTCAGAAGCTGCGGGCAGAGGGCCAAATGGTAATCCTGGGTCCAGATGAGAGCCCGCCCGGGACCGGCCTCCTTCAGGGCCGCATCGGCGAAGAGCCGGTTGACCCCCTGATAGTGCTGCCAGTCGGCGGCGCGAAAGATCGGTCGGGTAAAGGCCGTATGACAGAGGGGCCACAAGACCTCATTGGAGAAGCCGTTGTAATACCCCTCCTCCTGTTCCTTGGCGAGCCAAACCCGCCGAAGGCTGTATTGGGGATCCTCCGGCGGGACCCGGACCCGCCCGTCCTCATCTGTCACATTCCGGTCCGCCTCGGTCTGCCCGGCGGCCACCCAGCATCCCTTGGCCACCCGCAGCACCGGGTCGAGCGCCACCACCACCCCGCCGGCCGGCCGGCGCCAAATGATCCGGTCCCCTTCATAGGTGTGCATGTACGGCTGACGATTGGAGACAACCACCACCCGGGTGGCCTTCACCTTTGTTCTCACAAAGTCCTGTAAGGCTTCGCGGTGACTCATTGGCGTCCTACACCCATACGAAGGATGGCTTCCCAGCAACGCGCTGCGACCCAACGGACCCCCCAGATTCGACTCGGAGGACCACCCACGCAAGTCGCGCACGGCAAGGCAACTAGAAAGCTGGACGGACAAAGACAGGAACCCTGCGGGCCGTCGACGTTTCTGAGCCCTTTTCTACCAGAAAACCCCGAGTGGGTCAATCCCGTCGCCTGTTTCTCGTTAGGGACTCCCGGACTTCTCGGCGGGTGACAGCTCCCTGGGCAGCTCTAACACGCGATGGAGGATGCCAAAGACCCCCCGCCCGAGGGACTCCTCGGGGACCGCAGCAACCTCGGGATTGGCCAGAGGTCCCTTGACCTCCACGGCGACCACCAGGACGCTCTCTTCCTTCCCAAAGAGGAGGCGGCCGAGGAGGGGGATCTTGTTGAGCCGAAGGAAACTGACCGCCTTGTCCACGATCGTGAGGGGCTGTACGCCAAGGAGCATATCCACCTCCCCGCGCCCCAGGTCGATCTTTCCGACCCCACTGACATTGGCCGTGTTCGAGACGAACTTGAGGTCCTGGGTCTCCGCAACCCCCCCTTTCAGATCAAAGACCGCATCGAGGCGATCATACGGAATCCCTCCAGAAGGGTCCGGGGTCAGGTTGAGAATTCGGACGATGTGGGCCAGGACGGTATAGCGCCGCACCTTCCCCTCCCTCAAGGCCAGTCTGAACTTTCCTCTGACGGACTGTTGCAGCTCCTCCCAGCGCTTCCCCTCGGCCGTCACCTTCCCCCAGAGAGCCATCCGACCGGTCACACGCGCCTTACCCTTCTTTTCCCAGGTAAAGACCCGTCTCGCGTCTGCCCCATCCAACTGGAGATCGAGGACCCACCGCCATCCTCTCCCCCGTCTGCGGGATGCAGTCCCGGAGAACTTCACCTCCCCCCCGGCCCATCTCCCGATCAGCCTCGGGATTCGGATCTTCGTGCCTTTGAAATCCATCTGCCCTGTGATCCCTTGAATCTTCTCCGGATGTCCTTTCAAACGGAGACGGGCCCCTTGCAATTTCACTCTCCCCTGATACCGGGGAGACGCCCAGGACCCGGAGACCTTCAGCTTTAAGTCAGCGGCTCCACTCCCCCCGGCAATCAGCTCCTGCGCACGAAGGAGCCCCAGAGGGATTTTGCCATCTACATCGACATCCACTGCCCCGCGAAAGGCGATCTTTCCCCGAGCGTTCAGCCACCCCCCCTTCCCAGTCACAGCGAGGGAGGCAATGGTCAGGGTGTCCTTCGTCATCTCGAGGTGAATGGGTTGAGTCGTGTGAAAGGTCTGTCCGTGCAAGCGAAGGGAGGGGGCCTCAAGGTCGAGGGTAATCTGGGATGGACGGCGCGCCTTGAGATTCCCAACCACCCGGGCTGTCCCGGAACCGGTGCCCCGACCCCCCTCCAGGAGAGAAAAGCCTGTGAGCGCAAAGAGGGGGGCCAAGTCCGCCCGCTTCATGGTGACCTCCACATTGTAGGCATAGGGGCGGAAAGCCTCCAAGCTTCCCGATGCGGAGTACCCCCGCTTCGGGAGGACCAATTCAGCGGTCATCTTCCGGTCCTGCAGCAGTAAGCTCCCCCGACCGCTCCCCAGGGGGATGGTGGAATACCGGAGGTCCGTCAGCTCGTAGTCCGCGTGAATCGTCGGGTTCTCGAGGCGACCCTCTCCTCGTATCTCCACCCGCATCTGGCCCCCGAGGCCCGTTCCAGCCAAGAGGCGAAACCGCTTGAGCGAAAGGCCTGGTGCGGCCAAGTGAAAGGTAGTCTCACGGTCCTTGAGGTGGATGACACCGCTCCCGGTCACCTGATCGGCACCCCGGGTGAGGCGGACCTCTTTGAAAAGGAGACGGGTGGGCTCCAACACCAGGTCTGCGTCCACGGCCTGCCAAGGCTCCCCAAGCAGGGTGGCATCCTTGAGCTTGACATGCCCGCGGCCCTCAAGCCGCGCCGGGACGCCCTCTACGCTTGCGTCCAGCGTCATCTGGCCCGCCAGGGGGATCTCCGTCGGAACAAAAAAGGAGAGGAGATCCCGGGCTGCTCCCCTCACCTGTCCCTCGGCCTCGATCCGGAGATCGTGTTTCAGGTCTAACGGCGCCTGCTTCTCCGCCAGGGCCAAGCGGAGGTGCAGGGTGCCGCTACTTTTTCCCTTCGTGACGAGCAGACGGGGGGCGATCAAAGTCCGGTTCTCTACTCGGATCTCTCCGCTAATCTGGCGGAAATCTCTCCCCAGGAGACGGGGGGCATCCCAGGTGAGGGTCCCCTGAAACGTGGGACTCTTGAGTGGCCCCCTCACCCGCCCCACCACTTTGGCCTTTCCTCCCAGCTCCTTTTTCGCCATCAGGAGACGTCCAACCAGATCCGCCCGGGGGAACCTTCCCGACACCTCGAGGTCCAACTCCTCCCATAGAGATCCCTGTATGGTCAGACGGTTGGGCGGAAGATCCACCTGAAGGCGCTCAAGAGAAAGGCGTCCGCGGTCAGCTTTCACGAGTCCTTCCGCCGTCCCTGCAATCGAGGGCTGACCGCGGCGCTGGAGCGAGGTCACCTGAAAGGTCACCTGGGCCGTGAGACCCGCAGTCGTCCCGCCTTGGCCTTCCGCGACGGCCTGGACCGCGAGCATCCCGGACACCGGGAGCCCTCCCGGACCCGAAGGCGTGAACAAGTCAAGATCGAGCCTCTCCCCTTGGATTTCGGCGGCGTAGCTCAAGTCCTTCCACTGGAGGTGGAAAGTCCCCGACACCTCGCCCGGTGAAGAGAGGAGGCTCAAGTCTTTCCCCTGAACCCCCTCTCCGTCAGCGGAAAGCTTGATCCCGAGGTCGGGCCACTTAGCACCCCTTACCAAGGCGACTCCCTGGAAGCGGGGGGCCTGTGCCGATCCGGTCAGTTTCCCTCCAAGCCGGATCGTCCCCGGCAAAGAGACAAGGGAGGTCAAAGGAAGTTGAGCGCTAAGKTCGAGCTCCAGGCGNCSGCCSTGAGCCTCCGCAATGCGGCGTGCCAGGGGAAGGCCCATTCCTGTGCCGCCTCCACCCTGAGAATAGAATGGCTCAAAAATTTTTTCACGAGTAGCCAAGGCAATACCTCCAGCGTTGTCCTTGACTCGAATTTCGATGCACTTTGACGTTGTCTTCTTAGCAGCCACCAAAATCCTGCCGCCTTTGGAGCTGGCCTGCACAGCATTAGAAATCAAGTTCCGAAGAGCCATCTTCAGCAGGTGAAAATCACCTCGCCATTGTATCTTTTTGCTTTTTTCCATTTTTAGGCGAACCCCTCTTTGGCGTGCGGCTGAGGAATGGGCGGAGAGAGACGTTTTTACCAGCTCCACCAAGTCTCCATCCGTGAACTCCGGTTGTATAGGGCGTGTGAAATCTAGAAAGCCTGTGGCCATGTGTTCTAGGGCCTGTGCTTCCCGACTGATATCGCTGATTTCGCGAAATCGGCCTTTCTTCTTTAGGTTCTGGGTAGCCCCTCGAATTGCAGC